>JADMIO010841913.1_pt1 | contig 108473 bp, 100 predicted proteins | sample 8958161 | NCBI WGS metagenome assembly JADMIO01 (sample SAMN16585339, study PRJNA669376) | soil metagenome | isolation source: Crop rotation soil | place: USA: Cullars Rotation, Alabama | collected 2011
CAACTTGTCCACGTGGAATTCTAAGCTTAGGATCCCAATGTGCTGGAAAGATTTGCATGGGCTTTGTATTAATGGTGTCTTTAATATTAAGTGCATTGGTTGCAGCAATAAGCGGAAAGCTAAATACGGTAATGCATGGGATGGGAGATAAGATGATCACAGTTACCGACAGTGCCTTATCGATCGGTGTAACACTGATTTTATTTGCAACGATATTTAAAGTATTACCTGATGCTAAAATAAAATGGAAAGATGTGTTGATAGGCGCCCTGATAACAGCAATACTTTTTACACTCGGCAAATTAGGTATCGGATATTACCTGAGTAAAAGTAACCTGGCAACAGCGTTCGGAGCAGCGGGATCTGTTATCATCATCATGATATGGGTTTATTACAGCTCAGCCATTTTATATCTTGGTGCGGTTTTTACAAAAGTATATGCAACCAATTTCGGCGGGAAGATATATCCGAATGATTATGCAACGTGGATCAGGATTGAAGAGATACCGGTACAAAAAGTTACCCTGGCAAAAACAGAATAAAATATTTTTCATTAATTAAAATAATAGTTTGAGCATGAAGAAAATATTAATAATCGATGATGACCTGGACATGTGTATGTTGCTGAGTAAATTTCTTTCCAAAAAAGGATATGAAGTAGATACTGCTCATTCAGGTGGAAAAGGATTGACAAAATTCAGGGAAGGCCATTATGACATTGTGTTGTGTGATTACCGCCTTGGTGATAAGGAAGGTAAAGACGTGCTGGTAGAGATAAAATCAATTTCTCCGCAAACGATCGTTTTAATAATGACCGGTTACTCGGATATTAAAACAGCGATCGATGTTATAAAACTGGGAGCTTATGATTATATCACCAAGCCACTTATCCCCGATGAAGTTGTAAATGTTTTGAAAGCCGCTTTGGATGAACCGGAAGCAACATCAACCAAGGTGACTACATCATCAAACGGTTCAAAATCGACTGCAAAAAAACAAACAATACTTAACAGCGAATACCTTGTTGGTGAAGCAGGTGCCACGCAGGAATTGTACAAACAGATCGAGATCGTAGCACCAACCAATTATAGCATTATTTTATATGGAGAAAGTGGAACGGGTAAAGAAGTGATCGCAAAAACAATTCATAGCTTGAGCGACAGGGCGGGCAAACCGTTTGTAGCAATGGATTGCGGTACCTTATCTAAAGAACTTGCAGGAAGCGAATTGTTCGGTCACGTTAAAGGCGCTTTTACGGGTGCATTAACAGATAAAGAAGGACATTTTGAACTGGCAGATGGAGGCACTTTATTTCTTGATGAGGTTGCAAATCTGTCAATAGAAGTACAGGCATCTTTATTAAGGGTGATACAGGAAAGAAAATTCAAGCGTGTGGGTGGTAATAAAGAAATGCCGGTGGATGTAAGGCTTATTGTTGCATCAAATGAAAATCTGCAGGAAGCATACCGCAAGGGAAAATTCAGGGAGGACCTTTATCATCGCTTCAATGAATTTTCGATCAACCTGCCAGCATTAAGAAACCGTAAAAAAGATATTCCTCTTTTTGCAGATTTCTTTTTACAAAAAAGCAAAGCGGAACTTGGCCGTGATGTGGAAGACTTTGATGATGAAGTGATGAAAATGTTCATCAATTATTCATGGCCCGGAAACCTTAGGGAATTCAGGAATGTGGTGAGGCGTTCAGTTCTATTAACAATGGAAGGAAAGATATCTGCAAAAACACTTCCCTGGGAAATTACAAATGCATCAGGGCCTATGGCTGCGGGGCCTGCAGCAAAAGAGCAAACAGAAACAGTAGCAGAAGAGAGCGGCGTCAAAAAAACATTTGATCTGAAAGATGCATCCACTAAAGCAGAATATGAAGCGATCATGAAAGTGCTAAAAGAAGTGAACTTCAATAAAACAAGGGCTGCAGAAATTTTAAGGATCGACAGGAAAACGCTTTATAATAAAATAAAAAGCTACGAGGAGTCGAATAGTTAATAACTATTATCATGTCTTTTATCAGCTTCTTCCTTGGTTTCAGAACTATTAAAACCCGTTTCAAACTTATGCATGAGTGATGAAACGGGTCCTTCCATTTTAGTGGTTGCATCATCCATGGTTGTATCATCGAGTAAGTTTCCAATATGAAGTGATGGCGGAAGGAATGGAAGTATATTGTTCCTTTGCGTCGATATCAAATTTTTAATACCAGAAAAATTTTCACCTGCTTTTGTATTTTCTCTTATTAACCTGATCGATTCTACAGCCGCTTCATTCATTTTATCTTCAACAGCATCGGTATTATAAAATGTATATGCTGAAATACTTTTTAATACTTCTTCTTTGTTTGCACCGAAAATGATCCCGACCCAATGTGCCGTACCTGTTTCAGATGCAATTTGTTCTACAGCATCTTCATTTTTTGAAAGCTTATAAATTCCTGCAAGTACGGCGGGTACTATAGCCTGTGCAAGCCTGTCAGGATCCGGTTTTGATTTATCAACCCTGGGCTCATCTGTATTTGGGTTTATCTTTTTCAATTCGGGGTAACCCAGGTTCTTTTGTACACTGCTTAGTAAATTGATAGACATATTTTTTTTATTTTTTAATCTTCTTTTAATGAGGTTGTTAAAATCATGCCATAAAAAACGGTACAACTTTGGCTAATGAATGGAGATATCATTAATCTTAAAAAATATTTTATGGCAACGAAAGTAGAAATGACCACATTGAGTACGGTAATGGAAAAATTAAGATTACAAAAACAAGACAATGAATTTAGAATGACAGCTAAAGGCTTCGGCTCTGATAAAGGAAAATGTTATCAGCCCGAAGATCTTAAAATAATAAAGACCTATCGTTTCGAAGGAGAATCAGATCCTGCTGATTCATCTATATTATATGTGATCGAAGCCAATGATGGTAAGATCGGATATAGCCTTGATGCTTATGGAGCCTATAGCAACCATGATGATGAAAGGTATGATGACTTTATTAGAAAGATACCAATGGAAGAACGTGAAGAGCAAGCCATATTCGGGCAATAAAATTCATTAGATAGACTTGTCTTTTGCAAACGCAGTGAAGCGAAAGACTTAGTCGAACAATCCCGCCGGAGGCGGAAGGTATAATTACCTGTGATTGTTTCAAATTGTTTAATTAATTTGTTAGTAAGATTTTTTTATTGCTGATATAATCTAAAAAAATGCAGGCAGAGCACCTAAGTCTTAAGATACTGATCATTGATGACGATGAGGATGATTTTTTCATAACAAGTGAATATATTAAAAGTATCCCGGGAAATAAATTCACGGTAGAATGGTGCTATGAATATAACGATGCGATCAATCGCATTTGCTCCGGTGAGTATGAACTTTTTTTCGTTGACTATTATCTCGGTGCAAAAACGGGCCTTGATCTTATCAAGGAAGCTATGGCTTTAAAATGCGAACAGCCATTCATCCTGCTTACCGGGATAGGAAATCAAAAGATAGATATTGAAGCTATGAAGGCTGGTGCTGTGGATTATCTCATAAAATCAGAAATGGATAATGAAAAACTGGAAAGGTGCATTCGCTATTCATATCAAAGGTCCAAATCACTTAAGGCGTTAAAAGCAAATGAAAAAAAGTTCAGGAATATTTTTGAAAGATCAGCCGATGCGGTTTTTCTTGCAAATGAAAAATTAATTTTCAGGGATATCAATGATGCTACCACAAAATTGTTAGGGTACTCAAAAAAAGAATTGTTGGCATTAAGCCTTTTCCAGTTGCTTGCAAAAAAAGAAAGTAAAGAAGAACTTAAATCCGAACTCAATGCCAAAGATGATATAGAAGATAAAGAGATAACGCTGAAAACAAAGAATGGTGAGTTAAAATATTGTATCCTTTCTCTTTCACGTGAAGATGATGAAGAAGGAAAATATTACCAGGGCATCATTCATGATATTACCTTTTTAAAGAAAGCCGAGCAAGCCACTTTGAGACTGGAAAAACGTGGTGTTGCTGACAGGCTGGTACATGTACTTGCACACGAAGTGAGAAACCCACTTAATAACATCAATCTTTCCCTGGAACAGTTATCGCCTGATATAGAAAATCCTGAGTCAAAAATTTATGTTGACATTATTCAGCGAAACAGCAAAAGAATTGAAAGCCTTATCACAGAACTTTTAAGTACAAGCAGGCCTGCAGAGATCAGGCAGTCTCCATTACCATTACAACATATCATTGATGAAAGTATAGCCGCTGCCACAGACAGGATCATGTTGAAGAAAATAACATTGCATAAAGATGTGCCCGGCGATCATGTTGTAGTTCTTGCAGATGCAGAAAAATTAAAGATCGCTTTATTGAACATAATCATCAATGCTATTGAGGCAATGGAACCCGAGTTGGGAAAACTCAGTATTCATCTTAAAAATAACGGCGAGCAATCACAGTTAATAATTGAAGATAATGGCTGTGGTATTTCCGATGAAAACCTATCGAGGCTTTTTGAACCTTATTTTACGGCGAAAAGAAATGGAATGGGATTAGGCCTTGCAGCCACACTTAATATTTTACAATCGCATCATGCGGAAGTGGAAGTAAAATCAAAAATAAATGAGGGGAGTAGTTTTATTATTACGTTCAAAAATAACGGAACGCCAGTGGTTAATTAATTCGTGAAATTCGTGTAAAAAAATTCGTGTTACCTGGCATTCGCCCAATACAAAGGAAGTATCTGGATCACCTGTTCTACAAACAACGGATCAATATTTTTTATTGCGAGTGAGTTGTTTCCAAGTATCTGCCATTCTTCATTATCCATTTCTACAAGTGTATACATGTATTTTTTATTGGCGTTGTAGATCTCGTACATTTTGTATTTGTCTTTCATGAAATTGAAAAATCCAAAACACAATACTTCTTCACCATTTGTTTGTTTGTGCCAGGTAAGTATCTTAGGTACATGAATAGGGTTTCTTGCAAAATCCCTGATCTGTGCGCCGATATCCTGTGCAAGTTGTGTATGCCCCATATCCTCTTCTACCCAAAGGCCTGTCTCCACATCTGTGAAGAAAATGTTCTCATATCCATTCTTAAATATGACCTTGAACATATTGTGATGACGGTTAGGAATCTCAGTAACCCAGGCAAAACTCTCAACGCCGTCAACCTTCAGGTAGATAATGTTATTCATAACTTTTTTTTATAATCAGTACACAAAACCTTGCCAGTTTCAAAATATAATTTTTATCTGAAAACTCATAATGATAAAGCATAAACATTGTCCACTGGTTTACAAATAAGGCAATAATGTGGAAAAAACCGCTGCTTTAACATCAAGCGGGGAATTTATTCCTCACTGTTCGATGAAAAATTATAAAATATACTCGTAAATATGAATACGTAATTAATAACCGGAGGGTTGAGATTTACCTAACGGAAAACAAAAAAATTATTTGAGGTGAGAAACTATCTTTAAACCGATGATCGAAAATATCAATGTTGAAAGAAAAAATAATCTCCAGAAAGTTGCAGGCTCTTTAAAATAAATGATGCCGATGATCACTGTACCAACAGCGCCGATACCCGTCCACACAGCGTATGCAGTACCGATCGGTAAAGACTGTGTTGCTCTGTACAACAAGTACATGCTTATAATAAGACAAATAAAAAAACCAGACATCCAGTATAGTTTGCTGTTTCCTGTTGCGTCTTTTGCTTTTCCAAGACAGGCTGCGAAACCAGCTTCAAAAATTCCGGCGATGATTAGGAGTATCCAGTTCATAGTTTTAAAATTTTAAGAAAGAGATTATTACTGCAGAGGCGCAGAGACGCTAAGATTTAATTCTCTGCGCCTTTGCGCCTCCACGGTTAAAAGATTATACTATTTAGTATTAAACTTTACGTCATTAAATTCTTTCGACTTATTCTTTGCAATCGATAAAGTATTCCACTCCCCATTTTTTAATTGCTTTGCTGCAAAAACGATCTGCCCAACATGGTATGCATAATGTGCAAGTTGCCTGTTGATTGCATCCACAACTGTATGTGCTTCATTCCTGATATATACAATCGTTGAAAGTTGCTCATCACTTAACGGGTCTATCGCATCAAACAAACATTGCCAGCCCTCCTCCCATTGTTTCATCACCGCCGCTTTATTATTATCGTTAGTTTCAAACTCAGCATCCCTGTTTCGCCAGGGTTTTTCTCCATCGGTGGTTAAAAAATCTGTCCAACGTGATATCATATTGCCGTACATATGCTTTATGATGATGGCAATGCTGTTGGAATCATCGTTGTTTGTAAAAAATAATTGTTCAGGTTCAAGCTGTTCAATTGCTTTTTCTCCCAGTGATTTATAACGAAGGAATTCAGACCTGGCGCTTTTCAAATAAATACTTGATGTGTTCATATGCTTGTTTTTCAGGATACAAATTTAGAGTACCGTGCCGGGATTAAATTGTTTTTTTACCCAAAGGCGATGAAAAGGAAATTTAACCACAGAGGGCACAGACCTTTAACTCTGTGGTAAAAAAAATTCCTGCAGTTATAGTTTTATCTTTAAACAATGAATTACCTCGCTCATGCATATTTATCTTTTAATCAACCGCAGGTACTGGCCGGTAATATGATCAGTGATTTTGTAAAGGGGAAAAAACAATATGAATATGAATTGATGATCCGACGTGGAATAAAACTACACAGGGCGATAGATGAATTTACAGATACACATCCTGCCATTAAAGAAATGAAAAAACCTTTCAGGTCTGCTTATGGATTGTATGCAGGCGCATTTACAGATATAGCCTGCGATTATTTCCTGGCAAATGATAAAAATGAATTCGACTCAGCCGAACAACTTGCTTTGTTTTGCAGGAATACTTATGTCGAACTTGAAAAACAAATTGATGACCTGCCCGAAAACTTTAAAAATATTTTCGTTTATATGAAGGAATATAACTGGTTGTATAATTACCAGTTTGAATGGGGGATACAAAAAAGTTTTGCCGGCATTGTCAGAAGGGCAAAGTATATGAACGATGCTGATACCGCCTTTGCGATCTTCCATGATAATATAGAGATCATGCGTCCATATTACAATGATTTTTTTCCGTTGTTAAAAAATTACAGCATTCATACCCTGGAAAAGCTCGGGAATGCTGATTAATATATCTTTGAAAAAAAATGCCAATGAAGAAATTATTTTTAGCGTGTGTGATCTCCTGTTCAATGATTTCGGTTGCAACTGCACAATCCACGCTGCCCCTGGTTGATAAATCTCCTATGGATGAAAGTTACTGCCCGGCAAATTACCCGCTTTTAAAGATCCAGGACAAAGCCACTGAACCACTGCTGGCAAGAGTAGTATACAGCCGCCCTCAAAAAAATGGCAGGGTGATATTTGGAGATCTCATTGAATATGGAAAGGTTTGGCGCCTTGGTGCAAATGAAGCAACCGAAATTGAATTTTACCAGAATGTAAAAATAGATGATACAAAGATCAAAAAGGGGCGTTATACTTTATATGCCATTCCTGATACAGCGAAATGGACGATCATTTTAAATAAGGAAACAGATATCTGGGGATCGTTCAGATATGATATTAAAAAAGATGTAGCAAGATTTGAAGTACCCGTTCAAACACAAACAGAAAATGCTGAAGTTTTTACAATAACATTTGATAAGACGGAAAAAGGTTATGACCTTCAGTTTTATTGGGACAATATTAAGATCAGCCTGCCCATATCAATCTCTTTATAAAATATGAAACTAATTAAGTACACTTTCCCGGCGTTGCTTGCATCACAATTTTTTATTGCTATACTGGCATCCTGTAATCTTACTACAGTTGATCCCGCAAAAAAAATTGCTTCACCCGATACTTTAAAAACAGCGGAAACGATCAATCCATATGTAACCAATGACCAATCGCCCATGGATATGAGTTATTACCCGGTTGAGTATCCAGTGCTGAAAATGAATGGCACAAACAGTTATAACTTATTGGCAAGGGTTATTTACAGTCGTCCGCAAAAAAAAGGAAGGCAGATATTCGGTTCTTCATCCAAAAGCCTTCGTGAGTATGGAAAGGAATGGAGACTTGGTGCAAATGAAGCAACAGAGATCGAATTTTTTAAAGATGTGATCATCGATGAAAAAAAAATATCAAAGGGCCGTTATATTATCTATTGTATTCCTTACGAAAATAAATGGACCATTGTATTGAACAGTAATTTATTTACCTGGGGTTTGCATATGGATAAAACCAAAGATATTTTTAAAACAGATATTCCGGTAGAATTGCAGTCACCCCCGGTCGAAGATTTTACAATGGTATTTGAAAAAGCTTCTTATGGTGCCGATCTTATAATGGCATGGGACAATGTAAAAGCAAAACTGCCAATAAAAAGAGTAGAAGCAGAATGATCAAAACAATTTTGGCTTTGCATCACGGAATCCTGATATTTACAATATGTGTGGTATAGCAGGCATTATATCTTCCAATCATTTTTTTTTAAACCTGTCCGTGCTTAAAAGCATGGGAGATTCCCTGGCACATCGTGGACCGGATGGAGAAGGATTTTGGATAAACAAACGCAAGAATGTTGGCTTTGCTCACAGGCGCCTGTCTATCATCGATCTTTCAAATGCAGCAGCACAGCCCATGCATTACGCACAACGATACACGATCGTTTATAATGGGGAGATATATAATTACATAGAACTTAGAAAGGAATTAAAGAAAGCGGGTTATCATTTCTCATCTGGTAGTGATACAGAAGTGATACTGGCAGCCTATGATTGTTATAAAGAAAAGTGCATTCAATATTTTGATGGCATGTTCTCTTTTTCTATCTGGGATGAACTTGAACAAACCTTATTTGCAGCACGTGACCGTTTCGGCGAAAAACCATTTTATTACTACAGTGAAAAAAATCTTTTTGCATTTGCAAGCGAAATGAAAGCATTATGGGCAGCGGGCATTCCAAAAAAAACGGAAGAAAAGATGTTGCTCAATTATATCACGCTTGGTTATGTTCAGAACCCTGCAGATAAGGCTCAAACATTTTTCAAGGATATTTATTCACTACCACCTGCTCATTATTTGATATTCACTGCTTCAAATGCACATATAAAAATTGAAAATTACTGGGACATAGATAAACAAGCCCAGATCAAGATCAGCGAAGAGGAAGCGATCGATAAACTTGATAAATTATTTTCCTTATCCATCTTCAGGCGTTTGAGAAGTGATGTGCCTGTTGGCGCAAGCCTTAGCGGAGGATTGGATAGCTCAAGCATTGTTTATTACCTGAAACAACAATTGAGAAATGCTTCAAGCCAGTATAAAACTTTCTCTGCCATTTTTCCGGGCTTTGAAAATGATGAATCAAAATACATCGAACAGGTTTCTACCCGATTCAATGTAGAAAGCCATACGGTAATACCAAATCCAATCCAACTCATAGAAGATTTTGAAAAATTATCCTGGCACCAGGAAGAACCATTTCCATCTTCCAGTATTTATGCACAATACAAAGTTTTTGAACTTGCAAAAACACAGAACATAAAAGTGTTGCTTGATGGACAGGGTGCAGATGAGATATTGGCAGGCTATCATAAATATGTACATTGGTATTTACAGGAAATGGTAAGCAGGTATAAATTTACCGGCTCAAAAAAAGAAAAATTATTATTACAAAAGAATAATGTCAATTTCAGGTGGAATGTAAAAAATATAATGGCTGCTTTTTTGCCCTCGCATGCATCCATTGCACTTGAAAAAAAAGAATACCTGCGTATCATTCATCATGGAGAAGTTAGCAAGGATCTTTTAGCTTGTTTAAAAGGAAGGGAATGGGAAGGCATTCACAAACCAGTTGTTACAAAACTGAATGATATTTTATATTTTTCAACCATGCAACATGGCTTGCAGGAGCTATTGCGTTATAGCGACCGCAATGCTATGGCACATGGCCGTGAAGTAAGGCTTCCATTCTTAAATGCAGAACTTGTTCAATTTATTTTCTCACTCCCTTCGAAATACAAAATAAGTAATGGTTATACCAAATCAATACTTCGCAAACTGATGGATGATAAGTTGCCACAGAACATTGTATGGAGAACAGACAAGATCGGCTACGAACCTCCGCAAAAACTATGGATGGAAAACCAGGCAATGAAAGATTATGTTCACGAAGCAAAAAATAAACTTGTACAGGCAGATATTTTAAAACCACATGTACTCCAAAAAAAGACAAGAACACTTCACGCTTATGATGCTGATAATTTTGATTGGCGTTATCTCTGCGTTGCGCAATTATTAAACAAATAGCTGTTACAGCGCCATCTCCAGTTTATTATATTTATTTCTATACTCGATTGGTGTGAGCCCCGTTATTTTTTTAAAAAGGTCTCGGAATGCTTTACTATCTGTATAACCCACTTCATACATTACCTCGTTGATATTTTTCCGGCTATTTTCAAATTGCCGCTTGGCGGCTTCTATTTTTATTCGTTGTATGTATTCCAGTACGGAATTATTGGTCACCTGCCTGAAGCGGCGTTCAAAACTTCTCCTGCTTACAGTAGCTATAGCAGCAAGTTCCTCAATGGTTATTTTTTCATGAATATTTTTTTCAATGTACTCCTGAGCTTTTTTTATTTCAGCATCATTATGGTCTTTTTGTCCTTTGAACATTGCAAAAGCGGCCTGGCTGCTGCGGTCAATATCGATCGCAAAATATTTTGAAGCAAGAATGGCCGTTTCACGATTTGTATATTTTTCAACAAGGTGTAACAATAAATTCCAATAAGAATTTGCTCCACCACTTGAGTAGATCCTTTTTTCTTCCGTCACAATATTACCTTCTACAACATCTACTTCAGGATACATTTCACGGAACTCATTAATAAATCCCCAATGAGTAGAACATTTTTTTCCATTCAATAAGCCTGTTGCACCCAGTAAGAATGCCCCAACACAAAGTGAAGCTACTTCCGCACCTTTGCGATGTTGTTCTACGATCCAGGGGATAAGATTTTTATTTTTTGCAATGGCTGATGACATATCACCAAACAATGCAGGAATAAAAACAAGATCTGTTTTCTTTATATCTTTTATTTGCCGGTCGGTACGTACCGTATACATACCGTCATTCAACTTCACTTCTTTTTTTATACCAACCAATTCAACTTCGAATAAAACCGGCTTACCAGAAACAGATAAAAACTGGTTAACAACGGAGAATAAATATTGGGGATCTGCTATGGCCTGCATAACAGAAGATTCAGGCACCAGGATGGATACTTTTTTCATGAAACAAATATAGAGAAACCACTTGTCGTAATCAACCCCTTAAACTGTCATATATGCCACCCATAAAAAATAATTGTTGTTATCATCTTTGTATTGTCAAAAAAAATCAAAACAATTAAAAAATAAAAAAATGAAAAAAACAAAAATTCTCTACTGGGTATTTACAGGCTTATTTTCCTTTATGATGTTAGGCTCAGCTATTCCGGATATCCTGGTGGATCCAATAGCTATTAAAGGAATGCATAATGATTTAGGTTATCCTGTTTATTTAATTCCTTTCCTTGGTGTTGCAAAAGCATTGGGTGTGCTGGCAATTCTATTTCCTGTTCATCATCGTATCAAAGAATGGGCTTATGCAGGTTTGTTTATCGATCTCATTGGCGCAACATATTCCATCATTGCAATTGGAAGCCCATTGGCAAATTATATGTTCATGGTTTTGCCATTAACAATTGGCGTGCTTTCCTATGTATATTATACTAAAAGAACAAAGTTGCAGCAGGAAAAAACAATACAGTTTCAAAGATCAAATTCATTTAACCTGAATCCGGCATTGTAAGAGATAAACATTCATCATAAATAGTAAATAACATGTCAAAAATTTCAATCTACCTGAATTTCCAGGGTAACACAGAAGAAGCATTTAAATTTTACAGATCAGTTTTCGGAACTGAATTCGTTGGACCGATCATGTATAACAAAGACATTCCTACTGATTCCGGCACTTGCCCTTTTTCAGAAGAAGAAGCAAATAAAGTAATGCATGTATGCCTGCCAATATTAGGAGGAACCCAGATAATGGGGACAGATATGCTCGAATCAATGGGGCATAAACTCAAGATCGGGAATAATATCACTATTAATCTTGAACCTGATACAAGAACTGAAACAGAAAAATTATTTAATGCATTATCAGCTGGTGGATCTGATATCATGCCGATGCAAGATATGTTCTGGGGCGCTTACTGGGGTTGCTGCCTGGATAAATTTGGTATTCGTTGGATGTTTAATTGCGCTGAAAAAAAATAATAATAGATAGAAATAATATTAATTGCCCCTTTATTTTCAAAGCGGGCAATTAGTAGTTATATAAAACCACAACCATTAAATAAGGTAAACAACCTTTTTATAAGTAAGAAATGAAAACTATTTATTCATATTTAAACTTCAATGGCAACTGCAGGGAAGCCATGGAATTCTATAAAAATTGTTTGGGAGGTAAACTTGACTTTCTAACTATAGGTGAATCGCCGCTTTCAAAAAAAATGCCTGCGATGATGAAAAAATGTATCCTGCATTCCACTTTGACAAATGAAAATATAGTTCTCATGGGAACTGATATGATCAGTGAAAAAGGCCTGGTAAAAGGAAATGCAATCTCATTGATGCTGAATTGTGCCAGCGAGAAAGAAATAAAAGATCATTATAAAAAACTTTCCCGTGGAGGAGAGCAAACACATCCTTTGGAAAATACTTTTTGGGGAGCAATATTCGGCGGACTCACGGATAAATTTGGAAATCACTGGTTGTTGAATTTTAATAAAGGGAAGACCCACATAAAAAATTCTTAATTCATCCTACCGATGGTATATTCATACAATTTGCTTAAATATTTATAGCTATTTTTGCAACTCAAATTTTAAGCAATGAGTAACAAAGAAGAATTAGCAGGAAAAAAAATTGCAACACGATTAATACATGCGGGAGCAGAACCAGATCCAACAACAGGTGCGATCATGACACCTATCTACCAGACTTCTACTTATGTACAGGCAGCACCGGGAGATAATAAAGGTTATGAATATGCCCGTTCACAAAATCCAACACGCTTTGCACTGGAAACAGCGCTTGCTGTAATTGAGAATGGAAAATTCGGGCTTGCATTCAGCAGCGGAGTAGCGGCTACAGATGCGGTAATTAAACTATTGAGTCCGGGGGATGAAGTAATTGCAGCCAATGATATGTACGGCGGCACTTACAGGCTGTTCACAAAAGTGTTTGAAAAGTTTGGAATAAAATTTAAGTATATAGATACCAGCAATGCTGAAAATGTACAAGCTGCTGTTACTGCAAATACAAAACTGGTATGGATAGAAACACCAACCAATCCATTAATGAACATCACAGATATTCATGCTGTTGCTAAGATCTCTAAAAAAGCAGGCGCATTACTTTGTGTTGACAATACTTTCGCTTCACCTTACCTGCAAAACCCGCTTGACCTTGGTGCAGATATCGTAATGCATTCTTCTACTAAATACCTGGGCGGACATAGTGATGTGATACAGGGAGCATTGATCATGAACGACCAGGCATTGCGTGACCAGTTATATTTTATTCAAAAAAGCTGTGGTGCAGTGCCGGGACCTATGGATTGTTTCCTTGTTTTGCGTGGCATTAAAACATTGCATGTGCGTATGAGGCAACATTGTGATAATGGCTTTGTAATAGCTCACTTTTTACGCAAGCATCCAAAGGTTGACAAAGTATATTGGTGTGGTTTCCCGGATCATCATAATTATGAAATAGCAAAAGTACAGATGAGAGGGTTTGGCGGTATGATGGCATTCACTTTAAAGGATGATAGTAGGGAAGCAGCCATGAAAGTTTTATCGTCTACAAAATTATTCTCTCTTGCAGAAAGCCTGGGTGGTGTGGAATCACTTATTAATCATCCTGCAAGCATGACCCATGCAAGCATTCCAAAGGAAGAAAGAATAAAAAACGGCCTTACTGATGGATTGATAAGATTAAGTGTTGGTATTGAGGATGCAGATGATCTCATTGAAGATCTTAAACAAGCAATTGGATAATAACTTTTATTCTTTCAATATTTCAAAGACCCGGCATACTAATCATGCCGGGTCTTTTTTTATTTGAAACAGTTCATGTATCAATATGGGCAATTCACTCCTTTAGTCCTGTATGTTTTCTTATTAATATTATTTTTAACGTCAATGGTTAGCCGTGATGTAAAATAAAATGTTAAAGAAAAGTTAGTCACATATTTATGCGACTATTTTAGAAATATTTTTCATTGTACTTCGTGGCTCCCTTAAATCACATAACCTGGTAAACAATGAGAAAATTAGTAAGAGCAATTATTTTTATCGGCGCCATGTTAATGGCCTTTTCATCATTTGCACAAACAGAACTTAGTCAGACAATAAAAGGAACAATAACAGATGCTGATTCAAAAAAGCCATTAGCTTCAGCAAGTATTTTACTGGTAGGGTCTACGGGTGGCGTTTTGACTGATTCACTTGGGAATTTCAAGATAAAGAATGTATCTATTGGCAGGCATACCATACAGGTTACATTGCTTGGTTATGAGCCAGCTATCGTTGCTGAAATTTTAGTTACCTCTGGAAAAGAAATATTTCTGTCAATATCAATACGGGAAAAAGTGACCAATCTCTCAGAAGTGAAACTTGTTGGTAAGAAGAACAGGTTAAAAGCTTCGAATGAGTTTGCCACTACCAGTTCCCGTAACTTTTCGGTAGAAGAAACAAAGCGTTATCCAGCAGCTGTATTCGATCCGGGACGCATGGCGCAAAATTTTGCAGGTGTAAGTAATAATGGTGATGGCGATAATTCGATCGTTGTACGTGGTAATTCACCGCAAGGTGTTTTATGGCGCCTTGAGGGAATTGAAATTCCAAGTCCAAATCATTTTGGTGGGTTAGGAGGTAGTGGCGGTTCTATAAGCATGCTAAGCAGTAGCACTCTTGGTAATTCTGATTTTTATACAGGCGCATTTCCGGCAGAATTTGGCAATGCATTATCAGGTGCATTCGACCTGAAATTCCGTGATGGAAATAAAGACAAACATGAACATTCATTCATGATCGGTGGACTTGGTATTGAGGCTTCTTCGGAAGGCCCATTTAAAAAGGGGGGACAATCATCTTATCTCATCAACTACAGGTATTCTACACTGGCATTGCTAAAAGGGTTTCTTGATCTTGATGGAATTTTACCTGATTACCAGGACCTGTCTTTTAAATTTAATTTCCCGACTAAAAAAGCAGGAACATTTTCATTGTTTGGTATAGGCGGTTTAAATAAAGCAACAAAAGATCCAGAAAAAGATAGCACCAAATGGGATGATGATCACCCTAATTTTATGCTGGATAATACAGGAAAGCTGGGAGTTGCTGGTTTGTCACATCAAATATTTTTATCAGAAAGATCTTATCTCAAAACGATCATCTCTGCCAGTATAAATACGTATGACCAAAAAGAAGATACTTTATACCCAAAGGATAATTATTCATCGCTGGCTGTATTCCGGGCAAAATTTCGGGATGATGCATTTCGGGTGTCTGTGTTATACAACAATAAAATAAATAACAGGCATACAGTAAGGATTGGTTTTATTGCAAACCGCCTTGGATTTAGTTATAAAAATAATTACCTGGATGAATCTGATGATACCTGGAAAAATTTATTGAACAGCAGTGGTAACACAATGTACTACCAGGCATATGCACAATGGAAATACAGGATAAATAATAAGCTTACTGTTAATGCCGGCCTGCACGGTTCATTGTTTACGTTGAATGATTCAAAAAGCCTGGAACCAAGAACTTCTGTTAGCTATCAGTTGAGCAACAACCAGTCATTAACATTATCAGCAGGAATGCATAGTAAACCACAGGCCTTGTCTACTTACTATTATGAAAAGAAAGTGATCGGCCAACCATTGACACAACCCAATAAGAACCTGGATCTTTCACGTGCCCTGCATCTTGTTCTTGCTTATGAAAAAAGTTTCAAAAATGGTATCAGGTTCAAAGCAGAAACTTACTATCAACACTTATATAAAATACCTGTTGAAAAAGATATCAATGGATTCTTCTCAGCTTTAAATGCTGCAGATGTTTACAGTTTGTATGAAGTAGATTCTTCTTTGGTTAGTAATGGCAAGGGAACAAACTATGGTATTGATATTAGTGTTGAAAGATCATTTGTAAAAAATTATTATTTTCTTATAGCGGGTTCATTGTTCAACTCAACTTATACTACTTATTCAGGAGAAGAATACAGCACGAAATTCAACAGGAATTATCAAATAAATATTGTTGCCGGTAAAGAATGGAAAGTTGGAAAAGATAAAAGAAAAATCATTGGCATCAATGGTAAAGTGCTGGCAAGTGGTTCGTTAAGGGATTCGCCGATCGATCTTGATGCATCCAGGCAGGAAGGCAAAGCTGTATATGTTGCAGATAAATATTTCTCCAGCAAAGGAGACCCTTACTATAGGTTGGATATAGGCTTTAGTTATAAAATAAACCGTAAGCATGCTACTCATTCGTTTTCACTGGATATACAAAACATAACCAATCATCAGAATCTTTATTATTCTTATTATGATAATGATAAAGGCAGGATAAGGAAGGAATACCAACTTGGATTCTTTCCGATATTTAATTACAGGATTGAATTTTAATTCTATTTACCGCAGAGAAGGGAGCTGCAAAGTTTTCGCAGAGGAACTTTGCGAAAACTCTATTAACTTATATTCTCTGCGGTTTCTTTGGTTATTTTTGCAATCATGCAGGTAAATGAACTAAAAGAATTTTTAAATAAGAAGGTTGATCAATATAATCAACCTTTTTTTATTGAAGCTGACCCCATCTGCATCCCACACAGGTTCACAAAAAAACAGGATATTGAGATCGCCGGTTTTTTCGCAGCTATTTTCGCATGGGGAAACCGTACTACCATTATCAATAAATCAACAGAACTGATGCAGTTGATGGACAATGCGCCCCATGAATTTTGCCTGCATCATACAGATAACGACCTGAAAAAACTGACCGCTTTCAAACACCGCACTTTTAATGCTACAGACCTGCTTTATTTTATTTCTTTTTTTAGTATGCATTACAAGCAACACGATTCGTTTGAAACAGCATTTACAAAATGGATGAAAAAAAAGGACGAGAATATAGAGAATGCGCTTAACGGGTTTTATCAATATTTTTTTTCTCTTGAACATGTGCCCAAAAGAACAATGAAACATATTGCAAGCCCTGCTAAAAAAGCAAGTTGTAAAAGGTTAAGTATGTACCTGAGATGGATGGTGCGGAAAGATAAGCATGGAGTTGACTTTGGAATATGGAAAAACATTTCCCCATCCCAATTAATAATACCATTGGATGTACATGTGGCAAGAGTTGCCAGGCATTTTAAATTATTACAACGAAAGCAAACAGATTGGCTGGCTGCAGTGGAACTTACGAATGAGATGAAAAAACTTGATGCAAAAGATCCTGCTAAGTATGACTTTGCATTATTTGCATTGGGTGTGCTTGAAAAATTTTAATTTGCCTTTTAACCGCAGAGAACAGTAGGGCAAGACAACGCAGAGAACCTCAGCGTAAACTCTATTAACTCATGTTCTCACCATTGAAAAAGAAATAACATGAAATCTCCTCTTTGGTATAATAAACTTAGCGCCGGTAAGAAACTAACGATACAATTTTTTGCCTGGTCAATCTTTTGGTTTTGTTTTGAGTATGCATGGAGTTTCATTCCTGGTGATGAAGAACGTTATACAATACCAAAAATGATAACACGATCTGTTTCGATGACTGTTATAATTTTATTTTTATCAAAGCATGACCTGATAAAGGAAGCATTTCAAAAAAATAAACGGCCAAAAGATGACACAAAATGAACTCCTGGTAAAATATGTATTAGACAATAATGACATTGTTTCACTTCAACAAAAACACCTGCATGCAGACCTGGCAACATACATCAATGATCTTATCCTGAATAATTTTAATGAACTGGTTTACCTTCTTTATCGTGTGGATGTAAGTGAAGCAAAACTCAAGGCATTACTCAAAGAAAACAACAAGGCAGATGCTGGTGAAATGATCGCAACATTAATAATAGAAAGACAGATCCAAAAAATAAAATCCCGCCTCGAACACGGACGGGATGAAAATACCAGTAATGAAGAAAGATGGTAAGATTAACGTTCAACCATATTCTCTTTGCGGGGCTTGCGTGAAAACATTAGTTCCTGTACCTTTTCCTTATCTTCTTTTTCTTTTTTCAAATTGAACATGGTCCCAAACACATGGTCCCATAAAGTACTGCTAACGCCAAAGCCCATATGATCATTCTTGTAATGATGCAGGTGATGGTTGCGCCATAATCCTTTCATCCATTTAAAGGGAGGGTTCCATGCATGAATGGCATAATGCATACTTCCGTAAATAAGATAACCAAACATAAATCCCGGGAAAAAAGGAAAAGCATTTTTTCCCAAAGCAAGAAACATCAATATAAAAAATACGGATGCAATAATTAAGCTTGGTGCCGCAGGCATAAACAATCTTTCCCTGTCCCTTGGGTATTCATGGTGATTGCCATGAATGATATAATGTATCTTTTTCCCACGTTCGCCCTCGGGTAAATAGTGGAATACAAAACGGTGTAATACATATTCTGTAAGGCTCCAGAAAAATATGCCGGCAAGGATCAGTAAAAAAACATTCAGGCCACTGAAGTTTAAAGAATTGTATGAGTAATAAGGGAGTAGTATCAAAACAGGCAAATACATACCCCATATCACCAGTGGGTGGGTCTTAGTAAGGTACTCCAGGTACTGATTCTTAAAGAGTTGAGCCTGGCCCTTATTATGTATTTTTTCAAATTCCATTAATAAAGATTTACGGGACAAATATACAAAATCATTTTTTTTAGCGGGGATACTAATCATAAATTTGCCATCTTAACATATATATAAGATGAAATTAGTCACTCATTTGAAAGACGGTCGCGAGCAGCTGGCTTTATTGGTTAATGGTTTATTATACGATATGGATATACTTCATCCGGACCTGCCGATCAGCATGGCCATGTTTTTAAATTATTGGGACGACATGATGCCTCTTGCAAAAGCGGTAGAACAAAGGATCAAGGACGGCATGGTTAGAAATGTAATGGCGTTGCCACTTCCTGATGCAGAATTGCTGGCGCCGGTACCCAATCCAACAAGTTGCAGGGATGGCTATGCTTTCCGTCAGCATGTTGCAGCTGCCAGGCGTAACCGCAAGGTTGATATGATCCCGGAATTTGATCAATACCCTATATTTTATTTTACCAATCATAATAGCATCCAGGGACCCGGTGATATTTACTGCATGCCCGATCATTTTGAAAAGCTTGATTTTGAACTGGAAGCAGCCATCGTTATAAACCGGGCAGGCAGAAATATAAAAGCTGAAGATGCGGATGAATATATTGCCGGGCTGATGATCATGAATGATATGAGTGCAAGAAAACTCCAGATGGAAGAAATGCTTTTAAACCTTGGCCCTGCAAAAGGAAAAGATTTCTCAACTGTGATCGGGCCAATGCTTGTCACACTTGATGAACTGGAACAATATGAAGTTCCATGTAAAGAAGGACATACAGGAAAAGCATGGAACCTGCCAATGAAATGTACCGTAAACAATGTACAGGTAAGTGCTGGCAACCTCGCTGATATGGATTGGACATTTGCTGAGATCATTGAGCGCTGTAGTTATGGCGTAAATCTTTTTGCCGGCGATGTTATCGGAAGCGGCACTGTTGGAACCGGTTGTTTCCTGGAATTGAATGGTACAGGGAAATTAAATGACCCTAACTATAAGGAACAGTGGCTGCAGGAAGGCGATACTGTTGAAATGGAAATAGAAGCACTTGGAAAATTGAGTAATACAATTGTGAAGGAGGATAGTGATTTTTCAATATTGGCGTTGAAGAAGATCAACCGCGGAGAGCATGAGAAGCAGAGTTAAATTTAGTGAGAATAAAAAAATATATTGGCCAATTTTCATATCCCTCTAATTCATGAAGGAATAAAACGTTTTGTAAATAATTTTTAAACTTAGCGCCTTAACGTCTTTGCGGTAAAATATGCTGACACTCAATCTAAAAGATCTTAAAACTGTTGAAGTTCAAAACTATCTACAACATGCTATCGGACCAAGGCCAATATGTTTTGCTTCCACAATAGATAAGGATGGTAATATAAACCTCAGCCCTTTCAGTTTCTTCAATTTATTTTCTTCTAATCCACCTGTTGTTATTTTTTCCCCTGCAAGAAGGGTAAGGGATAATACAACGAAACACACTTTACAAAACGTGCTGGAAGTTCCTGAAGTGGTTATTAATATTGTTGATTTTGATATGGTGCAGCAAACATCACTTGCCAGTTGCGAATTTCCAAAAGGAACAAATGAATTTACGAAAGCAGGATTTACACAGGAAAAAGCTTTATTCGTTTCGCCCCCCATGGTGAAAGAAAGCAAAGTGAAGATGGAATGCAAAGTACTTGAAGTAAAAGCACTGGGAACAGAAGGCGGTGCAGGAAATCTGGTAATATGCGAAATACTTTACCTGCACATTGATGAAAGCATCCTTGATGAAAACAATAAAATTGACCAGCGAAAATTACATCATGTTGCAAGATTGGGTGGAGATTGGTACTGTAAGGTTGATGAAACAAATTTATTTGAAGTAGCAAAGCCGCATGTGAAGATCGGAATCGGTATTGATGCATTGCCGGAAGATGTGCGCAACAGCACCATTCTTAATGGAAATCATTTGGGTCAGCTTGCTAACATAAATGAAATGCCTTTTGTTGACCCGACATTTAATGATGATAAACTAAAGCAGATCATTCAATATTATGCGATCAACCCAAATGAACTGGATAAGGAATTGCACAGGTATGCCAAAGAATTATTAGATGCTGGAAAAGTAAACGAAGCATGGCAGATCTTACTTGCAGATAATTCATAGCGCTACCTTGTAAAATTTATCTGGCTTTAACTTTTACTGCGAAACCATTTTTATATTTTCAGCTAATGAAATTTTTCTTTACACTGCTGCTGCTCCCATTTATTTGCATTGCTCAAAAAAAATATGATTACAAAAACCTTGTACTGGAAGGAGGTGGTGTTCGTGGCCTTGCCTATGCAGGTGTGTTTAAGGTACTGGAAGAAAAAGGCATTTTGCAACAAATAGAAAGAATTGGCGGCTCATCCGCCGGCTCCATTGCGGGGATGCTGGTAAGCATAGGTTATAGCGCTGAGGAAATTGACAGCCTGATGATGGAACTTCGCCTGCAAAAATTCAATGATGGTTATGGAGGACTTGTAGGTAAATACGCCCGCTTTAAAAAAAATTATGGGCTTTATAAAGGGGAAGTATTTGAAAAGTGGCTGAAAGAAATGGTAGCTCACAAAACAGGAAATCCACTGCTTAGTTTTGAGCAACTTCACCAGTTGCACCTGGGAAATAATCTTTACAAAGATCTTTATTGTACAGGTACAAACCTTAGTAAACAGCAACTGGAAATTTTTTCATTTGAACATACACCCTCTATGCCTATAGCATTGGCTGTACGAATAAGCGCCGGTATTCCGTTATATTTTGAGCCTATTGCATTGGATAATTCATTACAGCGAATTAAAAGATCCGGCACTTCTACTTTTGTTAATTATTATGTTGATGGAGGGATGCTATGTAATTATCCCATCAGCATGTTCGATTCGTGTGATTACAACAGCAACGCTTTGCTTTGTGATAAAGTAAAATTCAATCCGCAAACCATCGGTATAAAACTAGAAAGCCCACAACAAATAGATTCATTGAACAATAATAGCACTACAATACCTTCTTACGATATCAATAAATCTTCCGAATATCTTTTTGCATTTGCAAACCTGTTAATGGAAACGCTTAGCAGGAAATATCCAGGCCTTGAGAATGAAAAGGGAAGGACAATTTATGTAAGCCAGGGGAAAGTTTTTTCAAGGATCAAAAAAACAAAACAGGCAGATAAGTTGTTACTTTATGAAAATGGCATTAAAGCAGCTACCGATTTTTTTGCTGAAAAATAGATAGACTCCATTTTACTGTGAGAATAATGCTACTGGTTTGTGATCATCCCTAAAAAAATCAGCGAATCAGTGACAACCTTACTTATACAACCCACCAAACACCTTCTTTAAAAGATCCGTAGTTCTTGCTGCAAAATTATTCCTGATATTCAATTCTTCTTTGGCAACCAGGTCAAACAATGCTTCTGTAGCTTTTTGTGTAACAAAACCAGGAAGATCAGGATTTAATTTTTTAAATGTAGTAGGAAAGTCATTGTATTTCTTAACAAGGTCTCCATAATATTTCGTTGCTTCTACTTTATCAAGCGATGATTTTATTACAGGTAAAAAAGCAGCAAATAATTTTTCTGTTGTCTTTACACGAAAAAAATGTGTGGCGCTTGTATCGCCATTTCTTACAAGCCCGATCGCATCGCTTAATGTCATACTTCTTATAGCGTCTGCAAAAATTGGTTGAGCATAACCAGCTGCATCTTCTGCGCCGCGGTTAATTTGCAGGATCGCTTTATCAACCATACTGCCAAGCCCGAGATCTCTTAAAGTATTTTCAATTTTTTTTGCATCCGGCGGCAGGAATATTTTATAAAAAGCACTTTTAAAAAATCCGTCTGCGGTATTAAGCTGTAATACTGCTTTTGATATTCCCTGTGCAAGGGCTTCCTTGATCCCTTGCCCGGCTTCATTTTCAGAGATTCCTGTAGTGCCGGTGGTAGTTGGTAATTGTTTTATTACATCACAGGAAGAGAGGCTAACAATTACAATTAAAAGCGTAAGTATTCTTTTCATATTTTATTTTTTTACCGCAGAGACGCAAAGGCGCAAAGAAGATGAACTCTGCGTCTTTGCGCCTCTGCGGTTATTTCAAAAGTACATTAAGTATCTATCAAAACCGCTTGTTTGCCTGCTTTACAACATTTACCTTTGCAGGCCAATAGCAGTAACAAAAAATGAGCCGCTATTAATGATCGTATGAGTACACAACATTTGTCTGAACAGGAAATCATCAGAAGAGAAAAACTGGAAGAATTATCAAAACTTGGCATTGATGCATATCCTGCTGCATTATATCCTGTAAATACAACTGCTGCTTATATTAAAGAACATTATAAGGGAGAGGAGAACAAAGCTGATTTTGCTGATGTATGCCTGGCTGGCCGTATCATGAGTGTGCGTGACATGGGAAAAGCAAATTTTGCTGTACTGCAGGATGGTAGCGGTAAGATCCAGTTTTATATTAAACAGGATGATATTTGTTCCGGTGATGATAAAACATTGTATCAAACGGTTTGGAAAAAATTAATGGATATCGGCGATATCATCGGAATAAAAGGGTTTGTATTCACAACAAAAACAGGAGAAACATCTGTTCATGTAAAAGAATTCTCAATACTTAGTAAAGCACTGAGGCCTTTGCCAATTGTAAAAGAAAAAGATGGTGAAGCCTTTGATGAAGTAACAGATCCTGAATTCAGGTACAGGCAGCGTTATGCGGACCTGATCGTAAATCCTGGCGTTAAAGAAGTTTTTATTAAAAGAACAAAACTTATAAATGCGATCCGTGAATTTTTAAATGAAAGAGGTGCACTGGAAGTTGATACGCCCGTATTGCAAAGTATTCCGGGAGGGGCAGCGGCAAGACCTTTCAGTACACATCACAATGCATTGGATGTACCTATGTACATGCGTATCGCAAATGAACTTTACTTAAAGAGATTGATCGTTGGCGGTTTTGAATGGGTGTATGAATTCAGCCGCAACTTTCGCAATGAAGGAATGGACAGAACACACAATCCTGAATTCACTGTGCTTGAATTTTATACTGCATACAAGGATTATGAATGGATGATGGAAACAACAGAGCAGTTGCTTGAAAAAGCTGCGATCGCTGTGAATGGAACTGCTACAACTACAATGGGTGATAAAGAAATAAGTTTTAAAGCTCCTTACAAACGCATCAGCATGTACGATGCGATAAAAGAACATACAGGTTTTGATATCAGTACCATGGATGAAGAAGGCATACGTGATGTTTGCAAAAAATTGGGCATTCATGCAGATCCAAAATCAGGTAAAGGAAAACTGATCGATGAGATCTTTGGCAGTAAATGCGAAAGCAGTTTTATTCAACCAACATTCATTACAGATTATCCAGTTGAAATGAGCCCGCTTACCAAAAAACATCGCAGCAAGGCCGGGCTTGTAGAGCGTTTTGAACTTATCATCAACGGAAAGGAAATGGCGAATGCTTATAGTGAATTGAATGATCCGCTTGAACAAAGAGAGCGTTTTGAAGAACAGGTAAAACTTATGGAGCGTGGCGATGATGAAGCAATGTTTATTGATTATGATTTTTTAAGAGCGTTGGAATATGGTATGCCACCAACAAGCGGTATTGGTTTTGGTATCGATCGCCTGTGTATGTTGCTTACAAACCAGCATAGCATACAGGATGTGCTTTTCTTCCCGATGATGAGACCGGAGAAGGGAATTGACAGTTGATAATTGTCAATTGATCTTCAGCCATCCAGTGATACTCATTCTTGCTTTGTTTGTAACAAGAACCTCGTGTTCGAGCTCATTACTTTTAAAAAAAACTGCTTTACCATTCTGTGGTGATATGTTTTGCAAATGATCTGCGTGATGGATGCATAATTCTCCGCCATCTGCTTCTATCCAGTTTTTATTCAGGTAAATGATCATGGAATATTTCCTGCTGTCGTTATTGCGAAACTGGTCAAGGTGTTTTTTATAAAAACTTCCTTCCTCATAAAGGGTGTAATGAAATTCATACCCGGTAATGCCTGTGTAGCAAGTACGATTCAGGCATGTTACAAAATCATCCATCAGGTCAAAAAAACTATTTTCATATTGGTCGTTGTGTCCACGATCCAGCCAATAGATAATATCGCTTCTGAATAATTTGTTGTGTATAGGTTCTATATCATTGCCGGTTCCTGCAGAACGCAATTCATTCCCGGTATTAAGAGCGATTAAATTTTCTTCGAGATGCCGGGAAAGCGATTCAGTTAAAAAATCAGGGCAGATACCAATTTTATTTTCGATATAACTATCGATGAGTGTATCAAAAATATTTTGCAAATAGTATGTTTGATCGCCGTAAAAAATATACAGCTGCGGTGAAGATACAGTTAATAGTTCACTGGATTCATCAGCAATAGGATTTATGATCTCTTGTATTCTAATATCCAGTAGTATTCCAGGTTGATGAAATTTATGTCAGTAGCTTTTCCTTTTAATGATTGACGGATCCTTTTTTCTGTATAAAAATTCTTTAACACCTTGTGTGCCGTTCCATTATCAAGTTGTCTTGTTTGGTATGTGTTGCCAAGATCATCTGTGTCTGTTATGGGTAAGCTGCTTCCCTCTACATAATTATTATCAATAAAAACAATCGTACCGCTTTTTTCAACTTTGTTGTTAATGATGTCAATAAAATTATCCAGTTCTTCTAATTTGATATGGCTCCAGATAAAACCTCCAAACAGGCTTTCATGTTTATTTCCTGGCTTCAGATCGAATAAGTTGGCAATGTCAAAACTTACATTTGAAATATCTTTTTTTGTTCTTGCAATTTCAATTACAGCTTCATTGATATCCGTTGCTGAAATGGAATGAGCTGTTTTTGCAATTCTCTCAGTCCAGTAGCCGGTTCCGCATGCTATTTCAAAAACCTGCTTCCCGGCAAATATGCTTTGTAATATTCCTGTTGCACTTAGCAGGTCGGCCTGCCTCTCAGGCTTTGAATAAATTTTTTCATACTCATTCGCCCGGGCTTTATAATATGCTATCATGTCTGTATTCATGCTATGGGACTAAGTCATCAAAATTTGAAAACAAATATGCGAAACTTTAAAAGAACAGACCTGATTATTTACTGCCATTAAAATCGTTTTTAGTTTTATTCCAAAAAAACTAACTTGTCGTTTCAAAAAATATACGCATGTTAAGATATAAAGTTTATGTAATACTGGCTTTGATTGGAATGTTGAGTCTTGATGCAATTGCACAACAAAAACCACTTACAGATGATCAGTATTTTAAAAATATTTTTAAAGGAATTGTAGATCCACTTCCTGTTCTAAAAAAATGGACAGACAATAGTCATTTTATTCTTACCAGGGATGGGAAGAATTTTCTTGTTGATGCAACGAATGGCACAGAGAAAGAAGCTACTGATGCAGAAGTAAAGGGTGAAGATAAAAGCTCAAATTCAATTGTGTTTTCAGAGGAGAATGACCTTTTTATCAGGATCAATAATGAAAAGATCCAGCTGACAAATGATAATGAAAAGGAAATAAATCCAACAATGAGCCCTGATGGAAATTATGTTGCCTTTACAAGAAAGAACGATCTCTACACGGTAGAGATCAAAACAAAAAAAGAAACAAGACTTACCGAGGATGGAAGTGATGTTGTTATGAATGGTTATGCAAGTTGGGTATATATGGAAGAGATACTCGGCCGTAACTCTCACAACCGGGCATTTTGGTGGAGCCCCGACAGCAAGCACATTGCATTTTTCAGAACAGATGATACCGATGTGCCGGTATTTACGATTACTGATGGAACAGGGCAGCATGGTTATGTAGAAAAAGAACGTTATCCAAAAGTAGGTGATAAGAACCCGCAGGTTAAAATTGGTTTCGTTATACCCAATGCACGCAGTGGTGATATTACCTGGGCTGAATTTAATCCAAGACAGGACCAGTATTTTGGATTACCCTATTGGAAACCAGATGGAAGTTCATTGCTTGTTCAATGGATGAACCGCAAGCAGGACAATTTAAAGATCTATGATGTTGATTTTAAAACAGGGTTGTCAACTGTATTCTATAATGAAACACAAAAAACATGGGTAGACCTTGATGATGAAGGGAGCCGTATTACATTTTTAAAAAACGGGAAAGGGTTTATTTTATTCAGTGATTCATCAGGATGGAAACACATGTACTATTATGATATGAAGGGAAAATTGATCAACCCGATCACTTCAGGAAAATTTACTGTAACAGATCTTGAATATGTTGATGAAGAAAAAGGCATTGTATATTTTATAGCCCGCAAAGAAAATACTGCACACAGGGATCTCTATAAAATAAACCTGGATGGAAAAAAAATGCAGCGATTGACGTTTGGCAATTATAATCATACGACTATAAGCCTGTCACCAGACGCTTCTTATTTCATCACAACCTATAGCAATCTTTCAACGCCACCCAAAATGAGTTTGGTTACAAATGCGGGGAAGATTGTTAAAGACATTGCTGATGCAAAAGGCGCTGAGTATAATAATTACCAGCTGGCAAAATCAGAATTGGTACGTGTGAAGAGCGATGATGGTTTGTATGAATTGCCAATGAAAGTTACCTGGCCAACAAATATTGATAAAACAAAAAAGTATCCTGTTGTGATTTATGTTTATGGTGGCCCCAATAAAGGAACAGTAATGGATACATATACAAATAACGGCGTGCAGCAATGGTATGCACACGATGGATTGATACAGGTTGCAATGGACCATCGTGGCAGTGGCCACTTTGGGAAAGAAGGAGAGAATTACATGTATCACAATTTTGGCTATTGGGAAATGAAGGATTATACTAGCATGGTAAAATGGCTGATCGCTAACGGAAATGCTGATTCAACAAAGATCTGCATCGTTGGATTTAGCTATGGCGGTTATATGGCGGCTTATGCATTAACGTATGGAGCAGATGTGTTTACCCATGGAATGGCAGGTGGGCCTGTTACAGACTGGAGCCTTTATGATACTCACTATACCGAACGTTATATGGGAACGCTTACAGATAACGCAGAAGGTTATAAAAAAAGTTCTCCTTTAACTTATGTTGATAAATACAAAGGCATGTTACAGATCGTTCATGGTGTGATCGATGATAATGTGCACATGCAAAACAGCCTGCAGCTGATCGCTAAATTGCAAGACCTGAAAAAAGATTTTGAAATGATGGTATATCCCGGCGGCAGGCATGGCTGGCCAAATTTTCCAAACAGGACAATCCATTTCCAAAACCTGAAAACGAAATTTATTTACAGGTATTTGTTAGAAAAAGAAGTACCGAAGGGATTGCTGAAGTAAATAATTTACTTTAATAATTTTACCGCAGAGACGCAAGGGCGCTGAGTAAACGGCTTTTTGTCTCTACGGCTTTTTATTTAACTCCTCTTTCTTAGTTTTAAATAATCGAGGTAGTAGATCAGCTTAAGTGAGAGGTTATTGTTTTGTGTAGTGCCTAGTGTTGTATTCAGATTTTTGAAATAACCGTTGGTTTGTTCAAAACTATTGATCCCGTTTTTCCATACAATATACATAAAGCTACCAGGGGCAAACTGCCAGGAGTACACCATGTCGACAGTGAAAAAATTCACATTAAAATCCCTGTCGTGGTTATTGGTATGAAAATCGGTAAGGTTACCATCTTCATAAAGAAGATAGATCTCTTTTGAGATCACTTGTCTCCAATAATGCCTGACATTTAAAGTAATACCGGAATTTTTTGTGAAGTTATATTTAATGGCAAGTGTGTTGTCCAGTGTTTTTATATCACGCCTGCTGAATAACACTGTGTCGGGAATTATTCCATTTGGATCCACGATCTTGCTATTATAACCAGCATCATTTTTTGAAGGATTTATATTCACATCAAGTGTTACAGATAATTTATCATTGAACCTGTACCTGTTCTCAATATAAAAATAGTATGTAGTTCCATTGAAGAGGTCTTTAAAATTTGCACTAACATCAAATGAGAAAAAATATTTTTTAGCGCTGTTTGTATTCATCCATATTTCGCCGCCATAATATGAAGCTGTTTTGAAAACCCTTCCATCTGTACGAGGTTCATAGAAATCATTGCCTTTTGCATTATAGCTTACCAGCACACCCGCATACCAAAAGTTTTTAAGCTGTCCATTTAAATTGATATTGGTATTATAGCTTTGAAATTTCCCATCTTTAAACCTGTTGCTTAAATTATTATTGAAATTAAGGTACATGTTGTTATACCAGGCGTGGGGCTTTACCCATTTATAACCAAACCACAGGTAGTGATCTAAATAATTATTATTATATAGGATACCCAGGTCATTGTTATTGTATTTCTCATCTGCAGCATCTTCTGTGAAATTAAAATTAAAGCGCCCGCCTGTTTTTCCTGCACTTAGCATATAAGAATAACCAGTAAGATTTTTTCCTGGCTGTGTGATATCGCTTACTGCAAACTTCCCGTTTACATTGTATATATTTTTTTTGTTGTTGAAGTCAAAAACGGCGGCAGTTACATTTGCATCGTAATCAGATCCGCTTCTTAAAACATTTGTATTGATCAATGATACAGAAGAATTGTTTTTTAATGTCTGGTCGATCACCAAAACATTGTAATTTGTAAGTGTACTGGTTTTGATCTTATATTTTTCGTGCGTTACTTTATCTTCCACTTCTGCATACATAGGTCTTTGCAGTGCATTCAAAAAACCAATTCCCAATCCTTTTGGATTACGGCCCGATATTTTAGTAGCATTGATAAGTTTGGCCTGTGCAGGGTTGTCGGATACTGTATAAGGACTGTTGGGTGAATCATCAACATCATAATAGTGTATTGGCTGAGAACCGATCCTTCTTGAATAAAATAAATTCCCCTTAAAGAAGAGTTCTGTGCCTTCTGTGAAAAACGGACGATTCTCTGCGTACCTTGTTTCAAAGGGAGAAAGGTTGAGAATTGTTTTATCGCTGGCAACCTGTCCAAAATCCGGGATCAATGTCATGTCGAGTGTGTAACTGGGACTGATACCATATTTCACATCCATACCACCATTTACAGAAGCATCAACAGTAGGATCGTTTTTTTTATAATGATTTACATAAGTAGAAAAGTAAGGTGAGAAAGAAAGCCTCACGGGTGGTTTAATATTGCTGATACCTGTCCACATACCTTCCTGATTTATGAAACCACTTATGGTTGGAGACACAGGACTCCACATATATTGCCGACCCGCTTTTTGTCTCCTGCGTGTGATATTAAATCCCCAATCGGTTACTTTCCCACTAAAGCGTAGTGCAGAATAAGGGATCTTCATTTCAAAGGTCCATCCATCGCTTACAATTTTAGCCTCACTCTGCCATACCGCATTCCAGGTATCATCTTCACCATTTGTATTGGAATATTTTGCATCAAATTGCTCTCCTAACGGCGTTACATAAAAGCCGGAGGCGTTGATCTTGTCATAATAAGTATCAAATATTACTCCTACATAATCATTGCTTCCGATCTTATCTCTTCCTGCCAATTCACGGGAAACACTGTCAGCAGTTTTCTCGTGCAGATAGCCCGCTACATAAATAGCATTGTTATCATATAAAATATAGATCTCTGTCCGGTTTGTATAATTTTCAATAGGACCAAAGTTGGGACGCCATTCTACAAAACTATCGGCAACGGGTGCATTTTTCCATGCAGCATCGTCAAGGTTTCCGTCAATTTTTATTGTTGTAGTAAGCCGTTGGGCTGGGAGTTTTTTTTGCGGGTTTGTTGTTTGCGCTTTTGCAAAGCAGCTCAAGCAACAGGCCAGCAAAAGTCCGGCTATAAGTTTCATGGCTATAAGTTTTTGGTACACGGTTCACTCAAATAAACCGGCTACGAAAATAAACGTAGATAATCTCCAAAAGCTACCGCTCATCAAATGATGTTTTTTATTATGGATTCGTTAACAGGAAAATATGCAACGCAAACCAGGGAAGAATGTAAGAACAAGACATAAAATTCTAAGCCCCTTTAATACTAAATGAACAAATCATTGTACAACTGAGCTCCCGGCACAACAGAATATTTCTCCAGGTCAGTAATACCTTCAGCAGCCAACACCTGTTCGTCAATAAAAGAATTTCCTGTGCAGATAGCAGATGCTTTTGATAAGATATGGAATGCAGCATCAGCAAGAATATCTGTTGTTCTGCTCATTTTCATAAGCATATCACCACCTAATAAATTTTGTACTGCAGCAGTGGCAATGGTAGTACGTGGCCATAAGGTATTGGCTGCGATATTGTATTTTTTTAATTCTGCTGCAAGGCCCAGGGCGATCATTGTCATATCATACTTGCTAATCGTATAAGCAAGATGGTTAGTGAACCATTTCATATCCATATTCAATGGTGGCGACAGGTTTAGGATATGAGGATTCTTCCCTTTTTTGAGATAAGGGATGCAAGCTTTGCTTACCATGAATGTCCCCCGTACGTTGATATCATACATCAGGTCGAAACGTTTGGGCTCGGTCTTTTCTGTAGGTGTAAGATTTATTGCAGATGCATTATTAATAAGTGCATCAATGCCTCCGAATGTGGCAACTGCTTTTTCAACTACAGATTGTACCTGGTCTTCAAAACGAATATCACATTGCACTGCCAGTGCTTTTCCACCTGCAGCTTCCATTTCAGCAGCGGCAGAAAAAATTGTACCACCAAGCTTTGGATTTTCTTCCACGCTTTTTGAAGCGATAACAATATTGGCTCCCTCTTTTGCAAGCCGCAAACCAATGGCTTTACCAATACCACGGCTTGCGCCGGTAATAAGGATGGTTTTGTTTTGAAAAGACATAGCAATGGCAATTGATAATTGACGATTGACATTTGACAATTACCTGCGTTAGATTACAGCATTTAATTGTCAAATGTCAATTGCCCATTGTTAATTATAAAAGAGTTGCTTCGTGTGTGATATTTGTCTTAAGCAGCTTAGAAATAATGCAATTCTCTTTTGCATCTGCTACTACTGCATTGAACTGGTCAGCAGAAATACCTGGAACCTTTGCTTTTACATTTAAATGTGATCCTACAATAGATCCATCTACCAGGTCTATATCACAACGAGTTTCAATTTCATCTGCTGTAAACCCTGCAGCATTTAACAGAAAACTGATCTTCATTGTAAAACAACCTGCATGTGCTGCTGCAACAAGTTCTTCTGGATTTGTTCCAACACCTTCAGCAAAACGGCTGCCCCATGAATATTGGGTTTTGTTCAAAGTAGTGGATTGTGTTGTAAGATGGCCTTTTCCTTCTTTACCTGAGCCATTCCATACGGCTGTTGCATTTCTTTTCATGATATTTTTTTTAGATGATTAACTGATATTTTAATTTGAACAACAATATAGGGTTAGCAATTTACAAAGAAAGTAATTGCTTTGCTATTAATTATCCGTTCAATATTTTATCATTATAAATAGCTTCGTCAAATCCAATCAATATTTCGCCATTCATTTCTATGACAGGCCTTTTAATAAGACTTGTATGTTCCTGCATCAGGTGAACTGCAGATCTTTGATCATTGATGGTTTGTTGTATATCTGTGCTGATACCCCTCCAGGTTGTTCCTCTTTTGTTCAGTAACTTTTCCCAACCGACCTTCTTTGACCAGTCATTGAGTTTTGAAATTGTAATTCCTGATTTTTTATAATCATGAAAACTGAAATCAATTTTATTTTTTCGCAACCGTGCTAATGCCAGTTTAGTGACATCACAATTTGGAATGCTGTAAACAATTAGTTGTTTCATAAAACCTAATCGAAAATGTTATCCCGGAAATTTGGAAGCCGGAATTTTTATAGTACTGTTATTGGATTCGATGATATGCCAATTCTTGAAATCCTGGGCAGATTCCATGCCGCCATCACCATTTATGATATTTGTCTTGGTGCGTATTTTAACCGGTTTATCAGTGTAAAATTCGGTGCCCCTGCGATTCCTGTCCCAATACAATTCATTGCAATAAAGCGTATCACCCTTTTGAATGTTTATCACTTTCACACTATCCCTTAAAAAAACAATGCTCTGATTCTGTTTGTATTTTGCATATTTGGCGGTGAGTACACTTTCAACTGTTCCTTCTTCATTATAGAAATCTGCATGAAGTGTCTTTGGAAACTCAACATAAGGAACCGTATCATTTACATTCAACATCAATGGAGAAGTTAAAATGGATTTTGCTTTTCCTCCAAGCGAATAATTAATAACAACGTCTCTTGCTTCTTCAATACCTGTTTTCTTTTTGCTGAGGTCATTCACAACCGTTTCATCATTTTCACAGGCAGATAAAAAAATGCAGCCTGTAAAAAAGGCTGCAGCTATTATTATTTTATAAAAAGAATTCTTTTTCATTATTGACTGTTCGTCAAAATTACTTATTTGATTAGTAATAACTTCTTTTTTGGAACCAGCGTGCATTCATTGAGATCCCTATACAAAAACGCAATGTATTTTCACGGAAACTAAAAGATTGTTGATTTCCTCTTCCGCCGTATTCAATAGCAGTATTAAGCTGAACATACTGTGGTTCATCAGTAGTATTGCTCCAGTAAAGTCTTGGGTTTGTAAGCGGAAAGCTTGCACCAATGGTACCTGCATAATTTATGCGTGATTTATCAAGCTTTACATAATCAGGACCAATATAAAAACCAGCCCTGTATTTTACAGACCTCCAATAGTTTTTTGTTGGGTTACGGGTAATAGGAAGATATTCTGCACCAACCCTGATCACCCAGCTATTTTGCACAAGGTCCTTTTCTCCGAAATAGCTATAACTATCCCAGGTTGTTAATTCAAAATCTGCTCCTACATTCCAGCGGCCACTGCTATCCTGGTAACTAAGGCCAAAACCATATGTAGCAGGTAGCTTTACCGTTCCTTTCTGATCGATCTTTGATGAAATGGTATCAATAGCAGTGATCCCACCAAAACCATCAAAAGCAAAAGTTTCATCTATATGATCCTGCCTTGCTCTTAGTGATTGCTGCAGGTTTGCAAAAGCACCGAAATTCAAAACAGATTTATTATGGAGGTTAACCTGGTATTGTGCGCCAAGATTTAAAAATATGCCACCATAATGCGCATCATTACCGGTGTGTGATTTTAGATAGGGTACCGTATCATTGACAAATACCAGTTCTGTACTGTAATTCTTGTTACCAAACGTATAACCTGAACTTACGCCGAAACTGAAATTTTTGATCTTTATTCCTGTACTTATGTTCACCTGGTTGAGACCGCCAGAACCTTCATAAAGCGTATTGAGACTATCACCGATCGAGAGCCTTTCATTTTTTTCGATCTTATAATTTACACGGGTAATAGGCCTTACCCCAAAGCTCAGTCCCCATTTAATTCCACGTTTTTCCATTTTCTTTGAAGCAATAGGAAAAGCAACCTGCAAATAAGAAATAAGTGTATTTGTTGAAGTATATTTTTCAGTTGCCGTAGTACTTTTCAGGGTTCTTATGTCAATTTCACCGCCGATATCAAAAATGATATTGGTACGACGATAAGCACTGCTTAAAGAAGCAAGAGAAGCAGGGTTTTTAAAATTAATGCTGAACATAGAAGAATCTGCAATGGAAACACCTCCCATTCCACGACTAGCTATGTTTTGATTTAAGATCACATCTCCAAGGCCGTATCTTGAATAGGGAGAGTTTTCCTGGGCGGTTGCGGTAGTATAAAAAAATAAGGCAAATGATAATCCGACAATTCTCTTAAGCCAGGCAGTTGTTGAGTTCACTAAGTGCATACAGTCCTTTAAATAAAAAATTATGGTCGGCAAATATCTTCTTTTTAAACTGACTGGCAAAATGAGCCATATTACCCCCGGTTAAAACGACGTTAAAGTTCCCGTATTTTTCTTCGTATTTTTCGATGAAACCCTTGATTTCACTGGACATTCCGAGGATGACACCTGTTTGAAGATTTGTCTTTGTATCATATCCAATAAGTGGCAGATTCCAGCTTGCATTCACCAAGGGGAGTTTTGCTGTATGCTCATGCATTGACCTGAATCGCATATCCATTCCCGGTGATATGCTTCCGCCGAGGAATTGGTGATACTGGTTCACAAAATTGTAAGTGATACAACTACCCAATGCAATGACGAGGTTGTTTTTCTGAGGAAAAAAGTGAACGGCAGCAGCAATAAGCGCAAGCCTGTCGGCCCCAATGGTTTCAGGTTTGCTTGCAGCAGTTGTGAAATTCAGTTTTGTTTTTGAAGAAAGTTTGTGAAAAAGCGTTTTTGAAGCGAGTAATGATTCTATGGCCTCATTGTGATTGATAACAGATGAAAGGATCGATTTCCCTGGATTATATTTATTTAATAACTCTTCTATCAGGGAAACATCGTCGTTAGCCAGCAATATTTCTTCTTTGAAATGATCATTCTCAAAAATTGCAGCTTTGAGACGTGTGTTACCAAAATCAAAGCAGATAGTTATCATTAGCTTGGTAGTTTATTGGTTTGTTTGGAGTTTGGAGTTTGGTGTTTAATGTTACAACACACCAAACACCTAACAACAAAAACAACTTTAATAATTAAATCCTGGAAGGTTCTTAAAATGTCCGTTCAGTTTTATTTTTCCTTTTAAGAGATCCATTTTCTCCATTACCGGGATAATTTTTGCCAGATGTCTTTTTAGAAATTCCTGCCTGTGTAATTCTTCTAAAAATTCAAGCAACGTGTATTCATCTTCAATAGATAAACCTGCATGGTGAGCCACATCATAACTGGTTAATTCATTATCGGGTTTTTTGAAATCTTTTTCTACACCCAGTGTTTTATGAATTTCACGAATGCCATCAAGTACTTTTTTCATGAGCTTTGCACTGCCTCTTGCATTATTCTGAGGATAATTTACGATCGCACCACTGAATAATTTTTCAGGTAATTCTTTGATCACTTCCAGTATTTTAAAAACCTGCACACCTTCTGTTTTAATATCCATCTCGCCATTATCATATAACTTGGTTACCTCCCTTACTTCCATCAATGTTCCCATTTCACTGATCTTATTATTTAAAACAGCAGGTATCCCGAATGGCTTTTTACTTTCCACACATTCGCCTATGAGTTGTTTATACCTCGGCTCAAAAATATGTAGATTCAAATGTTCCCCGGGATAAACCACAATGTTCAAAGGAAAGATGGGAATGAAATTGGTCATAGATTCTCTGTATATGCAAATGCAAATTTATTGCTTGAGTAAATACAAGTTAAGAATTATGAATTAAGAATTTAGAATTATGAGTATGTTTAATATAATTTGAAGCTAAATAACTGGTTCGGGGTTCATAATTTATAACTACTTACCAAATAGTACATTTGCTAGGTTTTTGTTCAGTATAGGTCACACCAAATATATTGAACCAACTCATAATTCATAACTCATAATTCAAAATTATATCTCTTGTCAAGAACTGCTTTTTTTATCATTGATTATTCCATAACCGGGGGTGTAGAAAGGGTGAACGCCAACTTAAGCAGTTTATTTTTGAAAAATAATATTGAAGCCAGTTATATTATCTCGCTAAGAAGCCTGAACCCCAAACCTGATATTGATTATCCCGGCCATCTTAAGGTTTGCGTGTTATTCCCCGACAGAGAAGTAAATGATATTGCAGGCGCACTCTCTAAAGTTTTGAAGCAACATGATATCAGCAGGCTTATTTACCAGGGAGATAATATGACCATCACGCTCGAAGTACAAAAAGCTGCACGCATGACCGGTTGCAGAGCATTCCTTCATTATCACGGCTCTCCTTATGGGTACTTAAAAAAATATATTTACCGGGAAGATATTTTACAAAAGCCCCTGAATGCATTTAAACTTTTATGGAGCCATATTGTATATCCTTTCAAAAAAGCAAAACTTAAAAAAGTTATTGAGAATGCTGTTGACGGTTTCGTTCCGGTAAGTGAAGGTGTAAGAAAAGAAGTACTTGACCTGTTTTCATTTCCACAACAAATCGCTGATAAAATTATCAGTATACCAAACCCGCTCACATTTGAAGTGGCTGCTGAAAGCAATTTCAAAAAAGAAAAACACATTGTCTATATATCAAGACTGCACAGGAAACATAAGAACTCTATGATGGCACTAAAGGTTTGGAAGCAATTGGAAAAAAACTACCCTCAATGGAAATTATACATTTTAGGAGATGGTGCTATAAAAAATGCGATGGAAAATTATTGTGTAAGCGAGCAATTGCAGCATGTAACATTTACAGGCATGATAAATAATGTTCAGCCTTATTTACAAACATCATCCATTTCTATTCTAACATCCGATTGCGAAGGGCTTGGCATGGGATTACTTGAATCTGCTTCTTATAAAAATGCTTTGCTCGTTACACGTGCCGATGGGGGCGTAACAGATATTGTGGAAGATGGCGTTACCGGTTATATTGTCCCCCGGAATGATGTGAATGCATTTGCAAAAAAACTGGCATTGCTGATGGACAATGATGATATGCGAAGAACAATGGGTGATAATGCTTACAAAAAACTGGTTCATTTTAAAGACAGTAAGATCATTGAGCTTTGGAAACAATTGCTCGATGAAGAAGATTTGAAGATTTGAAAATGTGCTGATGAAAGTGCGTAATACAAAAATATTTTTCATTTTCAAATCTTCAAATCAACTCATTTTCAAATCATTTTAATTTAAATACATTTGTACGAATGAAAGAAAAAGCCCCCGCGTACGATTATTTGATCGTTGGATCAGGTTTGTACGGCGCTACTTTTGCCCATATGGCTACAAAGGCAGGAAAGAAATGCCTCGTTATCGACAAACGCAAACACAAAGGCGGCAATGTATACTGCGAAAATGTAGATGGAATAAATGTTCATGTTTACGGCGCACATATTTTTCATACCAATGATAAGCAGATATGGGATTTTGTAAACAGCTTTGTTACTTTTAACCGCTTTACCAATAGCCCGGTATCGGTTAGCAATGGTAAAATGTATAACCTTCCTTTTAATATGAATACTTTTTACCAGTTATGGGGTACAACAACACCCGAACAGGCAAAAAAGAAAATTGAGGAACAAACTCTCGCACACCAGTACCCGCAACCTGCAAACCTCGAAGAACAGGCGCTCAAACTTGTAGGTGAAGATGTTTATAACACACTTATAAAGTCTTACACAGAAAAACAATGGGGAAAGAAGGCGACAGAATTACCGGCATTCATCATTAAGCGCCTTCCTTTGAGATTTACTTTCGACAACAATTATTTTTCTGACAAATACCAGGGCATTCCCATTGGTGGCTATAATGTTCTCATTGAAGGTTTGTTGTCGGGGATCGAAACAAAGCTTGAACAGGATTTTTTTTCTGATAGATCTTATTTTATGTCGCTTGCAGACAAAGTAGTTTATACCGGCCCACTCGATGCATTTTATGAAAATCGTTTTGGTTCTCTTGAATACAGGAGCCTTGAATTCAGGCACGAAACTTTGCAGCAGGAAAACTTCCAGGGTAATGCAGTAGTAAATTATAATGATGCGAATGTTCCTTATACCCGTATCCTGGAACATAAACATTTTGAATTTGGTACACAGCCTCATACGGTGATCACTTATGAGTATCCAAAAACATGGAAGCCCGGTATGGAAAGCTACTACCCGATAAATGATGATGTAAATACTGCCCGGTATAAAAAATATGAAGCGTTGGCAAACGAGGAGACAAAAATCATTTTTGGTGGCCGCATGGCAGAGTACAGATATTATGATATGCACCAGGTGATCGGCTCTGCACTTGCACAGGTTGATAAGCTCTTTCCTAACCTTTCTGTATTATAATCAGCATGAAAAAAATTGCTTTTGTTTCTTACGAATATCCACCCGATACGGGCTTTGGTGGTATCGCTACCTATCTTTTCCAGATTGTTCATGCATTTGCAGAAAGAGGAATGCTGGTAACTGTAATTTGCTCTACTCCAAATGAAACAAATGTTGTAGATGAAAAAAATGGTGTTACCGTTTATAAGATACATTGCACAAGGCAAAAGCACTTTTCTTTACTTGCTTCAGAAACGTTAGCTGTACTTCACCAGCAGGAAAATTTTGATCTTATTGAAATTCCGGACTACGGCGCTGATGGATTGTTTATCAAAAAATATGTACCTGATGTTCCCCTGGTAGTAAAAATGCATGCGCCCGCTTTTTATATTAAAAGACTGGAGCGGTATTATTATTATAAAAATAACTGGCTCAAAAGAGTTTTTAAAAAAAGATATAATTACCGGAACGATAAAGAATACAAAGCTGTGATACAGGCAGATCATATTTTCACACCTTCTTTGTCGCTTAAAAATATCATATCTGAAAACTGGAAGATACCATTAGAAAAGATCACTCATATTCCCAATCCATATGTACCCAATCCGGAACTATTGAATATGGTTACGGATTACAGGTCTAAAACCATTTTATATCTCGGGCGTCTTGCAGCGCTCAAAGGTGTTTATAATCTTGCTAAAGCAATTCCGCTGATATTAAAGGAAGTTCCCGATGCCCGGTTTTTATTTGTTGGACAAAATGCAGAAGATCCTTTTAGAAAAGGAGATATGAAAAGCTTTCTTATATCACAATTGCAGGAAGCAGCTTCCCGTGTAACATTTATTGATAAAGTGCCGCTTGAAAAGATCGGCGAATATTATCAAAATGCTACCATTTGTGTTTATCCTAGCCTGTGGGAAAATTTCCCGAACGTATGTCTTGAAGCCATGTCGGCTGCAAAAATTATTGTCGCCGGCGAAAATGGCGGAATGAAAGAAATGCTTGAAGATATTAATGGAGGCATCCTGGTTGATCCTCTGGATGAAAAAGCGATCGCCGAAGCTTGCATCAAAGCATTAAAAAACACGGAGCAATATGCTGAAATGGGAGAGCGGGCCCGCAAAAAGATCACAACTTATTATGCAGGCATACTAGTGACCGAATTGTTTGAATTGTATAATAAAATCATTGACAGCAAAGAAATTAGGAGCTGATTTTCAACTTACTCCCTTTTTATTATACATTTAATTAATTTGTGAAGCCGGCAGGTTCATATTGCTCTAGGAAAATGATGGGGAACATTATTTTTCTGAGTACGTTTTCTAATTTATCTTTATCTCTCGCATGGTTTCGTCTTCTCTATTAATATCAACCTATAACTGGCCTGAGGCATTAGATCTGTGTTTAAAAAGTGTTTTTGACCAGAGCTTGAGCCCCGGTGAGATCGTCATTTGTGATGACGGGTCTACTGCTGATACTGAATGCATCATCAAAAAGTACCAGGCCATCAGCAGCGTACCTATTGTACATGTATGGCAAAAGGATGAAGGCTTTAAGCTTGGGCAGATACGCAACAAAGGAATTGCAAAGGCAAAGGGCGACTATATCATTCAAATAGATGGCGATCTTATCCTGCACAAACACTTTATTAAGGACCATCTTAATTTTTGTAAAAGAAATTTCTTTACCACCGGCAGCCGTGTTTTATTGTCCCCCGAAACAACTGAAACACTGATCGAGAACCAAAGCACGGAAATAAAAAAATATTCGAAAAGGGACCGCAATTATTTTAATGGGTTACATATACCAATACTTCATAATTTTCTGTCACAACTCTACAAAAGCAAAGGCAAGCACAAGTATTATGTGAAAGGATGTAATATGGCTTTCTGGAAAAATGATCTTTTAAAGATCAATGGCTATAATGAGGATTTTACAGGTTGGGGAAAAGAAGACAGCGAGATCGCTATCCGCCTGATCAATGCAGGCATAAAAAAACAATTTTTAAAGTTTGGCGGCATTACATACCATCTTTATCATAAAGAAGCATCAAGGGAAATGGAACAAAAGAATTTCCGTATGATGCAACAGGCAGTTGATAAAAAAATACAGCGCACACTCAAAGGTGTTGATCAGTACTTATAATCCTTTTTCAAATTGTAGATTTATTATGTTTGCGTTACGCAACTATCTTCGCAATTATGTGGGAACAAATTAAATCAGGTACGATGAAAGGCGATATACGATCGCTTGCACGTTGTATCTCTTTGATAGAAAATGAAACTGCAGGATATGAAGACCTGCTGGAATCACTCCCTTTTTCTCCGAAACTGGTAATTGGAATCACGGGCCCCCCGGGTGCAGGAAAGAGCACTCTCACCGATGCATTGATCGGTTTACTTGTAAACAAAGGCAAACGTGTTGCTGTACTTTGTATAGATCCATCTTCTCCATTTAATTTAGGCGCATTACTTGGTGATCGCATAAGAATGAATGAATGGCATAATAATAAAAATGTTTTTATTCGTTCACTTGCAACAAGAGGTTCGTTGGGTGGATTGAATCCAAAGATCATTGAGATCACTGATATTTTAAAAGCAGCGCCTTTCGATCATATCATTATAGAAACAGTTGGTGTTGGACAAAGTGAAATTGAAATTGCAGGGCTTGCCGACATTACCATTGTTACCATCGTACCGGAAGCAGGTGACGAGATACAAACCATGAAAGCCGGCCTTATGGAGATCGCAGATATTTTTGTTGTGAATAAAGCAGACAGGCCGGGAGCAGAATCTTTTGTAAAAAATCTGAGGCTGATGCTGGCACCAGCATTCAGCAATCATGAGAATGAGATACCGATCTTAAAAACCGTTGCAAGTAAGAAAGAAGGCATTGAGGAATTACTTGTTGCTATTGAAAAAATACTGGCGCAACAAAAAACCAATGATAAAAGAAACTGGCTGCTTGCAGAAAAAGCCTATCATTTAATTCAGCAGAAAAAAATGAAATCGATCAGTAAAAAAGAGCTAAAGGAAAATATTGTAGCAGCAGGGAAAGATTTTAACCTCTATAGTTTTATTAAGAAATACTGATTTGAAAATTTGAAGATTTGAAAATGTGCTGATGAGAGCTTTAATATTATTTGAAAGTGCCTGGAATAAAATTCTTTTAATCTTCAAATCTTCAAATCAACTCATCTTCAAATCTTCAAATCAACTCATCTTCAAATCATCCTTCTGTTCTTCCGCTTCCATCTTCTTGTTACTCTTCCACCATCTAAAGCCGATAAAGCCAACGATCGCAAAAGGTGCAAGCATGAGATAAAGTATTCCATGGTTTAAACCGAGCGCTGGTTTTTCACCAAGTTGTTGGGCAGTTTTTGTGCACATGGCGCATTGGGCATTTGCGCCATTAAATAGGAATGAAAAAATTATGAGAAGAGAGAATATGAAGAGGGGTTTTTTCATGGAACAAAGATAATGCATGAATCATGATTATAAGCTAGCTAATAGTTCTTTTACCCAGCGAAGATTATTGGGATATGCAACAGCTTCTGGTACTTTTTCTGTTAACTCAATCCAGATAGCTTCGGCCTTTAAAAAATTGTCTTTTGCTTTTTCCAGATTTTGGATTTCTTTATATATCAAGCCTAATTTTGCAAAAGAAACAGCCATACCATTACATATCGAAACAGAATCTGGATTATCCTCCATCAATTCTTTTCTTAATTCATTATATTTTATATAAAATTGCAATGCTTTTTGTAAATCTTCCTGTTGCTGATATATATTGCCAAGATTGCCATAAGAAATAGCCAGACCGTTTTTGAGAGATTCGCTATCAGGATTTGCATCAAACAATTCTCCCATTAATAAAGTTTCCTGTTCAAAGAACTCTAAAGCTTTTTTGAAATCTTTATATTGATTATAAATACCCCCAAGTTTTTCATACGAAATAGCTAACCCGTGTTTGATGGATTCGCTATGTGGGTTAACATCAAATAACTCTTTCATTAATAAAGTTTCCTGCTCAAAGAATTGCAAAGCTTTTTGGAGGTCTCCCTGCTGATCGTATATGCCGCCAAGTTTTTCATATGAAATGGCTAGGCTATGTTTGATCCATTCGTTACGAGGATTTGCTTCAAACAATTCCTTCGTTAACTCAATATCTTGTTCAAAGAATTGCAAGGATTTTTTATAATCGCCCAGTTCCTTATAAAAATCGCCCAGTTTAGAATAAGAAACAGCTAGCCCGTTTTTAAGAGATTCACTATGAGGGTTTGCGTCGAATAATTCTCTTGTCAACACAGTTTCATTTTCAAGGAACTGTAAGGCTTTTTTAAGATCTCCCTGTTGCTGATAAACCCCAGCAAGTTTGCCAAAAGAAATAGCCAACCCATTTTTGTATGATTCATTGTGAGGGTTAGCTTCAACCAATTCTTTTTTTAATTCATTATATTTTTCAAAAAATTGCAGGGCTTTTTTAGAATATCCCTGTTTCAAAAGAATTTGTCCAAGCCTTGAGTAAGAAACGGCGAGGCCATTTTTTAAAGATTCACTTTGAGGATTTACCTCAACTAATTCTATCATTAACTTAGTGTCTTGTTCGAAAAATTGCAAGGCTTTTGTAAAATCACCCCGTTGTTCATAAATCCCACCCAGTTTTTCATAAGAAATAGCTAAGCCAAGTTTGAGAGATTCGCTATTACTATTTTCCTGGATCAATTCTTTTCCTAATTCATTATATTTTTCGAAGAAGTGTAAAGCTTTTTCTAAGTCCCCTTGATTTTGATAAATATCACCCAGTCTCTGAAAGCAAACACAGTAATTCTCTTTATGGTTTATTTTAAAGATGTCTGTTGCCAGTCTTAATTCTCTGACAGAATATATAAAATTTCCAATGCCTTTATAATAATCAGAAAGATTAAAGACTAACATGCCGGTTTCAAATGATTGATCCGATAAATGCATAGATAATGATTGAGCCATAACAGCAAATGGTTGGGCTTGCTGGTAGTTTTTTAGATTCGCGAGAGAGCCGTCGGTATGTTCTATCTTATAAGTTAGGATGCTTATTAATTTTGTAGCATCTTCATACAAGCTTTTTTTATTTTTTACCAATGCGATCTGTTGAATTACCGGATTCATACGATAGCTATGTGTATCGGTATTCAACCAACCTTTCTTTACAAGATTTTTAAGTAATTTGGTAAAAGTAATATCATCTTCAGGTGCAAAAGCCTCCAATAATATTTTCAATTGATGGCTTTCAGCTGGTAATAAGGCAAGATTTACAAGAAGATATCTTTCAGGTTCTTGTAATTTTGTAAGGTCATAAATAACATTAATTATATCATCAGTGCTTGCTGCCTGTTTATGAACATTGCTGGTATATTCAGTTTGTATTTCAAAACTTTTATTTCCAAGATATAAACCTTCTTTTTCAAAATGTTTGAGAATTGTTTCAAGTGTTTCGCCAAGCGCCGAAAGCTCATGTAAATTTTTACTGAAAAGTTCAATCATTAAAGTATTGTAACCAACAGCAATAAGAAATTTTTCGATTAGTGTTTCAAATTCTATAGTCTTTTCATCATAGTGACTTTTAAAGAACTGCTTTGCTACATCAGGCTTTAAATGATCAAGTGTGTATTCTTTTTCCTTTGGCAACACTTGCCGACACCTGCTGGTAATAAGTATATGAGTATGCAAACCATCAAAATATTTTTTCAAATCTTCTATATGTCCTGGTTCGTTGGCATTATCCAGGACAATCAAACAATTTTTGCTAAGATTTTCAAGTTTTGTTTTTATCGCCAACAATTGCTCATCTTCTGTCGCGTATTGTGAAAGATCAATACCAAGAGGTGAAGCTAATGTTTTTAATTGCTCAGTAATACCAGTGTCACAGAATAACCATGCATAATGAGTGTAATTAGCAATATTGTCGTCAAGGTATTTTGCAGCAAGTGTTGTTTTACCCATACCGCCTTCTGCATTTATTAATAGTAGAGAATGCTTCTTTAATTTTTCTTTTACATCAGCAAGTTCAAGTTCTCTTCCTATAAAATCGGCCGTCACTGATGGTTGGCCTGCGGAAAGACATATTGGTGTGTTGGGTGCAGGGTTTATTGAATTTTGGCTACCGTAAAGATTGATATGCCCTTCCTTATTGAGTTTTTCTAATTGCTGGCTAAAATGTAATACTAACTGTTCGGAGGTTTTATATTTATTAAAGAAATGACCTATGCTATCAAGCTTTTTCTGAAAATCTCTCAGGCTTTTTAAATCAGACTCTTCAATATCTTCTATCTCAACATTCGCATTTTTAAAATAGGTATAAATAAAAGGTTTCCCGGTTGCTTTAAATTTCTCTAATGCTTTATCAAATTCTTCTTCAGTATATTTTCCAACCTTTGTTGAAAACAGCATGACAAATATGTCAGAGCTCACAACCGCTTTATTATATTCATCCTGAGACCTTGTTGTAGATACTGCGTCAATAAAATCTTCCCATATATCTAGGTAAATAAAAACTCCATTGCTTTGGAGAATTTTATTTTTGTTATCGATAAAAGATTTAAATGCTACCCGATCTTCGCTTAATTCCTCTGATGACGCAAGAAATATTTTTATAGTTTCCATTATCCATTCGTTTATATATAAATATACTTCCAGATGTTCTTTCAAACAAACTAATATTCATTTCACATCAATAAAAAATCAGTGAATCAGCAGCATAAAAAAATCCCCCGAATAAGTTCAGGGGATTCAATATCATCAAAAATAAATCTTACGCTTCCTGCGCCGCCATCGACTTACTCGCCCTCTTCCTGTCTTCCTCATTCAATATCGTCTTACGCAAACGAACACTCTTTGGCGTTACTTCAATACACTCATCAGCCTGTATATACTCCATGCATTCTTCAAGACTCATTAAGATCTTTGGCGCTGCTTTAGATGCATCATCAGATCCGCTTGCACGGTGGTTGGTTAATTTTTTAGGTTCCGTTGCATTTACAACAAGATCTCCTGGTTTGATATGCTCTGCAATGATCTGTCCTGCATAAACATCTTCTCCCGGATCTACAAAGAAACGGCCCCTGTCCTGTAATTTATCAATGGAATAAGCTGTTGTTTTTTCTGTTGTCTTCGAAAGTAAAACACCATTGTTCCTTCCCGGAATAGCACCCTTCCATGGTTTGTATTCACTGAAACGATGCGCCATTACAGCTTCACCCGCAGTGTTTGTAAGCATGTTGCTTCTCAAGCCTATCAAACCTCTTGAGGGTATTTCAAATTCAAGGTGCTGCATTTCACCCTTGCTTTCCATTACATGCATTTCGCCTTTCTTCTGTGTAACAAGGTCAATTACTTTACCACTGTATTCTGCAGGAACATCAACAACCAGTATTTCATATGGCTCACTCTTTACGCCATCAATTGTTTTAATAATAACGGTAGGCTGGCCAACAGTAAGTTCAAAACCTTCGCGACGCATGGTTTCAATTAAGATACCAAGGTGCAGGATACCACGGCCATATACCAGTAAACTATCTGCACTATCACTGTCCTCTACACGAAGTGCCAGGTTCTTTTCAGTTTCTTTCATTAACCTGTCACGCAAATGGCGGCTGGTTACAAACTTTCCTTCTTTACCAAAGAAAGGAGAATTGTTAATGCTGAATAACATACTCATCGTTGGTTCATCCACGCTGATAACTGGTAATGCTTCCGGGTTCTCAACATCAGCGATGGTATCACCAATATTAAAATCATCAAGCCCAACCACTGCACAAATATCTCCTGCAAAAACTTCTGTTGCTTTTTTCTTTCCCATTCCTTCAAAAACATAAAGTTCTTTGATCTTCATTTTTTTGATAGAACCATCAGCCTGCATCAATGCTATTTGCTGGCTTTCCTTTACGCTTCCACGTGCAACCTTACCTACTGCGATCCTTCCAAGAAAAGAAGAATAGTCAAGTGAAGTGATCTGCATCTGTAACGGCCCCTCATTCACCTTTGGTTCAGGTACATGTTCAAGTATAGCATCCAGTAAAGGAAGAATATTATCAGTTTCAGATAGAGAAGTATTCATCCAGCCATTTTTGCTGCTGCCATAAATGGTTGGAAAATCAAGTTGCTCTTCTGTAGCATCCAGGTTAAAGAACAATTCAAATACAGCGTCATGCACTTCGTCCGGGCGACAATTTGGTTTATCAACCTTATTGATCACAACGATCGGGTGCAATCCAAGCGCCAAGGCTTTTTGCAACACGAAACGTGTTTGTGGCATCGGACCTTCAAAAGCATCAACCAGCAACAATACACCATCAGCCATTTTTAAAACCCTTTCCACCTCACCACCAAAATCCGAGTGACCAGGGGTATCAATAACATTTATCTTAACGTCCTTGTAAGTAACCGAAACATTCTTACTGAAAATGGTGATACCACGCTCCCTTTCAAGATCGTTGCTATCCATGATCAGTTCACCTGTTTCCTGGTTTTCCCTGAAAACTTTGGTGGCATGTAAAATTTTATCTACTAAGGTTGTTTTTCCATGATCAACGTGAGCGATGATGGCGATGTTACGAATATTCATTATGTATGTGCTTTTAGCATTAGTAGTTAACGCATTGCCTCTTTGTAATATGCTAGCGGCTAATGGCTTACAGCTAATGGCTGTTTTTCGAGGCGCAAAGTTAATGATTTTCAGCCGGATAGCAAGCCGATTTGCAAGATTATCTATGGGTTAATTTATTCCTGATACAGGCTTCAAAACTTCCCTCAACATCGTTGTGTCACTCACTTGTACAGCAACAATGAACTCAGCTTTTTTACCCCTAACCGCCCAACCCATTTTGTAAGATCGGTAGCTCAGCAATAAACTATATTAGATATATTTGGAAACTAAATTTCTACTCATGAAGAAAATATTATTGCTGCTTGTATGCGTTACAGGCATATTACAATTGAACGCTCAAACAAAATTCGTTTCACTGACACTTAATCCTGCTACACCAAAGCAAAACAGTACTTTATCTTTTGTATATAATAAAACCAATACGGCTTTAGAAAGGCCCGGAAAAGTAGATGTAGTTGTTTACCAGTTTACCAGCAAAGGATTGAAAACGGCAGAACCTGTTGTAACAGAAAAAGGAAATATTTATACAGGTACAGTACAGGTAGATGCTGATGCGTCTTGTCTTGCATTTGCTTTTTCTTCAGGTGAGGAAAAGGATAACAATAAAAGCAAAGGATACATTGTTCCTATTTATTCAGATAAAAATATTCCGGTAAAAGAATTTTATGCTGCTGCAAATAGCCTTGAAAATGGAAATGGGCAAAACCTGTTTAACATGCAAATAGATGCCGCAAAAGGATTGGAATATTTAGAAGAAGGCGCAAAGCAGTATCCTGAACTGAAGAGAGAACCGCAATTCCTGCTTTCTTACCTGAGTGGATTGAGTAAAGTTAAAAAAGCGGATGCTGCCCCGATCGTTGCTTCAGAGTTAAATGCTTTTGAGAAAAAAGGCAACTTATCCGAAAAAGATTACAATGCTTTAATGCAATGGTATTTAAATAATAAAAGAAAGGAAAAGGCAGATAGTTTATTGGCTGATATGAAAGCTGCATATCCAACAGGCGAATGGGTAAAAGGAGACCAGGCTACAGCGGTCAATAAGGAAAGAGGCGCTGATAAGAAGGTTGAACTGTACAATGCCTTTGTACAAAAATACCCGCCAACAGAAAAAGATAAAGTAATGTATGACGCGATGGTTTCAAGGATCGCCAATGCCTATGCATCAGAAAAAAACTACAAAGCTTTCAATGAATGGAACAGCAAGTTGAGTAAAGATATGCAGGCCTCCAATAATAATAACCTTGCATGGTCAATGGCAGAAGCTGATGAAAATATGGATGCAGCCAAGCAAATGGCTTATAGTGCAACCATGTACACAAAGAGCGAAATGGAATCGCCATCAGGAAAAAAACCTGATAACATGACCGCAAAGCAATGGAAAGAACAAAGAGAAGGCAGTTATGCAATGTACGGCGATACCTATGCATTTGTTTTATACAAAATGGGTGATTATGCAACCGCATTTCCTATTTCAAAAGATGCTGCAACGATCAATAAATTAAAGGACGCTGACCTGAATGAGCGTTATGCCATGCTTGCAGAAAAAGTGTTGCCAGCAGCTGAGGCAAAAAAATTAATTGAAGGATTTGTAAAAGATGGTACTGCTTCATCAAAAACAAAGGAATCGCTGAAAAATATTTATACAAAAGAAAATAACGACGATAAAGGATTTGATGAATACATGGCTAAACTGGAAGAGGTTGCCAAAGCAAACAGGAGAGAAGAGATTGCCAAAGGAATTTTAAATGAAGCATCTCCAAAATTTACACTGAAAGATTTTGAAGGTAAATCAGTAAGCCTGGATGAGTTGAAAGGAAAAATAGTAGTAGTGGATTTTTGGGCAACATGGTGCGGCCCGTGTATCGCATCAATGCCCGGTATGAATAAAGCTCTCACAAAATACAAGGATGATCCAAACGTAAAGTTCTTGTTTGTTGATACCTGGGAGTCAGTGGATGACAAACTTAAAAATGCAAAGGCATTCATGGAAAAGAAAAAGTATCCTTTTTATGTGTTGATGGATAATGATAACAAAGTGGTAGAAGACTTTAAAGTGGATGGTATCCCGACAAAATTCATTATTGATAAAGAAGGAAAGATACGTTTCAAAGCCGTAGGTTTTTCAGGTAATGATGATGCATTGGTAGATGAGCTAACAACGATGATCGAATTGGCATCGAAATAAATAAGTAACCAATCTTTATAAGCCCTGAACTTTTAGTTTGGGGCTTTTTTTATTGCCACTGATTCACTGATTTTTATGAGCCCCTATTTTAATATACAGAAGCGGCTAGTGCTAGTAGTTATTGTATCAACCTTATTGCTTGTTTTTATATATAATTCATTTGTCATCAATAAGTCAGTTTCCTTTGCATAAAAGTATTCCGGTTACAACTCTAAACTCATAATTCATAACTCTAAACTAATCACTAACTTTATTCTCCATTTATTTAAATATGCCATTCAAACTTAATTCATCATATTTACCAGCCGGCGACCAACCGGATGCAATACGTCAACTCACCGAAGGAATCAATAATGGTGAGCAATATCAAACTTTACTTGGTGTTACTGGTAGTGGTAAAACATTCACCATGGCCAACGTTATACAAAATGTGCAACGGCCAACACTTGTACTTACGCATAACAAAACACTGGTAGCGCAATTGTATGGTGAGTTCAAACAGTTTTTTCCTGACAATGCTGTTGGTTACTTTGTTTCTTACTATGATTATTATCAGCCAGAGGCTTACATGCCTGTAAGCAATACTTATATAGAAAAGGACCTGAGCATAAATGAAGAACTTGATAAACTTCGCCTGCAGGCAACAGCACAATTACTGAGCGGAAGAAGGGATATCATTGTTGTTGCCAGTGTGAGTTGTATTTATGGTATGGGTAATCCAACTGAATATGAAAACGGCATCATAAGAATTACAAAAGACCAGGTGATCTCACGCCAGGGATTCTTACATGCACTGGTAAATTCATTGTATCACCGAAGCCAGGAAGAATTTAAAAGAGGTACGTTCCGGGTAAAAGGAGATACCATCGATATTAACCTGCCATATGTTGATTTTGGTTATCGCGTTAGTTTTTTTGGCGACCAGATAGAAAGTATAGAAACACTGGAACTGAGTACAGGAAAACGAATTACGAGTGTAGAGAACGCCGCCATTTTTCCGGCCAATCTTTACCTGGCACCCAAAGACATGCTTGCACAAGTGATCAATGAGATACAGGATGAATGTGCAGCACAGGTTGAATATTTTAAAAGCAGCGGAAAATATATTGAAGCGCAACGCATCGGTGAAAGGGTTAATTACGATCTTGAAATGATCCGTGAACTTGGTTATTGCAATGGCATTGAAAATTATTCACGCTTCTTTGATCGCAGGAGGCCCGGCGACAGGCCTTTCTGTTTACTGGATTATTTTCCAAAAGATTTTCTGACCATCATTGATGAAAGTCATCAGACCATTCCACAGGTAAGTGGTATGTATGGCGGTGACAGGAGCAGGAAACTGGTATTGGTTGATTATGGATTTCGCCTGCCATCTGCTATGGATAACCGACCACAGAATTTTCATGAGTTTGAAAGACTTACAAACCAGACAGTCTATGTTTCAGCAACACCAGGAGAATATGAATTGGAAAAATGCGGCGGTGTTGTAGTAGAGCAGGTAGTAAGGCCAACAGGTTTACTGGATCCGCCAATTGAGATCAGGCCATCCATTAACCAGATCGATGACCTGCTTGAAGAAATTGATAAACGCATAACAAAAGGCGACAGGGTCCTGGTAACTACCTTAACAAAACGCATGGCCGAAGAAATGAATAAATACCTTGGCCGCATCAATGTAAAATCAAGATACATACACAGCGAGGTTGATACATTAGAAAGGGTGGAAATATTAAGAGACCTCAGGCTTGGTGTAATTGATGTGCTGGTGGGCGTGAACCTTTTAAGAGAAGGCCTTGACCTTCCCGAAGTTTCACTGGTAGCCATCATGGATGCAGATAAAGAAGGATTTTTAAGAAATGAAAGAAGCCTTACACAAACAGCGGGCAGGGCTGCCCGTAATGTTGATGGCCTCGTTATCTTTTATGCTGATAAGATGACCGAGAGTATGCAAAAAACAATTGATGAAACACAGCGAAGAAGAGAAAAACAAATTGAATACAATACAGAACACGGGATCGTTCCAAAAACAATTATTAAAACAAAGGAACAGGTGATGGCACAAGGCTCTGTATTGGATGTAAAAGGCTACGATCCTTCGAATCCTTATTCTGTTGGACCTGATGAAGACCTTGTAAATGTAGCAGCAGAAGATCAGGAAGTTTATAAAACCATTCCACAGATGGAAAAAGGCATTGCTAAAATTAAAAAGGAAATGGAAAAAGCAGCACGTGACCTGGACTTTATGGAAGCTGCAAGGTTGAGGGATGAGATGTTTAAACTTCAGAAAGAACTTTCGGGAATGAAGAATTAATTTGATTTGGAGATTTTAAAATTTGAAGATGTGCGATTGCCGTTGACTTCAGTCAACGGATAAAAAAATCTTATATCAGAACGGCTTTAGCCACATTTTATTAATGAATATCAACTATCAAATAAAACTGTGTTATGAGTAAAGTGCCTGTACTATTTTACTTTCTCTTTTCAAGCTTTGTAACTATTGGTCAAAAAACTTTATCTGAAGGAGCAAGAATGCTTTTTAAAAACACTCAAACAAAACTTACTACTGAAGAACAAAATAAAATATTCATCGCATCAGGCCTTGCACTTTCAAAAGACAAAAAACAATTTGTGATCGCAAACGATGCAGCTTCGATCGATTACCCATTTGATGCAACCGTATTACCCACTGATATTAATAATGATGGTAAGGAAGATGTATTCATCGTTTTTGGAAATAGCTATACATCCGGTATGGCGGGAACCAATATCCTGTTATTCATAAAAGATGGTAAAGGAAATTACCGATCCAACTTTGGTTTTTCTGGAACGGCTCCTGATATCATGCCTACAAAAAACCTGGGTTATCCCGACCTGCTCATTGGTGGCCCCGGCTTTGAATTTCCTATCTGGCGATGGAACGGAAAGGAATATTCATTTCATAGAAAAATAACAGAAAAGAATTTAAGTAAATTAAAAACGATCAGCACAGAAGAAGCCAGTAAGTTGTATGTGAAAAATTTAAAATGAAAATTGGATATATAATTTAAAAAAATAAAAAGCCCCGCTGATCAGCGGGGCTTTGATATCTTAATTCAAAAATAATTTCTATTAACCCTTTCCAAATACCATAACGAATGTACCTCCGGTAACTGGTTTTGAATTACCATTACCATCGTAAAGCGTGCAATGATAATTTCCGGTAACCCTTACGAGATAAGTGCCGGTGGTTGGCTCATCCTGCACATCTGTAATGTTGAAGGCACTTGCTGACTGATCTGCAGTTCCTAAAGCTGTAGACCAAAGATTACCAGCCTCATCTTTCCATTGTATTTCTACACCATCAACCGGGTCAGATCCATATACTACAGAGCCTGCTGAGAAGAAAGCTTTAAAAACAATATTAGCAGCAGTTGAGTAACTGTGAAGGACACCTTTTATTAAATGAAATTCAGTTGGGTTGCTTCCAACAGGCGGGATAGGTTCGATAATGCTGCCAAGATATTTATCATCCACTGTACCTTCTACCGTATAAGAACTTCCATAGATCACTCCATCAGCTTCCTGCCTGTAATGAGCGCCATCAATAGTTGCATCATAAAATATAGGTCCTACAGGTGCTACTACTGCAGTAAGCGGGGTTATTGAAAAAGAACATCCTTCCCTTCCCGGTACATAGGTACCTGTGATCGGCGCCAAAGGTGTACCAGTACCGAATAAAGTGATCGTTTGTGGCCCCGTAGCAGCAAACATACCCGTAGCTACAAACTTGATCCCGTTAATAAGACCTGTAGAAATGGTATAATCACCAATGGTTGTAACATCTACATTTATGGTAACAGTGTTGCTTGGATTTAAGGCTGTGTTTACGAGATAATCACCGCTGATCAACGGAGTTGTGCAGGGCAACGGCTGGCCGGCCATGGTAAATTCTGCAGAGCCCGATTGTGTGCCGGCAGAATCATCGATAGGAGTTTCAGTACTCATTTCCTTTTCGCAGGAAGTAAAGGCAACTACCAGTAAAAGAGAAAATATTACGGATTTAAACGAACGAAACATATATTTTTTACTTTAATTAAGGGGTAAAAATAAGCTTTCTCTGTTATTTTTCTGCAAGTCTTGAAAAATGATGTTTGTCCCAGGTGAAAATGATCATTTGTAAGACTGGCAGAAGCAGGCTTTCGCAGCCTTTATTGTTGAAAACCCATTAAAATAACCACACCATCAAACGCCATCTTAAAAAATTTATTTTAATCATACAATTCGGTAAATCAATTTAATTATTGTCTATATATTTACAAACTCACAAAATGATACTGTTATGAAAAGAGAATTATTCAGCTGGTTCAGCCCGGCACTACAAAAAGAAATGCCGATCGTTGGTTATGGTGATTATGGATTTGCATTGTTACTTGTTCCAACTGCAGCAGCAGATTACCTGGAATATGAGCGCTTTCAATTAATGGAAACGCTGGCTCCTTATATAAATGGCGGAAAGCTCAGGATATTTTCGATAAACAGTATCAATAATGAAAGCTGGCTTAATAATGAAATGGCAGGTGAACACAAAGCCATCCGTCAAAACCAGTTCAATGATTATGTATTTAATGAAGTGGTGCCATTTATAAAAACAAATACTTCGCATGATACACCGATCATAACATGCGGCGCATCATTTGGCGCATTGCATAGTATGAATCTTTTTCTGAAACGCCCCGACCTGATCAATGGTGTTATTGCCATGAGTGGTGTTTATGATCTTACAGAATACACAAAAGGTTTTTACGACGACCAGGTTTATTTTAACTCGCCTGCTCATTATATACCCAATCTTTCTGACGACTGGTATCTTAGTAATATCCGCAAGAGCAATCATATTCATATTGCTACCGGAAGTGGTGATTATGAAGATCCGGAAGCATCAAGAAAATTTTCCGGGATACTTTCCAGTAAAGGTATTAATCATGAACTGGATGTATGGGGACATGAATGGAAACATGACTGGCCTACATGGAGGGCAATGTTGCCGGTCTATCTTGAGACTAAGTTCTAATTTTATAGCGGAGTGCAATTAAGCACTCCTTTTTTTTAGCGAATAAGTGAATGGTGAATAGTCAATAGTGAAAATATGCGGATCTCATGTTTTCTTCAACTTATATAATAGCTGAAGAATTGATAGAACTTTAAAGATTTCACCATTGACTATTCACCATTCACCCATTTGTTTTACTTTTATTTCCTATGCAAAAGAAACTCTTCCTCCTCGATGCAATGGCGCTCATCTTTCGTGCCTATTACGCACTTATCCGCAGCCCACGCATAACAAGCAAAGGCCGCAATACAAATGCACAATTCGGTTTTACAAATACCCTTATTGAGCTTATCAATAATCAAAAGCCCACACATATTGCTGTATGTTTTGATACGCATGCACCAACAGAAAGGCATACTGATTTTGCAGATTACAAAGCAAACAGGCAGGAGGCACCGGAAGATATTATTTCTTCTATCCCTGATATAAAAAAGATCATTAAAGGATTTAATATTCCTGTGGTTGAATTGGATGGATATGAGGCCGATGATATCATTGGGGCATTGGCAAAAAAAGCAGAGAAAGAAGGCTATGAAGTTTTCATGGTAACACCAGATAAAGATTACGGGCAGCTGGTCTCTGAAAAAATAAAAATATACAAACCCGGTTACCAGGGCGGCACTGTTGAGATCATGGGGCCTGAAGAGGTTTGTAAAAAATGGGATATCGCAAATGTGAACCAGGTGATAGATATACTTGGATTAATGGGTGATGCTGTTGATAATATCCCGGGCATTGCCGGTGTAGGTGAAAAAACCGCAGCCAAACTATTAAAGGAATACAATACGATCGAGAATATTCTTGCCAATGCTGATAATATTAAAGGTGCACTTGGTGAAAAAATAAGGAATGGAAAAGAGAATGCCATCATGAGCAAAAAACTGGCGACGATCATCATTGATGTTCCTGTAGAGTTTCATGAAGACGATTTTTGTATGAAGGAATGGAACCGGGAAGCACTGACTGAAGTGTTTACGGAACTGGAATTTAAAACCATGGCAAAAAGAATACTCGGTGAAGAAGTATCAGTTGGCGCTGTACAACAGGTGGCCGCTGAAAAACCTGCACAGATGGATCTTTTTGGAAATGTAGTTGAGCAACCTGCAGCGAGTACCGAACCTGCCGAAGAAACAGAATCTTACGGCGCTCCAACAAAAAATATAAACAACACGCCGCATAATTATGTGCTGGTCGATAATGATAAAGCAATTGCAGACCTGGTAAAACTTTTATCAAAAGAAAAACTGGTAAGCTTTGATACAGAGACAACACATATTGATGCAAACTGTGCAGAACTGGTTGGATTAAGTTTCAGTATTAAAAAAGGAGAAGGCTATTATGTTCCGTGCCCTGCCGACACAGATGCCTGCATGAAGATCCTCGAAAAATTCAAACCATTATTTGCAGATAAAACCAAAACATGGATCGGGCATAATATCAAGTATGACCTGCTCATGTTGAAATGGTATGGTATAGAACCAACCGGTGATACATTTGATACCATGCTTGCACATTATGTGATTGACCCGGATGGTAAAAGAAATATGGACCTGTTGAGTGCACAGTATTTGGGATATGAGCCTGTGCATATTGAAGAACTGATCGGTAAAAAAGGGAAGGGCCAGGGCAATATGAGAGACGTTGAAATTGAAAAGGCAAAAGAATATGCAGCAGAAGACGCAGACATCACTTTACAATTCAGGGATATTTTTCTTCCGCAACTAAAAACAAAATCTGTAGAAAAGGTTTTTAATGAAGTTGAAAATCCATTGGTAAAAGTGTTGACGGCAATGGAATTTGAAGGGATCCGTGTTGACGAAGGTTTTCTAAAAGAATATTCCGTACAACTGGAAAAGGAAGCAAAGCTTGCAGAAGAAAGTGTTTACAAACAAGCGGGAGTCAGGTTCAACCTTGCTTCACCAAAACAATTGGGAGAAGTGTTGTTTGAAAAATTACAATTAGATCCAAAGGCAAAAAAGACGAAGTCGGGTCAATACGCAACTGGTGAAGATGTGTTATTAAAACTGGCTGCTCAAAATAAGATCGTAGATGATATTTTAAGTTTCAGAGAATACACCAAACTTAAAAATACGTATGTGGATGCTTTGCCAGGCCTTATCAATCCAAAAACCGGCAGGCTTCATACCAATTATGCCCAGGCTGTTGCAGTAACCGGCAGGCTCAGCAGTAATAATCCCAACCTCCAAAATATTCCTATCAGAACAGAAAGGGGCAGGGAGATCCGGAAAGCTTTTATTCCAAGAGACAATGACCATGTCCTTGTTTCGGCGGATTATTCGCAAATAGAATTACGCATCGTGGCAGCAATAAGTGGTGATGTAAATATGTGTAAGGCATTTACAACCGGCACAGATATTCATACAGCAACAGCAGCCAAGGTTTTTAATGTGGATGAATCGGCCGTAACAAAAGAAATGCGTTACAAGGCCAAGAGTGTAAACTTTGGTATTATTTACGGCCAGGGTGCATTCGGGCTTGCGGAAAACCTGGGCATTCCAAGATCAGAAGCCAAAGAGATCATCGACAATTATAAAAAGCAATTCCCCAACATTCAAAAGTATATGGATGACTCTATCAACTATGCAAAAGAACACGGATATGTAGAGACATTGATGGGACGTAAGCGTTGGCTAAAAGATATCAACTCCGCCAATTTTACGGTACGTGGTTTTGCTGAGCGCAATGCGATCAATTCTCCCATTCAGGGGACGGCTGCCGATATGATCAAGCTCGCAATGATCAGGATCCATGAGGAATTTATCAAAAGAAAATTCAGGTCAAAGATGTTACTCCAGGTACATGATGAATTGGTTTTTGATGTGCCAAAGGACGAACTTGAAAAAGTAAAGCCCGTGATCATAGATTGTATGCAACATGCACTTTCGCTTCCTAATAAAGTACCTACGGATGCAGAGATCGGGGCTGGGATAAATTGGTTGGAGGCGCATTAAAACAATACAGGTTTAAGGTTTGTAACGCTTTTAATCTTTAAAGTATATTCCTTCCACCAACCTTAAACTTTTAAACCTTCAAACCTTGCTTATTGGGATACTGAATGCAGGATTATAACATCATTCCCAGTCCCCAAAAAAATATTGCTCAGTTAATACGGAATCCATACTTTCGGCTAAAATTATATATATGAAAAAGACAATAATTACAGCTTGTGTTGCTCTTGCAGCAATTTGTTGCAAGGCTCAGCAGATGGATTCTGCAGCTATGATGAAAGCATGGCAAAATTATATGACCCCGGGTGAGATGCATAAAATGTTGGCTAAATCAAGTGGGTTATGGAATGGAGAAGTAACTATCTGGATGATGCCAGGCGCACCGCCACAAAAAAGCAAATCAACGGCAGAAAATAAAATGATCATGAATGGCCTTTACCAACATTCGATGCATAAAGGAATGATGGACGGAATGCCATTTGAAGGGATGAGTACCGTAGGTTTTGATAATGCAAAGAAAGTTTTTGTTACAAGCTGGGTAGATAATATGGGAAGTGGTATCATGCATATGGAAGGCCCATGGGATCCTGCAACAAAATCGATGACATTAACAGGACAGTGTACAGATCCAATGACAGGTAAGGTTCAGGCGGTAAGAGAAGTGTTTAAAATTATAGATGATAATACACAAATGATGGAAATGTATATGCCAGGACCAGATGGCAAAGAATTTAAAATGATGGAGATCAGATACACAAGAGCAAAATAAATATCCACTTGCTATAAAAAAGAAGAGATGAGGTCTTACGGGATCTCATCTCTTTTTAATTGGGCCTACGGAGCTCAATTGATTTATAGTAACACTAACGCAAACCTGTTTGAATTAAGGTCTGGGCGTGAATTTGTTTTTACAACTGCATCAGGATTGATTGCGGGCCTTGCTGATCTCACCAGTATGTAATCCTCGTTATTTTTAGTGCTGTTTATGATATCAGCATCTTTGATCTTTTCATTATCCATTAGTTCAAGAGAAGAAGGAGTAGCGTTTCTTACACCGCCCTGTGTTTGATCAACAGGCTTTGCAGAAACAGTGCTTTCCAGTTTTGTATATCCTATCACGAGTATTGGAGTAATGATTGCTATAGCAAGTAATTTCATCATTTCGGTAGTATAACTTTTCATTATTGTAGTTTTTGGTTGTTTGTTACACAAAGAAAAGATGAATGAGATACCTGAAACAAATACAACCAGCAATCGGTAATTATTAGTAAGTAACCGGTAAAATACTTTTAATATGTTTTGTTTTTTTAACCGCAAAGACGCGGGACCAAAGATTTTTCCCTTTATTGTTTTTGCGATTGCGCAACAGCACATACTCTGATCTCTACAATAAAAAAGTTACCCGTATGATAAAAGAGCTTCAATAATATTATCTCTGCACCTTTGCGCTTTCGCGGTTATAAAAAACATAACACAATCAAACTTCCCCCAAAAGAAAAAGGTTACCAACCACGGTAACCCTTTATAACCTAAAAAACCAACGTAATAAAACCCTCATTAAGATCTTTATAAATTAATCCTGCTTAATTATTAATTTATCGTTTGTTCCACAAAGAAAATATATTTAAATACCCTTTACACAATCCGGTTACCAAACGGCAGTTCCTGTTTCACCAACGGAAAACTCAAACAGTTTCAGTATTTACCTTAAATACCGGCGACAGGCTTTCCTTTGGAATAGTCACGTCTTTATGGTTGTAGGGATTGTATTTCACCACGATCCTGGTTCCCGGCTGCAGCCTGGTAAAATCTGTGGCGCTCAGCATTTCCCTGATCTCACTCACAAAGCTTTTACCTCTTTCCGGCAACACCTGTAACTGTATGATGGCCTGGATCTCGTTCTTCACACACAGACCGGTAAGCTGAACACTTAGTATAATGGCATCTGCATCAATACTGCTCTCATTGAAAAAGCTGGCTCTTTTCTTATTTAATAAGAAAATCAACCCCACAATAACGGCCGCTGCAATAAAAAATAAAAAAAAGCTTGTCATAAAATTGATCCCTTCAATGTTCAAACAAAGAAAATGATAAAAAGGTACAGGTTACGGATGCGATTGGCAAACGGTGGGGTGAAAACTCCCAAGGGCCACACGGATGTATGATGTGAGATGTATTTTTGGGAATGCCGTTAGCATAAATCATACATCTAAGATCATACGTCATACATTTATTCAACGTAATTTTAATTGTTGCAAAACATCGTCTTTTTTCCTGCGTGACACCTCCACCTTGGAACCATCTGTAAGCAACACAAACTCATTATCATTGCTTACCCGTGTTATATGACGGGGATTTACAAGGTGCGACTTATGTGTACGTATGAACTGGAACTCATCCAGCATCTCTTCAAAATGCTTTAAAGTTTTGCTGGCAATGAATGGCCTTTTTCCGACTAGGTGTATATGAGTATAACTCCTGTCAGCTTCCAGCCTGAGTATCTCATCGATCGTAAAAAAGTAAACACCCTCATTCGAGGGAACGGCAATGCGGAAATCTTTGACATCTTTCTTATCCATGTTCTGGACAAGGTTATCGAACAACTGCTTTTTTTCGTGGGCAGATTCTTTCTTTTCCTGGTGCCTTCCAACGGCTGCTTTCAATTCATCCGGGTCCACCGGTTTTAATAAATAATCCAATGCGCTGAAACGGATCGCCTGGATAGCGTATTGGTTATAGGCTGTTGTGAAGATGACATCAAATGCAGCCGGCTCTTTTAACGATACAAGGAAATCAAAACCGTTCTTATGCGGCATTTCAACATCGAGAAAAACGATGCCCGGGTCATAGGTCTTTAATATCTCCTGTGCACTATCTACAGAATCGGCTTGCCTGATCTCTGTAATATCAGGGATAAAGTTTTTGATATAATGATCAAGTATGTTCCTTGCTTTTTGTTCATCGTCGATGATCAGTGCTTTTATCATAAAAATGTTTTAAACGTTTCTTAAAAATGTTGATAGTTCTATTTCAACCCTGGTACCTAATGCAATATTCCCGGCATCATCGTATTTATCTATGATCTGGATACTTGCATGGTAACCCTGCCTTTCCAATAATGTAAGCCTGTCCTTTGATATCTTCAATCCTTTCGATTCATGTCTTTTTGCTTTGCTCTGCCTGTCTTTTAATTCATAGGACATCCTTCTGCCAATACCATTGTCATCGATCGTACACCTGAACAATTCATCATTGATGCGTTTGAATTCAATTCTCATTTTCCTTTCACCATCCTTGTGCATCAAACCATGCCACAATGCATTTTCAACATACGGTTGTAAAAGCATGGAAGGCAACAATACTTCATCCATTTCGAGTTCTTCATCAATGATCATTTCATACGAGAAACTTTGTTCAAAGCGCATTTGCTCCAGCTCAAGGTATAATTCCAATACTTCTTTTTCTTCATCAATAGAAACCAGTTTCTTTCCTGAATTATTCAATACCGACCTGAATAGTTTTGAGAATTTATTGAGGTACTTGCTTGCTTCGCCGTATTTCTGTGTAACGATACATTCCTGTATACTGTTCAAACAATTGAAAACAAAATGCGGGTTCATCTGAGCACGCAATGCCATTAACTGGCTTTCTGCAAGCATTTTGTTGATCTCAAGTAATTTAATTTCATTCTGCTTGGCCATTTCTTCTGCATTGGCTTCGGCGATCTTATTAGCGCTGATGGAAGCAATAGTGGTCAGTGCCTTCAAATGGCTTTCTGTGAAAAAATGTTTTTGCGAATGCTCAGAGTCAATAACGCCGATCACTTTTCCATCATGAAAAATAGGAACGGATATTTCTGAATTTCTTTTTTCATCATCGATGATGTACCGGCTATCTTTCGAAGTATCATTGATAAGCTGCGCTTTTCCTGATGCCCAAACATTGCCTACGATTCCATGGCCGATCGGAATTTCAATTGGGTCAATGATCTCATGCCCTTTTGGATTTTTTGGACCATAAGCGGCTTTTTGTATCAACACCTGTTTTTCTTCATCCAGTAAATACACAACACAATCTTCAAACTGTAATTGCGAGATACAATTGCGGGCAATATCCCAGCAGATCTCATTCACTGAATTCTCACCATAAACAGAATTGGCAAAATAATCGATCGTCCTGTCGATATTTTTTCTTTGCCTGCGCCTGGCCGAATTCCTGTAAATAAGCAATAGTAATAAAATGCCGATCAATACACAAACACACATGAACCACCAGCTTTGCCACCAATGCGGCTCAACATGTAAGACAAGCGTGGTTATCTTCTCCATCCATTTTCCATGTTCATCGGTGCTTCTTACTTTGAATGTATAAGTGCCTGGCAGGAGATTATTATAAGACACACTGAGGTTGCGGCCAAAATTCACCCAGTTCTTATCAACGCCTTCCAGTTGGTAACTGTATTGCAATGAAGGAATTTCCCGGTGATTGAGTGATGCAAACTGGAAAGTAACGTAATCTTCATTGGGGGAAAGGTTGATCCTGTTCTCACTGATCTCATCCGTTATCTCCTTACCAAAGATCTTTACCGATGTTATGTGCGGCGGATCTTTTACATGGATCGCTTCAAAAAGAAAAGGATCGATCACAACAACATGGTCCAGCATGATCGCATATACCTTTCCGTTATATACATTCACATTGTTCCAATAATCCTGTAATGTCTGTCCAAGATCTATCTCAACCTTTGTAATATCTTTTGTGTCCGGATTAAAGAACATCAAACCTTCACGGCATCCTGCCCACACAAATCCACGCCCATCGATCGCAAGGCTTGATATGTTATCAATGATGAGGCCATTGCTTGTATTGATACTGTCAAGGTATTTTCCCTCCGGGCTGATCTTCATGATACCTCTTCCACTGTATGCTGTCCATATATTCCCTTTATTATCCTGCCTCATTTCAGTAGTACTGAATTCCGGTTTACTGAGAATGTTGATCATGGTGAACTGCTCCGTTGCAGGATCAAATTTTAAAAAACCCTTTCCATGCAAGGCAAAAAGCAGGCAATGGTTGCGCATCACTAAATAAGAAGTATAGGCCCTGAAATTAAAAAGACCATGTGCAGGATCCTTGCCATCAAAGCGGTCTGTTTTATTTGTTGTTGGGTTATGCCTGTACAACGCATCATGAACGGACTGGAACCAGACATTTCCATCGGCATCCGTAAAAATAAAGTTAGATGCATTTGTTTCGGGGTTATTTGTTACCCGGTCGAAATGTTTAAGTGATTCGCTACCCGCTTCCAGGTAATAGATACCATCATCGCCGGCAAACCACCATGTTGATCCGGATTTTGTGGCCATCACAAACCTGTTGCGCTCAAGGTCTGTCGAAGAAACTATATATCTTTTATATGTTCTTTCGTTTGTGTTATAAGCAACGATACCTTCTTCTTTGCAAGCCATGATCACATTACTGTCGATAGACACATAGTTTGCATGTGCAAAACCTGTTTCAAGGAAAAAATTAAAACTCGGCAACTGGTAAATGGCCTGGAAGGGATCCTGCGCCTGGCTTTTGCTTACGCCATTGATCGTACCCAGCCATACATTTCCTTCAGCATCTTCAATAGCATCACGGAAGAATCCGTAACCGATCGAATAGGTCTGCGACTGGCTATAAGGAATTTTTTTAATGGGCTTGCCCGGTTCTTTTAAAAATGCAGAAAACAGCCAGGTAGATATCCAAACCCTGTCTTTATGATCAATGAAAATCCGGTTAGGAGCCTGGTTATTTAATTTTTTTCCATCAAGTTCTAAATAGGTTGTCACTTTTCCTGTTGCCGCATCCCAGAAATTCAATGAGGGGTTGGAATTGCTGCTGAACCAAATGTTATTGTGGCTATCGGTTGCTATCGAATAAACGGCGGCGCTGTCAAGAATGGGATAGTGTAATGGGTTATACTCCCTGTTATAAACAAGTTTTTTATTCGGATCAACAAAATAGGGCATATCACTTCCAACCCAAAATCCCTTTCTTATTTTATCCCAAGCAAAAGCTGCGATGGTATAACCCTGGCGCTCCATTTTGATCGCAGCAGGCATGAATTCAGTAGAAGTAAAAAGTTTTCCCTTATCAAGTATCCAAACGCCGGTAGAAGAAGCGATCCAAAGCCGGTTCGCATCATCGGGTTTTATGCATGATATGATCTCGCTGCTTAAAACTGCAAAACGCTTATCGCTTGTAAACTCTCCGGTCCTTTTATTGAATATCCTTATCCCCTGGCGGGTACCGATGAGTAAGCTATCACCGGAAAGTGGGTGAACGGCATTAATGTAAAGGCTGTTGAGGTAGCGTGAATTCTTGAATTGCCTGATGGCAGCGCCGTCAAAACGGTTCAGGCCATTGCTGGTGCCGATCCATAAATAACCATCATTGTCTTTATAAAGGCATCTTATTTCTTTGGCACTCAATCCATCCTGCCAGCGTAAGTTCTGGAAAATGAACTGCGCTTTCAGGCTCATAGGGGCACAAAAAAACAATATAATAAAAATCTTTATACGCATTAGTTGGTTATGGTAGAGGACGTTAAGATATAAAGATTACAATTACAAACAAGGGGGTGTAAATAGTGGAACAACGAAAGGTAGGTTTCAATCAACGAACGGTATTGCATAGGTTAAAAGACGGCAAATTATTGCCGTCTTTTTTTTGAAACTCGTTTCAGAATTCATGCTTATTTAAAACATCTGTAACTATATATTGCTTCTGTCACAACATCCTCCAATATTGATAACTGAAATCCTAAATAAATAGTGCTGATGTTTCTGATACAAAATTGCGGGAATGCTGTTATCAATATTATTTTTAATAAACAAACGGTTGCTTTCATTTAGTGAATGGATAATTAATTGCCGCCGGCTTAAGCCGGCGGCAATTAATTAAGGTAAAAGCCAGACTTTTGTATCATGGATAAACCGGTTTTAATTTATTGCTACGATGCCTATTGCGGCTGGTGTTATGGATTCAGCCCTGTGATAAAAAAAATAGCAGCAACATTTGCTGATAAAATGGATCCGGATGTGTTGAGTGGCGGTATGATATTACCTGAAAAACCTGTGCATATCAGGGTTTCGGCTCACTATATTGAAACGGCCTATAAAAATGTGGAAGCAGTTACAGGAATTGAATTTGGAAAAGATTATTTGTGGCATATTTTAAATCCTGAAGAGAGTGACTGGTATCCAAATTCTGAAAAGCCGGCGATCGCCATGTGTATCTTTAAAGAATATTATCCCGAACGTGCTATAGAATTTGCCGCAGACCTGCAATATTCACTTCATTACGAGGGCAGGGACCTTACAGATGACCAGGCCTATCTTCATTTACTGGAAAAATACAGTATCCAGCCTGAGATATTTTTTGAAAAACTTGCCAGTGATACATACAAGGAGATGGCATATTATGAATTTTCATTGATGCAACAGTTACAGGTAAATGCTTTCCCGGTTGTGCTGGTACAAACAGATGAGTCAAAATTTCATATGGTGGCTAGGGGTTATACCGATTATGAAACATTGAAAGAGAGAATAGAAATGGTATTGAAGGAAAAATAATCTTCGTCAAATAATTCTGTTTGGTGTTTGGTGTGGTTGAACACCAAACAACAAACACCAAACTAACAGTTAACTGTAGTAACAATATCTATTTCGCCCTGCTATAATAAAAATCCTGCCTTTCAGCAGCGCCATCTTTTCCCGCATCGATCCATGCATGTACAGAATCGGCAGAAATGATCTTATATATGACCCTCTTTGGAAAATCATGTCCAGGATTTTCAAACACGAATTCATTGTTATCAGAAGAGGTCAATTTAAAAGTTACCGGCTGTTTGTTGTTCTGGTCTTCTACGGTTGAAGTGTACGTGATCTCTTTGTTTGTCCTGCGCAAAGCAACACGTTCTGTTACGATCGTGTCTTTACCCTTCACAAAAAAACCTTTGTTTTGTAAATGGTCATCACCCAGTTTTACCCATGACTCACCCATGATATTACCTTTTTTTGATTTCATTACCCAGGTGCCTTCAAGCATAAATAATTTTTTAAAGATGCTTTTGTTATCCTGGTTTATGGCAAATGCCGTTAAGATAATAATGCAGGTAGTTGCTAATAGAATTTTTTTCATTGTTATTTTTTTAAGCCTTTTTCATAAACGTTTATCCAGTCATTCACTGACATCTTCGATGCAAGTTCGCCAATGAGTTTGAATGGAATGTTCTCTGGTTTTTTAAAACGAACGCATGATTTTCCCATATCTAATTTTGTGGGAACTTCCTTTGCATATGCAGAAGTGAACCATTCAAGTATTTTATGATCACAATACATACCCATATGGTATACTGCAACAAAATTCTTTTGTGAAGCAATGCCGATAAAGGGCAATGGCAGTTTTGGGTCGCAATGATATCCATTCGGATACAATGAATGTGGCACTACATAACCGATCGCTCCATAACTCATTTCTTCTTTAAACCCTTTTGGCAAATTCTTTTGGATCTCTCTCCTTAGTTTGGTTATTGCTTCTTTTCTATCTGCCGGCAATTCTTTTACATAATCATCAACAGTTATCGCTTTGGATTGCATAAATTAAGAATTTATTACCCTTGTTATTTTTTCATTTTTATTTCTAAGGTCAATACCTCCTTCCATTAATGATTTAAGATTGGCAAGGTAAAATGTCCATCCAGTTTTACAACCGAGGTGCCAGGCATGCATGCCCTGGTCTGTTGTTGGGATATTATCCTGCACCAGTTCAAAGATCGTTTCGCCTTCTTCTTTTTTTATTGTAATGGCAACGTTGCCCGCATCGCCAAAACTAAATTTAAAATGATCTTTTCCATTAGCTTCAAGTATGGTTCCGCTTTCAATCATGTCATCAGGCCAGCCATGCCATCTCCAGCGGTATGTATCTGTTTTTTCAACCATTTCGTTATTGGCTCTTAAAGTACCATCAGGCTTTGCATATTCACTCATTCGAAGGAACCATAATTCCATACCCTCTCTTGTTGCGACACACCAGTATAATTTATCGATGGGGGCATTGATATTTATCCTGGTAACAAAACGGCTCCAGTCATATGGTTTTGTCTCTGGCATAACAGGTCATTTTTGTGGTACCGAATGTAATGCAATTCTGTTATTTTCTGTGTCGATCAATACAGCCATATATCCATAGTCTGGCGAGATCTCTGTTTTCGGAACCAGGATCTTTCCACCGGCCGCTTCAACTTTATCCAATACCAGTTGTACATCGGGATTTGCATTTAAGTATATCAACGGGCCATCTGTTGCAGAAGGGTTGTGGAAACCGCCGCTATCTACCAAAGCGCCACCAATACCTGTCATCATATCATCAATGGGGAACATGCGCATTTTAATATTGGGAAGGTCCATGGGTATCATGTTTATTCCGAATATGGTCTCATAAAATTTTTGAGCTCTTTCCAGGTTTGTTGAAGGGATCTCGAACCAGCTGATTGCATTGTCCATAAATAGTTTTTTAGATTGGTTAATCGTTTTCTTAAAGTTCTGAAATCTAGTTCAGGATCATATGCCATTCATCATAATGAACGGGATTCTTTGTAAAAATAAAAGCCCCCGATATATTCGGGGGCTTTTTAAATGCTATAGATTTTTTACGTCATTAATTTTTAGCAGGAGCAGCTTTCTCTGCAGGCGCAGCTACAGGTGCGTTCATTCCTCTTTGTGGCCTTAAAGAAGGTTCAATTTCGCTGATCCATTTTGTATATTCTTCAGCTGTAAAAATTTCTTTTAATTTTTTATCCCTGTCATCTGCAAGTTGTTTGCGTTTTTCCATCATGGCGTTTTTGTCATTATTGCCAGAAGCACGCATTTCCTGCATTGATGTTTGTTGAGCTTTATAATATTCGGTAAGAATGTTTTCAACTTTAGTCCTTGCTTCTGGTTTCATGTCAAACTTAGCAAGTTTTTCCATTGTAGCTTTTGTTCTTTCTTCCGGAGTTGCCATTTGCCTTTTGTCCTGCGCCATTAAAGAAGAAACACTGATAAAAGCAGCTGCAATAATTAATAAAAATTTCTTTTTCATTTTAGTTTGTTTTATTGTTTGAAATTAAAGGTATTATTTTTCTTTGTGTGTTTCACCGCGTCTTCCAAATATTTTATAAAATCCTGTATCAAAACGGGTGAGCTGGTCCTGGTTACATATATTCCTGATCTCTCTAAGGTGTTTAAGCATTCCCAATTCAAGTCCGTTTTGCCGGTCGTGCATTTCGCTGGCAGCATTTGCTATCGCAGAATCACTGAATGAGGAAGCGGCAAGGGCGTCAAAGGTTTTTTTCCTTTTGGAAGACAGGTCTGTAAAAAAAGCTTTCATTTCCTCTCTATGCTTTTTGCTAAGTGAATCGTAACGGGCCAGTTGTGCTGTATTGAAGCCAACCTCTTTTTCAAGATACTCGCTCACATAATTACTCCTGTCTTTTCTTTTCTCAACGTCTTTTTTTCCATTCGTACCCCAAAGGAAGAGTGCAAGCAAAGCAATATTGGCAACCAATAATATGCCAATGATCATGATCAATACTTTGCTTTTTGGTTGCTCATTCATCATTGCTCAGGATTTTCAATGTCATAAATAGTACCTGCATTTATAGCAAATTCATCTTTCAAAATAGTATTATTCTGAACAGCACCTGTTATTTCCGTATCATTTTTATTAATAACGAAAATGCTGATGTTTAAAGTCAATATCACTAAAATAGCTGCAACGGCAATTCCCGGTTTGCTGATAAAAGCCGCGGTACGCAACCATATATTTTGAGTAGCCGGACGGCTATTTATAGCAGCCATCACACGGGTAAGTAAGAAGGGCTTTGGTTCAGCTCTTTTTGCACCGTCCAGGCTTTCGATGGTATCAGCAATTATTTTTTCAATATTGTTTTTGCGCATTGTTTTAAAATATTCAGATCAAGAATTTTGTTCGTAATATTTTTCCAAAATACTTTTCAAATTATTTTTTGCTCTTCCTTGCAGGGATTCAACAGCAAAGACCGTTGTATTCATTACTGATGCTATTTCCTGTTGACTCAGCCCTTCTAGTTTATGAAGGGTAAAAGCGATCCGTTGTTTCTCAGGAAGTTTTTTTAAAGCTTTAAAAAGTACCGCCGCCCTTTCTTTATTATCAAGCAATACACCCGGGTGATCAAAATGTGCCGGTTCATCTTCGTCCCTGGTAAGAAATATTTTTCTTATCAACCCTCCATGCTTCTGTCTTTTTTTTCTTTTCTCATGGTCAAGCGATCTGCTAACTGTGATCCTGTATATCCATGTAGAAAGTGTTGACTCTTCCCTGAAATCTGCGATCTTTTCATAAAGTGTTACAAAAACTTCCTGTGTTATATCTTCTGCATCTTCTTCGTTCTGAACAATACTTATTGCTGTATTGTATACTTTGTTCTGCCAGGTATCAACCACATCTTTAAATATGGTTGTATCTCCTTTCTTTAACTTAAAAATTAAATCGGCCTGGTTCAAACAAATGATTGAAATTGTGAAACCCGAAATTAATTAAAATTGCGGGCCACCTGTCCTCATACCCGGGCCACCTTCTGCATTGCCGCCATATCCACTCCTTTTTGGCGTGCCGAAATTTTTAAGGTTATATGTAAAAGTCAGCATAAAATAACGTTGCAACACTTCACTCTGGTTGTCCTGTATATAGCTTTCAGTCACTGTTCTTGTTATACTTTGATTTTGTTTCAGCAGGTCAAACACTGATAATTTAAGCTCGGCTGCCTGTTTTTTCAGGAACTTTTTGCCGATCGCTGCATTCCATAAAGTAAAATTCTGGTTGAGGCTGCCGGATAAACCACGATAGATCTGGCCCGATACATCATTTTGAATGAACCAGCCTTTTTTATTCAACAGGTTAAGTGTTCCACCTATAGAATGATTTACATAATTGTTGTCGGAAATGCTTTGTCCCCTTGTATGTGCATTGTTCACACTTGCATTGTAAGAAATATTGAAATCAACATACTCACTGATATTACTTGCAAATACAACACCTCCGTTATAAGTAACATTATCAGTTATAGTAGGAATATTATTTGAAAGGCCCGGCAATTTTGTATATCCAAACCCTGCATTCAGATTAATGGTAGTCTTTATCGGTTTTACAGGCATGCTATAAGTAAGAAAGCTGCGGAAATTCCTATAGCCATCCAGGTTAACAGGTTTGGTTAATTGCGAACCTTTGTTCAGTAAATTTCCTTGTTGTATAAGGGAATCACTTCCCGCTATCCATATCGCATTCGAAATATAATCAGCCGTGGTTTGAAAAAATAAGTTTGCAAAAAAGCTCTGGCTTGTTTTTGAATTGGTGTAGGTGTATCGTCCTGTAATGAAATTTGTGAATGATTGTTTTAAAGAAGGATTACCTACACTCACTCTCAAAGGATTGGTAAGGTTTACAACATCCTGCAATTGAGTAACGGACGGAAAATTAGTGGAAGCCCTGTAAAATATCCTGATATTACTCTTTGCAGAGAGCTTTTTTCTCCACATGGCATTTGGTAAAAAATTCGAAAAGCTATTGTCTACATTTGTTGTAGTAGGGAATATTCTCTGGCTTTCAAGTCTTGTATTCTGATAACTCACACCAAACGAAAGCATATCATCTTTTGTTTTTGAATAACGATACGTGAGGCCGGCATTGTTTGTTGTGATGGTATTGTCAAATTTATTTGAAAGAGAACTATCGAAGTGTATATAGTCTTTTACAATATTGTCATATAAATATGTTTGCTGGTCGGCTGTATTTTTTTGCACAGATGGATTGTAATCGATTTGCAACTGGCCTTTTTTACCTACAGGTTCAGTATAAGCGATTGTTCCGCCGATCGTATGTCCATGAGTAGGATTATCAGAGAATTGGTTCTGAACAGAATCTCTCGAGAATACACCAAGGCTATCATAAAAACGATAATCAGCATTGGTTGTATAATCACCATCATTCTTTGTGAAATTGGTATTGAAACCTAATGACAATGTCCTGCCTTTCTTTGGAAATGAGTGACGGAATAAAATGTTGTTCCTTATGTTATAACCATCTTTATTTGATTGTGTGTTAGCAATGGAATTATTTACAGAGTCTTCAGTATCACTCAAAGTTTGTAATGAAGAGAATGAGCGGCTTTTATTGTTTTGAAAATTTATACTTGGAATAATGAACAATGAGTTTGATGAATCTATTTTATATTCAAGCCTTAGGTTTAAACGGTGATTGTAATTGGTGGTATGGCTAGTACCATCCTGGGTTGAGAATTGTTTATCACGACCCAGCGTTTGTGTATTTGTTGTGTAATCATTGTCATTGATACTGTTATTAAAAAAATAACTTCCACTAACCGTTAACTTTTTGCCCCATTTATCACTATAATTAATACCAACTGCATTTGTTTTGCTGATACCGCTTGACTGGCCAACAGAAAAATTATCCTGTCCACCGCCCCTGAAATTACCGCCTGCGCCGCCACCGCCACGATTGTTCCCGCCACTGCGGCTGTTACCACTGCTCGTTAGTCCAAGCAGGTCCTGTGAAGCAAAATTTTGCTGATTGATGTTGTTGAAATTGCCAACAAAAGATAAACGCCTGTCGCCTTTAAAGAAACTTACATTACCACCGGCATTGTAGCGGTCATCAGTACCATAACCAACGTATGCTCTTCCAAATTGGCCATTCTTTATCCCTGATTTTGTTACTACATTAATTGCTTTTACGGAATTGCCGTCATCAAAACCGGTAAGCTGTGCCTGGTCATTGAGTTTATCAAATACCTGGATCTTATCAACAACTTCAGATGGTAAATTTTTTAATGCGGCTGAGGCATCATCACCAAAAAAATCTTTTCCATCAATGGTTACTTTTTTTACCTGCTCACCCTGTGCTGTAACAGTTCCATCTTTATCAACAGTGATACCCGGCATTTTTTTAATGAGATCCTCTGTTGTAGCATCGGGATTTACTTTAAACTGGCTGGCGCTAAATTGAGAAGTATCGCCTTTTTGAATTACGGGAGGTGTTTTGGAAATTACAGTAACAACACTAAGGTCTTTTCCACGTTTGTTAAGTCCGATGCTGCCAAGATCCCTTTCATTCTCATTTAGAGTAATAAATGACACATACTCCTGGTAATCTACGAGGCTGATCTTTACAATAAAACTGTCCGGACTTAAATTGCTAAGTAAAAAATTGCCGGCATTATCACTCACTACACTTTTTATAACACTGCTGTCTTTTTGCAATAAAAGAGAAACGGTGGCTCCACTGATAGTGGTCGAATCTCCCTGGTCTCTTAGTGTTCCTTTGATTACTCCGTTTTGAGCCAATGAAACCAGACTTACTAAACTCAATAACAACGTCATTAAACCTGTTCTTATCATCATATATATTTTTTCTGCCTTTCTTTAGACGACCTTATTTCACAAATCAGGCGGTTTAAATAATTTTTTTTTGATATTAAATCAACTTTACAATTTCTATGCCCTGATAATTAATCATTTTACGATATATTGCAACCCTAAAATTTTGATGTATGGAGTATAATAAATTAGTCTCAGTAACCGGATTAAGTGGTTTGTTTGAATTGGTCTCTTCAAAAGCAGATGGCGGTATAGTTCGTTCGCTGGAAGATAAAAGCACGAAGTTTGTAAGCAATCGCCTGCACAGTTTTTCTCATTTGGAAAGTATAGAAATTTATACTGTTAAGGATAATGTGAACCTGGTGGAAATATTTGCTGCGATGAAAGACAGTAAAGAAAAAATGCCTGAGGGTAATGCCGATGCAAAGGCGATCAGATCTTATTTTGAAAAAGTTTATCCTGATATGGATTTTGAAAGAGTGTATGGCAGCGATATGAAAAAAATGGTAAAATGGTTTGATGTACTGACAAAAAATAATATCGAGATAAAATTATCTGATGAGGCGCCGGAAGAATCAACAGAAGTTGTTGCAGAGAAAAAAACAGCAGCATCTAAATCCGCAGCGCCAAAATCAACAGCAGTAAAAAGTGCTCCCCCTAAAAAAATAAACACACCGCGTAAGATGGCGTAGGCGGCAATCGGCAATCGTGAATCGACAATATGGAACTCATTTATTATTGCATAACTCTAGCAATAACTCTTTTTATCATTCGCGATTGCTGATTTACTTTAGCAACTACTTTCGCATTTTCATATTCACTATCATTTATTGACTCTATGTTTTCCGCAGATATTCAAAAGATCAAAAGACATTTTCTTCCTGCTGATTTTCAACTTACCGATTGGGAGCAACTTGAACCATGGTTCAACGATCTTCTCGATAGGGATATTTCTACAAAAGAAAAACTTGAACAATGGCTGAAGGATCAAAGCGAACTGGAAGCAATTGTAAATGAAGATGCGTGCTGGAGACAGATCAGGATGACATGTGATAATGAGAACAAAGCGCTCGAAGAAGCATTTAATTTTTTCTGCCTGGAGATAGAGCCAAAGATCAAACCTTATTCTGATGCATTGAATAAAAAATTGATCGCATCCCCATTGTTAAATGAACTGGATGAAGAAAAATATTTTACATACCTGCGCAGTGTGCGTAAAAGCATTGAGCTTTTTAGAGAAGAGAATATTCCTTTGCAGGCAGAGATGTCAGTATTGCAACAACAATTTGGACAGATCAGCGGAGCTATGCTGATAACAGTAAACGGAAAGGAATACACATTGCAGCAGGCGGGGAAATTTCTTGAGAGCCAGGACAGGAATTTGCGTGAAGAAGTATATAGGAAGATCCAGGAAAGAAGGTTAGAGGATAAAGACAAGCTTGCTGAATTGTATGATAAATTAATTGCGCTTCGAAATCAACAGGCAAAAAATGCCGGCTTTGAAAACTACCGTGATTACAGGTTTAAAGAATTAGGCCGCTTTGATTATTCAAAAGATGATTGTTTCAAATTTCACGAAGCAGTTAAAATACATGTACTTCCTCTAGTAAATAAAATATACAGGAAAAAGAAAGAGGCGCTTGGTTTAGATGAATTGCGCCCATGGGACCTGGAAGCAGAGCGACAAGGAGTAAAAGCCTTGCAACCTTTTAAAACAGGGGATGAATTGCTGGAAAAATCTGTAGCGTGCTTTAAAGAACTAAGACCTTTTTTTGCAGATTGCCTCCAAAAGATGAAGTCACTAAATCATTTTGACCTGGAGAGTCGTAAAGGAAAATCTCCTGGCGGCTATAACTGCCCGTTAGCAGAAAGCGGCGCCCCTTTTATTTTTATGAATGCTGCAGGCCAGATGCATGATGTAACAACGATGGTACATGAGGGTGGGCATGCTGTGCATTCTTTTTTATCACATCACCTGGAACTTGCAGGGTTTAAAGAATACCCAATGGAAATAGCAGAAGTTGCCAGTATGGCGATGGAACTTTTCAGCATGGATCACTGGAATTCTTTTTTTGATAATGAAGAAGACCTTAAACGAGCAAAAGAACACCAGCTTGAAAGGGTGATAACTATTTTTCCCTGGATCGCTGTCATTGATAAATTCCAGCATTGGGTATATGAACATCCAACTCATACGCATGAAGAAAGAACAGTAGCATGGAAAGCTATATTGAATGAGTTTAAAGATGATGTGATCGATTATAGCGGATTGGAAACTTACCGCAGCAATGCATGGCAACGCCAATTGCATTTATTTGAAGTTCCTTTTTATTATATCGAATATGGCATTGCTCAATTAGGCGCCATTGGAATGTGGATGCAATACAAAAGCAATAAAGAAAAGGCTTTGAATAATTATTGCAATGCGCTAACACTTGGCGGAACAAAGACATTGCCTGAGTTATATAAAACAGCAGGGCTTGAATTTGATTTTTCTCCTACAAAAATAAAAGGGTTGATGGAGTTTGTGGGTGAAGAAATGCAGAAATTATGAATTATGAGTTCTGAATTCTGAATTGTTCAAACCAGGAGTATTAAATTCGTGCTTCAAAAAATTTACAGGCTTATTTGCACTCGCTACAAATTCCGGTAACCACCATGGCCGCCTGTGCAGGTTTAAATCCTCTTGGAAGTTTTACTGCAGGAACTGTTACATCATCGAGACAGATCGTTTTCCCACAATGATTGCAAATAAAATGTACATGTTCATCATGATGATGGCCTGCTTCACATTTATGTTTACATAATGCATACAGGATAGAATTATCTGTTGTAGGTATCTGGTGAATGATCCCCTTGTCAACAAAGGTTTGTAAAGTGCGGTAAACCGTAACCCTGTCAAATGCAGCATCTGTATACTTTTCAATATCAGCATGAGCTAATGCTCCTTCATTATCCAGAAAGAGATCAAGTATCTTCTTTCTTCCTTCTGTAACACTAAGGCCACTCTTTTTAAGTATGTTCAGATTTTCATCCATAATATATATTTAATTAGGGCTGTTGCTAAAACCATTCAAAAACCTGCTGTGATCAACCTTTTCTTTTAAGAGCCCGTTGATATCTGTCATTAATTTTTGTATCTCATCTTCTTTTAATCCGTCATAGATACCTCTTACACGGCCGTATTTATCTACCAATGCAAAAAACTGGCTATGTATGAATTGATCTTTTATAAGCTGTGTACTATCAGGTTTCCCATTGTCAATTAGGTATCCCTGCCTTGCAAGTTTATATAATTGTGTTTTATCACCCGTTACAAAATTCCAGTTCGTTTTTTTAGGAGTGGTTGTAGCCTCCGTTCCGATAGCGGATATTTTATAAGACCCATCATCATTTTTTATAAGGGTCCCGTTAAGCATTTTTTGTTGATATGCTTTTAATAAAGGAACACTGTCTGTTTCAGGCATGCATGTATGGGATATGATCATGAATTCTTTTTCATCTTTGAACTTATCATAAACCCTCCGCATGTTGGCATTCATTAATGGACAAATACCTTTACAGGTTGTAAAAAAATATTCAGTTACATAAACCTTGTCTTCTGTACTCTTTTGAGTAATAGGCATTCCATCCTGGTTGATAAAACGAAACTCCGGTATGTTTGGATTGATGACTGCCAGCTTTGAATCATGAAAATTAGGCTCATTGAACAGGGCCAGGTAAAAGGCCCCCAATAACAAAGCAAAAAACAGGATGTACACCCACCATATATTCTTCTTCTTTAACATAATTGCCTGCAAATTTACGCCTGAATTGCGAGGGTATAAAATTATCATGGCATCCAGATGTTAAAACTTGCAACATTATTGCAAATATCTTATCTTTGCCCTCTTCATGAATTTTAAGATAAACTGGGACGGACTTGGAATAGCTACATCGCTTGCATGTGCAATACACTGTGCTATTTTGCCTTTGGTACTCTCGAGCCTGCCTTTATTTGGTGTAAACATAATCCACAATATGACTTTTGAATGGTCTATGATTGCACTTGCATTTTGTGTGGGTACTTATTCGCTGTTTCATGGTTATGTAAAACACCATCGTTCTATGGTGCCGGTATTGATCTTTGCTACAGGATTTGTTTTTTTGATCACAAAACAATTCTTTCATCAATATGAATATTTATTTCTTACACCGGCAGTTATCTTAATTATCTACGCTCATTATATCAATTACAGGTTGTGCAGCAGGAGCAAATGCGTTAGCCCTGGTCATAAACATTAAAAGATTTCTTATCTTGGTAATACTTTATGTTCACTAAAGAATAAAGTAATTGCAATGAGAAAAAATCTATTCTTCTTCGTACTATTTATTTTCTTATTTTCTTTTTCCAACGCTCAGACTAAAGATGAAATGGCGATCAGGGACGCATTGAATGTACAGGTAAATGCATGGAATGCCGGTGATATCGATCACTATATGCAAACATATTGGCAAAGCGATTCACTGATGTTCATTGGGAAAAACGGCATTACCTATGGCTGGGAAAATACACTCAGTAAGTATAAGAAAGGATATCCTGATACAGCGGCTATGGGTAAACTCGAGTTTACGATCATCGAAATAAAAAGATTATCCGTTCTTTATTTTCATGTAACAGGTAAATGGCATTTAGCAAGAAGTGTGGGAGATATTGCCGGGCATTTTACATTGCTTTTCAAAAAAGTAAAAAATAAATGGGTGATTGTTTCAGATCATACAAGTTGAGATACTGTTTAAAGTTTCCATTTACGCATCAGGTATTTTATAAGGAAAAAAAGGCTGGTTAAGAAAGCAGCATAATAGATATAATTTTTCCAGTCGGGCCTGTCATCAAAAAAAGCAAGTTCAAAATAAATTCCTGCAAGTACATTCAAAGCCATCCATATAAACACGATTGATATGGTGTTTACGATCAATATCAAAAAATTCCGGGTGTCGTCTTCCATTCCCATACCGGCAATTTAGAGATTATATCTTCAGGGGAGTAACAATTTTTTAAAAGCCAGGCTATCTCCATTAAAAACATTGAAATCGACAAAAGTTCCTATTCCATTTACATGGCCCGTTTCATTGTGTTGCCAGAAAAACCAGCTTCTTTCAATACGGGGTTTGAACTGAACAAGGTAATGCGCAACCCATAGTGGGTAATCATCAAACCTTCCTGCTAAAAAGGTTTTGTAAAAATCTGCATTGGTATAAATGATGGGCTTGACGTGGTATTTTTTTTCCACTGCCATGAGCCAATCGGAAACTCTTTGCTGCAGAACGTCGATCGGCGTTCCATAAGTTTGTTCAACATCCAATACAGGATAAAGATCTCCTTTTTCCAATTGGGCAGTTTCCAAAAAATTTTCCGCCTGCGCTTTTCCACTCTTGCTTGCAATGAAAAAATGATAAGCGCCTTTTGTTATACCTGCTTTTTCTGCATTGAACCAGTTTCTCCTGAACTGTTCATCAATGCGCCCGATACCTTCTGTTGCTTTTATAAATGCAAAATCAATTTTTATATCTTTTACCTGCATTTCCTTTACATCTTTCCACGAAATAATTCCCTGGTGTTTGCTTACATCAATTCCATGTATTGAAAAATTGCGGGGAATATCAATTCCATATTCCCTGTAATGAACAAAGGATGGTTTTAAATACGAACTGCTGATATAATACGCAGCCATTGCCAAAGCGGCAAGTACAATTACAGTAACAATTATGGTTCGGAGGATCCCTTTCTTTTTTCTTTTGGCCATTAATGATCGGTATCTTATTTCAGAAGTTGCCTGGTATATTTAAAGCTACCAGAAGTGATTTTTAAAACATATTCGCCATGCGATAAATAATTCCAGTTCAGGTAAACGAGTTCGGTACCATTGATCAGCGAAACTTTTTGCCTGTACACAAGCTGCCCGGCCATATTGTATAAAGCAACATTAGCAGAAGCTGCATTAAAATCATGAAGGTAAATAGTAACAGGATCCTGTATCGGGTTTGGATAAACACTTACAGCGGGATTACCGGAATTAGGTGTGGCGATTTTTTCAACTGTATTGTTTTTTGTAACCAGGTTATATTCCGGATCAATGATTATTGAATCAGGAATAAAACCAAGCCGTTCAATGAACTCCTGTCCATTAAAGTCATTATCTACCACGATCATTTTTTGCTGTGTTGCATTTTTGCACAATAGTGGAATAGATAATTCAAAAAAACTTACTGATGGATCTGATACTTCCTGGTTAATTTTTATTTTTATCGAACTGCTTCCTAACTGTGACCATTGGAGGTGGTAAGTCGGATAACCCTGTCCTGTAAACCAATCATCAAAGAATTTTGTAAGATCTTTTCCGCTTACTTCTTCAAGGTTTCTTTTGAGATCATTTGTTCTTGCAAAACCATAGATCACCGCCGGATCTTTCTGGTATTTTTTAATTCCATTAAAAAAAGCAGAATCACCCAGCTTAACGCGTAGCATATTTAAAAGATAAGAACCTTTATTATAAGTAAGCCTGCCGCTAAAGATCCTTCCCACGTTTGTAGTATCATCCACTTTCACAGATCCGTTTGGAAAAGATGTGATATTATCTATAACGTCTATGCGGTTTGAGATCACATCAGCTGGATACTTATTCTCCATGTAAAACCTTGAAAGATAAGTAGCAAAACCTTCGTTTAACCAGATATGTTCCCAGCTACCACAAGTGATCTTATCACCAAACCACTGATGTCCTAATTCATGTGCAACAAGAAATTCAGTTGTATTAATAACGAATGTAGATGTCTGGTGTTCCATACCTCCGCCCCAGCCAAATTGCACATGCCCATATTTTTCTTTTATAAAAGGATACTCACCAAAATTGCTGTTAAAAAGTTGCATGGCATCCAATACATTTTGCGTGCCCGCCTGGAAGTCTGCAAGGTTCTCAGGATAACAATATGTAACCATTGGCAAGTTGGTTGTTCCTAATTGTACAGCATTGTTGAAGACAGTATAATTGGTAACGGCAAAACAAATAAGATAAGTTGCAATAGGATAACGGTGCTTCCAATGTGTGACCATTTGCGTACCGCCGTTTATCAATGTTTCTGATTGAAGCAATCCATTGCTTGCTGATTTATAGATTGCAGGTGCAGTAATAAAAACATCAAGTGAATCTGCTTTATCATCAAGCCCGTTCTTACAAGGCCACCAATCCCTTGCGCCGTAGGGTTCACTTAATGTCCAAATAACAGGTGACCCTGAATGTGAAGTTTGTATAAAAGATCCAAAGCCTGTATTAGGAGGTGCGCCATGATAATACACACTGATAGAATCAAGCGTGCCGGCATTTATTGATGATGTAAAATTGATCACTATTGAATTTGCAGCGGCAGGTTGTGTAAAGCCAAGTTGGTTACCATGTTGTTTCACACTATCTGTTATAAGTGGATTGGTGAGGTCAAGTGTGATGGAAGATATGGTAGTTGTTGCCAAAAAATAAATGGTAATATTTCCTTTAATAAAATTTACAGCGGGATCTACTTCCCATTCGCAGCGATAATATTTTACATCAAAATTATTTAATGCGGCAGTTCTTGCAGATAGGTTCGTCATTCTCATGTGAGCACCCCGTTCCATATCTACGATCTTACAAAGCTGTTTGAACTGGTTGTCCTGTTGCGCAAAGGAGGAGAAGCTTACCAACATCAGGAAGATAAAAATTCGCATAGCATAAGGTATTTAAGTAAAAATACGATATATCTGAAAGCCCTGTTTTTTTTAATTAGGGCAATAATGATGTTCTTAATACGTTAGAAGAAATACTGTTACAAAACGCCGTTGCAGCCTATATATTTCACCTTATAAATAATTAACAGAATTGAAAAAGACTTTAGTTAGTGTATTTGGTATAAGTATTTTTTTTGCAATATGTATCAATACTTCTTTTGCTGATACCAGGAAAAATCCCTCAGACACAACCCGCGAAACACTATTAACCTCAGCTGATAACACAAGTGATAATACTGTCGTTTTACAACAGTCAAACATTGTATATCCTGAAATTCTTTCAGGCAGTGAGGCTGAATCCATTGATTATGTAGAAAAATTTTCTATAACAAGGAAAGCATACCTTATCAATACTTACAATCGCAGCAAAGAATTATTTCCCAAAGTAGAAGCCATTTTAAAAAAATATGATGTTCCGCAGGAATTCAAAGTGTTGCTTGCATTAGAGAGTGGGTTTAATGCGAATGCTGTTTCACGTGCAGGAGCAGTAGGCTACTGGCAGTTCATGGATGAGGTTGCAAGGGAATATGGGCTTAAGATCGCTAAAAAAGTAAAGATCGAGATAAAGAAGCGCTCAAAGCACTCATCTAAAAAACGTGTTGTTAAAACCATTATTAAAACAAAAGGAGTTGATGATCGTAAGAATTTTAATAAGTCAACAAATGCAGCTGCACGCTACCTGAAAGACAGGAGCCGCAACCTGGATAATGACTGGTTACTGATCGCAGCAAGTTATAATTGTGGTGTAGGTAATGTGTGGAATGCAATGCAACGTTCAGGAAAAAAATCACCTACTTTCTGGGATATTAAAAAATACCTTCCAGCTGAAACAAGAGCATATGTTATGAATTTTATTACTTTAAATGTGATCTTTCATAACTACGAAGCTTTCTCAAAAAATACACTTTGTTTCAAAGAAGTTACCTGTAAAGAAGAAAATGTAACGGAAGAAATTTGTGATGATACTGCATACATGATCGAATAACATCACAAGTGTTCGGAAGCTTATAAGGTATTGTTCCCTCCCAATTATATTTACGCGAAGGATAGGAACGCGGATGACGCTGATTGGGCGGATCATCACGGATTAATGCTGCTGTTGCAGCATATACAGATAGATAAATACACAACTTTGAAATTTCGATATTAAATAAATTTTGAACAAAATAAGATCCGCGTTAATCCGTTGCATCCGCGTCATCCGAGTTCCCATCCTTCGCTCCAATTTTTTTTGCGAAGCAAAAATTCACCCGATCACCTATGAATGGCGACCGGCAACTAAAATAACAGTAAATTTGCTGTTATGCCGAGGCTGAACCGGAACGATACGATCAATTTAATAAGCAAACTTACTCCCGCCCGTTTATGGAATGGAATTAAAGTATTGAGCAGCTTTTATATAAGCCGTATCACAAATAAACCTGTTCAATGGGGTTTACCTGTTTCGGTTTCCTTCGAGCCAACCACAAGTTGCAATCTTCGTTGCCCGGAATGCCCAAGCGGGCTCAGGGCTTTTTCAAGACCAACAGGCATGCTTGAAAAAGATTTCTTCAGGCAAACGATCGATGACATTCACAAGCAATTGCTTTACCTCATTTTTTATTTCCAGGGAGAACCATATCTCAATCCTGAATTTCTAGAAATGGTGAAGTATGCATCTTCAAAAAATATATATACAGCTACTTCCACTAATGCACATTACCTAACGGATGAGGCTGCCCGTAAAACAGTGGAAAGTGGACTAGATCGTTTGATCATTTCAATTGACGGGACCACTCAGGATGTTTACCAACAATACAGGGTTGGAGGAAAACTTAATAAAGTACTTGAAGGCACCAGGAACATTGTAAAATGGAAAAAACAACTGAAAAGCAAAACGCCATTTATCTTTTTCCAGTTCCTGGTTGTAAAACCCAATGAACACCAGGTAGAAGATATTAAGCGGTTGGCAAAAGAAATGGGTGTTGATGAAGTGCGGTTCAAAACAGCGCAGGTGTATGATTTTGAGAACGATCCAAATAAACTGATCCCGACCATTGATAAATTCAGCAGGTATAAAAAGAATGCTGATGGTACTTATCGTGCAAAGAACAAACTCGCTAACCGTTGCTGGAAATTATGGCATGCAAATGTGATCACCTGGGACGGACTAGTTGTTCCCTGCTGTTTTGATAAAGATGCGATGCATCAGTTGGGGAATCTTAAAAATGATTCCTTTAAGAACATATGGCAAAATCCCAATTACAAACAATTTCGTGGGGAGTTAATGAAAAGCCGTAAGAATATTGATATTTGCTCTAATTGCAGCGAGGGTGTTTCTGTTTGGAAATAAACACTAGCTTGTTTCACAATATTTATACATGAGTAATTTACATTTTAACGATCGCCTGAGGCAACTCCTCCTGCTGGCAATCATTATTGTATTGGCAATACTACTCTTAACTGAGTTGTATATTTTTCTTCCCGGATTATTAGGAGGAATAACTTTATACATATTGACCCGTTCATTGTTTTTCAAACTCACCATTATTAAGAAATGGAAGAAAGGATTAACTGCTTTATTATTCATTGTCGGTTGCCTTATCATCATTGCCATTCCTGTTTTCTTTAGTATAAAGCTTGTTACTCCCAAGGTCAACAATATTATCAGTAACCAGTCGAAGATCATGGATGACCTGAAAGGGTTTACAGAAAAAGTGTATGAGTATACTGGTGTGCAGGTTTTGTCGGAACAAAATACAAAGGATGTTACCCAAAAGATATCTGCTTTTATTCCAAAGCTTTTAAACAGTACAGCTGGTATGATCACCAACCTGATCATGATGTTCTTCCTGTTATATTATTTATTGGTTAACGGAAGGGAAGTTGAAAAATATCTCAATAAGATCATTCCGCTGAAACCTAAGAACATTGAAATGCTTGCCAAAGAAACAAATTCAATGATCAGGGCAAATGCACTGGGTATCCCGATCATTTGCATTGTGCAGGGTGCAGCTGCAGCATTGGGTTATTTTTTATTTGGTGTAAAAGATTGGGCCATGTGGGGATTCATCACGGGTGTTTTTGCTTTCTTTCCACTTGTTGGAACGATGATCGTTTGGGTGCCGATCGTGATATCTCTTTATTCTACTGGTTCAACAGGGAGCGCCACCTGGTTAATGATCTATAGCATCGTTGTTACCGGCAACGTTGATTATATTACCAGGCTTGGATTAATGAAACGTTTAGGAAATGTTCACCCAATGGTAACAGTTTTGGGAGTAATTGTTGGCCTTGGATTGTTTGGATTTATGGGATTGATATTCGGCCCATTACTCGTTAGTTATTTCATTATTCTCATTAAAATATACCTGAATGAATTTACTGATACTGATCTGCCTGAAACGCAGGAAAGTATTTCTAAAGCAGATCCGTGAAATTTATAAACAGGTACTGATCAGCGCATCTCACATTCTTCAAATGTTTATTTCCTCTTAAAAATTACAAAAAGGAAAAATTGTTTTTTGTAATTCAATGTTTAAACATTAATTTTACACTTCACCACCAAAATTTAAAAAAATGAAAGATCTAAGAACATTGGTCGACGAGCTCAACCAGATGGTTATGGAAGGAAAAATACTTGAAGCGTTTGATAAGTTTTATCACGAAGATGTAGTAATGCAGGACAATGATTATCCGCAACGTGTTGGAAAAGATGTTTGCAGGCAGTTTGAAGAAGAATTTATAAATAACATGATCGAATTCAGAGGAGCCCGGGTTGTAAGTACTATCATAAGCGACGATATTTCGGCTGTAGAATGGTGGTTTGATTATACTCATAAAGATTGGGGCACCCGCAACTATACCCAGGTAACAGTACAGCGCTGGAAGAATGGGCAGATCGTGGAAGAGAAATTTTATTATAACAATTAGGTAATAACATCAAAAGTTGATAAAATTAACAGGACAGGATCCTGATCAACTTTTCAACATAATCACATTTAACCAAAAATAGTCTGCTACAACACCTGATGTTGGCAGACTATTTTTTATTATTGCAAACCTAATATAGATTTTATGGGTATAGAACAGGATATCTCTCAGCCGAAATTCAGAAATGACTATCAAAAGGGAGTTGTAAATTTTATTTACACTTATAACTGGCTGAATGAAAAAATGAAATTTTTTTTTGATAAAGAAAAAATTACATCACAACAATTTAATATTCTACGGATCTTAAGAGGTGCAGGTAAACCCATTTCCACTTTACAGATCAGGCAGCGCATGCTTGATAAAATGAGTGATACAAGCCGTATTGTTGACAGGCTCGTTATAAAAGGTCTTGTTAAAAAAAATACCTGCGCCAATGATAAGAGGCTTGTTGACGTTGTAATTACTGATAAAGGAAAAAAATTACTGGAAAAACTTGACCAATACGAAACGGATATGGATGCAATATTTGGGTCCTTATCACAGGCCGAAGTAAAAACTCTGAATACTTTACTTGATAAAATTCGTTCTTCGAATGATTAAAATGATCAAAATCTTTTGCATTGCATTTATTCTTTGCCATGCAAATGCATTTTCGCAAACCTCTCCTAAACCAGAATTCAGAGCTGTATGGATCGCAACTGTTGATAATATTGACTGGCCCGAGCGTCCTACAACAAATAGCGAAGAGCAACGCTCATCATTTACAAGGCTGCTTGATATGCACAAGCGTAATGGCATCAATGCAGTAGTTGTACAAATACGTCCGGCCACAGATGCTTTTTTCCCATCTCCTTTTGAACCCTGGAGCCAATGGCTTACCGGTGTGCAGGGATTGCCTCCCGTTCCTTTTTATGATCCGCTTGAATTCATGATAAGAGAAACTCATAAACGTGGAATGGAATTTCATGCATGGATGAATCCGTATCGGGCTGTTTTTAATACGAGAAGTTCTTCCATTGCTGCTACGCATATAAGCAATATTCATCCTGAGTGGTTCATAAGTTATGGAGATAAAAAATATTTTGATCCGGGAAATAAAGAAGCGCAGGCTTATGTAACAGCTGTTGTAAAAGATGTGGTAAGCAGGTATGATGTTGATGCGATCCATTTTGATGATTACTTTTATCCTTACCCGATTGGTGGAAAAGAATTTCCTGATGATGCAAGTTTTAATAAATATGGAAATGGATTAAGCAAGGCGGATTGGCGGAGGAGCAACACTGATTCGATCATCGCATCATTGTACCGTACCATCAAGCAACAAAATAAAAATTGCCAGTTTGGTATAAGTCCATTTGGTGTATGGCGCAATGCAGATAAAGATCCCGAAGGAAGTAATACAAAAGCCGGCCCTACCAATTATGATGTATTATATGCAGACATCTTATTGTGGTTAAAAAATGGATGGATCGATTATGTTGCTCCACAATTATACTGGGAGTTTGGCCACCCGGCAGCACCTTATGAAGTGTTGGTAGATTGGTGGAGTAAACACACGTATGGAAAAAACTGTTATATCGGTTTGGGTTGTTATAGGGCAAATACCAATGCTGCATGGAGAGATAAAAAGCAACTTCCCCGACAAATAGAAAAAGTAAGAAGTACAGCCAATGTGCAGGGCATGATATTTTATAGTAGTAAATCTTTTGAAAAAAATCTGAATGGTTGGGCTGATAGTATCAGGCTTAATTATTTTAAAGACCCTGCACCCACACCAAAAATAAAATGAAACGGGTACTAATATGATGTCAACATAACTGTGTTTCTTTTACCTTCCAGCCAATCGCAATATTTGAGATCTCCCACCCTGAATTTAAAAGGCAGCTTTGTTTTCGATTCAAACTTCCATTCCTGCTTGCAAAAAAAGCCCAGCTGACATGTAGAAAAGTTTGCAGGTATTATTTTATTGAATAAAAAAGGATTTGAAAAAAAAGGCTGTGTGCCTAAAGGATCTGTTTTATTTATAGTGCTCTGCCTTATTATTTTAGGAGAATATTGGCAGAAAGCCGTATTGGCCGCAAAAATCATGCAAAAAAGAAAAAGTTTCCGTTGATACATCATAAAAAAGTGAACCTTTATTGTAAATTTACGTTTTAAAGCGAACAAACGTTTTGCGCATTTTAAAGATTTCTCAGATTAAAATAAAAGACCTACAGCATGGCATTGCATCAAAGTTTGCAGCAAAAGCTACTACAGAAATTATCGCCCCAGCAAATTCAGTTGATGAAATTGCTGCAGGTTCCTACTGCTATATTGGATGAGCGTATCAAAGAAGAGATGGAAGAGAATCCTGCACTTGAACAGGGAGAAGAAGGGCACGAAGATGAATTTGAAAATAAAGATGAGTTCGCAGATTCCAATGACGAAGAGTTTGAAAAAGACGGAAGTGCTGATGAATATGATAATATTGATATAAGTGATTATGTTCATGAAGGGGATGATGATGTTGGCGATTATAAATTGCGTGATGATAATTATCCCGAAGCTGATGACAACCGTGTAATTCCTCATAAGGTAGAAACGAGCTTCAATGAACTCATGCTTCAGCAACTGGGCATGCTCAAGTTAAATGAGAAGCAGCAAAAAATTGCAGAGCAGATCGTTGGCAGCCTTGATGATGATGGTTATTTACGCCGTGAAATCGTTTCAATCATAGATGATCTTGCTTTCAGGCAAAATGTTGATACCGATGAAGCAGAAATAAATGATATCATCTCACAAATTCAGCAATTCGATCCTCCCGGCGTATGTGCAAGAAGTTTACAGGAATGTTTACTACTTCAACTTGAAAGAAAAAAAGACCAGGGTAAAAATATTGATCTTGCTATTAAAGTACTCGATAAATATTTCGATGAATTTACAAAAAAGCATTACGAAAAAATACAAAAGGGACTTGACCTGGATGATCAGCAACTAAGAGATATCATTGCACAAATAGTTAAGCTGAATCCAAAGCCCGGTGGAACCGTTGGCGATACAAACAAGGGCGAGAATTATGTTATCCCTGATTTCTTCATCAACAATAATAACGGAAAGCTGGAACTTACTTTAAATAGTAAGAATGCACCTGATCTTCGCATCAGTGAAGGTTATCGTGAAATGCTGAAGGATTATGATAAAGGAAATAAAAAAGACAAACAGCAAAAAGAAGCAGTATTATTTATAAAGCAAAAGATCGATTCTGCAAAATGGTTCATCGATGCCATAAAGCAGCGGCAGAATACATTGCTCAACACCATGGAAGCAATCATGAATTACCAGCATGAGTTTTTTCTTACGGGTGATGAAACAGACCTGAAGCCAATGATATTGAAAGATATTGCAGAGCGTACCAATCTTGATATATCTACAGTGAGCCGTGTTGCAAACAGTAAATTCGTGCAAACAGAATTCGGTAGCTACAGGCTTAAATTCTTTTTTAGTGAAAGCCTGCAAACCGACAGTGGCGAAGAAGTAAGTACACGTGAAGTAAAAAAAATATTAACCGACCTGATCGGCGAAGAAAGCAAGAAGCATCCTTACAGCGATGAAAAACTTACTGAAATGCTCCAGGAAAAAGGTTACAACATTGCAAGAAGGACGGTAGCCAAATACAGGGAACAATTGAATATTCCTGTTGCAAGGCTTAGAAAAATTCTATAACAGTATAAACATATCTCATATCATGAATACTGTTTTACCAGGTCATGCATCAATAGGTCAACAAAGTAGTGATCACGGTTCCCCGGGAATTGGGGCAAAGATATTTTCAGGTTTTTTTTCTTACCTCTTTCACCCCGTATTTATCCCGATTTATGTGACTGCTTTTTTATTATACATGCATCCTGCAGCTTTTTCAGGATTTTCTGCCGGACAAAAAAGGCAAACAATTCTCATCATTGCTTTCAATATTGTTTTTTTTCCATTGATCAGTGTGTTGCTTTTAAAAGCTGTGGGATTTATCGATTCATTATTTCTTCGAACACAAAAAGACCGCATCATCCCATACATTGCCTGCGGAATATTTTTTTTCTGGGGATACCTGGTTTTTAAAAATCAACCGCAGTATCCATTGCTGCTTACATCATACATTCTCGGGATCTTTCTTGCATCTTCTGCGGCTCTTATAGCAAATATCTATTTTAAAATAAGTATGCATGCCATCGGTATGGGAGGCTGGCTGGGATTTTTCCTGGTAGTAGTTGGCTCTAATACCATGCTCATGACGTGGCCACTGTGCATCGTAATATTATTAACAGGCATCGTATGCACATCCAGGTTATTGAGCAGAAATCATATACAAAAGGACATTTATCTTGGATTATTAGTTGGCGTAATAACCCAATTTGCAGCTTCAGTAGCAGTTATCAGTTGAACATTGAAAATTAAATGTGGGATATTGAATCTTTCTTTTATAGCCCGATAAAAGCAGGCTTTAATTAATGTTCAATATTCAACGTACAATATTCAATACTCAATGTAATAAAAAGAAGAAGCCCCGTCCAATACCGGGGCCCTTCGTTGTCCTGTAGTACCTAACAAAAAATCTTACTGGTAGATCATGTTCTTTGCAGGTAACCTAATAGGTTATTATTGTATTATTTTGAAAATATCCGTATGATTTGAGGAAATTTCCCAGGCAGGAACGTAAAAGTTGCAGGCAGGGCTAGTAGTTTTTCTCAGCATTATCGGTTTTTCATAGTCAATACATTAGGATTGTATTGAGTTGATATATAAGCGTAATTATCAGGACTTTATTGTGTCAACATACGTTAAAAAAAATACTTTTTTTATGCAATAAATTCATGAACTGCAAATTGTAAAGACCCGCATATTTCTTAATTTATCCTCTTTTTTTGATCTTGTCCTGCGAAGGATTTTCATATTACATGCGTCAAATCCAAACCTTAAACCGAATCTGTTATGCAGTTAAAAAAACTAACCGTACTTGTAGCCTTACTTACAAGTGTACTTCTTTTTGAATATTGTTCTAAAGACCATGTATCAGCAGATACAACCACTACAACGACAGACCCCAAACCTTCACTGCCTGCTACCGCCTTAAACTATAATATTAATTATCCTGGATTTCTAATAACGGCCATGGTTCAGAATGATAATACGCCTGCCGATAATCAAATAACAAATGATGGCGCTACATTAGGCCGGGTGTTGTTTTATGATAAGCATCTTTCCAAAAATAATACGATCAGCTGCGCCTCCTGCCATAAATCAACCAGCTCATTTACAGATAATATACAATTCAGCAAAGGATTTGAAGGCGGATCAACTACCCGTACATCGATGGACCTTTTGAATGTTGCATTTTATTTATCCGGAAAAATGTTTTGGGACGAAAGGTCTGCTACTTTGGAAGCACAGGTTGTGCAGCCGATCCAAAACCATGTAGAAATGGGGGAATCATTTCCTGCGCTTGTAGATAAGATCAAAGCACTGGATTATTATCCCGCCCTTTTTCAAAAAGCATTCGGCACTTCAGATATTGATAGCGTAAAGATCTCAAAGGCACTTGCACAATTTGTGCGTTCGATCATACCATATCAGTCTAAATATGATGAAGTGAAACAAGGCCTTGCAACATTTACTCCTGCAGAACAGGCAGGTGAGCAATTGTTCTTAAATGCAGCACCTCCAAACCAGCCTACATTAACCTGTGCAGGTTGCCACAAACCACCTTTATTTATCACATCATCACCCGCTGCTCCATTTGGTTTGCAAGATGCAAATGATGCAGGTATCAATAACACGGGTCATTTCAAAATAGGAAGCCTGCGTAATGTTGCGATAAGTGCCCCTTACTTTCATAATGGAAGTATTGCAAGTTTGCAGGGAGTACTTACTTCAAACATTCCATTACACCAGGTTGCCCCACAGGATGTACAAAACCTGATCGCATTCATGCAAACACTCACGGACACACAGACACTAAGTGATGAAAGATTTTCGGATCCGTTCAAATAGCAGTGTAAAAGCTGCTACCTTGGATTAATTGTGGGCAGGTTTTTACCTGCCCTTTATTATGTAAAAATCCGACCGGCTCTTTTTTCTTATATCCCGCTCATCGTTTAACATAAGCGATTGATATATAATCACTGCGAAACCGCTGGTTAATTGCAGAGATTTGAGAAAAGTAAGCCCATGAAAAAACTTGTATTGATCAGCCTGCTGTTTATTTTTTGTAAAATAACATCAGCGCAGCAATTTAATAGTGGTAAGATATCGCTGATAGTTTCAGGTGATAAACAGAACAAACTTGAGAATGCATCTGTTCTTTTACTAAAGGCCCAAGATAGTTCAGTATTTAAAACAGCCATATCAGATAAGGAAGGGCTGGCGGAATTCGATCATTTGCCTGCAGGTAATTATTTGCTACGCATATCATCAACCGGGTATGAAGAAAAATATTCTGAACTTGTAAGTGTTTCATCCGAGCGGCCAACCGCTAAAGTTAGTGATATCAGTTTAATACCGGGAAAAACAACAAGTTTAAAAGAAGTCACCGTTGTATCAAGAAAGCCATTCATTCAAAAATTATCTGATCGTATAGTAGTTAATGTTGAGAACAGTATCATCAATGTCGGCAGTTCTGCTATGGATGTGCTGGAACGCTCACCGGGGGTGAATATTGATCAGAACGACGCTATCAGTTTACGCGGCAAGCAAGGCGTGATCATTATGATCGACGGAAAACCTTCTGCTTTGACAGGTGCTGATCTAGCCAATTATCTTCGTGGCCTTCCATCTGCAGCAATCGATCGTATTGATATCATCACAAACCCTTCCGCTAAATACGATGCAGCAGGTAATTCTGGCATCATCGATATTCACATGAAGAAGGACCAGCGTATGGGGATAAACGGAACTTTCAATACCGGGTATGGACAAGGGATCTATTCAAAAACAAATACAGGTACGACTTTTAATTACAGGAATAAAAAGCTGAACGTTTTCGGAAATTATAATTATGCTTATCGCATTGGCTTAAATCATTTGTATCTCGACAGGAGTTTCTACGACAATGGTAATTACCAGGGTGGCGATCTTAAAGATAATTTTTCAAAATCACCCTTTAGTACTCATACAGCAAGATTGGGCATGGATTTCTTTCCTTCTAAAAAAACGATCATTGGTTTTGTTGTGAATGGTAATTTCAATCACTATACCCGTAAAAATGACAACCACTCAACTGTGATCGATCCGGAAAAACAAATAGCCAGTACGTTTCAATCCCTCGCAACCAACAATGATCATGGAAAGAATATGGCAGCCAATATTAATTTCAAACACACATTCGATAGTACAGGAAAAGAATTAACAACGGATCTTGATTATGGTATTTACAACTCAGCCTCGCTGACAAGAAATGCAAGCCAGTATTATAAAGTAGATGGCAGCAGCCTGCAGCCTGATTATATATTGGATGGTGATCAGAACGGCGAACTCATTTTTAAAACAGCAAAACTTGATTATATAAATCCATTGAAGAAAGGAGCAAAATTCGAAGTAGGATTTAAAACAAGTTTTGTTTCGGCAGACAATGATGCAAAATTTTATGATATGAGCACTGGTGTTCGGGTAAATGATGTGAATAAGACAAATCATTTTATTTACCATGAGAATAATAATGCCGGCTATATTAATTTCAGCAAAGAATTTAAAAAGTTTGATATCCAGGTTGGATTACGCGGTGAACAAACGAATATTAAAACCGATCAGAAAATCGGGGACAAAAAATTTGATTCGAGTTATTTTCAATTATTCCCAAGCGCCTTTTTTAATTACCAGTTAAAAGAAAATCATAAGATCGGTATTTCTGTAAGCAGGCGTATCGACAGGCCGGGTTACTCAGCGCTCAACCCATTTTTATTTTTAATTGATCCAACAACGTACGCAACGGGCCGCCCGGGTTTATTACCACAACTTACATGGTCATATGAACTGAGCTATACTTTAAAGAACCTTAATTTTTCTTTTAACTACAGCCATACAAAAGACAATCAGAACATCACCCTTGCAAGATTCAAAGAAGTATTTCCGAATATACCTTCGCCGGATAATGTTACGGTACAGGTGCCGATCAATCTTGCATCTTCAGATTATTATGGGGTAAGTATCTCTGCTCCTGTTCGTATCAGTAAGTGGTGGAATATGATAAACAATGCCGACATCTATTATCAAAAATTCAATGGGAACTTTAGCGGCACTAAATTGAACAGGGGAAAGCCCGCTGCGGATATAAGGACAAACAATAGTTTCAGTTTTAAGAAAGGATGGTCAGCTGAATTGAATGGAAGTTTTAATAGTGGCGGACAGGATGGCTTTATGGTTGCTGACCCACAATGGGCTTTATCAGCAGGTGTGCAAAAAGCAATACTGAAAAATAAAGGAACGATACGATTTAATATCAGTGATATATTCTGGACCAACCTTCCCAAAGCTGTAATAACTTACGACAACTATATTGAAAAATGGCATGCCCAACGTGAAACAAGGGTAGCAAACCTTAGCTTTACTTACAGGTTTGGAAATAACAAAGTACAGGCTGCCAGGAGAAGAGCAACGGGTTCGGAAGAAGAGAGACAAAGAGCTCAATAATTCTGAATTCTGAATTATGAACGACAATTGATTTATGCAATTTAAATATGCTTATGAAACAAATATTGATCTTATTATTATGCGCATCTTTAAATGCGATTGCGCAAGAGCCTCCACGTAAAGCCATAATGGGGTTAGTTGGTAAACCAGCAGGTAGCGGGATTGTTGTTGACAGTCTTCTTGCCAATGGTACTTTTGCAAATTTAAAATTGCAGAAAGGAGATACACTTACAGAACTCAACGGAAATAAATTATTATCGATGCAGGTTTATGGAAGAGTTGCATCAAATATACGTACAGGCGATGCTGTTGAAATTAAATTCATCCGCAATAAAAAAAATATGAGTGCCAAAGGTGTTGGTATCATGCGACCGTTTGAACAATCTGATATCGCCGATATACAATATGATTGGGTGAAATTCCGCGGAGGTGCATTAAGAACGATCACGAGAAAACCAAAAGGGAAAACAAATCTTCCTGCTATCCTTCTTATTCCCGGTTATGGTTGTGGAAGTATTGAAAATTATTCAACAAGCTATAATGGTAAGCTCATCAATGAATGGATCAAAGCAGGTTATGCAGTTGTAACAATAGAAAAATCCGGCCTTGGCGATAGTTATCATTGCGAACCCTGTGGTGAAGTTGATCTTGTAACCGATATAGAAAGTTTTGATGAGGGGTATAAATACATGGAACAATTGCCCTTTGTAGATAAGAGTAAATTAATTGTATGGGGGCATTCAATGGGTGGCGTTATTGCTCCTGAAGTTGCAAAACGTCATCATCCAAAAGCAGTAATGGTATTTGGCGCTACATTCAGGCCATGGAGTGAATTTTTGCTGGAAATGCACCGTATCCAAAAACCATTGTTAGAAAACCTCAATTATCTTCAAACAGAAGAATTCATAAGAAAGATACAGAAGATATATTATGAATTCTTTGTACTGAAAAAAACACCGGCACAATTGTATCAAATTCCTGAATACAAAGAACTGGTTGCAAGTGAAGTTGGTTATAAAGCAGGTAGCAATGATATGTGGGGAAGGCATTGGCGTTACTGGCAACAGTTAGATTCACTCAATCTTGCACAAAGCTGGCAGGCTTTCAACTGCCCGGTATTGATCGTACATGGTGAAACCGATTATGAACAATGCAGCAAAGCCGAACCATTACTCATGCAGCAATGTGTGAATGCAGCACATCCTGGTAATGCTACTATAGTTTACATCCCGCAACTTGATCACTTTATGATGAAAAGTGCAACCTGGGAAGAAGCACGTGATAATTTTAATAGCCAGCAATACAATAAGGGAAATTTTAATTACCAGATAGCAACCGAGACTATTAGCTGGTTGAATAAGCATCTTTGATTTGAAGATGTGATGATTTGAAAATTTGAAAATGAAATCCACTCCTTTCAATTAGGTAGCTAACACCTTCAAATCTCCAAATCAGTCTTTGTATAACTTACTTAGTAAACTTAAATGCGGTTGAATATGCATGAGCGTTTTCTTCTGAAAGAATTGCTTCAGGTGTTTATAAAAATGACTGTAATCATAATAACCATACATCTTATAACTGAAAGTAGCAGGATCCTGCGCAAGATGCGAGGCAGCTTTTCTTACCCTTAATATCTGCAATGTTTTTTTACTGCTCAGGCTTGTGGTGATCTCAAAATACCTTTGAAGCGTGCGTGAAGAGATGCCATATTGTTTTGCAAGTGACTGGATGGAGATGGTGAAATCATTTTTCTTATTGCAATTCTCCAGTATCTCCGAAACGATCTTTATTGGCTTTGCAGTTTCACCCGACCTTTTAATGATGGCTCCAAAATGTTCATTCAATAAACCAACACGGCTGGAAAAATCAGGTGCGTCCTTAATATTATTAATGATCGTTTTATCAAGTAAATAGCTCAAAGGAAAGATCGCCGCTTTGTATTCAGAAAAATTTATTTTCTTTTCCAACATCACCGGCGATATCTTAAACTTTATTCCAAATAAAATATTCCCCGGCTGGTGATGGCATTCTATTGAAAGATGCCTCGGCAGAAAACCATCTGTTTTCATTTGTGTTTTCTTGTCGCCCACCTGCATCACAAACGGAGTTCCCAGGTTTATTAAATAAGTGTAGCCTATGTTAGGGAACAATGCATCGGAAAATCCATCAGGATATGTTGACCATAAATGATCAAATTTTGTTTCCCAAAAAAAATCTATGAGGTGTGCTAAAGAGGCCGGTGGTTTTATCCGGTGATAATTATTTTCGAAATGCTCAATATCAAAAAATTCAACGTGCTGCATTTTATGGATTCAGAATGATCATCCCCGTTGCCGTAGGCGTTTCTACGCAATGATAAGGAATGTAGATCTGAGCTGGAGTTGTGGGAACAGTATCGGGCTTAAAGAAATAGGAAAGATGAGGCCCGATCACAACAGATTTTAAAATGGTAGTATCATCGCCTTTAAGCGTAATGGCATGATCAGTACTATTTAAAAAAGTAAAATTTGAGCCATTGGCTTCGGCAGTTGTTCGTGGGCTAAAGCCGCTGGTGTCTGTAAACTGGATATAATGGGTCGGCAACTCGCCACCCTGTGGGTTAAAGGCTTCATTCTTGCAAGCATAAATTCCTATGATAACCAACCCGAGTACGGAATACAGCCTTTTTTTGTTCATAAGAAACTTCTTTTGCGGCCCGAATTTAGCAAAAAAATACAAGAAACTATAACCAAAACTTAATGATCAGGATACAACCAGGAAACATTTTACCCAGCTGCCAGCATTATAAAAAATCCTAATTTTTAGAAACAGGCTAATCAATACCGGTAAACCGATCGTTATTTTTTTTGCTTATATGTGACTGCAAAAGAAGTCTAAGATCTATGGAACCAATCAATGTTTTATAAAATGATAAGTGCCTTCTCTTAGTAACGGGTGCTGGCCGGATAAACCCTCATCATCAAGAGTCAGTGTAAGGTCTTCAAAAACCACATCCATTACCGATGGGTCGAACCTGAACTCAAAATAATTATCTTCTTTATTTGAGAAAGCAAAAACAGCTGTCTTTTCAGGGCTGAATTCGAAAAGCAGTACAATGCTGTCAACAGCCTGCTTTGGAAAACTGATGAAGCCATCTTTGTCGCTTAAGGCTTCCAGTTGTTTATTGCCGGATTTTACGATCGCATAAACATGGGGCAAGAAGAAAGTGTTTTCTTCAATGATCTTAATGGTGACCTTGTCGTTATTGACAACCTTGTTGGTTATAAGCTTAAAGCTCTGCGTTTCCGGTTTAGGACTGGTAAGTATGATCTTGTCACCCTTCTGTTTCCACGTACCTTTGCCGCTACGGTCAAGCGCACCATAAGAAAAGAAGAAATCGAAAGTAGAATCTTCGTTCAGTTTAAATCCCGATGCCGTTTCCATTACGCCACGTAAATAATATTCACCCGCAATTGTTGCTGTTTTTTGTGCTTCCATGTTCATTGATAGTATTGATGTTAGAAATATGAGTATGATTTTTTTCACTGGGTGAAGAAACGATGGGAAATTGAATAAGCATTTGAATAAACAATGAACGGCCGGTGTTGATTTGTAAAGGGGTAACGAACCCCGACAGCGATTGCAAACCCTGTCGGCGGTTTGCTGAATAACGAACCAATTGTACAAGTGAGTGACACAACGATGTCGGGTAAAGAGATAAAGCTGACTAAATAAATTTTACCCACAGTTTTCAAACCAGCTATCGAACGTTCGTACCTTTGCAGAATGTCGAAATATTTGAATGAACTGAACGATCCGCAGCGGGAAGCGGTATTACACAAAGATGGCCCGATCATGATCATTGCGGGTGCCGGAAGCGGAAAAACAAAAGTGCTTACTACGAGGATCACACATTTAATGGCCGCACATGGCGTTGATGCTTTTAATATACTTGCTTTAACATTTACCAATAAAGCGGCTGCCGAAATGAAGGAGAGGGTGGAACGTACACTCGGCAACAGTGAAGCAAGGAATTTATACATCGGAACCTTTCATAGTGTATTTGCAAGGATATTAAGGACCGAAGCGCCGAAGCTTGGCTTTCCCAATAATTTTACCATTTATGATACCGAAGATGCAAAGAGTGTTGTAAAAGCGGTGGTCAATGAAATGGAACTGGATGACAAACAATACAAACCTTCTACTGTTTACAACCGCATTTCTGCAGCAAAGAACAGTTTGATAGGCCCGGCAGAATATGCACACGATTATATGTTGCAGCAGGAAGATACAAGGGCCAACCGTCCCATGATGGCGCAGGTATATGATGCATATACCAAACGCTGTTTTAAAAATGGCGCCATGGATTTTGATGACCTGTTGTTTAAAATGTATATCCTGCTCAAGAATTTCCCGGAAGTATTAAGTAAATACCAACGCAAGTTCAAATACATTATGATCGATGAGTACCAGGATACCAATCGTGTACAGTACGAGATCATAAAATTATTGGGCGCCATGCATGAGAATGTTTGCGTGGTAGGTGATGATGCGCAAAGCATCTATAGTTTCCGCGGCGCTACCATAGAAAATATTTTACAGTTTGAAAAAGATTATGATGATGTAAAGGTTGTGAAGCTTGAACAGAATTACCGCAGCTCAAAAAATATCCTCGACGTTGCCAATGAAGTGATCAGCAATAACAAAGGACAGATACAAAAAACATTATTTACTGATAAGGGAGAAGGTGAGAAGATAAAACTTGTTCGTACAATGACGGACAACGATGAAGGAAAAATGGTTGCTGATACCATACAGGAATTAAAATTGCGCAATCATTTTTTCAATAAGGATTTTTCTATTCTTTACAGAACCAATGCACAGAGCAGGAGTTTTGAAGAAGCCCTGCGCCGTATGGGTATTGCATACCGTATTTATGGCGGTATGAGTTTCTATCAAAGGAAGGAGATAAAAGATTTTATTGCATACCTGAGATTAGTAGTAAATCCAAGAGATGAAGAAGCATTAAAACGCATTATTAATTTCCCGGCAAGGGGAATTGGTAAAACAACCGTTGATAAAGCAATATTACTTGCCAACGAAAAAAATGTAAGCGTATGGGATATCATCTCAAGGGCAAGCATGCATGGATTCAGGGCTGGTACACTGGAAGCATTGGATGGGTTTGTTACTATGATAAAAATGTTCCAGAGTGAACTTGAAAAAAAGAATGCTTACGACCTGGCGATCATTGTTGGTAAAAGTACCAGTATCGTAAAAGAGCTTTTTAATGATAAAACAACAGAAGGGCTTGCACGCTACGAGAACGTACAGGAATTACTGAACTCGATAAAAGAATTTACAGAAACGCCTTCTAACCTTGAAGATGGAGAAGTGGGTGATAAAACATTGGGAGGTTATCTTCAGCAGATCGTGTTATTAACAGATGCTGATGAGGATAAAGAAAATTCCGATGTTGTAAAACTAATGACGATACATGCCGCAAAGGGACTAGAGTTTCCGGTAGTGTTTGTTGGTGGTTTGGAAGAAACACTTTTTCCCAATGCGATGAGCATTAATACCAGGGAAGAACTTGAGGAAGAAAGAAGATTGTTTTATGTTGCCATTACAAGAGCAAAGACGAATTTATATTTGAGCTATGCAAATGCCCGTTATCGGTTTGGGCAATTACAGCAAAATGAACCGAGCCGTTTTATAGATGAGATCCCCGAATTGCATTTAGATAAAAGTTATGCCGGTGTTGCTGCCCGCAACAATGCCAATACAGGATGGAACCAGGGTTCAGGATTTGATCGCATGCAACGTGGCTTCAATGGTTTTGCAAAAAAGGAAGAAGTTAAAAAACCCTTTTATGCAACAGCACCTGCAAGGCCACAGACAAAAGAACATGTGCCATCAGAAAATTTTGGTGCCAGTGATATGAGTGAATTAAAAGAAGGGAATAAAGTTGAACACCAGAAATTCGGTTTCGGAGAAGTAAAAAAACTGGAAGGCGCATCACACAATCCCATCGCAACGATCAATTTTGAAATGAATGGAGAGAAGAAGATCATGTTGAATTATGCGAAACTCAGGATTATTTCATAATACAAATTAACCACAGAGGTACACAGAGTTTTTTCACGGAGTTTCACAGAGTTTGTAATAACATTGCCAGTGATTCACTGATTACCTATTTTATTTAGAAATAATCAGTGAATCAGTGGCAACATTCCTCTGTGAAACTCCGTGAAAAAACTCCTTTAACTCTGTGGTAAAAAAATAAGCCACGCAAGTGGCTTTTAAATTTATAGTGATCGAACTTACATTAGTGTTTAGCGTAATAAAGCAGTTGCCCCGCTTCCCCAAACACGAATTCCTTCCCATCCGCTTTATACGTATTGAACTCCCATACATATTTATCCGTTATCACAAGTATGTTGTCGGTTCCATAAACGATCTTACAAGTGTATGATTCGGTAATATCACTTTTATAACATACAACCTTACCCTGTGCTGAACCAATGGTATTTGATGGAAAGATCTCAAGCGATTTAATAACAACAGCATCTGAATCTACAGAACCGGCTGTTGCCTGCCTGCGATAAACAACCCACCTTCCTTCAGTATTTTTTTGATCAACCTTAACAGGTTCCCCGATCAATTCAGTCGGCACTTTTAATTTCCCCAGTCTTTCATAATTGAATGTATCCCTTTTATTCATTTCCTTCAGGTAATCACCATCATCCAGTAATAACCTGTCTTTATCAACAGCCCTGATGATATATTCATCACCGGCTGCAACAAGGTTATAGGGAGGATCAATATATGCATCGCCTTTCATGGTCATGCGCATGCTGGTGGCATCCTTTATCTCTACTTTATTGCTGTCATAAAAACGCATGAGTAAAGTATCAGTGAATTCAACTATTTGTTTTGATTTTATGGTAGTGCGTTTTACCTCCTGCCATTTGCCGGCCAGTTGCGCAAAAGTGTAGAATGCCTTGGTCTGGGGTGGGCTTACCTGTGTTGTGGGAGTCATTCCCTTACGGATCACTTTTGGGTTTTGCGCTGTTACGTTCAATGCACAAATTCCTACAACCATTGATAATATTAATTTGAGCTGCATAAACCGGGGATTTATATAAAAATAGAACTTTTATTCAAATTAAACCTGTAGTACCCTGCTAAAACTCATGCCCTGTATATTTTCGAAATTAGAAAATTTACAGCCCGTTTAACCGTTTATACTGTCATCTGGCCCCCTTTTTCGGCCGATATAAGCTAATTTTGTAAATAATTAAAAGAGCAATTATGATCAAGACAGGAAATCCCGTTATCAGCATATATACTGAAATGACTCCCAATCCCGAAACAATGAAATTTGTTGCAAACAAATTATTGTATCCGGGCAAGAGCATCGATTTTCCGGATGAGGCCAGTGCAAAACCATCACTGCTTGCGCAGGAATTATTTTCTTTTCCATTCATTAAATCGGTTTTCATAGCAAGCAATTTTGTAACACTTACAAAAACGGGGGAAACGGAAGACTGGCAGGATATCATTCCAACCATCAAACAATTTTTAAAAGAGTATCTCGAAGATGGAAAGCCGGTTGTGAACGAGGAAGAAGTTGCTGTGATGAAATCTGAAAGCAGCAATGAAGTAAGTGCAGATGACGATGATGTTGTGAAACGCATCAAGGAATTATTGGAAAATTATGTAAAGCCAGCTGTAGAAATGGATGGCGGCGCTATTCAATTCAAAAGTTATGAGCAGGGTAAGGTAAACCTGATGTTACAGGGAAGTTGCAGTGGTTGCCCTTCTTCCATGATAACATTGAAAGCAGGTATCGAAGGAATGATGAAGCGTATGATACCGGAAGTAAAAGAGGTTGTGGCTGAAGCAGAATAAATTTGTTTCTATACTCGATATAAAAAAAGCATCTTCATGAGATGCTTTTTTTGTGCCTGTGTTTTAGCCCACTCAAAAACGGGGAATACACCCTTGTAATTACCAATTCCTTTTCGCATTTTGTAATGCTTCATTAACGCATTTAAATCATTAAACAATGCCTGGCGAAACAACCCCCAAAATTCCCCGCGACGCAAAACTTTCTACAAGTGATTTTACGGAACACCCGGAATTGAAAGAATGTTTAAAAAGATTGCATGATGAATTTGATATGGGTGCCGGAGGAAGTGTAAATACTCCTGGTGGAACTGAAGCTCAGCAAAAAAAGCGACCCTTTATTGTTTCAGATACATTGGATGGAGAAGGTCACCAATATGTGAACCTTGTTCAGAAAGGTGGCGGTGTTTTAGGTGTGGCACTTGTTGGCTATACATATATACTCGAAACAATGGGGATAAGGTTTTTAAGATTGGCTGGTACCAGTGCAGGTGCTATCAATACAGCATTGATGACAGTGATAGGCGATAAAACAACAGCAAAATCAACCGATATTTTAAAAAGTATCTGCGATCTTGATTTTTTTAATCTTGTTGATGGGCATCCTGCAGCAAGATGGCTGATCAAAAAATTCATCACGCACAAAGATTTTACTACCAAAGTAAAGAATTGGATCACTGTCATGATCGCAATAATGTTGGGATTGCTCGCAGGTGATTTTATTTTTTTTAGTCTTGAAGATCATTACGCGAGTTTATCAATTGTAACAAAATTATTCTTTGTACTTACAGGCTTCTATACATTACTCATAGCATTTATTATTTATTATGTCATCATGTTATTGAAGCGGCTAAAAAATTCCGGCTTTGGTATTAACCCTGGCGATTATTTTTACGACTGGATCAAAAAGCAGTTAAGTAATAATGGTGTTAATAAGGTAAGTGACCTTAATAAAAAAGCTTCGCAGGATATCCCGGGACTTTGTTTGCGTGTTGAGAATGAGGAGCCGGTAACATCACTTAAAGGTGATGTAACATTTATTACCTCCGAATTGGTTACACAGAATAAGATCCAGTTTCCCGCCATGTGCAGGCTTTTCAGTGAAGAAAAAAATATTGATGAATCATTACAGCCCGCAGGATTTATCCGTGCTTCCATGTCGATACCCGTTTTTTTTGAATCGTATATGATCACTGATATTCCCTGCGAAAAACAGGAAATAAAAGATGCATGGCTCGAGGTCTTCGGAGAAAAAGATCCACCATCAACTGCACGTTTTGTTGATGGCGGTATTTTGTCCAATTTCCCGATAAATATTTTTTATAACCCAAAAGTTATTATACCAAGATTACCATCATTCGGGATTGACCTTGATGATACCAAACCGAATGAAAAAACAAAACGCCCTTCAAACTGGAGTTTATTGGGATACGCAGGACGCATGTTCAATACCATACGTTTCTATTATGATAAAGACTTTCTGCTGAAAAATAAAGTTTTTGAAAAAGGTATTGGTAAAGTACCGCTTTCAGAATACAACTGGCTAAATTTCTTCCTCAAGCCTGAAGATAAAATAAACATGTTCATGGCAGGCGCCAAAGCTGCAACAGATTTTCTCATCGGCTTTGATTGGAAAGCATATAAAGATAACAGGGAATTCATGCAGCGTACATTTAATAAAAAATAACGATCAAATCATTTAATATGGCGATACAAATTACAGACGGGTGGATGTGGTTTTGCGTAGCAAATGGGATCATGCTGCTGCTGGCATTCATTATGTCATTGCAAAGCCGTGCATTTTTTACCTATGATGTTTCAGTCCGCAAGTTCAGTATCATGGACCTTGAATTTCCGGCATCTGCACAGGAACTCAAAAATATCATACATGGTATATTTCTATTACCTGCAGATGATGTAATAAAAACAAAGCGTGCACTCCGTGGCCAGTTACTTGTTGATTTTTTATTTATGCCTGCTGCCTATGGTTCAGTTTTTATTGCATGCATGAATATATCAGGGAAGATGGTAGCATTCGGACAAAATACATTTGCAGTACTGGCATGGATACAGGTAATTCCATGGGCCTGCGATATTATTGAAAATATTTACCTCCTTAGAAAAATAAGGCCGAATGTAGAACTTTCAAAACCCGCCGTACACAAAGCTTACCTTGTTCTGGAAGCTGTTAAATGGGGAATAGTTTCTGTCGGGGCCGTTTGTGCTATATATGCATTGCTATATTTCTGGTTGAAAGGTGAGTATATGATCCACTCATTGCGTTATCTCTTTGTCATTATTGCAGAGATCATTCTTTTCGTTATTGCAACCAGGGTATTTTTAAAAAAACATAAAGCAGATTGATCGCTGATGCATATTTATTGCGCCGATCTTTCAACCTTATGTTGAATTACCGGGACGGTTTTTAAATATGCATAAATGGCCTTCACTTCCTTATCGGTTAAATTAATATACGGCTGCATTGGATAATGCAATGCAGGACTACCGTCGGGCATTACACCGGATTTTACAGCGGTTACAAACTGGTCTTCTGTCCAGTTTCCAATGCCGGTAGTTTTATCCATGGTAATGTTCAAACTATAGATCGCTTTTCCTTCAAGAGTAAACATTTTATTTCCACCTGCGAAATAACCAGGTGATTTTTCAGGAGTATAATAATCATTTGTTGCAAAATCCTTTGAATGACAGGCATAGCATTCATACTGGTAACAAGCGATGTACTTTCCCCATTTAACTATATCGGTTGTATCAGGTTCGGGAATTGAAGCGGTAGGATAATCGAAAGGTTTCATGGCACCGATCGTTACTAAAAATTTAGTGAGGAAAGAAGGTTGTGTTGCAGGCATGCGGATAGGATTGGGTTGTACCCAATCATTACCCGAACGTAAAAAAGCAACAATTGAAAACAGGTCTTCATCAGAAATATGAATGAGCTTGGGCATGTATGGTGGAATGTATTGCCCATCTGGTTTTAAACCTGTACGAAGTAAATAAATGATATCGCCATCACTCCATTTACCAATACCCGCATCGGCGTTCTGAGTAATGTTAGCTGAAAAAAGTTTTCCGAACTGGGGCGCTTCAGTCATTTCCCTTCCTGTAAATTTCTTGGTTGCATCATTATAATGACAGCTGCGGCAAAGCATGGAAGCAAGTTTGGTTCCCCGCTCAACCCTTGCAGGAGTTACATCAACTTTTATGTCAACCTTTTTAGTAATAGCATATTTGGGAATGCTTCTCATTGAAATATAAGCGGCAAATATTCCGATTATTAAAACGAGTACGCCAACGATGATAAGTAAGACCTTGAAGAATTTTTTCATAACAAGTATTTAAATGATAAAATGCCTTTTACGAAATGCTGACTAAAAATACAACCAATCCAGTAAAATCCAAGTAATTACATTTAATGCTGACCTCCTCTGTGAATTGGTTATAAAAAATCATACATCATCTATCATACGTCATGCATCATCTATCATACATTTGATTTATTGTTCTAAATTGAATGTTTTTACAACCATGACCATACAGGAAATCTGCCAGCAATTCTTTTCTGATATTCAGCATACCAGCTGGTATGAGTATGTGGCCGTATTTACCGGGATCGCCAGTGTATGGTATAGCCGTAAGGAAAATATTTTGGTTTATCCTGTCGGGCTGATCAATACGATCATTTATATATACATAAGCATTGACGGTCACCTGGTCGGTGAAGCGACGGTAAATTTTTATTATACTGTTATGAGTATAATCGGGTGGTATATGTGGTATAAAAAAGATGCACAGAAAAAAACGGTCCTGCATATTAGTTTCTCAGGAAAAAAAGAATGGTTACAGCAGATCGCATTTTTTTTATTTTTTTACATTACTATTTTTATTGCACTTTCATGGTTTAAAAAAGGATTCTTTCCGGGCGCTATTCCATGGGCAGATGCTTTTGCTTCTGCAACAGCTTTTACAGGGATGTGGCTCATGACTAAGAAGAAAGTAGAAAGCTGGTATTGGTGGATCGCAACAAATATTGCTTCCATACCATTGTATTTTGTAAAGCATTATGTTTTTACAAGTGTTTATTACCTGGTGCTATTGATCTTTGCATTTTGGGGATTGGCAGAATGGAAGAAAAGGGTTAACATGAATAAATTAAAATAAAAAACGAATAACAATGAGTTATTGCAAAGCGATACCAAACATCAAAGAAGCCGACAGGGAAGTTCACAAAACCTATCACGACAAACACTATGGTTTCCCCATTGAAAGTGATGATGAATTATTCTGCAGACTGGTATTAGAGATCAACCAGGCAGGGCTTAGCTGGACAACCATTTTAAAAAAGCAGGAAACATTCAGGAAAGCGTATCATAATTTTAATATTAAAAAAGTTGCTTCATATAAAGAAAAGGATTTTAATCGCCTGATGAATGATGGAGGCATCATCCGCAACCGTTTAAAAATTAATGCTGCCATCGAAAATGCAAAAGCTATCATAGTCCTGCAAAAAGAACATGGTTCATTTAAAAAGTGGATCGATAAGAATCATCCCCTATCAAAAGAAGAATGGGTGAAGCTGTTTAAAAAAACTTTTCGTTTTACCGGCGGTGAGATCGTAAATGAGTTTTTGATGAGTACCGGTTATTTGCCGGGTGCACATGAAGCAAGTTGCCCCATTTATAAAAAAGTGGTCATGGCAAAACCAGCCTGGAATAGAAAATAAGATGATAAAAAAAATTGTGATCATAGGGCCGGAGTCAACAGGCAAGAGTACTTTATGTGAACAGCTTGCACAGCATTTTCAAACAGAATGGGTGCGTGAGTATGCAAGGGAATATTTGCTGAAGCATGGAACAAATTATACGTATGAAGATCTTCTAAAGATCGCTGATGGACAGATAAGGGGTGAAGAAGATGCGACAACCAATTCAGCATTCATATTCATCGACACAGACATGTATGTAATGAAAGTATGGGCAGAATTTGTTTTTAATAAATGCGATAACAGTTTTCTTAATCAAATAGTAAACAGGAAATATGATCTGTACCTGCTTTGTAAAAATGATATACCCTGGGTGAAAGATGAATTAAGAGAATACCCTGATCTTAAACAAAGAGAGCAGCTCTATCATTATTATAAAGATGCGATGATCAATCAAAATACGCCATGGGTAGAGATAAGTGGGGATTATGACCAACGTTTGAAGAAAGCGATCGATGCAGTGAACAGTATTTTAAAATAATTAGAATGCTGGCTTGTTGTTCTTCCATTATCAATTGTCAACTTTCAATTGTCCATTGCGCATAATCTTCCGTTTGTTTATTCATAATTACCACTTGCCGGAAACCAGCAATAATTTAGAAGTATTTGCTATCTTGTTGAGGAACTTTAATAAACATACAACTGTATGATACCAAGCCTCATTATTGCCGGAGTAGTTTTGATCCTTGTTTTTTATTTTATCTCTATCTATAACCGGTTATCAAAAAAACGCATACTTGTACAGGAAGGGTGGAGTGGTATTGGTGCATTCCTTCAACAAAGGCTGGATGTAATACCCAATCTTGTAGAGATCGTAAAAGGATATGCGGGCCATGAAAATAAAACACTCACAGATGTAGTACGGGTGCGTAATGAATCCGTTGCTGCACTTACGCCGGAAGCACAAATTGAAGCTGCAAAGAATATGAATGCAGCTATGTTGAATTTTAAATCGCTTACTGAACAATATCCCGATCTAAAAGCCAATGTAAATTTTTCCGGATTACAGGAACAGCTTTCACAGCTTGAAGATAAGATCAACCAAAGCCGACGTTACTATAATGGTACTGTTAGAGAATACAACCAGGGGCTAGCCGTTTTTCCACAAAATATGGTTGGCAATATGTTTGGATTCAAAGCGTCTCCGTTTTTTGAAGAAGACTCTACGGCTAAAACAGCTCCCAAGATCAGTTTTTCCTGATAACATTCTTATATTAATATGAAATTTAAAAATAGCTGCTGTTTCGTCATACTAATGCTGGTATGCATGGCCGGCATGGCGCAATTTCCTGGCTTTACAAAAGCCGGCGATATTTATTTTACAGGAGATGAGTACCAACAACTCATCCGCAAAGCTGCAATTGAAGCAGCTGCCGACGAAGACATTCCTTCCTCTGTTATTACTGATAATTACAATGCGCTTCAACAAGTGATCGAAGCTATATCAAGGCCGGTTATAACTAAAAAATTTCGCTGGCTCGAAGCAGGTATTTTTTCAAAACCGGTGAAAGGAACTGCAGCATTCGATAAAAGAAAAGAAGCATATACCCTGGAATTGCAGCATGGCGTAAGAGACGCACTCCTTAGCAATAGCATCATCTTTCAAAACCTTAAAAAGATAGATCAGACTGATCGCATCCTATCATTCAATTCAGATATTACTATTGATAAAAATGGAATGTATTCAGTAGTTGAAACAATAAGAATATATAACGGTGATGGTGGTGGCAATAGTTCGAATGATGAAATAAAACGTGGGATCACGAGGAGTTTTCCTACCCGTTACACAAATAGTATGGGTATGTTAACTGTTGTGCCGTTCCGGGTAAAAAAATTGCTGAAGAATAATCAACCCGAACCATATTTCACAAAGAGTGCAGAAAACGGGATCATATTATATGCGGGTAAAAGCGATGAGTTTCTTAAGCCCGGCATTTATACATACGAGATCAGTTATGAAACAGAACGCCAGGTTATTTTTCATGATAATAAAGATGAATGTTACTGGAATGTAAATGGTAATGGCTGGTCTTTCTCCTGTGAAAAAGCAAGTTGTAATATTCATTTTCCCCAGGGGGCAGCTGTAATAGAAAACAAATGTTATACTGGTGAACAGGGAAGTACTGCACAGGATTCTTTCCAGCACAGTGGGATCCGAAGCTTGGAATTCACGTGACTTGAAGTCGCGGCCGCACTGACCCTATAGTGAGTCGTATTAATTTAAATCATACCAACATGGTCAAATAAAACGAAAGGCTCAGTCGAAAGACTGGGCCTTTCGTTTTAATCTGATCGGCACGTAAGAGGTTCCAACTTTCACCATAATGAAATAAGATCACTACCGGGCGTATTTTTTGAGTTATCGAGATTTTCAGGAGCTAAGGAAGCTAAAATGGAGAAAAAAATCACTGGATATACCACCGTTGATATATCCCAATGGCATCGTAAAGAACATTTTGAGGCATTTCAGTCAGTTGCTCAATGTACCTATAACCAGACCGTTCAGCTGGATATTACGGCCTTTTTAAAGACCGTAAAGAAAAATAAGCACAAGTTTTATCCGGCCTTTATTCACATTCTTGCCCGCCTGATGAATGCTCATCCGGAATTTCGTATGGCAATGAAAGACGGTGAGCTGGTGATATGGGATAGTGTTCACCCTTGTTACACCGTTTTCCATGAGCAAACTGAAACGTTTTCATCGCTCTGGAGTGAATACCACGACGATTTCCGGCAGTTTCTACACATATATTCGCAAGATGTGGCGTGTTACGGTGAAAACCTGGCCTATTTCCCTAAAGGGTTTATTGAGAATATGTTTTTCGTCTCAGCCAATCCCTGGGTGAGTTTCACCAGTTTTGATTTAAACGTGGCCAATATGGACAACTTCTTCGCCCCCGTTTTCACCATGGGCAAATATTATACGCAAGGCGACAAGGTGCTGATGCCGCTGGCGATTCAGGTTCATCATGCCGTTTGTGATGGCTTCCATGTCGGCAGAATGCTTAATGAATTACAACAGTACTGCGATGAGTGGCAGGGCGGGGCGTAACCTAGGTGACAGAAGTTAAAAGCCTCCGGTCGGAGGCTTTTGACTTTCTGCTAGATCGGCCGCATCGAATATAACTTCGTATAATGTATGCTATACGAAGTTATTAGCGATGAGCTCGGACTTCCATTGTTCATTCCACGGACAAAAACAGAGGGGAAAG
>JADMIO010647385.1_pt1 | contig 108454 bp, 95 predicted proteins | sample 8958161 | NCBI WGS metagenome assembly JADMIO01 (sample SAMN16585339, study PRJNA669376) | soil metagenome | isolation source: Crop rotation soil | place: USA: Cullars Rotation, Alabama | collected 2011
CGCGACAACTTGTCCACGTGGAATTCTAAGCTTAGGATCCCAATGTGCTGGAAAGAAACTAGCTCCGGCGGCATTAAGTGCTGCCTTCATGTTTTCATACACTTGAATAACCTGTGCTCGAAAATCTCCTTTGCCTATCAATTCGCCCTTTGAGTTAAAAGGGACTTCTCCTGCAATATAAATAGTCGTATTTGCACTTTTTGTTACCACCACATGTGAGTATCCGGATGGTTTTACTAGCTCCGTTGGGTTAATAAATTGCTTTTGTACTTGTGCTATAATCTCAGTTGAAAAAACTAAAGTGGCAACAATTAGTATCAGTTTCATACATACAATTTTAAGATGGACTGTAATCTAATTGCATTGTTATTTTGTGTAACGATAAAAAATACAGGCGGAAGCAAGGAATTATAAATGGCGGAGGAATGCAAGCAATTGTTAAATAAAAAAGAAATAAAATAGGTTAAAGCGATGAGGTGATTCTTTGAGTGGGTTTTGGTAGCATGATTTTATTTTTTGCAAGAAAGTCCTGCTTACCTCACCCCGCCCTCTCCATTGCATGGAGAGGGAGAGGTCTTCGTAGGATGATCATCTAGTGCCTGAAAGCAGTACGACCTCACCCAAAAGCTGAAAACAGAACGAGACTGACATTCGCGCTCTCCAAGGGAGAGGGATTAATGAAATTTGTCGGGTGCCGATTGATTCAATATGGTATTTATGAATTTTGCTGCTATTTTTTTATAGCGGTGCAGGGTCGACACTTATTTTTTATTGCTTATTATTTTCCTTTGTCTGTGTTTATTTCCCGAGTGCCTTGTTAATCCTTGCAATCAAATCATCTTTAAAATTTGCACGTCCACCAGAGTGTTCGGCATGGACTATTCGGCCATCCTTACCGATAATATATAGAGTGGGAAAAATGGCGACGCGATATTTTTCGGCGACGCTATTTCCATTGAGTGCAATTGTATAAGTGAAATTGTTCTTTTTGACAAAGCCTGCAGGATCTGCTGATTTGTTCAATTCCACGGAAATACCGATGACCTCTACGGCCGCGTTTTTGAAATGATCATGGAGTGCCTGGATATCGGGCATTGCGCGAATGCAGGGAATGCACCAGGTGCCCCAAAAGTCAAGTACTACAACTTGACCTTTTAGTTTTTTAAGATCGATGGTTTTAGATAGGGTAGAAGTGAGTTGCCATGATGGTGCCTTCGCTCCTACGAGTAACAATCCATCCGTCGACGGCTCAGATCCATCAATTTTCTTAATTTCTCTGTGAGTGTTAGCAAGTGAAAAGAAGCTATTGTCATATTGGATATCGGTGCTTTTTATCCTGATCATTTGCTTGTGATCCCGAGAGGCGATTCCCCTGACCAGGTAATCCTTTTTCCCGATGTATAATGTTGAATGATTATCAAGATCAAAATTGTTGTTTGAGACAGTTACTAAACTTATCACGTAACATTCATTTTCATAAATGCTCGTGTCTTTAACATAGGCAGAGGCCTGAATGGATTGAAAAAAATCAGGGTTGGCATAACATTCAGCGAGCATGTTTTGATAGCTGATGGACGACATATCGCTAAAGTAGGCTTGGGCAGTATCAGTTGACTGAACAGTCTTTCCCGTTTTTGAATCAGTGTATTCTACCTTGGATCCATTTGATACAAAATCAATTTGAAAAGTGCCGTGCTCCGTTATCGCGAGACCAGCCATTTTTATGAATGGCAGTGTTGAGGTTGTCTTTATAACTACATCGCAGGTTATTTTTTCTCTACCTTTTTGAACGAATGCATTGTAAGAAACAGATTTGAGATTACTTGTTGCAACCTCGGATTGTTTAATGATTTCTGATCCGTTTGATTGTGCTTTCGGTTTCGAACTTAGTAATAGCAAAAAAACAACGACAAGCCTGCTCATAGATCAGTGTTATTTTTTCAATGCACTTTGAATTACCTGGATTATAATATCCTTCTTCTTTTCAAGATCATCTCCACGTCCTGCAAAAATTATTTTCCGGTTTTTGTCAAGGATATAAATTGTGGGAAACTCGGATAGCTTGTAATCCTTGGAAATTATTTTGCCATTGAGTGCGATAGGATAGGTGTATCCTAGTCTTTTTACATAGGCTGGTACATCTACCGCATTTTCCATTTCTACGGAAACACCAATTACCTCAACAGGTTGATCTTTAAAATGATCATATATAGATTGGACATGAGGCATACTCTTGAGACAGGGAACACACCATGTACCCCAAAAATCAAGCATGACAACTTTACCCTTCAATTTGCTTAGGGTAATCGATTTGGATTTATTGGAAGGGAGGGTCCAGTCGGGTGCAGTAGAATTCAAATCAAGATAGACTACTTCAGATGGCGACTGTGAAACTTGTTTGAGGGCGGGGTCCCCGGTTAAATTGAAATCGGCTGCGATGTATTCTTTGTCGATCTCTTTTATCTTGTAAAAATTGTCTATGCCTTTACCTGAGATGCCTAGGGGAAGAAAAGATTGTTTATGAAAATACCAGGTATTTTCAATTTGATGGGATTCGTCCTTGAATTTGTCGTAGACATTCCTAATAATTTTTACAGCGTAAGCAGGCTGATCAAAGATCAAAGTGTCTGGTCGCTGTTCATATTTAGTGATAGTTGTCATTAAAGAATCGACGAAGGCAGCTTCATAATAGATGGCAGGAATAGCCATTCCATACGTTAGCTGGCCCGATCTCCCGATTTTTGTATATGTAGGATCGTCGATTACTACCAATTCATTTTTCTCAGCGTCTAAGTAAGAGAATGCCTGGCCATCAAAACTCATTGAAATAGGTCTGCTCCCTTTTGAAGTGATTGCGATGCCAATCATTTTAAGTTTGGATATCCCAAATACATTATACGGTTTATCTCTTGTTAGAATTATCTCGCCACTGACCTGTCCCATAAAATCGCTGTTAAACTCAACATTCATGTTAACAGATTTTAGCGCCTTGATCCTTTCTTTTGATTTTTCCATTATAGCTTTTCCGTTTTCTTGTCCCTTGCATACGCTGAATAGTAACAATGCCACAATTGAAATCCATTTCATACTTATGTTTTTTAAGTTTGATCAAATTCATACAATACATTCTCGCGTCGCTTCCGCAACTAAAAAAATTATCAAACGTATATTGTTATGCTGCTTTAAATCTTTGACTCTATAGCTCGATGTTAACCTAGTTCGATCAATTCCCTTAGTCTACACGCTTTCCCATGCTTTCTTGTTTTGCTTTTAGCCGTAACTCTATCATCATCTTCTCGCCCGCTGTACGGTTAAGAAATTCGTTTGTAAAGGGCTTATTATCTTTAATGAATTCACTCGGGGTTGAATCGCCACCGTTTTTATACGCCATCTCGATTGCCTTCTTATCATCACCGATACTTTCTGACACGCGATTTTTATAATTGAGACCAGCACGATAGCCTTCCATAAATTCCTTTGATGGGTTCTTTGGTATCGTATCAAATTTCTTTTCTGTGAACGGAATTTTTCCCATTGCCGCGTATTCTTGCAACTCCTGAACAGTATAAGAAGGTTGTTTCTGGATTGTCTCTCGCGTTTCAACGAGCCTTTCTTTATGTTGATTTCCGCCCAACAATGAAAAAGATACTAATAATAAAAAAAGCATGACATAACTACCAAGTAAGAGGAATTTTTCCATGCCAGTCATAGTTTTCTTATTCCCGTTAATAATTCGATTAACCCTGGCGATCAGAAGACTCTTTTTGCCGATCAATGGCATTGCAAGAATTGGTGTTTTTGCTTTTTCGTGAACAGCGAGAAGTGCCTGAAGAAAATGCTTTTTATCTCCTGAGTGCTTCACGGCAATCGAATCGCAGCAATGTTCCCGCTCAGCCCGGATCATAGCGGACAGCCAATAAACGGCAGGGTTGAAAAAGAACACTGTGTCCACGAGGCTTTGTATCAAATTTACCAGGAAATCATTTCGTCGTATATGGGCGAGCTCATGAAGTAAAATGGCCTCAACTTCTTTTGGTTGCAAATCATTCAGAAGGCCAATCGGAACAAGTATCATCGGTTTAAGGACTCCGATTATCATCGGTTGAGTAACAACTGTGGATTCATTGAAGTCAACCCGCCTTCTTATGCCAAGCTTTGTTTTCAGTTCTTCAAGTGTTCTATTCCATTTCAAGTCGATCCCGACGTTACCAAGTCGTCTCAACTTGTCAATGGCAACCAGATTCCCCACCATTTGATTCAACTTGAAAAGAAAGATCAGGCACCAAACCATAAAAATCCACCCGGCATTTAAGTTGACCCATTCGGAAACAAACTGCAAAACTGATGAAGTGTTAACACCTGCCCTGGATAAGTGCGAAATTTGTTGTGACACAGGTCCTTCGTGGAATGGTTGTCTTGCCAAGTGAGTAGAGGCGGTGGCTAGCACGCAACCGGCAAAGGCGAACAGAAAAAATACCAATAAGTTATATCTCGCGTTTGACGACCATTTTTTTGTGAATTGGAGTGTGAGCCAGGCTAAGAATGAAAGTACCAGACCCTGCCACATTGAATGAAAAAGCACGAGGACAACAATCTTCGGAATTTCACCACTCTTTATATAATCGAGGAACTTGAGTGTCATAGATTAGAGATTGATTTCACTATTCTAACTTTTTGATCTGTTCTTTTATATAATCCAGGTCTTTGGCAGAAGTTTTTTTATTTCCCAGCAAGTGCATTACCAACTTAGACGCAGAGCCTTTATAATATGTGTCGACAAATTTTTGCAGAAAATGATTCTTAACCAGGTCTTCTTTGTAAACGGGGCTATAAATGTGTTTCATGTTGGACTCATCCCTCGTCAATAATCCCTTGGTCGCCATAACCTGCATTTGTTTTAAAGTAGAAGTATAGTTAACTTCTCTTTTTTCTTCATTTAAAGTGTCGTTTACAAATCTTACTGTCGAAGGACCTTTATCCCATAACACCTGGAGAATTTCCATTTCGGCGTTGGTTGGTTCGATCCCAAGAACAGGTTTTTTCTTTTCTGGCATGGATCAAAGATAGGATTTATATCGTACGATCCAAATCCTAGGTGAGAAAAAGCCTCTCCCAGGGTCTTAAAGGAGAAAGGGGCTGAAATTCGCCCTCTCCTAAGGAGAGGGGTTGCAAAACGGTCGGGAGGGGCAATGGCTGGCGTTTGAAAAAAGGACGGCATCACGTAGGGTTTCAAAGCAGACCTCAACCGATGTCTCAAAGGAGCAAGAGAGAGTGACATTTTCATAATTTAACTTTGAAAAATTTGTGTGTTCTGCCATTTCCCTTTTGTCTTTTTTTATTTATTTAACTCTACCGATAACAAGGAGACTCCGGGCAGGAAAAATTTATGGTATTTTAAAGATTGCCGTAAGCTATAGTAATATCCATCCAGGTTTTTATTCAACTTTACCAATAGTGGGACATTCTATTAAATTTCTTCCCTTAAAACATATTGACAGAGTTAAAGGCTCGGAGATTTCAATCGTAACTTTCTTTGAATTTTTGACCTCTTTGTTTTTCCTAATAACCTCAACAGGCACATCATTAAACTCTATATTTATAAATCCCGAAGGAATGTTATCACCTACGAAACATATTTTATGACTTCTGACAGAACTATACCCAAGAAATACAGTCTCATCGAGGTCTGGGTAAGAATCAAACATAATAAACCGCAAACTATCATTACTTTTTACACACTGCAACGTAATTATTTCTGATTTAACTCTTTTATTAGACAAGAATTCATCCACAAACTCTCTCAACAAGAAACCATCACTATTTGTTTTATTTGGATCAACATTTTGATAATCTTTTTTTTCTGCGGATTGTGAATCATTTTCACATCTCGTCAAAAATATCAAGGCAGCAATTAGGATAATTCTAGTATGCATAAGGATAAACTCTTTTCGAGTCATATTTAATATAAAGTCCCGGTTCCTGAGGTATATATAGTTTAAATTTAACGCCCGGCTGTATAGCTTCCACTTGCAGTGCATTTTTTCTATCGCCGTCCAATGTTGGTGACGGTTTACCACTGGTTTCAAAGCCACTCGGTATTCGTGTATCAATATTTGGATAACCCGGATGACTATGATCGACTTCTAAAACTTTCATATCATCTGAAGTGGCATCGTTGATTACGTCTGAAACTGACACGACATTGGGATCGTGATTAGTCATAATAAAACTTTTGTCCTTAGAACCATCTTTTGCCTGAACTAAAGCAAATTCAACATCTGAATTAGTACTAAGAAACTCAAATGCAGTCTGGGCACCATCTTTATCATCAGTTACCTTGATTGTCTTTTTTTCACTTGCATCACCTTCTAACTTCTTTGTAAAAGACTTTGGCACTTTGAGTCCTTTAGAGTAGTCATTTCCCCCTGATTCATTTGTGGCCCAAATGACGTCATAATTTTTATCATCTGTCTTTGTCTTGGTAATAGTTCCGTTTTTATTTAAACGATACTCGTCTGTCGGTGCCATCCCATCGGGATCAATGTATCTTAATGGATTGTCAAAAGCATAATTGTAAGGTCCACCACAAAGGATGTGATAGTCATTGAACGCAGCGATCGCTTGTAATTCTTTAACCGTTTGAAAAATAGATGGCATCGTGATCTTTTCATCAATAAGTGACTTAATTCCTCTTAATTTAGGGTCTTCAGCATAGTCGTCGAGCTCTTGCAATTCATAAAGCCCTTCTATTTTGTTATCTGTTTTACTTTTAATTGCAATACAAAGCTGCCTGTCTATGGCCAACTCCTTTAATAGTTTTTCTTCGTCATCTGTCACAGTAATGACTTTTTCGGAAGATTTTGTCGATTTGGGAACCAGTTTCATAGATAATTCTCTAAAGTAGGAAAATGTCTAACTTTTCATTTTATGGATAATTAGTTCCTGGTGCTATCCAGGGCGGTATTGTTCCCAGATCGCCAAGTTTGTTTGTAACTTGAAATACATTGCCCTTTCCATCCAGGCGTAAATGATATCCTTTGCCGTTCGGACTGATTACTTTTTTCTGTGAGCCAATCAACAGAATAGAAGATCGTCGCTTAATTATTCTTCACCTTTTTGCGTTGGCGCTGATTTATCTTCGACAAACAACGATGCAACGTAGCCGGTAAATATTCCAAATAGCCCAACTCCAGTAGTCATCAAAAATCCCGCGATAATCCTTCCTTCGGTTGTAACCGGGAATTTATCACCATAACCGACCGTGGTAATCGTTACAAAGGCCCACCACAGAGCGTCTTCTGCGGTCGTAATATTGCTGTTATCGGCATTTTCTACTTGTAGGATGGCGATCGATGAAAACAAGAGCATCAATATTGCAACGATTAATGCGGTAGTAAATGCACCTTGCGCTTTGCGTCTAAACACGTGGTTTAATAAAACCTTGGTTGAACGAAATGCCCGTAGGATGCGCAAGAGACGAATTAACCTTAATGCACGTCCAGGTCGCACATATTCAACAGCCGGTATCGATGAGATTAAATCAATCCAACCCCACTTCATGAATTGAAGTTTATTTGGAGCCTTAATAAACCTGTATATAAAGTCTGCCAGGAAAACAACACAAATACAGATATCAATGTGGTCGAGCAAACGCATGGTTTCGGTAGGCAAGTGGAATATTGTTGAAATCAATAAAGCGCCTAAAACGTAGATCGACAGAATGATTATTATGAGCTGGAACGGGCCGAGCTTCTCTGCAGATTTGACGGTCATTAAAAAGTTTGTAAGAAAATTTAGAAATTAGAAGTTACTGAGTGACTTCAATTTGACATAGCTATGCTCTTTTTATTTATTTAAGTATTACTTGTGACTTAAGCATCAACTCGGACACCAGCTACTACCGCGGGCACCATGACCATATCAGTCGAATCGCCGCCGTAGGATTTTTCCTTTTTCTGCTGTTTTCGTTTAATTCTAGCTGCTTTAAATGGTCGTACCTCTGTCGGATCAATCTGTTGTGTAATGATATAATTAACGGATTTGAGTATATCATCTTCATTGCATTTTTCTCCATACTTCTTTCTGATCATTCCTTTGATATGAGCAATGAGAGGTTCAGAAATAAGCATGCCGGCAATGTTCAATGGATCTATTGCTTCACATTTATTCCAAAGCATATCGAACCCATTCTTAATGACAGATTCTTTGTGTAAGTATTCGAGATAATCAATTGCATGCTTGAATTGTTCTGGATCGCCAAGGTCTATCGAAAAAAGTTTTCTGGCAGCAATGGGCTGAGAAAAGATTATTCGATAAAAGTCAAAACTCCTTCCATTCGTGAGCAAGGCATATTCAACTCCTTCATTAGCGCCATAGTTAATGGTTTGCCGCAAATGTTTTTCTGATAGGTCCAGAGATAGAGCCTTTACTTCCACCAGAAAATGCCTATTGCCTCCTATCTGGACCATGTAATCAGCATAGGTGCCCTTGATCATATATTCTGTTTTAATCTCTTCGAGTGGAAGAAAGCCGAGGACTTCCGATAAGAATGCATTGATCATTATTCTGGTGCCGGACTCGTCCAGCTCCGCGAGGTTTTTGTCGAGATAGTTTTTCCGATAGCTTTTCAGAGCGCTGACAAGCTTTGCTTTTTTAGAGGATGTAAGCATAGTTAAGGTTTTAAGGGTGTCCAATAATTGTTTTGATCCAGGTTGTCTCTTAAAGCTACGTTTTTTGGAATAACATCGAATCTTTGACCATATAAATTGTTGCACACTGAAGAAATTAGGACCCGATTTGTCTCAAATCAGGAGTGCTTTATGATTTTTTGTGTTACGGGTTCCCGTAACATTTTTAAGAGGTTTATACCGTGGTTTGATTCGCGTCACAGCAATCGAAAAATGATGTGATTGTGAACCACACCTTGTTTATCGCATAACCCGCTATATAATAAATTTTTAATTAGCGTTGTGCCCCCAAAACAAAACGATGATATGCTTGAACGCGTACCAAAGGATTCCAAGACGAATGAAAGGTGGACGTGGGCAACAATCACAATTCGCGCGAGGAATGATATTTCAACAGCTACTTAAGTTTTAAATTGGAGAGGGTTGGAAATAGGGATGCACCATCATAGAAGATAGTAACTTTAAATATGCTGATAGACTACCGCCATTTAATTTCTGATAAATGTTTTCTATCAGTGGATAACATTTACCAATTCTTCTGGAATGAAGTAACAACAATCTGGTCACAGGAGTATTCGAAATCATTTCCCAAGCATAGAGAGATATTCCTGCAAACATTTGAGGGTTATGCCTTTTTGATTGATTTGATCTGGCCTAATGAAGCTGAGGCAGATATAAACAAGGAGCTTCCTGAATCACGAGTTGTTAGCTTTTTTGGTATCACAACTACCAACGTAAATAAGAAAAACCGCAGCCGAATGGCAAGGGGATGGGGCAAAACATCACTAGCTTTCTCGGAATTCGGCGGCGAGTACGACAAGGGTCATTTTATTGCACATACACTTGGGTCGCCTGTTGACATGAATATTTTTCCTCAGCGGCGAGATATAAACCGTGGGTGGTCAGAAGAAGGAAAAAAATTTCGAGCTATGGAACGGGTCATTGCTGCGAATTCGGGCACTTTCGTTTTTTCGAGACCCATTTATACTGATTTGTCGGTTTGTCCTTCGGAACTAGAGTATGGTTATTTCGATAGTGCGCTGAAATTGCAAGTGAGTGTGTTTAACAATCGTTATGACTAGGATTCACAATGACAGGGTAACCTTTTATATTTTGCATTTCAGCTGCCCTCTCATTTATTTATTCTCGAAATGAGGTCAGCGGTTTTCATTGAAAAAAAATCAGCTTCTTAAACAAATTATTTATGCATTGCTGGGGTAATAATTCGTAGAGCTTGCGAATGCAACTGTAAATGGCATTGCATTTCCCGTAGGGCGAAAAGAGTAATAAAATGAGGTGCGAGGTTACTGCAATGGTGTGGCGCAATGATTGCCGACAAGGAATAAGGAACACCTTTTTATCTTATTCCTTTTATTCTGACTAATATGGTTTTTTCGATCAGCTCGGCTAATCCCGGGTCAAGTTCATTTTTTGAAAATTGAGTCAAGTGAGTAAAATATTCGATACAATTTTTACGACCGGCTACGAAATAAGATTCCTTTCCATCAATAATAACTCGAAAGCTCCCAAAAGTTCGACTCGTGTCAAACACCTTTTGTTTAGGATCATCGTTGGAGAGAATAAATTTTTCAATTCGTTCGTAATTTTTGACTTCCAAATCATAGCTCCTCTGCAATTCGCAAAACTTGCCCGGAGCAGTTTTAACTTTGCTTATAAGCAAGCATTCAATAGGCTTATCACTCGGCCCAATGTACCTAAATAAAATATACTTTTCCCTTGTGCAAGAACACAAAAGTGTTATTATAATTAAGAACTTAACCATTAATTAGCATTATTTATAATCTTTTGTTGAGTTTTTGAGGGATGTTCCTGCATTTTAATTCCATCTTTAACAGCAACGTTTCCGACAAGTATAAAACCCCAGTTAACAGTCACTACCGCTTCATATTTTCCCTCGGCATTCTTTTTCACAATTGACGTTTCTGCTTTAAATGAAGTGCCTGTCCCACTTGATACATACCTTGATGCAAAATCTAAAGTTGTTATATCCTGACCTTCTTTATTTGTGAATTGCGGCAATGCATCTGGTGAATGATAAAAGTCTGTGCCTTCTGCTGCATCATTGTGACGTTCGAAAGGCTTCACGCCACTATTGATAGGGCGACTCGATGACACACTCTGCACGATCTGGTATTCGGCCGGTGAAGCTTCCCCGTCATTGCAACCAAGTTTAACACCAACGCCTGCCAAGGGACCATTCGGGTCGTTTGGCACTTGGCTGACAAATGATTGATGCATCATCACAGTTAAACCTTTGTAAGTTTTCCCTAAATATTCATAGTTGGCAGGCGTTTTAGCTTCTGAAGTCACTTCGTCCCTCCATTCCACTTGTTGAGTCGTTTTGTTTCTCACCCAGTCTGTGGGTGCCATCCCATCTGTATCGATAAACCTAATTGGATTATCAAATGCATAGTTATAAGGAGAGTGTCTTCTCATCTGATCTGCTAACGGGTCACTAATCATCCAACGCCCTATTTGATTATCATACATCCTCGCCCCATAATCCAACAACTCTAACCCAGCCCCCTCACTAAATTCCTTTCTTTGTTCCTCTTTCCCATTATACTTATACAAATTGCACGGATCTCCGAACGCTAACGCAGAGAACAGGGGTTATCAAACCTTTTACAAATACTGCTTATCAACAAGTATTTGCCTCAATTCATCAAATGATTTGGGTTGGCCTTTCAGGATAAGTTTTTCCATTTGAATCACAATTTTGTTTTTTAATTTATAGTAAATAAAAAAACTCTGGGTAGAAATTCCTTTGCTTTCAAATAACACAAATCCAACATTTTCTTTTTCAATACCAAAAAATAAAAGCATTCCATACGGTTCATTTTTGTATACGACATCCGTTTTATTGTATTGATTGCCTGGGTTTGCCAAACTTAGATCCGAGTGATATTTCTGCTTATACGCCTTCTTTACATTCTTAGGAATGTCTTTTGCAGAAAAATTGATCTGCGGCTTTGAAGCAATGACTAGATCCAAAAGTTCTTTGTCTTGAATTCTGTTGTCAAGAGTTTTAAAGCTGAGACAGCCAAGAAGCACAATTGTTGAAAATAGTCGCAAATAACTTATCATCATATCATTGTTTTTTCTCTTCAGTACTAGTGACAGAAACCGGCTTATAATATTCTAATCTTTTTACGGCATCTGGATGATAAGACGTTCTTATAAATTCACCCAGTTTTCTAGCAGCCGGCCCTTCGATAAATATGGTAACATGATCTTCTTCTGCCATCCGGGCTTTTGCATCTGCCAGAGGAATACTTATGCCATTAAAGTTATGGCGATACCAATGCCCCATTTCATGGAATAAACCCATCGCTGCGCTTTGTTCACCTAAAGTTTTTTCGTCCTGCCCTATAAATCTGTGTGCATGTTCATTATCAAACGCTACACTATTACTTCTTTCAGTGAACAAAGATGTCGACCCCTTAAAAACCTTCATCTTTTCTTTACTCTTTATGACTTCACTAACCATGTGGACTCCATCTACGGAGTTATAATCTGCGTTTTTTGTTTGAACATAGTCAAGCGAAGCTTTTGTTTCAAGTGCAAATTTATTATCTCCTGTATACTCATTACCTTTTTTGTCATAAAGCTTACCGTCACTTCGATACTCAACCGCTTTCGTTACCTTTTTGGCTTGACCATTCTTTTTATACTTAATTTCTCCGTTTTTATTTCGCTTCTCCTCTTGATAGTAAATCCAAATCTCTCTGCCATCCGGATCTATGTACTTTATCGGATTATTATAAACATAGTTGTACGGCGACCAATCAACATATTTTCCAACTAATGGGTCTGGTGTGTGCCATCTCCCAATCTGGTTATCATACATCCTGGCTCCATAATCCAGCCATTCCAACCCGCTATCATCGCTGAACTCCTGTCTTTGTTCTTCTTTACCGTTGTATTTATTCTTGTTATTTGGATTTCCAAACGCCAACGCCTTACTACTTATCCCTGCCATTGTCAACCCAAAGGGATAATAGTGTGTTTCCTCAACCAATGGTCCTCTTATATGCGTCACCTGCAGGTTGTCAAAGAACACTTCAATTTCGTTTGACAAATTACTAACATAAATATACAAATAACCGCTCTTACTGATAGGCATATCATTAAACGTATGAACAGTGAAATCACCGCTTCCTCCCACCTGCTCAAACCCGCTACAGTCAGACACGTAGTTAAACTGTTCATCCAATAAAATCCAGTTTAAGAATGCCTTGGGCTTATTCGTAATATAACTCTGATTATTCAGGAAATCAGCCAGATTATTACTAAATATGCTACTCCCCGACAAATCACTTTCCAGCGTTGGGCCATGAGTATTGCTTATATTTCCAATGCCTCCTGCCATTAAAATGATAAGTTCGTCTAATGAGCTGACAACGGAGCCTGAAACGATCGTTCCCTGCCACCAGCTGCTTACCCGAACATTAAATTTATCGCCTGCCATTACTTTTAAAAGCTTACCTGGCCCCAGCTTGCTTGCATTCTTAGTGACCTGGGCAACAAAACTATTAGGATTGCTGTAAGAAGTATCTCTGGGATAATCTCGCGGTGGATGTGCCCTCGTAGTCGCCAGATTATCATACAAAGCCTCTTCGGTTCCGGCGAGGCCTACTTCCATAGTTGCTGCCGGATAAAAGGCTGTGTCTTTTTGGTTAGTTAACACCAGTCTTACATTCCCCAAATGATCTTTGATAAAATAGTCATATACTATGAGCGTGCTGTCCTTCGCCCTGGCCCTTCCTTCTTCGGTGACAATAAATTGCAGTGTGTCGTTAACATAGTTTGAGATTAGGTAAAGGGTGGTCGACTTTTTTAAGGAGGCTGTGCTGTCGACTACGATTTTTTTAAGTTTCGTACCGGTGGCATCATACATATACTTGATCGTTCCTTTTCCCTTTACCATTATGCTATCTGGCAAGCCCAAATAATTGTATTGGATACTTGTAATGTCCTTATTCTTATCGATTGTAAGATTGCCGTTTGCATCGTAGAGGTAATCTGTCGCAGCCGTTGTTTTTGTACCCAATATGTCGATATATGTTTTTGAGCTCCTGAAATCGCCAAGCCTGGTTGCAGTATCATTCTTATAATCCAGGACGTTCAAAAGTTTGTTGGTATTTGTAGTATAAGTGTAAAGCAAACTATCTATTGTGATGCTTCCTTCCAGCTTCCAACCTTTTTGATCCATTCGCAGGATATTACCGTTAGCATCATAACTTAGATTATTTACACTATAGTCAATGCCTGCAGATTTGCCAAAGCTGTTATTGGTCAATTGATTAAAATCCGCTCCAATTAGTCGATTCACAGCGTCATATGTAAAATCATATTTCCGCAACCGGTCATCACCAGTACTTTTCCAAAGCATACCTTCAATATTTCCGTTGTACTGTGCTCCTGAGTATGATTTACTGCTGCCGTTCACGGTAAAGCTTGTTTTATCGTAGCCGAGATCAAATCCAAACCAGTTAGATGCGCTGGTTGTGTCTTTTACATAATCCCTGTTTACGCCCAACAACCAGCCTCTAATATTGTAGTCAAAAGAAAGTTTCTCCAAAGAGTCTCCGTTATATGTTTTTTTTCTTACTTCACCTAATGCGTTATAATAGTATTGGCCGAGTTTAGTCCAACCCGGCATTGTCCCGCCATTAATTTTTGAATTACTTATTTTCACCTCTACATTATCAATTCTGAATAGATAATCATAACCCGGCCTTCGTACCGCAACTGTAGTTTGTGAATTGGCGCCGCCCTTTCCATTTTTGGTAATAGTAAGCGCTGGTTGTCCGCACCAGTCATATTGGGTAGTTATAATATCTGTCTCTGAAGATACATTGGTACTTTGTACTTGTATTGCTCTTGCTTTCTCATCGTAAAAGCTGATAGAATATAAATAAGTAGAAGATGTACCCACAATCTTTATTTTTGTACCGGTCATCATACCGGTTAGCCTGGCTGTTTGCACCGTCGCATCTTGCTGATAAGGCCAAGTGCTATTGGATGGTGTTTGCAAATAACTGTCATAAGTATTATCCCGGCTGCTGCTTAATGGATTCCCTTCCGTACTTCTCCAGTTGTAGTTATCATAAAAGGTTTGAGTCAGTATTTCATTATTACTGCTATAGCTGCCCGCATTAGGATAGTCAGTGCTGGCATCCGCAAGAACGCGATGATGAGCCGGATCATTATAGTAGCTGCCATCAGTGATTAGTCCGGTCGTATCGGGTCTGTTTAGTCCATCATATTTTGTATACAGCCATTTATGTGCGGCTCTCAGCAGAGAGTCTTGAGTCATTACGATCCTGCCTCTTCCATCATAGATCAAATATACGATTCCAGCCCCCGGCACCTTTTTCACTGTCATTCTTCCTTTGCTATCATAGCCATATCGAAAACAAAGTTCATTAAGTATAGTGGCGTCGGAGAGTGCCCAGCTTGTATAATTGATAGCTTCAACTGCCTTCGGCTGCACCACGCAGCGAAGCTGGTGCAGATCATCATAGATGTAGTAAGTGCAAAGCCATCCTACATGATTTTTCCCCGTACCGGTATCGGCTGTTGCTGTAAGCTGTACTTTTCTTAGTATCACCAAGCCGTCTTTGTCTTTAAATTCGATTACCTGTTTATAATGCTCATCTACAGTTACACTTTTGAAGAGCTCCCCCGCTTCATAAATACCAGAACTGGAACAGGTTCCAAAACTGTCATTAACATTAGTTACATTCCATATTCTTACACTATCAGCCACAGTGTTTACCCATGCCTTTATTTTTAATGACCTCCGGTTACTATCTATAGCTTCTGTTGATGTGCCCACCCAGCTATTGCCCGGTGCAAAATTTTCTGTTGCCCGATTAAGGGCAGAGGCTTCAAAAACTGATTTGCTATAAAACCACGATTCATCACTAAACATTCCTTTGTTAAAAGTAGAATCCTGCTGAAATGGGTTGAGCTTAAAAAATCCATCACTCATCGATGTATTGCTTCCGGTATTATTCGCAGCAAATGGTAGGAACTTATATTGCTCACGACTAAATTCATCGTAAATCACCGGGCTTACAAGGTCTCTCGCTGTATCCCCGGTAACCAGGGAACCTTTTTTAACTACTGTCTGCAGTGGTCTGCCTAAACCGTCAAAATAGATTGTAGTCTGCCTGACATCTGTATACGATCTTGTCAGTAGGCTGTCTGTATTTGTTATAGGGGCAACGGCATCCCATGTCCTTATGTAGCTAATCTTGGTGTTACTATTATAAGGGGCCGGCATTACCTGTGCACATATCTCATTTACAAAAAAGGATGCTGCAAAAAGTATAAGCGTATTGATCACTCTTTTCATGGAAATGAGTTTGAAAGTTTATTGTTGGTTAGTGGCCTGGTATTTATAATCTACCCGTTTCAGAATGTTTCCATCTTCGTCTTTTATATGTCTTAATCGTCCGAAGCTGTCATATTCATAATAGGAAATGCGTCCCGATGGATCACTTTGCGTGGTAATACCTATTAAAGGATTATAAGTATAGGTTGTCATCATCCCTCCGGCAGGATATAGACGCAATTCGTCAACATACGCTGTACCTGAAATAGTAAGTGAAGTTGTGCCCGTTATCGTATGAGCATATAGCTTCCAGCCGTTTTTTGTGACAAGCAACGCCCCGCTGCCGCTATTTACCGTTACCGTGCTGCTGCTATCTCTTTTCCAGTAAGTGATAAAATACGTTGTGCCGCTTGACAATCCTGATTTGGTAATATTGCCTCCTGCTAAACTATATCCTCTCTTACCCGTAGGCGCGGTTGGATGAGTTGTGGACGAACCGCTAAATGTCCAGCCGCCTTTGCCATCTGCTTCAAACGAAGTAAAGGCAACATTAGACAATTGAGCGTTGCTTGTTTGAGCTATTACCAGCTCGTTGTTATAATCCCTGATCAGTGAGGTATAAAAACCTTTTTTGCTTTCAAACTCAGTTATTGTCCCGCTGGTGTCATACGCAGAGATCATTTGAGCATATGTCTCAGCGTTTGACAGAGCCTTATTTAAAAAGCTATCGGGTAGTATAAGGCTGCTATGAGAACTAAAACTCACTCTCGATTGCTCAAGCTGCACATTGCTGTTCGTAAAGCGTGTTGTTTTATTTACAAGCCCATATAGGTTGTCATTGGCTAAGGCAGTTGCCAATGAGCCTGCATTGGTGTGCAGATAAGTATAATAAGTTGAATCAAGATTTTTCTTGCTGTTAAGTTTACTGTCAGATACTTTTTGCCACTTATCATTATAGGTGCTTGTCGAAACATTCGTAATTGATTGCGTGATCGTTTTTTGATCAAAGTCTTTAATCTTCACCGAATCTATCAATGCACTACGGGGCTCCAGTATCGCTTTTCTTCCTGGTGCGTTATTATAGTATGAATTACATGAAGTGGAATTATCGATCCACCCGATATCTAAATGATACAACTGCGCAGGCATTACCGGCGCTGAAGCATATAAAGCATCTACGCCTATTGAATCAACAGCAAGGCTCTTATAGGTATTTGTTTCTATGCGCAGGGTATCAGCAAGATTGTTATTTCTAAAATAAAATTTTTGAAGGAGCACAGGACTATAGGAGCCATAGCAATTATATTCGGCTAAATAGATTTCTTTCGTGAGCTGGGTTCTGCTTGAGTCTGTCCCTTTTTTTCTGGTTTCAACTACACCATAATAAAAAGACGCGGGTGACGTACCGGGCGCCAGGAAGATCTCAGAACTAAAGGTTTTGACCGGACAGTTAGGGTAATTATCGTTGTTAACATTTGTGTTGTTTACATATCCGCTAAAGGTATATGCCCCTGTCATATTCGAATAAGAATAATTTATTTGCGAAGCAATACTATTATCATTATTCAGATATTTTATTGAATCTGTTCTTACGCCCGGTGCACAGAAATCACCGATTTGGTTGGGGCTATAATAGAAGGTTGTTTTGCCTCCGGTAGGATAATATATCGTGTCAAGTATCCCACTGACAATATACTGGCTATTGATGCTCCTGTCAGCAGTCGTATAAACGGAAGTAAAATCGCCATCACTGTTTGAAATAAGGGTGCTGGCATTGCTTGCTCCATTGTTATAGTTAAAGATGTCTCTCGCTTTTGAATCCAGACCCGTAATTCCATCAGTATTATAATGGAACGAAGCCACGAGGAGGCTATCTCCCGACGTAGAAAAATTCCATATCTCATCGAGCCTCAAATAATTAACTGTATTATACTTTCCATATTTCAAGCGAAATTTTTTGACTAAAAGGTCATTCTTATCCTTTACAGTAATTGAGTCCAATCTTTTTTTGTACACGCCGAACGAATTATCATAGCTGTAATAAAACTGAATTTTCTCCATAGGCGTAGTAATTGTTTTAATTACACGACCGGCAAAAGAGTTGTAGATATGGTTTTCGGAAAAATTGGAACTACCACAATTGCAATTGTAGGCGCCAAGATCAGTCCAGGGATCGTGTTTCTTAACGTAGGCTTGCGACACTAAATAGTCAACCGAATGATTGGAAGTATCGTAGTCAAATGTAGCTTCCTGTTTAGTATAAGCTCTTAGTTTGACAAGATACATTGAAGTTCTTCCGAACGGAGGGAGAGTAGGAGAAACATATCCGTCACCACCATATATAGTTGCAGTAGTTTCTTCAGCTCCATAACCGAAATAAGCGATATTCCCCAATTCATCAGTTATTCGCATTTTTTTGGGATAATAAAGCGAGTCTGATTCTACTTTTACTATATAAGGTTTTTTCGAATCCCACCATTTATTTTTTCTATAATAAAAATAACCGCTATTGCCAGGGTAATTATAACTGAAGTCATCGTGAGAGATGTCAAAACTGTTTTGCGCAACCGAGGCATAAAAAGTTTGAATAGAATCGGTCGCATAATTCCAGTTGCTCATAGAATCTTGTGAAAACCTGTATTGGTTAGCGAAATAATAGTTCTCGTCCGGTTGTCCATTGATATTTCTCGATATTTGCCCTCCCGCATCTAAAGACCATTTTAGACCTACCGCTGAGGGAATGTCATCGTATTTGATCCCAGTGGCATCGTATTTAAGTGCAATGGGGATCTTCAAGTCTCCAACCGAGGCCGTATACAAATTGAAAGAAATATCAGGAACTCCTTTTGCTGAATTGACAGTTATGTCATTCACTCTAAAAAGTTGTGCTGCCTGCGGGCTTTTAGGCATTAGATTCTCCAGGCTAACACGTGGCTGGCCGCTTGTTTGTGCAGCCGTGAATTTCTGAATTCCCAGGACAAAGAAAATGATGATGATTCTCTTTTTCATGGTTCTTGCATCTTGATTTTAAAAATTATAAGCATATCTGAAAATGATCGCTTGTGTCCGGGGGATTTGCTGATAACTCAAAAAATCCCACATCGCCTGCACCTTCGTCTTTTTAAAAAACTTGCTCTTCACATTCACCACTTTGCTTAACCCAATCAAACCGCTCCTTTGCCAAGCATTCAAATCGCGCAATTGATAAACAGTATTAAACGCAGTTCTATAATTCTGTTCATATCCACCGCTTATCCATAAGTTGCCGATCATTCCACTTTTGGACGAACCGAATGGAACTTTCCAATCGACAAAAGCCCTAAGTCCCATGCCTTCACTGGTAAATCTTATATGATTCCATCCGCGACCCCATCCCACTTTATAACTCGCACCGATTCCAACTATCGACTTACCATTTAATTTGTATCCGAGCGATAGACCCAAGTCAGTCGTTACCGGAAAAAAATTCGTTGCCTTTTGCGATTGAGTATTTGCACCGACTTCAATTCGCTTCCAAAAGCTTTTTGTCTTTTGATCATTCGGCTTAAACCCTTCCGGCATAATATCATCACTGTTTCCACCTGACCGAGTCATCTTATTTTTCAACTGATCGATTTGATTTTGAGCTGATGACACATTCTGCCTGAACTGAGCCATTGCATTCGGTCCTCCTGAACCAATTCTTTCCTGAATCAATCCATTCACCTGGGCCCTGGACTGCAGGCCGGTCAAAGAAGCCTGCAGCGTTGGGTCGTTTGAATCCCCTGGAAGTCGAAACATGGAGGCAAGCATGCTGTTCTTTCTCATGAAATCTTTGAACAGCTTTGTCTTGCTTAGCAATTCAATTGCTTTTTGCTCTTTTTTTTTCGGATCTTTTAAGATTTCTTTGAATTCCTTTATTTGTTCTGAATAGTAGTAAGCCGTCTTATTATATTTCTTTAATTGTTTTACCAATCCCAGTTTTTCCAACTGTCCTTGCAGTTGTTGTCTTCGTTCACGAACAAATTTTCGAATCTCCTCTGCTTGCTGAAACTTAGCTTGCAACGCTTCCGTTTTACTCAAGGCATCCTTTACCTTTCCCGACACTCCGTTTTGTCCCAGAAACTTCAAAGTGGTATTTAATGTGTCTAGTCCTGGAATATATTGCCTTGCAGTATTCCCAACATTCGGATTTGAGATTTTGTCCTTAAGGGATTGATACTTGGTTTGCAGATCAGTAAGTGCGGCCTTTGCAATCAACGAATCTTTTCCATTCAACATGCGCCCATAGATCTTCTCTTCCTGCTTTTGCAAGTTTTCTAACGCCCGTGTTGACTTTGAAATAATCTTTTCTTGTAATTTCTCAACTTTTCTTTCAACAGAAGCTGCCCATTTCTGCGGATCGATTTTACCCAGAACTGAATCAGTATTTAATTGTGTATAGCTAACGACAGTGGAAGATAATAGCCAAAGCAGTAGTAGGATTTTCAAAGTGGAAAGGTTAATGGTTCTTCCCATTAAATTACCTAGCAACTCATTCCATAGTTCCGGTACTTCGCCAACGCCATAATTTTTGGGTCGAACATCAGGAATTATTTCGTGAAGGAAATTCGAGACTGTATCATCAATTCTTTTTGATCTGGCGGAAAATATCCATTTTTTCGAAATCTGAAATGTTCAATCCCGCCTCGCCAATCGTTCCAATGATGATAACATTATTGTGTAGAGCATGTTTGTAATTTTTACCAATAGGGATGTTTTCGTTGCCCACAAATGCATTGTTATGATCGAACCATTTAGTATGCCGAAGAGATATTATATAGGAGCGGTGTACCCGGCAAAAAAATTCTGACGGAAATATCTTCTCGAACGCACTTAGCGATTGGGCTACTAGATATCTCCCACCCATCGTAACCAGCGTCACATATTTATCCTTTGCTTCAATATATAAGATATCCGAAAAACAAATTCGGACATTCTTATTCCCATCTTTAACGTAAAAAAAGTCCTGCATAGATAAGGCTTCGGCTTGTCCTGGAAAAGGAGTTTCCTTAAAAGACAACCAAATTTCCTGAAACAATAATTATTAGAAAACAGTTTTTTCACTGTCAAACGTGCCGTTTTTACACCTTATCATCCGTTAGGGCAACAAAACCAAACCCGTCGTTCACGTGCACCTGAAGCTGCCTAAGCACATTTAGAAAGGATCTAACAACACTTTGCATTTCCTGCTTATTCCTTCAAAAAACGCCGCTAACGCCGACAGTCTTGCATCACTAACGAAGGCCATCTATTCTTGTGGTCCCTCGAAACCAAACTTCTAAAGATGGATCTTCAATTAAACCGCATTTATTATGCAAAAGGGACAAACGGTATTCTATATTTAATAAAAAAGCAAACCCCAAAGGGCAATCGAATCGCAAAAGGAGAGGAGCAAGCTCTTGCAATTTGTTCAACAATTGAATTGCCTTGGCTTCACAATAAGCGATCGGTATCCTGCATTCCAGAAGGAAAATATGAGTTGACACTTAGATCCAGTCGCCGCTTCGGACTGCACCTGGCAATCAATAACGTTCCCGGTCGTTCCCACATTCTTACACATCCATTCAACGATGCTTTGAAACAATCAAAGGGCTGTATCGCGACCGTCGCTCAATGTACGGCTCCAGGTAAAGGCATAGGTTCTCGCATTTCACTGCAAAAACTTCTCGCATTCATCACACCAGAAATTTATAAAGGCAATAAAGTGTTTATACATATCACGTCCACCAACCAAACGTTTCTGCTTTGATATACTGGATAGGATGGCGTCCAGAGAGGTTAGGCTTTCGCCGGATGTTACTTACGACTTGAAAACTCGTCCCAATATCCTTTGCAAATATTGCCGAGGAAATCAATAGTAAGTTCTCGCATTTCCTGGTCAAAGATTTTTGTGTCAGCGCTATTAAGGTATAGAGTCCCGCCGCAAAAGTTAAAATCAGGGTTACTTTGATTGCAAAAGACTTTTACAAAGTCTTCTTCAATGTCTGCTGAAAGAATGTCAAGGTCTGCTTGGAATATATCTTTCAACTCAGCAAAATATTCTTGTTCCAGGTCAATTGGATTCATCCAAGGTACCAAAGCCAGCCGGTCAATATCAAACAGGTCAAGAAAAAAAAAGTCAAACGAAGGGTGAATGCGTTCAGATAAATATTTACAGGCAATTTTTAAAGTTAGTCTCTTTTTGTCGCCTGTCCAGAATACAATTGATCCATCATGTAGGATCGCAAAAATGTCTCTTATTTTTTCAGTATTTGTCATCTAGAACAAGTTGTTGAGTTTTGCCTTGCAAAACTGCAAACACAATGACGAAACATTTGCTGCCCACGACAAAGAGGGCTATTTGGGTGTTGCATACCCTAATAGTGGCTGGTTGCTTCAGTATCTGCCATCTTTCGCAATCGTCTCTTTCGTGACTTGAAACAGGCATAATATACCCAGGGAATACCAAAGAAACGAAGATTCAACCTTCAATCGCATGATTGCTATTCTAGTTATAAACGTACCTATACCAAAGAACGTTGTCGAAGCGTACTTCGAACGGTTTTTGATTTGTATTATTTATTGAAACGGATACAGGTAATGAACCGCCGATGTTGGTCGGATAGTTATTACTAAAATAAAATATTTCACTTCGGTTGGTTTGTGCAAATGTCGTTTGTATGTCTAGGAAATAATATTGCGGATAGATATTCTTGAAATTATTTACACGTGTGTCGTAGGTAATTATAGTAGTATCTGGACTAGGGAAATCAGGGTTCGCTATCAGTTTTGTCAGGTTACCATTAGTGTAAGCATATGCATTGTCGTTTAGAATGCTTCCATCAAAATTAAATACTTTTTTTCTTTTTAATGTATTGTCTGAGTTATAGGTCAGATCAGCCAGTACAAAAGTTTGGCCGGTTATATTATCTGTTTGATTTATTTTGACAACGTTCCCATTGATGTCGTAGACGAGTGTGTTGGTTTCATCTTTAGACATTCCCGTGCCACTACCATTTGTATACCAGTATTCAATCGACGAAATCTTGTTATTTGAATATGATATTCGCATTTCCGGATATTGATTTGAACTTATTGTAATTATTTTGTTGTTTCCGTCGTAATACATTCCATCGCTAATTGGATTAACTGTGAAAAATAGTTCTTGTTGCATTGTCAACCTTCCTGGCACCGGAGCATCTAAAACAGATACTGTTACAGTATCTCTACCAGTCGCACCCAGGTTATCAGTAACCCTTAATTCGAACTGGTAATTACCTTGCACGAGATTATTGATCGTTGTTTGCGCCTGGGTAGGGTTTACTATCGTAAATGTATTCGGACCAGACACTTTACTCCATAAATATGCCGATATACTTCCGTCCACATCGAGGCCACTACCACTGAGCACGATTGAATTCGCTGGAAGTGTAGTGGTCTTATCAACGCCAGCATTTGCAGTGGGCGGCACATTGTTAGTCGATGGAGCCGAACTAGTATCAACAGTTAAAATAAACGTGCAACCGTTGCCACCAGTGCTAATGATAAAACTATTTTGGCCGGCCAAAATTGGTGTACCTGTCCCTTGAAGTGTTATTGTTTGCGGCCCTTCTGCGGAGAAAGTTCCGGAGCCGGAAAACGAGATACCATTTATTAAGTTTGTGTGCCCACTCCAGGTTCCTGTTTTTGTCACATTCACATCTACGGTTATCTTATTTGCAGCGTCAAGTGTTTTTCCTTTTTTATAAATCCCCGTCGGCACGACCTGAGAACAATTGTTGGGCGAGCCAAGTAAGGTAAATTCAGTCTGGTTGTTTAAAATGGAAGAGTCAATTTCTTGCTGGCACGAACACAAATAGAGACAGATTAAAAGTCCGATAAAAAAACGCATTTTCTAAATGTTTAAGAGTTCCGGAAAAAATTAATGGAAATTGGAGTTCGGTATTCGAAAGGAAGGAATTTTGTGCTAGAAGGCGAAGCAAAGTAACAGTGAAATTTTAGAAAGCTTGAATTATTAAAGACCGTATATCAAATTTTGACTTCAATCAATATCAAAAGAACATAATTGGATAATTGGAAAAAGCGCGGACGGTCTCATTGATCACGAATCTTTCCCGCGCGAGAATCAATAGTGCCAAGTAAACAATAAGGGGTGCAGAGTGGAGGATAATTAGCCCCCGGCATTAAGATCCGACTAAGTCAGAGATTGACCCTACATGCGTAAAGAATAATGTATATATGTGCAGCAAGCAAATAAAAGGGTTAAAGCTTTTATTATTAATTTTTGTCGCATTAGGATTTTGTTGCGTTCGCTATTTGATCTGTTCGGAATTTTCCCAGCTCAATCTTTAAAATACTTTTGAAATAATAACTCGGCCCTTTTCCAATTGTCTTGTTCGTCGCCTTCACTTTCATGATTTAGAATTACCCGAAGATTACAATTATGGCAGAACTTTGCTGGACCGTCCCGTTTGCATTGAAGTGTTTTGCAATAGTGAAGTGTTTGCCGAATTTGTTGAAGTGATAAGTCGAAATCATTTAGGACAGAGTCTATTTTAGTGTCATAAGTATCAACAAGGCTGACAATATCGCCCACTGCTAGTCGTGTTCCTTCAAGTCTCGGTTGTCCCCAAAGTGTATCCGTTGTACAAACTATTTCAGGGAAACGTTTATAAATATAGGCATTCCAAACATTCTTAAATTCGATTTGATTTATCTGAAATTCTTTAAACTCGGAAAGCTTGAGAGGTACTTCAGAAAGTCCACCGTATTTATCGTCAGGGTAATCTAAATCATATTTTAAACAGTTACCATTAGCGAAAACTTGAATCTGTTTAAAGACGGTGCCGCTTTCATCCGTTTCAAAATAATAATCAGAAAATCCCCATGTGTCAGTTAGCCCAACTCCGGTAGTTTCGTTCCAAGTTCGTTTAAAATACAGTTTCATTTAATAAAACAGCCTATAGAGCTTTCTGCTTCAGCATTTGGCGGTAGAAGTCTGCTGATATTTTGTTTCAATCGCCGCAGTCCACCGAAGCTAATGATTCTTTCGCGCAGGCTGTTGCAGCATAAAGTTAAGCGGCTTGATTTTATCTTTTATCCCTTGACTTATAGTGTTGAGGCTGGACAAGTCGGTTCGAGCGTAGCCATGTAGGAGCAAAGAAACGACATATCATAGACAAGCCTGGTTTAAGTCAATCGTAAAGTCGGACATTCGCATCCCTTGTCCATATAGTATGCAGTTAGTGGTGTCAAGCCTAGCTGTTGCCGGCCATACATAGCCGTAATCGCCTCCGGACTTGTTGAACCGGTCAAAAGGAATGATGTTGAGGTGTTGATTTTTAATTATCACAATGACAAACCTTTCATAGTATTCCTGTTCATACTTTAAATCTTCTTTTCTTAAATATGTTACGAAATTATTGAGGTCAAGATTAACTTTCAAGTTATTAAGCCCAATCGAGAATTTTCTTATGTCAATTTTTTGGTTTAACAACCCGGAACTGTACTCCAAGTTTTTGAGTTGAGCCTGCGTTATGTCTAAGGTATCATAATCGGTCGTCCAATATAGTAATTTTTCACCTTCAACCATTAAGGTGGTGCCAAACGGAATTGTGAGTATAGTGTCTTTCGAATTAAGCTTTGTGAGAGAAAGACTCTCTGCCATTTGGGTGTTACTATTAATTGCTGAGAAGGAAGAAAGTCCAAATGATTTTAGGTCTTTGTTGAGTTTGTCAGCGTGAAAAAAATATGGAAAATAGTGTTGGGTCGGTGTCATTGGTCTGTTCTATGGTAGACGATTTTTAATTTGGTAGGACTTGATAAGAAACTCAATACTTGCAACTGACTTTAATCCCACCAAAAATCAATTTCGCCTTTTCTTTCGATAATATAGTTCTTCATTTGTTCTTCGTTTTCCGTCACAGCGGAGAAATCCGGACAAAACTTCAAGCAGTCTCTGGCAAATTCTTTCAGATCAAAATCTAAATCCAGTAGTTGGATGATAACTCTATCGTGGTAAGCATCAATAATTGAGAATTTTGTTTGAGTTTCCCATTTTTGAAGAAAATCAATTATGTCTCGTGTATTCAAGTTATAGTTAATCCCGTTAGTTTCAAAAATTCGTAAGCATTCATATTTATCCTTTGTTTTAATGGCGCCTATAAAATATTCTTTTTCATTTGCATAGTGTCCACAACAAAGGATGTGATAGTCATTGAACGCAGCGATCGCTTGTAATTCTTTAACCGTTTGGAAAATAGATGGCATCGTGATCTTTTCATCAATAAGTGACTTAATTCCTTTTAATTTAGGGTCTTCAGGATAGTCGTCGAGCTCTTGCAATTCATAAAGCCCTTCTACTTCATTATTTGTTTTGTTTTTAATTGCAATACAAAGCTCCCTGTCTATGTCTAACTCCTTTAATAGTATTTCTTCGTCATCTGTCAGAGTAATGATTTTTTCGGAAGATTTGGTCGATTTGGGAAACAGTTTCATAGATAATTCTCTAATATAGGAAAATGTCTAACTTTTGAGATCATGGATAATTAGTTCCTGGTGCTATCCAGGGTGGTATTGTTCCCAGGTCGCCAAGTTTGCCTGTGATTTGAAATACATTGCCCTTTCCATCCAGACGTAAATGATATCCTTTGCCGTCAACGCGAATAGTTATGTGCATGGTCTTGTCTTTGCTTCCCGTGACATGTTCTGCTATGTTTGTATGCCGATCGGATCTTGCAATGATCTGCAACAATTTATTTCTTCCCCGTGTAGCTCCCTGACTTATGCAATTCTCCAAAATGTCCAGGAGATCCGGACATGACAAATCACCGCCTCCATATGTTGCTTTGATTCGCATGCTTATACGAGTGTCGATTTTGTGTGCCATTTTAGCTAAGTTTAGTTTGATTTTGACGCATAATCAACCTGATCTGATCTAACGATTAAGACACCAACAAACCATTTCAAAGGGTGAGATAGAGAACGCCTGAATTTGGATAAAGTTAAATGAATTATTTGCGGTTGTCTTTGATGCTAATGCGGTGATAGACAAGGTAGGAAAATTCTGAACGATTTCAACTTGTGAATGACTACTTCACCTTACAATCAGTCAGGAATTGTAAAACCTGGTGTTTCTCAATCAAACCAATCTCGCTGCACACCATTTTGCCATTTTCAAATACGATATATTGAGGTTGACTCGTAGATCGATAATTTTTCATTTGGAATGACGCGTTAATCTGTCCCACGGTGGTTGAATCAGTAGAGCTTATTTTAGTTCTATCGTCCACATACAGTGCAATAATTTTAAATTCACTCAGAGCTTTTAAAATGGAATAGTCGGTTAAATATTTTTCATTTAAGATATCTTTTCCGGACATCTCCCACCCGGTAAAAATCAACAAGCCCTTTCCACCGAGACCGATCAAAAGATTAGAAATATTTGCAGGGTTGGCATTTTTTTGAACATCAAGACAAATGGTATCGTGATTCGAAGTCTCATAACAGTAATTCTGGGTACTAAGCCTCATTTTTACATATGTTTTCGTCTTGCACGAAAAATGTATACTTGCAATGATCAGATAGCCATAAAAAAGGAAAGGTAATTTCATGTTAGCGCCGAAGTGCATATTATAGGCAGTTTTACAAACTAACTATTAAATGTGTGTAATTAATGAAACATTTACTTGATTACCATAAATGTTTCTCTACCGACACAACCGTTCAATAAACGTTTGCCCTATGAAGTTGTTTTGGAAGGTAGAAAAAATATTTTACGGTAACTATATCGTAGTCCTTCCACTTCAATTTCTTAATTTGATCAAATATTTGATAAGCATCCACTGCCTTATTTTCGTGATAGAGTTCCAAGATAAGTTTGCCTTTCTCATAACCTAACATGGTGTCCATAAATGAGGGCTTTATTAAACTATACAGTTTATAGTTATCGACAAGATTGTCTAAGAAATCTTTAGCTGTTAACTTCTTCGATATTGTAATTGTATCCTTAATTTTCCATTCCCGAGATCTAAATATTATTTTCACTTTTTCCTTTTCATCTAAATTGTAAAGCAAACGTTGCGGCGCCGAAGCTGTGAAAGAGTCGGAATTACGTTTGAAACTATCCGAGTCAGCACTATCTGGTGTTTGTGCAGGAGTAATTTGGTGATTTTTGATACGGACATCGTTGGATTGGTTATACGTGCTTTCAGGAAACCAACGATTAAAAAAGTCCGGCTTTTTAAAAATAATGAAACTTGCAAAAGAAATGATTATGACAGACATCGTTAGCACGATACTACCGATGAGAAAGTATAGCAAACTACGGACAATAAAATCTTTCGTTTTTAAAAGAAATGAGAATAAAAAACCCATAAAAGAAATTACAATAAGAGCAAGAGCGTATCCAAAAACGTCGGAGTTTTTTAATTTAAAATATGCGGCCAAGGCAAGAATGCAGATTGCGACAATTAATATCCAGGAGTATTTTAAAATAGGTACATTTTTGACAGCACCTCGATAAATATTTATCAGAGTTTTGGCTTGGTATGTCGAATCAGGCATAAGGTTTAATAAGACCAACGTAGGCATATCTAATATACAGCTTTTCGGCAGATTTGGTTTCAGGTAAGACTTTTTGAAATGGAGAAGGTGAATTAGCGTTCCAGGAGTGAAAAGCAATGCTAAAGATTATTCGTTTGTTAGCAAGTCAAATAGGATTAACAGGTCATCACTGGTGAGGTCACTTCGTGAATTGATGTAGGCGTGCCATTGGTTATTGTATCGTGTTATTATTCCATGGTACCAGGAATCAATTAGGATTTGAAAGGAGCCAGCGTTGCCATTGGGCTGTGTAATTACTACAGTCTTTTTTTTGTCTCCATAATATGCAATAATGATAAGGTCTTCCATAGGCGACAGGTTCAACTCACGCGGCTAAAATAGGAAAAGGATTTTTGAGAGTATTGATGAAGATTTATTTGGTCATGTTTATATAAAAAGGGTAGGGCATTAGTGGGGCATTATCCGGGGCTTTGATGGGGAGTATCCGGGCTTTTTGCCGTGCCTCACCCCGACCCTCTCCACGGTGTGGAGAGGGAGGAGTCTCCGTAGCATGTTTTGCCTCACCCTTACCCTCTCCACTTTGTGGAGAGGGAGGGTCTGCGTAGGATATGTTGTGTGTGATTTGTGATCATTGATGCTAAAAAGTGCATTGAGTGCCGATAGGTTTTTATTGGGGCGGATGTGTTTATAGAATTGTAGTGTCAATTGACACATCATGATGGAGGCTTTATGGGATGTGCCTATGTAAACAGACCGTATTTTTTAACGAGTAATTGATTTTATGGCAAAACAGAAAGGGATCATACCGCTGAAGGGAACGATTGGGAACATTACGTTTTATAAAAGTGGGGATGGTTTTCTTGCCAGGGAAAAGGGAGGGGTCGATAAGAACAGGATCGCAAACGATCCGGCGTTTCAACGAACGCGGGAAAACGGGGCGGAGTTTGGCCGAGCGGGTGTTGCGACTAAAGTGTTGCGTAATGCATTGCGCTCACTTCTTCAAAACATATCGGACAGAAGGATGATAGCAAGGCTTACCAAAGAAATGATGCGAGTGATACAGGCCGATGCAGTTAATCCGAGAGGATTGCGGAATGTTATTGACGGAGAAGCTGAACTGCTGGAAGGATTTGAATTCAACAGCAACAGCAACCTCGGTACAACATTTTACGCACCTTTTGTAGCAACGATCAACCGTGTTACGGGTGAGCTTGCAGTGAATATTCCTTCGTTTGTTCCCTCCACTATGATTGCGGCACCAGCTGGCGCTACTCATTTCAAGATCACATCTGCTGGTGCAGAAATAGATTTTGAAAAAGAGGTAAGTGTTGTGGAAGTGCATTCAACGGCTGAGTTGCCGTGGGATGTTACTCCAAGTGCTGTTATCGCCCTGGCGAATGTCGTAACTGCCAACAGTACTCACCCGTTGTTTCTTGTGTTGGGGATTGAGTTCTTCCAACATGTGAATGGGGTGATGTATCCTTTGAAGACGGGGACGTTTAACTCGCTGGCGATTGTGAAGGTGAGTGGGTTGTAGGAATTAGATATTGAGATATTTGGATATTGAGATATTGGATGCTAGATGCTGGATACTAGATGCTGGATACTAGGTTCCAGATACTGGAGTCTGGATGCTAGATCTGATACGAGATGTTAGATACTTGATGTTGCTACTACGACTGCTTGCATTGCGAAGAGAAGGGAGACAGATGGAGTCTTTGAAAAGCAGAATTTTCCGAAAGGAGAAGGAGGCCTCAGCCACATTTTTCTTTAAATAAATAGAGTTCCCGGGTCGCGACGCTTCTTCCATGGGAGAGGTAGGGAGTTTTAGGAAGATGAAGAGAGATGAACCGGGCTGATGTGTTCGCCGAATGAAGCAAGACAGATATTCATTCTATGAGTGAAGGCATGTTCATGTGGATGGACAGCAGATCTAAAGACTGGGTATTGCCAATTCGGATCACGATGTATTCAGCCCGGTTGTTTTTGAAACAATATTTATTAATGATCAAATCGATTTCATATGAGTAATGTAGTCGAAAGGATGAGTCAGAAGACACCGAAGTTTTTCATTAAGGTGAGAAACATAGGTCTTATCCTAACTGCGGTTGCCGGAAGTCTGCTAGCGTCGCCTGTTACTTTGCCAGTCGTTCTGGTGAAGATTGCGGGTTATCTGGCGGTTGCGGGAACTGTTGCCAGTGCAGTGAGCCAGACGGCGGTGACGAATGAAGAGGAGTGATCTCACCCCCTAATCCCCTCTCCGAAGGAGAGGGGAATTGGAAACCCCCTTTTTTTAAAGGGGGTTCTTATTTTGTGTAATTTACTAACGTACAGATTGCAACAAATATTTGAATGTAAAATTTCTTTTTTGATTAGAAAAAATTTCTAACTTAGGATAGCCTTATCCAATTTTCCCTCTGAACGAACATTTCCTACTTACATTTTAAAGTATCGAGATTTTTTGTCCATTCAAGTGAATTGAATGTGGGCTCGAAGTGCGTTTAATATTGGAACTGTAAAAACAAAATGCAGTTTATGAATAGTCTCTTTATATTCCGGCTTATGATCATAACCATTTGTGTATCCTGCACAAGGATGATGTCCGATGGTACATTAAAGCCAAGATATGTTAAAAAATGGTATAAGGAAAACAACCCTTTTGAATTCAAATCAAGTAATACTAGTGTAAGGTACTTACTTGACAAAGATAGTTTAAGGTTTTACCGAGAACATCAAGTCTCATTTTGTACTCAACTCGAAAATGAATTCACCAAAGCGCAAGATTTTTTTCAAAACAATTTTTCCTTTGACAAAGTAGAACCTTTAGATAAGAAGGCTTTTTATTGTGGGTTGGACACTTGTCTATTTCGGAATCTAAACTCTAATTGCCAATTCACCTTATATTATTTAAGCAAGGAAACTGAGTTGGTTAATCGTAAAAGGGCGACGCTGCTTGAACAGCTTTTAATTAGGGCTGATACCTTTTATGCAGCAAAGAACACCAGAAATTATAGAATTAGTATCAGAATTCAAATTGATTTGAATTTTAGTTTGGATATTCAAACGCGAGAACCGATCTGTGACGCAAATTATTCAACTACTTTTTATGTAAGAAAGAATAGTGACGCTGATAGAAGCGATTGGAATTCGATCTTGCCTGAGCATACAAATGAGCAGAACTATATTGCCTTTGTTGATGCGTATCATAAAGAGTTAATAAAGGCTTGTGCTATGGCAACATTTAAGTTTGAGATTATCAAAAAAACTCTTAACTCAAGCAAATGAAGAAGACGAATTATCGTTTACGGCTATTATTTTCCTGGACATTTGGTTACATCCTAATGCTTGGTTGTTATGTGGTGGGCCAAAGCAAGGATGTTGGGAAGCTCCCAAGGATGTTAGAATTATTTGGAACAATTAGCGCCGTGATATTACCACAACTTACTTTGATGTTTTCATTTTATTTTGAAAAGACAGAGGAAGAAGTTAAGGCCATTATGAGGAACAAGCCAAATAGTAAACTGGCTTATTGGTTCTCCTGTTCTTATATCTTAACATATGCTCTATTCATCTTAATTGCCATTCCTTTTGACGAATTAAGGCCATTCGGTTGGGACAGAAGTGAGTGTACTTATTATTCCATTCTAATTATGGGCCATTTGGGACTACTTGCTACTTACTCAACCGCATACCTTTTTAAAATTGACAGGTCGATAGCTAAAACAAAAAAAACCTAAGGAAAAAACAGCCTATTATCTGAGCGCAACGGCGAATAAAGACTGTTACATGGATTTAATGTGGAAAACGTTTTGTAGCTGAACGTACCCCTCGAAAGTTTTCCCGCAGTTTCAATGTCAGCATAGATTTTCAATTTTTTTCCAAGTTGAAAATCTATCGACTTAAGCCGTGAGGTTTTTATTCCCTGTTTTGGAAAGCCCTTATTAGATCAATGCCGATGTGAATATCTTGAAGAGTCAGCATCTAACCGTGAACGCGAAAAATACTGAAACTTATTGCGTATTTCACATTCTTTTAAGCATCGAAAAAAACTTGATAAGTCATTGGTAATGAGGTGTGTGTATTTGGGTGTGCTTAAGCGGGGACGTCAAAGGTTGAATACCAGTTCGGAACAAAAAACATGTTAATTTACCGTTCGTGCATATTAACTTAATTTGACTGACTACGGGTATGATATTCGCTTCAATAAGCATTAATGGTTCCGCACCATTGTGGGATTGAAGAATTAACCTTACCTTTTTACCTGCAATGAATAATTGCGAATATGAATTCGCACTTATCTTTGCGGCCAGAAAATTTACCTTATCATGTCAATTCAAAGTATTGTTCATAAAAATCCAGAGCAAGCAATGAAGGGGCCTTTGCTATCTCAAAAACAGGAAGGAATAGATCCGGGTTACTATAGGTCTGCCTTTAAAGCTATAGATAAATTGGAAAAGCAAGGGCAATTCAGAGGAAACAAACAAAAATACTTGGAAGCAAAATATATTATTGCCAACCTCGTCTTTTTTGTTCACGAACGGCTGGAAAAGAAAATTACCCGGCACGTTAACTATACACGAATTCGCGAGTGGTCAGCGAAAAATTCCGACTTAGCAAGATACTTGTTGAGTGAACAATTTCCTGACTTCGAAATTGATGCATTTGACAAATGGGCTCAACCTGAAACAGAGTTGATGAAAATGGGGATGTATAGTCCTAGCACACCTAAAACGAAACATATTTTTCATTAGCGAGGATTAATAATCATTTCGGGATATCCTGAGAGACAAATCCCATATTTTTTTGAGGTATTCGATATTGTATCGTAATACCTCATTTCTTTTTTGGCTAGAAGTAATAAAAAGATTGCCTTTAGGATCAAGAAATATGCTGCGACCTGTTGCTTCTCGAAAGGTAATATTTGGTTTCAGCTCGTGTCCTCTCATTGAGGATTCCCGTATTAGAGTATTACATTTAAGCTTCGTTTCTGTGAAAAGGTCATGAAATCTAGAAATTATTTCTTGGTTTACTCGAATCAAATTTTTGTAGGCGTCGCGCTCCTCATCGTTCGACATCTCACGCCATCCTTTATTGAGTACTTTCGAAATGATTTTGTCTCGAAAACGATGTATTGCTTCTTCGCCAGTCCTCACTTTAATATTAGCATCATCCATCTGTTTTTTGAATTCATTGCGGAGGGCGTCACCTAATCGTTCAACCAGATCAAGTAACTTTTCTTTTTCGGTTTCCCAAATGGCCTTTAGCTCAATGGATGGGCACGGCTCGTTCAGTTCATCGAGCTTTTCACGATCCAATTCCAGAAATAAGTAAAACATCAGGTTAAAACGCATAAATAAGGCCTGGAAGTCACCGTCTTTAAAAAACCAATTTCCTTTCCCTCGAGTTTCGCGATAATATAAATCAGTTCTCAATAGGAGCAAAAACCAATGCGAGTGATAAAAAAATCGTATGGCGATGAGATCCTTTTTTTGCCATAATTCAGTTAAGTTCGTCTTATACGGGTCGGAGTAGGCAAGAATATAGGTTACAAAATCAGTTACGATATGCCTGATAGAATTCAATCCAAAATGAACGTGGAGGTAATTTCTTTCATAATTATCCCTGGGGCCGACCAAAGATTCCAAGCGCGCTTCCAACTCAAGGTGCCTAGATTCAGTATCGGCAGTCATGTTGTCGCTATCGGGATCAAAAAGAAATGCGTATTCAAGACAGTTTCTAAATTTAACGAGCGAGGGTATGATATGATTGGCGGCCTCGTGCACGCATTCGCATGCATAGATTGCGGGTCTGAAAAGATGAGTAAAATTGATTGTGTTGTAAAACTCTGTTGAAAAAATATTAGGGCCAACTTGCACATTGACAAAAGGGGTAGTTGAAAATTGCCCGTATATACGCTTATTGATCAGCCTGTAAATTGTATCGTAGGAAAATAAAATTTGTTGGATCCCGCCATGATGCTCGATATTGAAATCATTTATCTCTGTAAAATAATAACTGTGAAAATAACGATTCCAATATGCCTTATTCCAGTTTTGTATGAAGTCGGTTATGCTGTGGGTATTAAGATCTTTTATTGTGATTGGGATTTCAGTTCCAAAAGTACTCAGTACTTCATGTATGTCTTCTTCCTGCATTAAATGCGCCCTTTGCTTTGCGACAGTTAGTTTGGTTTGCTTATCTTCCAATAAGTCTCTTGAAAACCGATATTTCAAAAAATTTATGAGGGAGTCCTTCAATCCGACAAAATAATTATACATCATCGGGTCATTGATTGCGTCGTTGTAATTGATGATAAGACTTTCGAGTTGATTTTTGAACGTGAAGGATATAGGATAGACAAATAAGTATTTCTGAATTTCTTTAATTTGCTCTTCATTTATCTGATACTTCTCAAAATGATAGCGGTGATGTCCGGATTCATTGAAAGTATGAGTTTTGACAGGCTTTTTCCAATGAAGACTACTCCTGATTTTAATCACATGAAGTGATTTTTCATCCTCGGTTATCGTTTTTTCTTTTCTGGCATACAGGAGATACTCGCTTAAACTTATGGGCTTTTTAGGAAATGTGAAAGGGTATTTTCCAGACTGCATCGTATCAGTAAGGTGGTCACGGTATTCGGGAAACCATTTGCGAATCATTCCATCGGCCTGCTCTTCATGGCCAGGTTTTATTTTCCAACCTATCGAAATAAAATCTGGCCGACTGCACTCTTCTTTAAAGTATCTCAGCTGGGTAGAACTGAAGTTGCATCTCTTCAACATTTCAATGTCATTATCAAAGAAGTCAATTAATTCCGGTCTGAAACCAAATGTCAGCGACGTTGCTATAAACGGATGTGATTGTAAGATATCGACCTTCGGCTTCCCCTCTTTTCTTATAAAGTCGGATAATAGGGAATGTCTTTTTATTCGACTAAGGACTGGCAATATTTTTTTCTTTATTTGGCGGTGGTCATATTTTGCTTCACGTAAGTAACGATGCAGGTCAGTTTCTATCTTTTTCAAGGTGAATTGACGAAAATCCATCAACAAATAATTAATAGCCTCCATCGAATTCCCGAAGAAATAGATAGCAAGTTCATTCCATCCAAGGTTTTCATTTAATATATAAATCATTTTTGCTCCGGCCTTACTTAGCTTCTCGATCTGGGCGTCGAGATAAGTGACGAGATAGAAATTTATAAGGGTCATGAAGTCTCTGCCCGTCCCGACCAGCATTGCATTATTTAATTTGACTGAAGCAATTCCTGTAAAAGGGTATAACTGTGAGGTCTTCTTGGCAAAAAAGTCCGGAAGATATTTTTTTTCAAAAGCAGGAAGCTGCGAATACTTTGCTGCATATGCATCCACCAAAGGAATTACCCCAGAGTTTATTTGATATTTAAAACCCTTTTTTGAACTGGGGGGTGGTTTAAAATGTTGCGAAGCGAAGCTTAGGTCATCGATCATCGAAAATATAGCCATATCAAATTCACCGAACAAGCAATATGGTACGGGTCTATATAAGTGCGTTCCCGCAATTATCTTTCTCTTTTTTCTCCTGGCTTTTTCCTCCATAATTGCCAAACCATCCCGATATGTGTCAAAAATCCTGCTGATGTCTGTAAAGAAAAACTGAGCACTCTGTTGAAAGCCAGGAAGGGTGGTAAACGCCGAAAAGAAAGCTGCTTTATAATAGTTGAATACAAGCGGAGGCGTAACTACTGACATTTTAAACAAAGAGATTAATGATAAAGGATGTTGATGCTTACATTTTCCATTTTAGATAAAAGGACATAAGATCTATAATCAGCCCAAAGTTGGTTAATTTTCAAAGTGTCCGGTTCACCATTGGACAGTTTTAACTGTGACCTACCGACAGAAAAATAAATTGTTAGGCCGGGCGGAAAAGAGTTAATCCCATCCAGTTTAGATTTAATCGTTCCCCAGCAGTCCACTTCTTCAATTTTAATAATGAGAACTCCATTTTTCTTTCTCGCATCAAGAATCACAACCTTGGTCTTAGCGTTGCCAATTCCTGTATGAATCCAAAATTCTTTTTTTTCAACAGATCTAAACCGAAAACAATCCTGGTAAAGGCCTAGCTGATAAATGAAATAGGTATACATTTTATGGGGATTCTTGCTTGTATCCAATTGCAAGAAATAGTCCAGGACTCTAAGCTTTTCAGCCTCTAGGCTTGTACTCACGTTGTTCTTACTGCATGATTGAAATTCATGATGCTGGGTATTACCATGTGAATTATCTTGATACGAATACTTTTTATTGTTATAAACATATTTCTTCATGGCAAACCAGTTGCGCTGTTTATTAACCTTCAGTAACGCATAAGTGAAAGGATAACATTTTCCTTCATGGGGGTATGGGTAGTAACTGGTACCGTTCATTATGATGTAAGCTTGTTGCTGTTGGTACGTTGGATCTTGTAGATTTCCATGAAGATGTCCGCACAAGATAAGGTTGCTATTTTCAAGTATTCTCGAGAAGCAATTAAACGTATCTTTTTCTCTCTTTTTGGTTACAACCGGCCAATTGAATTCGCTTTCATGAAGGAAATGATATGGGTGGTGCATGAAAGCTACTACTGGTCCGAATTTACGCGTAGTTTTGATGTTTTCGTTGACTAGGTCCTGAAAAAGGAAGAGCCTATTGCGATCATCTGAGTCGTCCTTTAAATGTTCCTTTATTAGTTTTTCGAGCGCCGTTTCCTTTGCCTTGCTTAGGTTGCAAAAGAATGAAGAATTATGACAAACAAAATTGACTCCCAGAACATTGGTATTATAAACGGTTTCAATTGACGGGAGTGGGTGATTGACTGCAACAGGCTCAATTAGTTTCCTTAACTTCATTTCGTGGGTTGCTTTCAGATAGGTCTTAAAATATTCTTTTTCAAACTCGGAAAGGGCTATTTGTAACTCAGGAACTTTTGAAACCGGGCTCTTTGTTAAAAGAAAAAACTTGTGAACTAATGGATTTTGGATATTTGACTTCCTGTTGTTTTTATTGAGCAGTAATTCGATCCGGTCGAGTAAATACTGGTAGTCTTTTGGTCTAGAAACATCATGATTGCCGGGTGTAGAAAAAAGCGTATGCCGTAGATTGGGGTAAGCGGCGGTTAGCTTTCTAACCAGATCATAGTAATATTTATAATTTTCAATTTTGCCTAAGTTGACAAGGTCCCCGGCGACAATCACAACATCTGGTTCCCATAAAGATCCCGCCGTTTTAATACTTTGAACAAGTTGAGTATTGATGCGTCTCGCAGTGGGAAACCCTGGTTTAGCCTTTTGGTCTATGTCATAATGGAGATCACTTAGGAGTAGAATATTGACTTCCCGCTCTAAACGTTCAATATCAAAATGACAGTTTCGAATGGTGAATTTTCGCACGATAAAGGTGGTATGTAACAGCAATATATATAAATGAGGTTAATCTTTAAAAAAAGTTTCAGAGTCGTATGAGCAGGCTGCGATCGTCTCGAAGAGCTAGAGAACTAAAGTGCAATGAATACCGTATATCGGATTTTGGACTTTATGTATCTTTTTATCATATTTATTTTGGTCAGCAAACCGACTATGCTGGTTTCACGTAGGATCGTTCATGAGAAACCAGCAGCCTCTGAATAAGGTTGGCTGATGTTGACTTATTGCAGGTAATTCGACCAGCCATATCATTGCCCTTAGATTTTTCCATTCATAAGGCAAAACAGATACACTTTTTTCTAAAAGGTTAGCATTTTGCTCAATGAATAGAGTGAACCTCAATAGGCAACTCGCGAAAGTAAAATGGATGGGAGGAGCAGGAAAGAAGATTTTCTATTTGGGTCTTTCATTACAAACTATGCGAAGCAATTAGCTTAATGGTGGAATTTGTCTTTGTCAAAACAAAGCCCGACCATTAACTCTGCATATTGACTCCTTCCAAGCCTTCTTTTCCTCCGATATTCCCAAACACGCAATTCAAATGGGCTAAGGCCTATAACCATCATAAGTGGTTCACGGATCTGAGAAGGCTCGTAAAATGAAATTTCCCGCAACGTTTGTTTATCCAACTCGCTTAGATGCGCTGAAGAGTTTGGATGAGTGTGCCAGTCGCCGAGATAACTTACCTTACCCTCGGTAGAATAAAAAAATCTAGCCATTTCCTTTTCTTGGAACGAATCATCCGGAGTAAACCCGGATTTTTCATGCTTTGCTTTCGGGCCGGGCCCAACTATTTCCGTGATATATGTATCGTCACCGACTTTGTATCCCATTAGTAAGCCGCCTGTTTCCTTCGCGTACATTCGCTCTGCTTCATTGAGCATCCACTTTAATGCTGATAGTTTTAAGTTTACCAAACGAATTAATTGCAAATTGGACAATGCGAATGTCTTTCAAGCCTATGGCCGGTCCACTGTGGCAAGATCGGTCGTCCGTCTTTTTCAAATAGTTTTAGCACGGCCCAGTCATAGTCAAGTTCCGGATATCCGCCATTCTGAGAATCACACAATGTACTAACAACTAATCTTACACCTGCCATCGAGACCTGTTGCAAATCAAATCCCGCCCCAGTGAATGTTTTATCGCCACATCCTGGTGGCTGAATTTCGCCGTTAAAATCGACTAGTGGAACAAACTGCTCACTATTCTGATTTTCATTTTGCCAAAGTCTCATACAATACCAGCAACCGTGTATTTTCATTGGCCGCCATCGCATCACTAATCCTCCCCATGCGCCAGGCGTTGCATACATTATCACGTGAGGTAAACTCTTTTTTATTGCCTTTCTAAACAAGAAATTAGTTACACCTAACTCCGCGGTTGCGTCTACCATTAAGTCTGAACCATGTAAGAATTTTTCGAGCTCCCCGTTTTGTTCTATCAAATCAAATTCTTGCTGACCATTTCCTTCAACCCGTGTTGTCCCTATTCTCATTGGGTACATGTCTACTTCAGTATTTGGGTAGTTTGTTTGAATGAAAGCCTTCAAAGCATCCGTCTTAAACTTCCCTGCAGCGGAAAAGCCTAACGGCCATCGGACAGTAGTCGGAGGATCGACAACATCGTAATCTAATATTTTCAATTTTTTTACTCCGCTTCTTGCAAGTTCAATAGTGACAAAGCTGCCCAATGCACCCAATCCGGCAACAGACACAGTCTTGGATCGCAGTGGCTCCAATTTCGGGACCCGGTCCAAACTAGAGTCCGAATGAATATAAGCTGCTCTTGCGAGATAGGTAGCATCCTTTAATGATCTCCCGTCTATAACTTTATTATTTTTATCTCTAAGTGCCGCCGATGCAAGCACAATAAAAATCCATCCTCTACCAAGTTCACCGCGTGTATTTTCTTGCGGAAAGCTTACACCAATCAAGTATTTGTAGCTTCCCGCTTGAACCTTTCGTTCAGAGTTGCCTTCAGATATAACAGTCAACTTTAATCCTGTTCTCAACCATTTTAAGACGGTGTTCGCGTTGTCAACCGGTGGTGGTTCAGGGGCATCAAATAATTTGCCCTTGATAGGGTTGGGAAATAATTGACGCAATTCAGACGGTAACTCAACCTTGATTCCGTGTTGAACGATTGACAGCACAGCCAATCGTGAGGGATATTCTGCCATCGACGGTAAACCCGCTTCAATGGTCGCTATTTGTTGGAAAGAAGTCGGCCATTTATCCAGGTCAAGCGAAGTCGGGTCAAACAAAACAGGTGCATGAAGTATGACCGGATAATAATCTCCAATTGGTTCCGCTTGTTCCCAAACATCCTCCTTGACTTTCTCAAGATCAGAAACGCTTCCCTTCTCCAGCACTAGTGGTAACTGCTCCTTCAATAACGTAGCGATAGTTTGCCCGGGATCCCACCAGTCGGTTGGCCTTGGTAGCAGGCATAAATTTTTATTTTGCACATGCTGATGCCTCGGAAGACTCAAGTCGTACGCATATACTTCTGGCCTGAAGTAAGGATAAAAATCGGGTAGAACTACAGCGAGTTTATAGTCAAAATCTTTATCAGGTAGATCAAAATTTGGATTATCTCCTTTGATAACAAGTTGAAACCTTATGATTCCACGCTCCTTCATGACAAGGTCAATCTCAAACGCGATCTCCAATTCTTCAAAGGCTCTTTGTTCTTCTTCCAACCTATCCGGATATAATTCAAACCATCGCATAATTATCCCACCGGTCTATCGGGCTTTGGCTTAGGTGGTTTGTCAGGCTTATCAGGTTTATCCGGTTTGTCTGGTTTGTCTGGTTTGTCGGGTTTGTCGGGTTTGTCAGGTTTATCAGGCTTAGCCGGGTTGTCCGGATTATCGGGTTTGTTTTGATCTGTCATAGTAAAATGTTTTTTATTAAGAAATCTCCACGGACAAAATTACACCATTGAGAAATGATGCTTTTTCAACGGGTCACCTCCGCTGTAGCCCCTCGAATTGAAAGGTTAGGAGGGATCTGTTGACCTTTCCATTTCTATATTAAGTTTAGCATTTCAACCGCGACTTTGATGCGAATGGTTGTTACCATCTTTAATGCATTTGCAATCCATTACCGCTTTACCCGTGTCAAGTCGCCATGCTGTCTCAATAAAATCATATCCAGCCAACTCCCCTTTTTTGAACGGCATAACAGTTTGTGTTCTTGTGCGAGAGTCAACACTTTCAATAAGCATCTCATCTGACGCGATGTCAAAGTGTTTATGCAAAAGCGTTAGGCCAAACCTTGTCAAGGCATTATGCTTTTTTAACACTTGGTAAATTTCGTCCACCATCGGCTGGTCTTTGTCAGTTAATGGCTGAACTTCAGAAATGTCAAGCAAGTCATTTCTGTCATTAGCGTTTGCAATTAGACTATTCATCGTGTTTGAGTTTTTTGTTTGTGACTAGTCATTGGGTGATGATTAATTGCGGTCACGTTGTTTCGCCGACCGGTCTCCTCTTCTATAACAGCTTTCTACTTTAAGCTTCAGGAAGAACCTGTGCGAGGCGAGGTTTACCCCAACTTCCCCACCACACACTTCACAAACTCTTCCCTCGGCCGTGGCGCCCTCACAACCGCGCAACATGATTTAATCGCTGCTTGAATTTGATCTTCAGTTTTCCCAGGATAATTCTTTTTTATCTTTTTTACCAGGTAATCCACTTCCCACGGCTCGTCACAAGAAAATTTCGATTTGTCCCGGCCATCGCGGACCTTTTTATTGTCATATTCAGACCAGTCTTCGTTCAAAATGCCGTGTATCATAAAAACAGTTTGTACATTTTCTGCAACGTAGCCTTTAAAATCTTTTTCAAAAAAGGTATTAATGTCTTTTTAAGGCATATGTATACCTTAAATGGTTTAAAATATTAACACGATGCCGCTTTTGAACTCCAGTTTTGATAATTCTTTGCCAATACAATCGCCTTTTGGTATTATGATTTGGAAACCAGAATCGATCATCGACGTAGTGGCCAAACTTTGATTTAAATCCGGAGACCACAAACGGCAAAGACTTTCAGCCAGTTTCCCAACACGGTGCGCGGTTACAAAAGCGTCAAAAATCAAATTACGTAAAGATTATTTCGAAAAACTTACGGAAACCCGCAAATCAAAAACATAATGGACAATGCAACTGATACTAACTGCTGTTGAGACCAAGGTTTTATTCGTCGGAATCGGACGGAAAATTCACCAAAGTAAATTCGATTGTGGATGGAGCTGGTGTTTCTTTCTCTGCATCTTTCCAACCTTGCTCACTCATTTGCTTCGGTGCCTTTGTACGCTCTTCAGCAATCATCTTATCATAAAATTATTATATCCTCGGGTACTTTTGCGATGGCACGGTAGCCGACCTAATATGTTGAAAAGTTAGGGTAAGAAAAGACCCTCCAGGCTATGGAGGGTTTGATTTTCGGGAGGGATTGGATTTGTAACAGTAACACATAGCCGAGGGTTACGGATTTCTTTTATGAAAGATTTTTCGGAGTTATGATTTAGGTAAGTGTTGTGTTGCCTTCACCTCATCCCCTGCCTTCGCTTGCTTCGGCAGGCAAGCTAACCCCTCTCCTTGAGGAGAGGGGATTCCACCTCACGCCATCCCTCTCCATGCATGGAGAGGGAGCGTAGAGCTCTCGGATATGATCATACAGTGATGCATAGATCTATTAGTGGAAAAAATCTCTGATCAATGATTCGGGAATTGACATGAACTCGGAGAATTCTTTGATGGTGACCAGGTCGGAGGGTTTTTTGCCATAGTGTTGTTTTATTTTTTGAAGGATAGTATAGCAGGTACGGAGACTGCGACCGGTGATGTTTTCCACGTCTTTTGCGTAGATGATGATTCGGGGTGGCATTTTTTTCATTGAAGAAGTTTTGGCAGGATGAACAAAATTTGGTTCGGTGGATGAGTTATAATCCCAGCTTCTCTTCATCAACTAAATTAATGTCGAAAACAGAATCATGAGGAACAATGAATAACTGAATCAGCTCAAATGAGGAGTGAATGAATGGGGTTTGGTGAAAATCACTTTTTAAAACGTGTGAACTACATCAGGCGGGTGTCAAAAAACATTTTTTATCGGTGTTTATACGTAATGGGGGATAAGGTCTGTTGCAGGTAGCAGATTGTGTCGGCTGTAAATAGAATGGGTAAGGATTTGGGATTATGAAATAAATTTGGTTTGTGCTAACTTAACATAGATGAAGCTCATTATTGAAACCTTATCGCATTCGCCACTGAACCTTTTGCCGACACTACCTGCTCAATTTCCGGGTCCGAGGATTTCAGGAGGCGAGGTGTTGTCAGCAAGCGGAGAGTTTGGCAACCTTTACCTCCAAGAAGTAAATGGGGGTAATTTTATCATCCGACATTCGATCATCGATACCAAGGAAGAGTTTTTAGTGACGGCCCAAAGTAATCATTCCGGTGTTCATGCTGTCATCATGCTACGCAACCATGCGAATCCAATCATTAAGAATGCAACCAATGTGGATCTGCGAGAGGGTCAATTTACGATGATGCAAGCTGATCAGCCTGCTGCAACTGTGCACTTCAAACAAAAACAACAATATGCTTTTTTTGAAATCATGTTGTCAGAAAAGCTGGCAGATTCGGTGCTCAAGGATTTCCCAGATGTTGCGATCAATTTGATGACGCCAGCTCCGGAAAAACCTGATATATGGGTGAACCCGGCAAAGTGGACAGACCAGGAAGTGAGAGAGCATGTGCATTACATATTACATTATTCAGACCGTCCTGAATGGAGAAGGAATTATTTTGAAAACCGGGTGTATGATATTGCCTGGAAATTGTTAGCGATACATGTAAGAGCTGGATCGTCAGAACCGATAATGACGGAGGAAGAAAAAGAAAAAGCAACGCGAGTACACGATCTTATAGTTGACAATCTTGACGTACACATGTTAACCCGGGAACTCGCGCGAAATGTGGGCACCAGCGAAAGCAGGCTGAAAAAAATATTCATGAAGGCGTATGGAATGGGCATGCATGAATACAGAATTTATGAAAGATTAAGGAAAGCTATCCAACTACTCAACGAAGGAATGACAGTAAAAGAAGCCGCGGCGCAAACAGGCTGGCGATCCGCTGACTTAATCAAAGCGTATTATAAAGTATATAAGACTACGCCGGGTACTTTAAAGAAAAAGAAATAATTCATAACCAACCGCCAGCCCATTTTCGACATAACAATGCCTGTTACAGACATCCTTTTATTTGGAATCCACCATATGCTCTGGGAACTTTATGGTAAATACTTTCCATGAAGCCGTTGTTAAGACCGATTCTAATTAATTTAATTGCTGCAATCTTTATTCTCCTCTTCACGTATACTGCCCTTAGTAAATTCTTAGACTTTTCTAATTTCAAAGGAGTTCTGCATAAGTCACCGATTATTGGCAACAACAACATCTTCATCGCATGGATTTTACCGTTAGCCGAATTGGTGACCGTCGCACTTTTGTTCCTGCCGAAGACAAGGCCTTACGGCCTGTATGTGTCTTTAGGGCTAATGAGTTTATTTACGTTATACATCATCTATATGTTGCTATTTACGCCTGATTTACCATGTAGCTGTGGAGGTGCGTTAAAGCAATTAACATGGAGGCAACATTTATGGTTCAATGTGTTTTTCACTGGACTTGCGGTTGTAGCGATCAGGTTGCAGTCAACACATAAAAGACATCAATTGAATTTTTTGCTGCAGTAAAATAACAGGCGAAGCCGAAAACCTGTATAATCGAGTAGGCAATTTTTTCGACTAACTTTAAATTTTATTTTATGAGAAGATACCTACTAGGTATAGTGGCAATTCTGATGGCCATTGGACTAAGCGCATATACAAAGCCCGTGAAAAAGAGTCCAACATTTACAACATACTATTTTCAAGTGTCGAACACAACTTCAGTTTGCGGATCTGTCTCATTCAGTGCATTTCCTACTCAAGTTCCGCCTACGTCGATTACAAGTTGCGGTGGTTCCTCTGATTTTTGTTGGTTAGGATATCCGCGATATGTGCAAGTTGGTAATGAGTATCGTCCATCATTAGATGGCACTTCACAGGCGACGAGCTGTCAATCAACAGCGCAAGATTTACAGAACTAAGAACATGTATTGGGCCGGAATTTCCCGGCCCAATAATTTTTTATTAAAATAGATTCTCATCTCGGGTTTTGTTGCATGTTAGGATTGAATCCAATGACTGAGGGAGGTATCAGGTATGTGTATTTTGGGCTGTTGGGCTGAAGGCTAAATGTTTGCCCATTAAAAGTTCTTGTCAAAACTATATTGGCTCCCTCTTTATTGAGTCGCCTAAGATCGGTCCACCGGGTACCTCTAAAAACTAATTCTTTTCGACGCTCATTCAAAATCTTATTCAATGCCTCCGCGCTACTTGAGGCTGAAATTGGCGTAAAAGTTCCTGTAGCATATCTTTTTTGCAATAGCGTATTCAAGTCACTTATAGCCTCCAGGTAATTATTTTTTCGTGCCTGACACTCTGCGCGAATCAGATACATTTCATCAACTGCCAAACCACCGAATAAATAAAGGGATTGATCATAACCTCCTCGGAAGAAATAGCCTCCCGTCGATGGGTTATTTCTAAAATAAAGGGATTTCCGAAGATCATTGGTAGCATAAGTATTGTAGAGAGTACTGTCAACCCTGGCAATTCCAAACAAGTTAATCGGGTTTCTGATGAGCAAGGCTTGAAAAATTACTTCATTATTAAACCTTGGAAACGGATACATATCCGAAGGGTTAAAGTTGTTATAGTTCAGGAGAGAGCCTTGATGCATTAGGGAGGAATCCGCAAATAGAAAGGCATTCTGATAGTCTCGCATGGCCAAGTAAACTCTTGCCAATAAGGCATAAGCTGCCGTTTTTGATGGCCTTGTCTTGAACGTCGGCAAAGTGGGTAATAAAGGAATAGCCTCTCGCAGATCTTTAATAATTCGGTCGTACGTTTCTTCAACAGAAGCCCTTTTTATTGGTTCATTTATGTCGCTAGAAATCCTCAAAGGAATACCAAAGTCTGCGTTGGAGGAAGATGGATCAAACGGTGGTGCAAAAACTTGAGCTAAGTGATAAAATGTATTCGATCGGAAAAACAGAGCACTTCCTTTAATATTATTATAAAGATCTTTTTGATCAAGAGAAAAGCTAACTCCGGGAATTCCGTCGAGGACAACGTTGGCATAAAATACAGATCTGTATGGAATTGACCAATCAGTGAAAGGGTTTGACCAAATATCATCATTCCAAATGTATAAATTTATGAAGGCGATCGGACGGCTAGTTATTGCTGAAGTACAGTAGTAGTCATCCGATCCTACTTCCAAAAAGTCAGGCAACACACCTTCTCGCGTACTGTTACCGTTCATATAAAATTCATTATCGAGGATAGCCTGAAAATCTCGTAGAGTTTCAGGCACCACTAACTTTTGATTTGGTTTCGCATCCAAATATTCTGACTTTTTACACGATAGATAAAGTATTGGTAACAGGAGTAAAAATGTACTTAAATAGTTTTTTCTCATACTACATTTATTTATTCTTATAAGGTAATGTTAATGCCCATAGCGAAACTCAGTCGAGATTTAGGTAAATTGATAAAGTACGGATCAGCATGCCATTTGTTGGCGGTCCAAATTGTTCCGAGGTTAGTCAAATATCCATACAACCTTAGTTGCTTAAAGGGGAGATGAGTAAAAGTAATATTGTCAAGCACGTAGTCGAATCGGATATCTTCCAGGCGAATGTGATCGGCTTTTTGGACAAGAGGGTCAGAGTTAGTATAAAAATAATCTCGGTTGCTGTTAACGGGATAGACCCGTGAAGGCACGTCTGAATTGTTTTCGTCACCAGTTATCTGCCACCTTTTGGCATAATCACCCGAACCAGTCCAATTATTGAACAGAGACGTATAATCTAATCCCGGCATCCGGAAATAGTAGCCCAACTTATAACTAATGATAAATGATAACGAAAAATGTTTCCATGAAAACGTATTTCGGAGAGAGCCGAAGGAGGTCGGTTGGACAGGGCCATGATAATGCAAACTATCCAAAGATGTTTTGCTAGCTATGTTTGCCCAGTCCATGCTAATGTTTTTGCCCATGTATCCCATCGGATCCCCGGTCGAACCGTTAAGACCTCCCCAATAATATGCATAGAGGGAATAAACGGGCTTTCCAACTGTAGGGTTAATTGTGTTATTGGAGTTCAAGTAGGTACTGCCATTGGTAGAAATAGGCAAGAGATACTTGGTTACTTTGGAAATTGAGGTGCTTAAGAGCGCATTTGTGTACCATTTAAGTTGACCATTTAAGTTTCGAATATTTAATTGGAGTTCAAAACCGTGCCCTTTCATGGATGCGACATTTTTATATACAAACACATCACCGCCATTTCCATTTAATAAGCCCAAAGTGGGATCCACAGGGGCAGGAGCAATCAGATCGGTAGATTTCTTGCCATAATATTCAATCGTACCACTTAAATGTTTATGGGCGGTTTCAAAATCCAGACCGATATTGGTGATGGCCACCTGCTCCCACCTCAAGTCCTTATTTGGTGGGTTCTCAATTGTGGCATTTAAAGTTGGATTGTTGCCAGTTGTTGATAAAGAAATGGTTGGAAGGGCTGCCGTCGCACGGGAGAAATTTCCGTTATGTCCATGACTCGCTCTGAATTTTAGAAAAGATAGCCACGGTAGCTTATAGAATTTCTCGTTACTGATTTGCCAAGCAACTCCCGCCGACCATAACGGAACGCCTTTTTGGTTTGTACTAACCCCAAATAAATTAGTGGCATCATTTCGGGCAGTAATTGAAAATGTATAGCGAGTCTTGTAGCTATATGTCCCATTAATATAAAAAGACAAGAACCTGTCCAGTGTTTGCGTTATATCTTGAACGGATGGAATATTGATTGACGAGAATTTATTATTGTATTGGGCATAGAATGAAGTGTAGTTAAGGGATGGATTTACAACGCTTCCCTTTTCTGTATATCCATAATAGCGGACTGTACTCCCTCGAAGCGTCAAGTCTTTTAATTCTCCACCCATCATTAATGAGAACGAGTGTTTCTGGTTTATCTCTTTTGCATAATTTACTTGGGCACGACCCTGATGGGACAGAAATTTCACTATGTTGTTGTCCAAAATGCCACCCAATGGAATTGGAAATTGAACGGTCGCACTGGGCTGAAAGAAACTGTTGATGAGGTTGCGGCTATAATAAGCGGATTCGGAGTAATGATTGGATGACTGGGTTTGGCTACCTTCAAATTGGTATTTCAATTCTAAATTCAGGTCAGTGTTGAATTGGTATTTCAGGCCGATATTAACAAGGTAATCATTGATTTCATGCCGATTGGCCGTGAAAGATATATCTTCGACGGGCCGATATTTCCAGTCAAGCAATCTGCCACCACCTGCCGTGTCGGTAAAAATAGTCCTCATGTTATTTACGAGGGGTAGTGCCGCTCCTTGATCGTTAACAAGTCGGGCGTAAGGATATAAGCCCTTATTGCCGGTGCTAAGCCCATATCCAGGATTGTTACCGCTTCGATTATAACTTTGAATGAAGTTAATTCCAGCATCCAGTTTAAGCCGCTGAGTTAATTTAAATGAATTCTGGCTTCGTAAAGTATATCGATCCGAAGATGAACCAACCAAGCCTCCGATTGAATGATCCCACCCTGCCGATAGATAATAATTAATATGCGAGGTAACGCCGCCAAGACTTATTGAATGTTGCTGACTAATCGAAGTTTGATAGAAATACTTAGCGATTTCATTACGAACATCAATGTTTTTCATGGCTTCAATTTGTGAATCTACTTGAGCTGACGGAATTGTTCCATTTCGACGATCAATCAACAGATCAATAACAGGAGTGAACGGCCGAGGAATGCCTAAAGCATTATTGGATTCGTCGACTGCATAAAAGCCCTTGTTGAATAAATATTTTTCTAGCTCAATGTAGTCTACACTGGAGATGGAGTTGATGTTGAATAGCCTAGGACGTTTTTGAAAAGTGATGCTTGAATTTACTTCAATGCGGGGTTTAGCCGATTTACCTTTTTTAGTAGTGATAACAATGACACCATTTCCAGCCCTTGCTCCCCAAATTGATGCGGCAGAGGCATCTTTTAATATCGTGATGGTTTCGACGTCATTCGGATTGATATTACTAATATTGCCATCATAGGGAAAATTATCGAGGACTATCAATGGTGAGGTGCTTGAAAAGATGGTGCTTCTTCCCCTAATTAATATGCCATAGGGATTGTCAACTTTCTTTTCATTTGGGGTATTTAATAAAAGACCAGCTGTCATATTTTCGAGCCTGTCAAGGAAATTTGGGCTTACCCGACGATTGATTAACTCGTTGCTGACGATATCATAGGCACCGACTACTGATGTTTTAGACACTGTTTGATAACCAGTATTTGCTTTTAGAAATATCGATTCGTCTTCAACCACTTTTGTTTTTAGACTAACAACCATTTCTGTTTTGCCATCAACTTTTATCTCATAGGTTTCGATATTAACGCCGCTGAATACGAGAGTTATGTTTTCATCTACGCGCGTCAATACAAATTGTCCGTTCAAATCAGTACTTGTTCCGACATTGGATCCCTTAACTCTTACTGTTACTCCTTCCAGGGGATCGTTGCTTTCGTTCAGAACCCGCCCTTTTATATTGATTAAGGATAAGGTTGAATGGTTAGAAGGCGAATCCTTTTTCTTTTTAATTATGATGTGCTGGTCTTCGATGGTGTATGTAAGCGGCTGTTGGTAGAAGCAGGATTCCAATACCAGTTGAATGCTGGCGTCCTTGACCTGGAGGCTAACGGGACGGGCATCTGCTACTTCCTCTTTCGTGTAAATAAAACTGTAGCGACTCTGCTTTCGAATTTCTTTAAATATTTTTTCAAGGGGTGCATCTTTGACTGATAAGGTAATTGTCTGAGCGAACAAAGTACCCGATGCCTGCAGGCAGGTTGCAGTGATAAAAAGAATAGCGAGTCTCATAAGCAAAAAGGTTTTCGAGGTCGGGCATAGACATCCGCCTTTGCATTTGCGATGGCGAACAAGTTTGAATTCCATATCTTTGGCTTGTTTGGGTTTAATTAAAATGATTTACAGTCCGCGAAGATTGTATATTGTTGATTGGCCCCTTCTAGACCGCTTCGTCCGCAATACGAAGCGGTTTTTTATGGTGTTGTGATATTTATCCTTTCATAGGCAAATAATTTTAAGGTTTTACAATGATGATTTTATCGTGGATGGAAAAATGAACGTTTTCATTTAATTCCAAAAGGTGAAAGAGTTTAGATACGGGAACCTTGCGATCTATACTGGCATTAAAATGGTAGGCAATGTTTCCTTCGTATTTTACGGTCACGTTATACCAGCGTGCCACCTGGCGCATTATAGCTTCTATAGGTTCATCTTTAAATTCAAAAACTCCATTTTTCCACGCGACGATCTCTTCAAGATCAGCATTTGAAATAAGGGTTAAATCACCATTAGGTTGAAGACTTAATTGTTGACCGGGTTTCAAATCGCGTGAGGATCCACCAATCGATGGTGAAAATCCAACCAAGCCTTCGAGTAACGTGATCTTTGTTACGGGTTCATCCAGGTACGCATTCACGTTGAATTGTGTGCCAAGTACTTCAACTTGTCCTTTGCCAGCAATTGTCACAATAAATTTTCTAGCAGGATCTTTTGCTACTTCGAAATATGCTTCCCCATTTATCTCTACACGTCGTTCATTAGCGTCAAAGACCGGAGGGTACCTCAATGATGAGGCTGCATTTAACCAAACAACGGTCCCGTCGGATAGAGTGACCTTGTATTGACCGCCCATCGGAGTTGAAAGCACATGCAATTCATTGCTGCTGGCTGTGCCCATATAACTTAATTCTCCCTGCTCATTCACCACTTTCATGCTATCTACTGTAAGAATGTTACCTTTCACAGAGTCCAATATTATTTGTTGCCCGTTGGCAACGGTAAGTGTAGCTCTTTCACTACCGGGAAGCAAGTCACTGAAACTTGAAATCGGATCAGTGGGGTCACTATCTTGCAACCGGGAAAGAATAAAGAAAGTGCCAATAAGTATCAGTACGGATGCCGCAATACCATAATAGAGCCACTTGGTTTTTCTACTGATCCGACGCTTTTGAGTCAAGGCCAATTTGGCTTTTAATTGTTCAACAGCCTGCTCAGGATCGTATATATTTCTTTCTTTGAGACCTTTTTCAATATTTTTTTCGTCGGTCATTTCGGCGAAAAGGCGCATGTTGTGGTCACTGGAAGTCACCCATTCGTCTAATTCGTCTCTTTCTTCGTCGGTAAGGGTATGACGTATGTATCCCGCAATTAGCCTGGCAATACGTTGCGCGTCATCGATGTTTTCATTTCCAGGATCAAGGTTCTCTGGGTTCATAATATTAAGGTAAAGAGATTTTTGATGCCGGTCTTACTCTTACCTTTTAAGATACCAGAAAGGTCTAAATGGACTACAACTTCACAGAACTTTTTCAAAAGTCTTTAATGGAGATGTAGATGCAAGGAGAAAAAAAACGGAATTGGCGGTGAAAACACCGCCTCACCCCGCCTCACCCTAACCCTCTCCACAAGTGGAGAGGGAATGTCACTCTGGCTCTCGGCGAACCGCTCTCTTGGAGCAGAGGGGAGAGTATAAAGGAAATAACAATAATAATTACAGTACAAAGAAAGGCAAGATAAAAATGATCGTGCTAGGTGGAAGGAGCTTTTTACGAAGGATGGTCAGTCCTCTTTGTTTTTGCGATTTTACAGTTGACTTGGACAATTTCAATTCGCGGGCAGTTTCGGGAATTGATTTGCCTTCGACATACAATTTATTGAACACTTTTTCGCATGCGGGGGGCAATGCTGAGATGGCTGCCTCAATTTGGGCTAAAGTCTCTGTACGAATGATATTGTCGAGCATTGTTTCATATGAGTGCATCGGAGGGTTAATCGCTGCTAATATAGGAGTCAGCCGTTTTTTGGACTCGAGATGTCGAAGACAAGCGTTTCGAATACTAATGTAGAAATAATTTTTGAGAGATTGAATATGCGTTAGAGATTTACGCTTTTGCCAGATTTTAATTGCGGTGTCTGACACGATATCATGTGCGAAGGCTGAACTATTTACAAATCGGTTAGCAAAAAAACAAAGCGTTGCATAGTGAGATTTGTAAAAGGTTATAAATTCCTCTTCACCTTTTGGATGTTCAACTATGTTTGGCTTGCCTCGACTCATTTGATGAAATTGCCATGTAAAATACAAATGTATATCAAAAAGTGTACATTATAATATGTAAATTATAAGTAGTTATTTATGATGCACATGCTATGTTAATTGCATAATGGCAAAGGCTGTAAAAAACAAAAAAGTTAGGAAAAAGGCTTCTTTAGGTCATTTTAATCATGATGATTTTTTTAAGAAATTAAGTAACCGAATAAAGACTCTGCGAAAAAACAAAGGATTTACTTCATATGAGAGCTTTGCATACGATATCGAAGTTTCCAGAGTCGGTATGAGCAAGTATGAAACCGGAACGTTTAACGATATTCAGATGAGAACTCTTCTTAAGATCATAGATGGATTGGAGATTACGCCAAGAGAGTTTTTCAGCAAGGGGTTTGATTGAGTTTTTATATTTATCAATGTTAAGCAATCTGTTAGTTTCTTTTCGTGAATTTCATCAACTTAGTCTCAATGAGCTAGCGGTTCTTTTGTCGATTCCCGAAAAAGAATATCGGGATCTTGAGGTGGGCTTAATAAATGTAAATTGCGAACTGGCGCAAAAATTGTCCCAATTATATTTGGTCCCGGCGAGTATTTTTCAATCAGTCAACATAGAGCCCCAAGTTTCTATAACATATTCGCATTGTCATTTTGAAAATGGCCATGGTTATGTGAATCATCTCAACGGATCAGATATATCGACTTTGGAAAAAGATGCGACGATAACTGCTTTGAAGGAGGAGATCAAATGGTTTCGAGACGAACATGTAAGGCTTATAAATTTGTTAGTAAAAAGCAGGTGAATATTTATTTCAGGAGTTGAGTTATTTTTTTTCAGAAAGCGCTTTTATTAATTCTGAATTTTGTTTGCGTAAATACTCGATCTCTTCTTTTAGTGCTTTCAGTTCATTTTCATGATAGTGATTATTATTAGTTTGAACATAACCGTTGCCACTAGCATTTTCTTTTATTGAGTCCTTAAAAGTAATTACGGGAGTGGCTTCTGACAGCAAATTGGCAATACTGACTTTGTATAAGTCGGAAAGTTTTTGCGCCTGTTCGGCGGTTATTTTGGAAGGGCTTTGTTCAAGACGGGAGTATGTGTTTTGGCTAATGCCAAGTATATCCTCAGCAACATATTCCTGGGTGTAGTCATTTACTTCGCGTAATATTTTGAGTGTGCTGGTCGACATGCGGGTGAATTTAGGATAAAAGTATTAAATATAGGATAGATTAGCCGCCTTACCTCATCCACCTCATCCCTGACCCTTCTCCAAATGGAGAAGGGAATGTCTCCGTAGGAAAGTTTAGAATTCTGGATAGAACTTTTGCCTCATCCCTAACCCTTCTCCATGTTATGGAGAAGGGGAGGTCTCCGTAGGTAAGTTTAATGCACGCGGATAAAAGTACAGGTTTCTGAATAGATTATCCTGTGGTTGCGTTTTTTATGGTTGTTGTTTAGGAGAGATTTGGGTTTCCGCACAGATTGGATCACTCCTTATCGCTCTCCAGGAAGAAAAGGAAATAGGAGAGCAGGAACACCGCAGTTATTTGTATAGCCCGGCGCGGGCCATACCTGAAATCTGATTTCAAGTCATTTTCAAGTCAACAACACTATGCGTAGTCTCAATCTAACTATACTTGTATTGATATTATCAATGCTTGCGAAAGCACAATCGACAAAAAGAGTTTTGAAGCCTGGTGACAAGGTCCCGGATATTCGTTTTGCTACAGTTGTCAATCAATCTACTCCAACTTTTCGATTATGTGATTTTAAAGGAAAGCTTGTCATCCTTGATTTTTGGGCAACGTGGTGCACTTCATGCTTACAGAGTTTTCCAAAGATGGACTCGTTGCAAGGGAAGTTCGATGGTAAATTAAAAATACTGCTGGTGAACAGTAAAATCACCGGTGATGATGTGACGAAAGTCCGGGCTTTCTTTGAAAGATGGGAAAAGAAATATGGGAAGGTACTTCGTTTGGCATCGGCAGTCAATGATGTAGATGCCAAAAAAATATTTGAACACCACCTGGTACCGCATTATGTGTGGATCAGTTCCGATGGAAAATATATTGGGACCACATCAGCATCGCAGGTGAATGCCAAAAATATTAAAGCGATCATTGATGGCGAGCCTGTTTCTTTGTTATGGAAGAAAGACCAGGATACAGAAAAGCCATTGTTTTCGGGGCCTGATCTTCCTACTGATAAGTTACTGACCTATTCTATGTTAATTAAAGGTTCATTTGATGGTTTACCAGGTGGCAGCCGGTTGCGGATGAAGGGGCAGACAATCATTGGGAGGACGATTACCAATTTACGGTTGATCGATATTTACAAACTAGTTGCTCAGCAGTTTGATCATCAATTCAGCGAGAAACAAATTATTGTTGAAACAGAGGATGCAAGTGGATTGGACTCGATTTATAGTATAGATGTAATCTTACCGGAAGAAAGATCGGGCGAGTTGGTTCAACGGATGCTGGAAGTATTAAATACTTATTCGGGGTATGAGGGGAGGTTTGAGAAGAGGAGGGTGAAGTGTCTGGTGCTGAGAAGAGTCCGGGCCGATAGTGTATATAATATTATAGAGGAAAGGAATGGCGACAAACCTGTCCGGCGAGTCCCGGGGGATAGTTTATATGATAATGGAGAGCAAAGGAGGAGACTCGTTGGGGAAACGCAGAAGAATTATTTGTGGGATGATGTGAAACCGGGTATGAGCAATGGGACGATGGCGATGTTGGTGGGAAGATTGAACTCATTGGAGTTTATTAAGGAGTTGGTAGTGGATGAGGCCGGGTATGCCGAAACATTTGACATTGAATTTGGGCAAGGGTTGAGGAATGTGGAGGGAATTAGGAGAGAGTTGGAGAGGTGTGGGTTGGAAATAGTTGAAGAGGAGAGGGAAGTTGAAGTCATCTTAATAAAAAGGGGTAGTTGAATGACTACGGTGGAAGAAATTCGTTTCAAATAAGAATGTTAAGAAGAAAATTATTGAGATCCAAATGCATGTAAAGCACACACCCTTTGGTGTTCGTTCTGTTTGAATACTATGCATCGAAACTCAAGTTGCATATAAGTTTCTACAAAATTTCCTCGGCTCACGAAATGAGTGAATCGTAAGCACACCCTGATTCCGGATCGGCGACTAAAGAATTTTGATAATTTTGGAGACGTATGTGAGCGATATCCTTAATACAGCCATTAAAAAACGGTGGATGGGTTTATATTCATGTGCGAAATGGCAGGGCGAGCTCAAAAAGATGTTCAGTCTCGGTGAACTGAATGGATTCGCAAGAATAATGAAAGACATCAAAAATTAAAAACGGATGTTATGCGCGATAAGTTTCCAGAATTTTATAAGCCAGTCGATCAGGATCTGGATGATTTTTGGCAAGGTGCCATCTTTTCATATGATGCAAATACCTTACTGAATTTATACAGATATACCGAAACTACAAGAAATGACTTTCTAGATACTTTACGATTTTTGAAAGATAGAAATCGATTGTGGCTAACTTATCAGGCATCTTATGAGTACATGAAAAACAGACTCATAGTGATAGATTCGCAGAAAAAGGCGTACGACGAGCTGAAGAAATTGCTGTCAAAGAACAAAGGGGAGCTGGAGGCTCAGTTAAAGAGCTATAAAAGGCATCCGTACTTGAATATGGATGAAATTGAAGAGCGATTATCCGAACTGTATAAAGAATTTGACGGGGAGTTTGATCAGCTGGATAAAGATCACCCAGATTACATGGATAATGACCCCATATTTGAAAAGCTAACAGAAATCTTCGGCGGTTGCGTGGGTGAAGAGTTAAGTGATGCGGAACTCGCCGCTATCTTTAAAGAAGGGAAAGATCGCTACGAAAAAAAGATTCCCCCTGGTTATATGGACAAAAAAGAAAAGGAAAATAGCGGGGACCTCTCCTTATATGGGGACCTGATCATATGGAAGGAATTATTGAAAAGGTTCAATGGAAATAATGAGAAGGTTATATTTGTCACTGACGATTTGAAAGAAGACTGGTGGCTCATGTTTAAGGGTCAAACAATTAGTCCCCGGCCAGAACTCCTTAAAGAGTTTATCAAGGAAACGACCAAGCAGATTCTGATTTACAAACCAGAACAATTCTTGAAATACTCAAAGGAAAAACTTGACCAGCCAGTTACCAAAGGCACGTTGGATGAAGTTGAAAAGGTTAGGGAGTATGACGAAAGTCTATTGGAAAATTTACGGTCTTATAATTGGCCCACCGGTGCAACGGGAAGTAGTTTGTATAACCTTTCTCCGACTGGATCAGTTCTTAACCGCGCGTTGGCTCACAAATCTGCAGGATCTCATATCTGGGACCCTTTCCAGTATGCCGTACCACATTCATTAAATGATCTCTTGAAAGCAAAGGTGTACTTAGATGTAAATGGGTACCTTCCGCAAAATTTTAGTCTTGCGGAGTTGTATCTTGCGGGACTTATCAGCGCTGACGAATTTTTAAGGCTCCACTCGCAGCTGTTTGATGAAGAAGTCAGGTTAGCAACCGAGCCAAGCCCAAACGTGCTAAACGCAGATTCAAAACAGAAGCAGCGGGATCGTCCAAAAAGGGAAAAAAAGAAAACTACCGATACCGAAGAGAACGAGAATGATGATAAATAAACGTAGCAAAATAGAGGAAAGAAATAAAGTCCTTCATGTGTGTGGTACTATCTCAAAAAGGTAAAGCACAATTAAAAGCGCTGAATAACCAGCTTATCCTGAAAAATGCTGCGTATGAATGGTTGTCTAATTCAGGTACGCGGGCACATAGTCACAAGATATTGGATAATAAAAACGAATTGCTTTACAAATCCAAGCAAACGTAAACACAAGCAGCAATCAGCGACTGGAATGAGAAATGCAATGCTTTTGATTTGGCAATGGGATTGCTTTCTCCAAGCCTATAAGAAGAAGATATAGATATTAGAGAAGGCGCTTTTGAAATCGTTGTTAAGTAAGCGAAAAATTCATACTTTGGGAAATGCCGCAGTTTGAGTTTCGGGGCAATATTGGAACCGATCCTAACGGAATTCAACAAATCGCAAATTTCTATAGCACTTGCAAAAGCTTTAAAAATTGTAGCGTCAATTTGCTTTTTAACAACGTGATTTTTTTTGATGCAAACCTATCATCATTATTATTGTGTCTAGGACGAGAATTAATATCCACTAATAACCTTAAATTTTTTGTAGATTATAAAATATTTAATGCGACTTCATTGGGGGTTTTAAAGCGAAACGGTCTCGCTAAACAACTATGTAACCTTCCAGGTGAGGTATATGATAATCGGGAAAGTGTAATTCGAGTAAAATCGTTTGAAGTAGAGGACGCGGATAATTTTGTGAACTACATCGAAAGAGAATTATTGAAGCATCGGGGGTTAGAAAATATCTCGTATGATAAAAAGAAAATGCTTAAATCCAGTTATTATGAAATTTTTGATAACGTTGGTATTCATGCAAATACTACATCACCAATTTGGGCTTGCGGTCAATATTACCCACAACTAAGAGAGCTAAAATTTACACTGGTTGACTTAGGCGATGGCTTTTTAAAGAAAATAAGCATTTATACTGCAGAAACCGAAAACCCAATTACGACCGGAGCTAAAGCAATTTCTTGGGCAGTTCAAGGCGGTTCTACAAAAACGAATGCTGAAGGTGGAAACGGGTTAAAGAAAATCCTTCTCTATTGTAAAGAAAAAGGGGGCTCATTACACATTTATTCTGATGGAATCTATTGGAGATTTGAGGGTGCTGTTAACAGTCAGGTTATCAGAAACCCATTTGAAGGAGCAACTCTTACATTAATATTCAGGAATTTATAAAAAATGAAAAGTTTGCTAATTTTTTTAGGCCTGAGTTTTGATACTACGAAAGAGTATTATATATTTACACAGAATCGACATGACAACCTTACGCATTACCGACATTATCGGCACTTCAAACGCCATTCTACAAAAGTTCGGTTTCCTACTTTTTGATAAGCTTGATATTTTTTGCGGCAAGGGAGACAAAGTTATCATTTCATTCGAAGGAATCAATGCTGTTACAACGGGCTTTATGAATGCTTCCTTTGGCAATCTTTATAAAAAATATGGAGCTGATATTGAAAACCTTTGGGAATTAAAGGATTTAATAGACGATGATTGGAAAGAAAAATTAGAAGATGCAAAAATGATAGCTTTAAGTCCAGAAAAGGCAAAGATTGCGACTAAAGCGATCGACGACCTTTTTAATTGATCATGGCTTATGATTTAATTGACATACGTCATCTTGACCCTCAAAATTATTCAGAATATTTTATTGATGCCAATGTTTGGATAGCTCAGCTGCAAAGCCAAAACTTTGTAGCAAATCTTCGATTTAGTCCCTACCTTGATTTTTTCGAAGGAATTATTTCACTCAATATAGAAACAAATCCCAAAGCATTAAAACTAATAAAGGTTAAGCCCAAAATAATTGTCACAAGCTTATTACTTTCAGAGATATTTAATGGCTACTTGAGGCAAGTGGCTATGAAAGTTTATTATTCTGTTGAAGCAACAAAAGCGGGGTGCCATACAGAAGAAGACATTAATAAATACACACGTAAGTTTGATTTTAAGAAGGATTATCGCCCGACATCTGATTTTACAACTCAACTTAAAAAACTAAAATCGGACTTTAAAGCTTATAAGGATTATATCGAATTTAGAGACGATCGATTTAACGATATAGGTCCAATAACAGTCATTGATTCCATTTCGAATCAGTCTGACTTTAATGACTTCTATTATTACTATTCTCTTGAAGTAGATCAAGTACCAATAGTAACTGACGATAAGGATTTCATTTTCCAGGATATCCCCATAATAACAGCAAATAAAACCCTGCTTAAAATCAAATAACGATAGCTATCAAGAATGAAAAATACTCCATGTCCTTTTGAGTTATTCCGAAAAGTGGTTTCTGAGGAATCTTGAATATTTGAAGTATATGATTGAAGATGAAATTTTATACCCTTAATAAATTTATCCCGAGCTACCAAAAACAGGGTCAATATATCCATTTATATTAAACATGAGGGATAAATATTTTCGCAAACACACCATGTTCTGAACCACATCTGAGACTCGATGTCGGTTAATTAAAATAGTTTCTTGTATGATGGTTTTACTCATCTTGAAACGATCTATTGTGCCCTGGCTGAATACGGACGGAATAATAAAGAGATGACTCAATGCCACCATTTATTGGTTATTCTACCTTTGGGTGACGACTTCCCCAGTCGTAGGACATAGTCTTTCGTTCTACAATGCCCTCGAGCGACTTCCAAACTTGAGCCAGTGTTCCATCTACATGGAATTTTTCACCGGTTGTTAAAGTTATTACGCTCTGATTTTGGCTTTTGCCATAAGAAATAACGGATGATACCAACTTAGTGTTGACAATTGCCGTAGTGCCATCGAGAAGTGGAACAGCATACCAAACTTCCATAAATATTGATTTAATTAGAGGATAACTGAGTTAAACAAAATTACCACATACATTGAATCGAAAACAGAATTTACTCTATCTGAAGCTTTTAATATTAGATTAAAGCGTGAGAAATTAGCGTTTGCTCAAAATTTTTTACTGATCAAAAGCAAGGACGAGATTCGGCTTTGTTTCCTAGACAAGATTATTTGATTATAGGATGTTTTGTAACGTGCATATTGTGGGCGTAAATCATCACTTCTTCGCCTTTACTTGCATGGGCCGCGCTATAATTTAGATTGTATGTTTTTTGTCTGTACCCATGATATAGGGCTTTGATTGGCTTTACGTTATCATAAGTAATAATCCATTTCTGTTTTTTTATTTTGCTGATTTCAAATGCGATATTCTGATGGTCCTTAGGTTCGTAGAAATTAAAATAAAGGTCTTTCCCTTTTAAGTAATAGGGCGGATCGAAATAGAAAAGGGACTTTTTAGGAAGCACGTGACGAAGAGTTTTTACTAAGTCAGCGGCGTCGGAGTTGTGAAGCTGTATCTTATTTTTATATAATGCGATTTTTTCGATTCGAGCGATTAAGTCTTTTTTGTTGTATCGCGCGTCTATTTTCCACTGGCCAGTTTGCTGTCGACCTCCAATTACGCCAGCATTCAAAATTCCCGATCGGTTAGTTCTGTTAAGGAAAAAAGTTGAAAAACCAAGCTTTAGAATTCCCTGTCGTCGTTTGGATCTCTGAATTATTTTTTGAATTTCCCAGGTCTTTACATTCACTGGAGTGTCCCTGATCATCCTACATAACTCGTCCGTTCGATGTAAAACACACTCCCAAAAGGCATATATAGAGCGATCAATATCATTGATAATAATCTTGGATGCATATTCATTAAATAAAAGTGAGAGCGCTACCGAAGCCCCGCCGGCGTAAGGTTCAATATATACTCCGTCATATAACAGGTTATCTTTGAATACCTGCTTAAAATAATTCGCCACTTTTCCCTTGCCGCCCGGATATCTTAATGGTGAAAAATAATAATCCATCATTGAACGTTTTCCCAGAGTTTTTCCATGAAATTTTGAATATTATCCCAGGTAATAACTAAGTTGGTGGGAGTTGGTGAAAATCTTGAATTATGCACATAAGCGTGCCAAGTTTCAATACCAACCAAGTCGTTTTTATTCGCGACTGCATTTCTGATGCCTTTGCAGATATGTTTATCGGCAAGATTATTTGTTTCAAGATGAGTAGATACAGCATTCACTTTTGCAATTAATTTGCTATCCTTTGTTACGCCTGCTAAATTATTTTCCTCTATGAAGCAGTCGAGGCTTAACTCAATGAAAACCCTCAATGATACCGCTGATGCGTTTGTAAATTTAGAAACGCTGAGTTTTTGTAACTCGTGATACATTGAATTAACTCGAGGATTCTTGATTTTTAGCGTGCAACTCTTTGGTATCAGGACATCGCGATCTTTAGGATTGGGTTTGGATTTGGACGGTTGTTTGGCAGGGCCAGCTATCGAGGCGCTAAATTGCCAGGGTTTAGTTGCTTTTTTGGAAGTATTTGGTACGCTTGCTTTCGGAAAGTTTTTAATGTAGTCTTTACGATCTTCCTTTGTATATATTTTTTTTACGTTAAATTTAGGGTCAAGCAAATCCTTTGCTATGCGAGTTAATCCTTTAATTACTTCTTTTTGCTCAATGTCGGATTGAATAAGGCCATTATGGATGTCAATGCCTAAGAAATCCCGCACATCTGGATCAGCAATTAGTCTATCCAAATTTGTAATTTTCAAGTCGCCCAGCCCGGCCTTTATGTCATTAGATACATCCGGTGACGATTGTAGAATTTTTACAGTTTGCAATGCTATCGAAGACTTTCCCTCAACTTTTTCCTCAAATCTTTGAACTTGTTGTCCTGTCCATGCCACAGTGCCGACTCCTTCACTCTGCCCTGCATGTTTTAATTTGATCCAAATATCGGCTTCTGCTGGATTTTCATAAACAGTACAATCTATTTCTTTCACGAGATGTCGTTTATTGTCATCATGTAGTTTTTTAAATTTTTTCTTTAAAGAAGTATGCTTACTATGATCAATTAGCTCTGGCGTATGAACAAGCTTGGCAGCGACGGTTCTGCGGTTTCCTTCCAAAACATTAAATTTTGTAATGTCATGGTTGGACACAACTACTTGTACCTTATCGTTGGGATTAAAACCGTTTTTTAAAATATGCTCTGCCAGATTGTAAAGCTTGTCGCCTTGATCATCGACCATTTTGTCAATAGCCTCCTTTTGACTCGCTACCGGCTCAAAACGGTAATTTTCAGTGTTAACAAGGAGATCATTAATCTTGACCTTTTTGGTAGTGGCCATAACAATGGAATTTGATGTAGGAAAAGGTTCGCTGGTTGCTAATATACTGAAGATTTCTAGATCAATAGAAGGCCTGGCAATAATATAAATATGGGCACATAGGAGAAATAATAAATAGATAGTTGAGCACTTAAGTAAGAAGGCAGGAGTAACAGGCTTAGTTTTGTCGCTATTCATTTAATAGTTCCGATGGCTTAACTTATTGTTCCCATTGGTACTTAGCAATTGCTCATTGAGAACTAAATCAACAACTCTTCGGGCAAATCCACTTGCTATCAGAATAACGTCCTTATCATTCGTCAGTTCTTAAGGTAGCCGTGAACATTTGAGACTAAAGTGAATTTATTAATTCCGTTTTCAAAAGGTTTATCCAGAAGGACTTTAGAAAGGCCACAAGTGGTTATTTCCTATGCCGGTCTTGGTAGGAGGAACAAAATAGTCATGGTAATGTTGGGTTAAAGCCCGTGAAACTTCAGGACTCTGTTTCCCCGCCCTGAAGGGCGGTGCAATACTAAGGACAAGGCAATAGGTGGAATTGAACCAGAGGACCTGTATCATGAACTGTTATGAATAGCTGAAAACGATTGGGCGACGATGTCAAGCCAATTTTCTGGTTACGCAGTTAACGAACTCCACTCTTGGTCGTGGAGCTCTTACAGTTTGGCAACAAGACTCAATGTTTGCGCGAATTTGAGTTTCTGTTTTGTATGGGTAATGTTTTTGAAGTTCTTTTTGACCAAGTAGTCGACTTCCCATTTTTCTTCGCACGAGAATTTTGATTTGTCGCGGTTGTCGCGGATTTTTTTATTGTCGTATTCATACCAATCTTCGTTCAAGATTTCTCTTGACATAGTGAATAGTTTACATGAAGCGCAACGTACGTTAGGATTTGATCTTGTAAGGAAGAGTTTATGTGTTTTTTGGGTAAAAGGGTGGGGGAAATGGGTTGGATCTAAATTTGAACTTTTTCACCTCAGCCCAACTCCTCTCCAGCTCGAGAAAAGCAGGGTACATTACACTGTTTCATACAAGAAGACAACTATTGAAATTTTCGAGAAAAAGGTGAGAAGAATTTAGGTGGAAGGTAGCCGGAATTGCTGAGCCAGAATATTTAAACAAATTTTGACCTTTCGCGCTAACTAGAGCCGATTCTATTAAAGCGATTTGCAGTGCTGAGGTAATTTACAGTTGAACGCAATGAATTTTCCTAATTTCGAAACAAATCAACAAGAACTATGCGCTTGACCAAAATAAAAAAAACTCTAGATGAAGTACTGCCACACTTAAAGGTCTCGGCACGGGAAGTGATTATAAATGGAACTGCCTACACTGAACTTGGCAATTTGATTGAATTAAGAAATTCTATTTTAAAGTTGATTGCTGAAAATGTTTTTTTTGAGGAAGCGACTGCCATCTTACAAACTGAGATATTCGAATTTTCGAAGGACACAAATAATCTGGATCATGCAACAGCTAGAAATATAATTACGAATGTCGAAGCTTTGCGCCGGGCTGCATATCATTTCAAAAATGCTCTTGATGAAGCCATCCCTCAAGAGAAAGGAAATACTGTATATATCAAACTTCCCGAAATACGGGATTTTAAGGATTTAGCTATAAGTGCCGAACAATTTAATTTGATCCTTTCACAATTAATACTTAATGACGAAATTGGGGGAGATATAAAAATTGAAATGGTTGAAAATGGGTCAATCTGGCTCGAAGTTTTTGTGGGTTCAGCAAAAGCTGCTTCGATAATCGGAGCAGTGGCTTATTCCAGTGCCTTAGCTTACCGGGAAATTCAAAAAGGAAGATTAATAGCAGAGACAAGGAGAAGCAGGCAGATTCGAAACGATAAACAACAAAAATTGGAAGAGGCATTTGAAATAATGCTGGATGAATTAATGGAGGCCGAGGCGTTTCATATTAATAGTACACATTTTAGCAATGACGATCCAGAAAGACTACTGAGAATTAAACATGTTATAAAGCTGCTATCAGAAGAGATGAGCAAGGGTGCCGAAGTTGCTCCTTCTCTTACTGCACCAGAAGAGATCAAGAAAATGTTTCCGGAAATTAAGGAGCTACAGACGATGGTTTCCCGTATTAAAGAGATCATGAATAAACCGGATAGCCCCATTGGGTAGTTCCACAGGTCTATGTAAAATCTGGAAATAATGAAACAACGAATTGGATTCTTTTTTGGTAATTCAGAAATAATCTTAATTTGGTATCAAGAACCTCTTCCCTACGAACGCCACATGTTATTTCCCGCTCTGAATTAGTGACAGAATTTCTGTTATTAACCTGGCTTGAACCATTTTCCGGGTTGGCATTAGAATGCTAATAAACCTTAGTACTATGCAAGATTTTCTCTACGTCAAGGAGGGAAGTAGAAATGTGCAGGTTCTATTTTCGGATATACAATATGTTGAAGTAAATGACAAGTATGCTTCGCTGGTCACTCCAAAGGGACGATTCTTTATTCTTCAATCTCTTCATGCCATTGAAGAGATCTTACCAAAGAGCCATTTCTGCCGCATCCATCGATCGTATATAATTTCTCTACACCATACTAAATGGTTCGATCATGATAGCGTGTGCATCGGAAATGAAAAGTTGCCCATTGGGAAGAGCTATAAAACAGTTTTGCCAAAAACTGTAATCGTATTGTCGGGAGGTGAAATTTCCTTCACGAAGTAAAAGTCGCCGTTCAACCCCAATAGTGTGGCGAATGCGAAGGTGTTGAAGCAAGTGATTTTGCAAGTTTTTACCTTTCTAATCTTAACCATTGACCTTGACTGTCGTGAGAGTTTTACCCCTTGTGGGTTTTCTTCTAGCAGCAATGCCTGTTATCTCCCAAAACAGAATTGATTCTTTTTTACAGAAAGTTGATCCGCAAAAATGGTCGGCAGCAATTGAAAAGAAGGCTGAAAAGATCCAGGAAAGGATTGTTTCGAAATCTTTAAAAATTTTAGCCAGGCTGCAAGGTCATGAAGAAAAGGTCTACAGGAAAATGTTAGAAGGAAAAGATTCGCTTATCGCTAAATCTTCTATTGAACGTATCAGTTCTAAATATGAAAGCCTAAGGGGTAGAATTAAAAACCCAGCAATGGCTGATGCGGCGAAGCAATATGTTCCAAAACTAGATAGCTTGAGCGGAGCGCTCAAATTCCTTGATCAAAACGGCATAGGAGGAAAAGTAAAAGATGCGTTGGCAAAAACCGAATCGCTCCAACAGAAGTTTCAGCAGGCTGAAGAGATCAGGAGATTTATTCGGGAAAGAAAGCAACAATTGAAGGAACAATTAGAGAAGCTGGGCATGGTTAAGGAGTTGAAAAAAATAAATAAAGAAATCTATTATTATTCTGCACAGATAAAAGATTACAAGGAAATCCTGAAAGACTCCAAGAAGAGGGAACGAAAGGCTTTGGAGTTATTGAGTAAAACAAAGCTATTTAAGGACTTCATGCGAAAGAACAGCATGCTAGCTTCTTTATTTCGGTTACCTGCCGAATTTGGGGACCCGTCGTCGCAGGCCTCATTAGTGGGCCTGCAGACGAGGGCGCAGGTAAATAATTTAATACAGCAACAGATCGGTTCAGGAGGGCCAAACGCAATGCGGCAGTTCAGACAAAATGTGAATGCCGCGCAGGCTCAGGTAAACCAATTAAAAAATAAATTAAAACAATACGGGAGTGGAAGCAGCGATGATATAATGCCGGAAGGGTTCAGACCCAACAATCAAAAGACCAAAGGTTTTTGGAAGCGGTTAGAAGTTGGAACGAATACACAAACGCAAAGAGCCACTAATTATTTTCCTGTTACAAGTGATCTAGGCTTATCAGTAGGATACAAATTGAATGACAAGTCAATTGTAGGTGTTGGGGCTTCGTACAAACTTGGATGGGGCAGAGGGTGGAATCATATAAAGTTCACCAGTGAAGGCGCCGGGTTGAGGACTTTCATTGATTGGAAGTTGAAGGGAAGTTTTTGGATGAGTGGGGGATATGAGATGAATTATAAGACGGGTTTTAACAGGATATACCTGTTGAGGGATTTTTCTGAATGGCAGCGAAGCGGATTAGTTGGCATCAGTAAGGTGGTGGATGTAAGAAGCAAATTTTTTAGTAAGACGAAGGTGCAGTTGTTGTGGGATTTTTTGAGTTACAATCAAATTCCAAGATCGCAGTCGATACTTTTTCGAATTGGATATAATTTTTAAAAAATCAGTATGGCGAACGCTATTAAGGTTTCTATAGCTATTATGCTGGTGATTACTTTTGACTTTTGCCGGCTGTATGGACAACAGAATCCAATTAAAGATATTTCAATCGCGTCTCCAACGGCTGCCTCGTTAGGGAAGTACGGCGACATACCCGTTAGCTATCATACGGGTATTCCCCAAATCAGTATTCCCCTATATACAATACAAGACGGACCATTAAAACTGCCCGTCAGTATGAGCTACCATGCTTCCGGCCTAAAAGTTATGGAACTTGCAAGCTGGGTAGGTGCAGGTTGGAGTCTTAGTGCGGGTGGCATGATCACAAGAAGTGTGTCAAGCGCACCCGATGATCGTGGTTTTGGAAGCGTAAGCAATGTTTCAAATGGACACTTTAGTAATTATGGGTATAACAATTATTACTGGGTGAATTATTCAGGAAATGGTTGCCCTCCAGCCACGGCGGACAATAAATTGATTGATGGAAGTCCAATCGTAAATGGAACGGCGGATTATGAACCTGATATTTTTACATTTAACTTTTTGGGATACTCAGGAAAATTTTATTTCCGAGATGACCGAATGCCTACATTGGTGCCAGAACAGGATATTAGAATTCAACCGATCACACAGACAAGCGCAGATAATATTTATGGATTTATTCTCACAACTCCGGACGGAACGAAGTACTATTTTGGAAAAAATCAGCTTTCAGATGGAAATATTGATGCGTACGAGGTTACTAGCCCATACGCCTCATCGACAGGAATAACCAATGGCACATGTATTTCAAGCTGGTTTCTCAACCGGATCGTTTCTGCTGACGGAAAGTTTTCAGTAAAACTCATCTATGTCAGCGATCAATATAGTTACTATACAATTTCCATGTTTCCTTTGCCTGGTACAGAGCCGTCAACTACTAAAGAGTATAAGCTAATCAAAAATAATCTTGATGGAGTTCGTCTAAGCCAAATAATAACTAGTGCAGGAACTATGAGCTTTATCGCGGGATCCGCCAGACTTGACTTATCAGGATATAATACTTCTACAATAGAAGAAACCACTAATAGCAATGGTAAGACGTTAGGAAGCATCGAGATCAACAATAATCAAGGATTTTGCAAGGCGTTTTTATTCCAGTACGACTATTTCATTGATAATACGACATCATTGCCAGGAGGTATTTCTGCAGAAATTAGTTCGGCAACTATTGACAAGAAAAGACTCAGGTTGAAGCAAATTCAGGAGCGGAGCTGTGATAGCACAATCGTGATTCCAGCTTATAAGTTTTCATATTCAACTCCGTCAGGAGACCCCGATTTTGCTCCGCGCGGACTAAATTTTGCTCAAGATCATTGGGGGTTTTATAACGGAAAAACCAGTAATGACAAACTGATACCAACCTATACAGTTGATAATTTCAATGTTTACCCCGGAGCCGACAGAGAGTCGAGCTGGCCCGAAATGTCATATGGTACGTTGAAACGTATTCAATACCCTACCGGTGGAACAACTGATTTTGAGTTTGAGCCTAATGATATCTGGTCAGATTTTCCCTACTATGAAGAAGTCTCAAGATTGAGCTCAGCAATTGGTCCAGGGGTAGGTCAATCCGGCAATCAGACATTGCAATTGAATTGCAGCGGAAACATTTATAAAATAATTCTTGATTTTCATTGGACAAATCCAAGCACGACTGGAACAGCTTCTATTGCATCAATCAATGTGAGCAGGACGAGCCCGCATGCTGAACAAACCATCCAGCCATCCTCCGGTAATCAGAATTTTTATTTCAACATGAGTAACATGACAGGTGTTGATTATGCGACCGTAACGTTCTATGAAGAAATTCCACACACATACCAAGGAAACAAAACGGTTGGAGGTTTGAGAATAAAAACGATTACGAACAGCGACAGTGTAACAAGTGTGTTAAACAAAACACATTACTCTTATCTCGTTAACGGGGAATCCTCTGGTATTCTCTATGGACGACCGACGTATGTGGAGTTCATTCGAAATGACATTTATGAAATGGTAGGCACACCAACCGCGTTACCCCTAAGTACCTACGGTTGCTATTTTCCTGATGGATATGCCGGCGACCATTTAAAATCCCCTAGTCCTTTAAGGCCCCTAAGCAATACACAGGGAAATCATATTGGCTATAACGAAGTCAAGGTCTCTAAAACAGGAAATGGCTTTAGCATCTTTCGTTACTACGGTTCCGATGTTTGGGATATCGATCAGCGAGACGTCGCGATTCGAAATGTAAGTTCAACATGCAGTCAAGCTATTCCGAATTTTCCACACGCTCCGCTGCCTACTGAATACAAACGAGGCGAGCTCAAATATGAAGGGCACTACAATGAAAGTGGCCAGTTATTGAAGGAATCTACCTATTATCCGGTCTATACAGAAAGTCCCGTTAAGACCCCCGGGGTCGTGTATTGGGTTAATTCTTCTACGGGAAACGGAAAGACGCGGTATGAGTTATCAACCGCAAAAAAAACCAGAGTAACAGTCGTGTCCCGTGATTATTCAAGTCCGGGACATGCATTAACAACCATAGATTCTTCCTTTTATGAAAGCCCCAATCACTCCATGTTGACCAGAAGTGTTACCACGAATTCTAAAGGAGAGATTCTTGAAACAAAATATAAGTATGCGAGCGATTACCGCGTCGCATCTTTCGACACCTTATCAGATTGCTATGCTCAATATTCAAGTGCGGCAACTACCGCCCTCAATACCCTTAACTATCAACTAGCGACTTGCTCTAGTTCAGGCTCTTGCAATTGTAAATACACAGCTTTTAACCAATACGAACGCGACATTAGCCTTGCAAGGATCGCTTATGTGAATTGTCGGAGAACAAAATTCATGGATTCCATAAATACCTATAAGACAAACCATGATTATGCAAAGGCAAATGCAGATTCAGAGTTAAAGCCATTGTTGCAATTGCAAGATGACTTTGAGAATCCTGTGATCGAGTCATCGACGTGGAAAAGAAGTCTTTTAGCAAGTGCTTCTTTTAGTAAGTATGATTATAATCCAGATAGTAACGTGTATGTAAACAAGACAAAGCTTATCAATCTTGCTGCTTTGTCGCCTACGTTTAGTCAATCGACTACCACATCAAACTCAGTCACTAAAGATAGTCGCTATAAAGATGAAACCTCGTATTCATTTGAAACTGGAAACCTGTCTCAATATGTTCCGTATAATGGAGTTGGGAATTCATATTTATGGGATTATGTTAATCAAAACCCGATCGCAAAGATTATTAACGCTGGTAGCGAAAAATTCGCGTACACCAGTTTTGAAGCTGATGGCAAAGGCAACTGGACATTTTCCGGTACACCTGTAACTGATTATACATGCCCGACCGGAAAAAAAGTCTATGTATTAAACGGATCAAACAATGTTACGAGGTCGAGCCTTAACAGCACTACGACCTATATAGTAACATATTGGGCAAAGAGTAGTTCTCCGCTTTCTATTGCAGGTACAATTTCCGGCTATCCGATTTCGGGAAGGACAATTGACGGCTGGAGACTCTTTGAGCATCGCGTTAATGGACAATCCACTGTAACTATAACCGGTACGGTTTCAATTGATGAGTTAAGATTGTATCCATCCACTGCTCAAATGAACACTTATACTTACACACCCTTACTCGGCTTGATCGCACAGTGTGATGCGAATAACCGCGTTTCATATTATGAATACGACAAATTAGGCCGACTTACTATAATAAAGGATCAAGACAAAAGAATACTGAAAAAAATCTGCTACAACTACTCGGGGCAAACAGAAAATTGCAGCTCGGGCTATTATGTAAATGTTTTAAAGAATGGGAATTATTACAAGAATGACTGCGGCAGCGGATATTCTGGTACAAGCGTAACCTACAATGTGAATCCGGGATCTTATAGTTCGCCGGTTAGCCAGGCATATGTGGACTCCTTGGCGCAGGCAGACGTATATGCAAATGGACAGGCGTACGCCAATGCCAATGGAAGTTGTAACTGTGACACTAATACGTGCACGGGCCCTTCTCAAAAATGTATTTATAATGTGTGTTACACAGGAGAATTGAAGTGCGTTTCTTCGGTGTACAATTCCAAAACTAATCTGTGGACTTGTACCTATAGGTATGTATTCAGTATTGATTGCAGTAGCAATTTTTCACATACTACACAGAGTGCAAGTTCCTGTGCAGTGGATCCACCCTGCCATTAACCATTAATAAGATAAACATGACTAAAGTTGGTTTCGCATTCGCCCTTTTCACTACAACGATCAGTATCTATTCCATTTCCTTTGTCGACATAGATGGTTCTGAGCTCAATTTTTCTGGTTATCAGGGGAAAAAAATTTTGATCGTCAACACGGCAAGTAACAGCCCTTACACTAATCAATACGCGTCCCTTGAGCAATTATATCAACAGTATAAAGATAGCCTGATGGTTGTGGCTTTTCCTAGTAATAGTTTTGGTAATGAGTCTGGAAACAATGCCGCGATCAAAAACTTTGTGCTCAACACCTACAATATACATTTCTTGCTCGGTGCAAAGGTCGAAGTAACCGGATCGGGCCAGGCGCCAATATTTCAATGGCTAACGCAAGAAAGTCGGAATGGAATGATGAACAACACGATCCAAAGCGATTTTCAAAAATTCCTTATTGAAAAGGATGGAACATTAATCGGGGTTTTTTCTGCTGACGTTAGTCCACTGGACAGCTCGATTCATCACGCCATCATAGGGAAATAATTATTACAATCAATCAGCATGATATGATAAACTTTTTAACAAGGGTTTGGTTAACAGTTTCGATGCTTGTTATAACCTTGTATGTGAAAGGACAACAAATAGCTCCGCCCGCTTACAGCGGAAACATAAAGATCAATTTTGTTAGGACATGGGACGCGACAGCGCCTTATTGGAACCCTGATTCATTAATTGTCCGAACGCTCAAAGAAGTAAAGCAAGCAACTCAGTATTTGGATGGGCTAGGAAGGACCATACAGACGGTGTCAAAACGAGGATCACTTATTAGCGGAGGAACGGCATATGATATGGTAACTTCAAACGTCTACGATTCTATTGGGAGAGAGGGGATAAAGTATCTGATGTTCGCAGCTAATAATACGGGTGGAAACACGTCTTTGAGCGATGGATTATTTAAAGTAAATCCATTTCAGCAAGATTCGACATTCAATAAGGCGATGTTCAGCGATGAAAATTGGTATTATTCACAAACTAACTTCGAACCGTCACCATTGAATCGACCCCTAGAAATTTTTGCACCTGGGAATAATTGGGTAGGAACGTCCTTGCAGAGTTTGGAAAATAACCGGCATTCCATCAAAATAAAGCATTTGTTAAACACGCTTGCCGATTCTGTGAGAATTTGGAATGTAACAGACGCGACAAATACGTTTGGTTCATACTCGAGTACAGCCGTGTATGATTCTGGAACACTTTACAAAAATGTATCGACGGACCAGCACAACAATCAACTCATCGAATTCAAGGATAATGAAGGAAACGTCATCTTGAAGAAAATTCAATTAACATCGACGGCTGATACAGGCATCGGAAAAGGACATGTTGGCTGGCTTTGTATCTATTATATTTACGATGATCTGAACAACTTAAGATGCGTGGTTCAGCCAAGGGGCGTAGAGCTGTTGCTGGCAAATGGCTGGAATTTTACAGCCTTAAACAGCATAATCCTGAAGGAGCAATGTTTTCGCTATGAATATGACTATAGAAAGAGAATAATTATGAAAAAAATGCCCGGAGTAGCTCCTATTTGGATGGTTTATGATTCCAGAGACAGATTGGTTCTGTCGCAGGATAGCGTCATGCGAGCATCTCATCAATGGCACTGCACTCAATATGATGTTTTAAATCGGCCATGTGCTACTGCGCTATTGAATGATAATAGTAATTACAATAATTTGACGTACCACATTGCAAGGGCCGATACAAGCATTAATTATCCATCCGCAGGTGCATATACTTTTGATACGTTGACTAAATCTTTTTACGATGATTATAGCTGGCGCGGCGGCCAAGGTAATCCATTGAACGATACGCGAAATGAAGCTTATGATGCATATTTGCACAATGTGTCAAATGTTGAATGGCCTTATGCGCAAGATGCAACTTTAGCAACGACTCAATTGAAAGGAATGGCTACCGGCGGCAAAACCAAAGTATTAGGAACTGGATCTACATATTTATATGCAGTAAACTTTTACGATGAGAGCGGAAGGCTTATTCAGGTGCAATCGCAAAATATTACCGCTGGCACCGATGTAGTAACAACACAGTATAGATGGTCTGGACAAGTGTTATTGACTGTCGCAAAGAATGAAAAAGGAGGGAACAATGTACAAACCACGGTCGTGCTCACTCGCATGACCTATGATAGTTTGGACCGAGTTGTAAATACCGAAAAGAAATTGTGCAACACGAAAGTCAGTGGAGGTGCTATGTCCACAACCTGGAAAAGCATTGCGACTAGGGAGTATAATGCGCTTGGTTGGCTGAGTAAAAAGAAAATCGGATCGACACCTTTGGACTCATTGACCTACGATTACAATATTCGAGGTTGGATGCTCGGAGCAAATAGAGCTTATGTAAAGGATACAATGAGCACGGCCAATTGGTTTGGCTTTGACCTTGGTTATGACAAAACAAGCTTCACAGTGAATGGCAGCAACAAAAGCTATGCTTCAGCGCAATATAATGGTAATATTGAAGGTATGCTTTGGAAGAGTAACGGAGACGATCAGTTAAGAAAATATGACTTTAGCTATGATGCGGTAAATCGTTTAGTCGGAGCTGATTTCAACCAGCTAACCAATAATAATTTCTCAAAGTCCGCAGGAATGGATTTCAGTGTCAACGGATTGGACTATGATCAAAATGGAAATGTCCTGAACATGAATCAACGGGGTTGGAGAGTAGGTGGCAGCATTACTATTGATAGTTTGCTATACACATACAATGATAACAGTAACAAGTTACTCAATGTGCTTGATCGAAAAAATGATACGGCGACAAGACTTGGTGATTTTAGAAGTTCTAAAATATATATGGATGCGTTGAACCAAAGCAAGAGTATATCCGCTACTGATTACACTTATGACGCGAACGGAAACATGTATATTGATAACAACAAGGATATCTCTAATATCCACTACAATTATCTGAATTTACCAGATAGCATTACTGTAGCTAATAAAGGAACAATAAAGTATGTATATGACGCTGTAGGCAATAAACTTAAAAAAATCACGACGGAAGGGAGTCGAGAAACGACAACATTATATTTGTTCGGTACTTATATTAACGACACCTTACAGTTTTTGGGGCATGAAGAAGGAAGAGTTCGGTACAATGTACCAGATAGCAGTCTGCAATATGATTACTTTTTCAAAGATCATTTAGGGAATGTAAGAATGGTTCTCACAGAACAGCAGCAAACTAACTCCTATCCAGTCGCTTCGTTAGAGACCACCGCCTTAAACGATGAAAGACTTTATTACTCTGGATTGGACACAGGTCGCGTAAACAAAAGTTCAGTGGCTGGCTACCCAAATGACACCTACACTAACCCCAATGACTTCATTCAAAAGTTGAATGGAAATGATGCCAAGATAGGGGTCAGTATTGTCCTCAAGGTAATGGCTGGCGATAAGTTTAATTTATTTGCCAAGAGTTGGTGGAATAGTGGAAATACTCCCGGTACTCCGGTTAGCCCATTAAATGATCTAATGGGTGCATTAGCTGAAAACATTGGGTCGATACCAGGTAATCATGCAACCGGAATAGAGATAATAAATAGCGGTGTGTTGAGTCCGAATATAGCCACCTTCCTTAGCAGTCAAAGTGGATATACTAGTAGTAAACCTAAAGCGTTTGTTAACTGGATTTTATTTGACGAGCAATTTCGTTACGTGGGGACCAGTAGTGGATTTGAGCAGGTTGGTGCAAGTAACACATTGACTACTCATACTCAAACAAATTTAACATTAGACAAAAATGGATATTTGTATGTTTATGTAAGTAATGAAACACCCAACATCGACGTGTTTTTTGACAATTTAACCGTTACGCACATACGAGGCCCTCTCTTGGAGGAAACGCATTTTTATCCATTCGGATTGACTATGTCAGGGATTAGCTCGAAAGCGCTAGCTTTTGGTAGCCCTGATAATCGATTAGATTACAGCGGCAAGGAAAAACAGGAAAGTGAATTTATTGATGGATCTGGCCTGGAAGAATACGATTTTGGTGCAAGACGCTATAATTCCCAAATAGGGCGATGGTTTAATATTGACCCCTTGGCGGACCAGAGTAGAAGGTGGTCTCCTTACAACTATGCTTATAACAATCCGGTAAAATTTGTTGACCCCGATGGAATGTATTCGGGGCCGTTCCAGCGGTCGGAAGCTGATATGGCTTTGTCGGAAGCAAATCTAGCTATAGAAATAAGAGACAAATTAAGCCAAGCGATTGCGAGTAGCTCCAACACCTTTATAACAGTGAAAAACAATCGAGTATCCTCTCGGCAAGAAGCCAATAGCGCAGAATCGACTGAACCAACTGAATCTTTTGGCTTTAATGGCGGTTTTCAAATCGCCAACAACTCAACTGCAACTATAAGAATTTTTGGTACTGCATTGACGACAGAAAAAGGCATGAGCGATTTAGGGGAATTTGGGGGCAATACGGAATATGAGTCTGAAGTTGAATCCCAAGATTATGAATTTTATGATCTAAAGCCTAACGAACGATTCGAGCCGCAAGTTTGGGAAGGTGTAAAAGATGGTACATCTTATAAACGTTACAGTGGAAGGATTGTAAATATGAAAACTGGAGAAGTAGTCAATAAAGACGTAGGGATATTTGATGTAGATGGAATACAGATGCAAGAGAATCAAAATTTTTTCCAAGTAGGTCAAGACCAATTTACACGCAACTGCCACAATACAAGATTTATTAATGATTTGCCTGGGGAAATTAAGATTCAACCGGGCCCTTGGAACGCAGCTTTTGCTCCAAGAAGAGGCGGGTTGATCGAAATAACTAATACGAACGATGGGACAGGGCGAATTTTCCTAAAAACCTCTGGAGCGCCGTTGGAAGTACCGAACATCAAATATGGTGGCTATCACGATCCTAAAAGCGCCAATAACTTCTTTTAATTTTTGGCAGATTAGATTATTTTTAATGAATATTTGTTTATGAAAAAAAGAACCCTCGTTTCCGCTTTATATATGTTGTATTTCGCTGCATGCAGCCCTCAGGATACTAAATACGTACATCCTTGCCAGGGAAAGTATGGATCCGAAACGGTGATTCAAAACATTAAAGATCGACACAATTTGAAAGAGGCAAGCATTGTTTTTAAAGAATGGTATGTTGATCCAGCGCGAATTCCCAGCAATTGTGACACGATACACTTAAATATCGCCGCCGATAATGCTCCATTGTTGTTAGAAGATTCATTTGCTATTTCAGTTGGCCGCTTGTTTTTTGACGACCCTTCAAATTCCTCGGTAAGATATTTGTATATTGAAGGAAAAGATCTGTGGCCAAGCATCGGCAAAGTCAATATAAAATATTTAATTTCTAAGGAAAAAATTGACGCGTATCGATATCAGCCAAACCTGTCGCTCGAGAATTCTGAAAATCAACAATATCGTGTTATCGAGAGATTTTTTTCAAAAAGTTCAGATGGTGAAAAAGCATTAACAATTGTGGCAAATTTGACGAACGATGTAAACGATCCTCAAAAGCTAGCTAAAGTGATCAAAGAACAATATCGAAAAGAAATTACAGATGGACACTTAACACAATTTTCAGTGGAGTTGAGAATCACTTCACCCTTTTGTAAACTTTGTCAAAGTAAGACGTATTTGCTCTTTTTTGACAAGGCAAATGGAAATATGTAGAAAGGTTTGATTCCTTCCTTCCACAAGTCTCACTCGCTTTTCAAAACAGTTAGTCGAAAAACCCCTAGACAATTTAACCATTCATCGAACTAAATACTTTTAACTTCATGGCAGTTGAGAACCTATTCTGAAGGCGGACTATAATTGCTAGGCTTACAGCCTGATAAGTTTAAATTTTTTAGGCAGAGGTGTTCCGCCCGTAGCCTAGCGAAGGCGGATAGCAACAAACCCCTATGTTAGTCACCTTTGTTTAAAGAAGAACGTTTATATTTTCTTCGAAAAATAATATAGCTGTAAATTAATGACAGAATATGTATAACTGAAACTATAACAAGATATATTTTCATGAACCTTTGGTTCTTTAAAAATATTTCTATCGTTGATTCGTCAAAAAATGAAGGATATGAATTCCATGACAATGTCTCCGATAAGGTGGTATAAATAATAATTCCACAAGGGATTAACATCCAAAACAACATGGAGCTTAATCGATAATTTGCTATTAATGGAATTTTGTTAAAAAAAATCGTCAATGAAAGAACCGCTACAATAAGTGAATACAACATCACATGTTCAGGTTCCAATCCGATGTTGTCTATTGACCAGTAATCTCCTTCATATAGATCAAGAGCCCCGCCAATTACAATAGCCACACTAAAAGGCAGTACAGCTGCCACGATATAAAGTTTTGTTAGGTTTGGCATTAATACTTAAACATTGGGACTGGTCTAAAGTGTAATGGACGCTAACATCCAGGACTTTCTACTGTGCTGATACTCCGTATCATTTCAGTATGAAATTGACGCGAGTAAAGATAGAAAGCTGATGGTATATTCCCGAACGTTCGGTTATTTTCTTGAAGCTGGGACTGCAGCTGATGAGCCATGTGTCTTTTCTGGTTCCAAATTCAAACCAGTTAAATCTCTGGATAACAAATTATGTCTGCCACAAAGGTTTCCAAAGCGCCGCATACAGTCCCCACCTCATCAAATGTAGGTCGTGGAATAAGCCCATGGACTAGTTTACTTCTTAAATTGTAACACAACGTAAAAAAGGCCGTTGCTGATTTATTCAAGTACGTAGCTTTCAAATTAATTGCAAGTCTTCTGCCAGCTGACCCGATTGACTCATTTCGCATGTTATTTAATCCGCCAATCAAAGCTTCTCTGTTTCGAATCTGCGATTTAGACACAGTTTCCACTAGTAGATCAATTAACTTTTGCTCTTCGTCGGGGCGTTCATTTTGTTCAACGAGTGTTTCAAGAGCCATCATAAGCAACATAAACCTTGCGTCCACGTAATCGGTAAATGATGAGGCACTAAATAGTTCAAACGCTAACCGCTTTTTTTCATTAAGAGACCCTTCAATGGAAAATGCTTTTTCAAAAACTTCAAAACTGACCTCCCTTGATTTTGTTATAAACGCTGTGGCACTAAACTTTGCAAATTTTGGATTGATTGCTGATTCATAAACTTGAAGGCCATGCAGATCGTTTAGCACTCTAGTCCCGACTTCTCTTTCTAACATTTTTAATCCGTAATGTGTCCAATGTCCTTTTGCTGCTCGATCTCCAAAATCAGCCGGGAACCTCAGTTTAGCAAAGGCTAACGTGATTTGATCTCTCGATATTTCACCTGCTATTTGGGCTTCCTCCGAGGTGGTATACCCTTCCCCCTTCAAAACTAATTGGGTTGAATCTTTTATGTTGCATTCCGCGTGGTTGGATTGTAAACTGATTTTAATTTTTTCAGAATTGAGGATCGGAATTGTTCTCTCTTCAAAGGGAAATTTCACTTTGTCGCAGGTATTGAATCTAAGTCTAAATGAATAACTCATAACTATCATTTATGAAATTAAAACTAATTTGATGAAACCTCTCCTTGGAGAGGGTTGACTTATCGGCCATAGCGAAGTGACGATCGGCGTGACGTCTTTCTGCAAATTGGATATCCTCGATGAAAATACACCGCTATATTTCTACCTTTACCTAATGCACCAAATAAAAAACCTTCATCTTCTCTGGCATCATGGTCCAAAAGATTTATCACTGATGAGAGAAGCTGCATTGATACATTATCGCTTTGGAGGAATTTCATTCGAAATAAATAGTTATTATAACCAAAAACTTTCGATTACTATCAGGCAGGGATTGAATCCTTTCGGTCACTATTTTTCAGCCTCGCGACTTACAAAAATAGTCACTGAGACTTTTGGACGTTTTTTCCAGGATTAGCTGTAAGAGAAAAAGTTCTGAATGCAGGAGACAAAGTATAAGGTATGAGAGGATTAACGGAAAGTGTGGAGAAATGCACTTCTATACACACACGCATGGCGCAGATGGAGCCCCTTAAGTGTTGGATTCGCGGATGCGTCTGGATATAAATTAGTGATCTACGAAGTCACAAAGGCTACCTCCGTTCTTGAATCAACGAATAAACGCTCTAAAACAAAACAGCTTTTCAGTACTATAGTGCAAAGCAACCTAAAGAAACTGGGAGAAATGATTGAAAAGAAATTTCAGCTACTGGATGAAGTGATAAAAGATATAAAAATTAAGATTGGAGGCGGCCCCTACAATAGGTTTGAGTTTTATATTATTTTGACGCTGGAACTTTTGAGGTACGAGCTCTTTCAAATTGGCAAAATGTCGGACAGAACTGCCGACGCTGTATCTCAATTATTTGCCTTCAGGACGCATGAGCTATATTATCGGGATCATCCGGACCTCTACAACAAGTGTCTAGCTCTATTTAATTTATTAAGGGATTATAATGTAAAATTAAAGAATCATGACCTGCCTGGAAAAATCGGTATTAGGGATGAAGAATGGAAGGATTTTTTTGTTAAAAGTATATCAGGATTACTTAAGTCGTAAGGAATCGGGTTATCTATAGATATTTCATAGGGGCTATCACGAATTAGAGACTGCGAGGTATCAATGACCCGACCGAATTTCAGGAGAATTTGCAATTATCAGGCATTAGACCTGAATTGGCAAAAGAGGAAAACGATTTTCAGTTTTTTAGATAAAGACATGATGGTATCAAGCCATTAATGACATTCCGACTTTAGGAGAACCGAGATTTCTCTGTGCGGGGTAGTGGACGTTGAGATCAACCCCTAGCACGAAGCCTTTATTCATTTTAATTATTATTTTTTTTGCATATTACTTTCTAAACCGGCTTAGCATAGTCGGCCGTCATTCGTTCCATATATTTTATTTTTGCAATTCAGTTCTTTGAAAAATGTACTATCCATTTTGGAGAGGGAGGAGTCTTCGTAGCATATGTTTTATAAATGACTTCATTTTTTAAGATAGCGAGCGACAGTAGGTCGGTGCTGTGTTCGATCTACTTTTCTATGGACAGTCAGGGAGACTAAGCAAATTATTTGGCTCAAGACCATCATTCTCTGTCTTAATATACCTATTTCCATTGTGAGTGGCGATTATTACATTCACTTCGTTCCAGCCAACCTTAACATAAAAGGCAAATTCCCCATTGAGGATGTAGTTTATTGCTTCTTGTTGGGTGATTTTCCACCTTGTGGTGTCGCCATTGATACCACCAACGTGTTGAATTCTTTCGTGCGGACTTTGTCTATTAGTTTTGTTAATACAGTGGATTTGAATTCGCTGCGCCATTTTTTAGTTTTTAATAGTTATAGAGTACTTATATATTATCCTTAATGAAACAACTATTTTGACAGCTTCAAAAATAATTAGCCAGGTAGTGATTATTTTACGCGAACCCGAAGCTTATACGATGATGACGTTGTTTTTGTAAGATCAGCCTTATTTAATAAACAAGTAAAATGACTGTTGGAGTGCCTAAGCTTGATGGAGGCACAGTTTGTCATCGCCGAGTTTATCCCCAAATAAACCCGCTCCTTTTTCAGATATTTCAAATTTCATCCGCCATGTTGCCAACAATATCCGCGGGAACGGGCTTTACGTGAACACCGCGTGCCTTTTTTGGTTATTGCCTTGCATTGTGTAGTTGAAGGAGAAGGAACGCTATAAAGTTTCGGCGTCGACTTTTTTGGTGCGGCACAAATTCCGCAAGTGCCGCCGGATTTGCACCATTTGCAATAATTACAGGAGGAACAGGCATTGCAAGGTGTTTTTCCGTAACAGGTGGCTACATCCTTTTTTTTGGAAGAGGTGGTTTCTTTGTTATTAGATTTTTCGGGACAAGCCGTGCTTAATACGAGTGATAAAGCAGCTAATGGTAGCAGTACCCATTTCATAAGATTAGTTTCAAGGTTTTTTCTTTGTAGTTGCGAGAGCAGATCTAAGTTAATTCGAATAGGTTAGATTTTGATCTTATTCAAGTAAAAGTGTTTTTACGGGAAACCGTAATACGCATTGAGATGAATTGAAAGAGAATGTAGGTCCGACGCTACCTATATGATCCCCATATCCTTACAAAACGCCACTAGTTGCTCGTTCTTTGTGAAGTCGAGTTCTGTCCTAATTTGTTTAAGGCGTTTTTCGATACTACTTAGTCCTGAGGGACGTAGATTTTTCTCTTCAAGATGTTCGGGGATATTTTTCTGAGACACACCATTTGCAAGCAGGGATATGATGGCAATATCTATTTCTGAAAACTCATAAGCGTTCTTTTTGTTGATCAATTGGGTAATGTGCCTAGGAAAATATTTCTTGTTCTCCGAAAGTTGTTCCATGGCCAGCTTGAGTTCTTTGGAGTCATTTCTGGCTTTTCGTACATAACCGTCGATGTCGTGCTGTTTAAACAAACTTTCGATTACTGTTGCTTTATTCTCTGCTGAAAAGACCAATATTTTCAAACCGGGTTGTATGTTCCGTGCTGCTTTAAGCAATTCTATACCACTAGTTATTTGTTGCGGCCGATCATCTTCATCAAAATAGAGATCGATGATCAGTAAATCATATGGCTTAGCTAATTTATTGCTCGTTACTATTTTAGACAAGGCATCGTCGCAATAGGAAACATAGTCCATGTGCTTAATGCCCAGATCTTCTAACGTCTTTTGAATAGAAATGCTGATGCTTTCATGGTCTTCGGCTATCAGGACCCGGTCAATCATTATTTGTGCCAGTTGGTAATGAGATTTCGATTTTTAATCCAGAGTTGCCGTCAAAAATAATTGTGCCGCCAAGGTTTTTAATACGGGTTTCCGTATTTCGCAGGCCGTTACCAAATTTAAAGGTGGGCGACAAACCAGTACCGTCGTCTTTATAATGAATTTTGATGTAATTGCCGTTTTCACTGAACTTGACCACTACGTTCTTTGCTTTGCTATGTTTTGACATATTGATCATAAGTTCACGCAGTATATATTCCAGTTCTGTTTTTTCAGACTTTGATAGCTTGCTCCATATCTTTTCCTGATTTCCTGCTATCAGAACTTTTGTATCTCCTGAACTGAAAGAATTGAATAGGCGATTAATTTGCGCGGAATAATCAGCGGAAACGTTTGATGGTTGGTCGTAAGATATGTCGCGGGACTGCTCGTACAACATCTCGATCTTATCGAGCATTGACTCCTTGTCTATTTCGTCCCGGTGTTCCAGATCTGCCATGATTTGGTACAAACCATTAGCTACTACATCATGAACCTTTTTGGAGGTGTTAAGCTGATGTTCGCGAATCCTTTTTTGCGATTCTTGCTCTATCCTCCGTTTCCTTCTAAGGTACCACACTATGCTTAAAGCAAAAACTAAAATGAAGCCTACTATTATTATATAGATATATATGCGCTGTTTAAAATTATCCCGCTGCAATTGGAAGTTATCTGCTTTATTTTTTTCTGTCTCGAATCGAATTGCAGCAAATTGGTTCCTTGTAACACTACGTGCTTGTTTTAAGCTGTCATTTAGTTTGTAATAAACGCGGGAATATTCTTGAGCGTCATTGGCTGAAGCAACCCTGGTTATTTTTTCAATGGCTTCGAGTATATCATCAGGATTTTGCGCTAACTGATACATTTTTTTCGCATAGAATAAAGAAGAGTCTGGCCGGATAGCAAAATAGTAATCGGACAAATGCAAATAGCTTGCATTTAATCCTCGCCGGTCGTTCTTAATTTCACGAACGGTCAGTGCCGTTAAAAGTTCAGGCGCGGCGTAATAATTGGAATTTTCTAACCATTTTGTTCTTGCAAGGTTGGATAATGCCCTGGCATAAGCAAGGGTATCCTGCTTGCTATTATCTATTGCAAATTGAAGGAGATTTTTGGCTTTGCTAAAGTCTTTCTTATTTTGATATGCAACCGCCAGGTTGTTCAGTAAGGTCGAATTTATTTGATCCTTTGCCTGCAATTCTTCTGCTTTCATTAGATTCCTGATTGCGGCATCATAATCTTTTTGCTCAAGATAGCTTCGGCCCAGTAAATTATAATTTGATAACAGATAAGGTTGGTCACCCAATATTTTTTCATCAAGAAGTTTTTGTGATTCGGTTACGGTTTCCTGACTGCCAAAATGATCGCCGGAATTGAATTGCATTGTTGCCATCCGGTTGTATGCGCCGGCTTTTTCTAAACGGCTAGTTGAATTATTGGCTACCTTATTATAATAATAAAATGCCGAGTCATTGCCTAAACGAAATAATGAGTCACCTTTTTGGTAGTCGAGATATGTTGAGTTGGTTAGAACTGCTTTATTATTTTTCTTGCATGCGTGGAAAAATATAACAAGAATAATTAATAAAATCTTTTTCAAGGCAGGTTCTTTGGTTGATTAAAAAATACAAAGTTTTTAGAACCAGTCCTAAAAAAAGTAAGGCAAGAATTACTTGCCTTACAGGTTTGCATCACGGATGAGGAGGTGGGGGCGGAGGAGGAGGTGGTGGAATATCACCCGTTTCTCCACCCGAGTCGGTGTCTGATGTTATAATATGGACACCGTTGCATTTAGGTCCTCCGGGTACATGCGGGGTCGGGTTGGTGCATAGAACTGTCAAATAGAATATGATTAATTCTAACATTGTTTGTAGTTTTAAAAATGAATGAATACGGCTGCGGGCTGCGGATGCGGCCAGCGCAAACATTTAATCCAGGTAAGAAGCGCTTCTTACCAGTGGGAAGTGGAACTTCGAAAGCGAAGCAGGCAACCGCTTCCCTGGCCAATTACCTGCTATCGCGATCTCCGCTCTTGTGAAAGAAACCTGTACAGTAGCTCCGTAGCTGATGAAGCTTTAATGAATCCGAACAAAAATATCCTCGGCTAAGAGCCTATTCAGCAAACAATTCTGATAATTCCAGTAATTCCAATGAATTCCGAAAATGTGAGTGGGAGTTGGTGAGATTGGGAGAGATTCTCGTAAACAGTTCCGAAAATGTTTAAAGATTACGTCAACGCAGTCGTAAATGACTATCGTGAAAAAGTGGATTCAAATAATATTTCTTTAAACTTATATCCGCTTACACCTGCGAATGTGAAGAAAGAGTGTAAGGCGGTTTGCCAGGCTCGTTTCCGAAAAACGGATGAACGAATGCTAAGCGCTTTTTTTGGACAGGAGAGAAATAAGGATAGCTACCTCCAGGCGATTGAACGTTGTGAGATCGACAAGTTTAGACCAATGATCAATTTTGTTGAAGGCCGAAGTAAAGAAACCGATCAAAAGAATGTTGAATTGTTAGCGTGGCTTATCGACTTTAAAGACCGTCCATTTGATCTTCAAGGAAGATACGGGGGTGCAAAGCAATCCATCGATTTGGATGAGCCGCAAGTTGGTACGAGTGAAGATATAAATCGAAATAATAGTGTGAAGCCGCTACTATCACATGTTACTACCATTCAACCTAAACTTCCATCTGGCGAAATTCCAACCACGAGCTTAAAAAAATCAAGATCGAAAACAAGGATCTGGCTTGTTGCGTTAGTTGCTGCGCTCTCTGCCGGAACGGCGGCATATGTCACATCAAATAATCGGGTTTCTGGTAACAATACACACAGCGGTGACTCCTGTATGTACTGGAAAGACGATCACTACGAAAGGATTTCTTGCTCACAGAAAGTTCGGTATTCAAAAGTGATTGCTTTAGATCCGGATCTGCTTCAAAATTTCAAAAAGATCACTCGTCCAGACACGATCACTTACAACTCCATTGGTAAAGTTTGGTATATTAAAATAAAAGGAAAGGTGGAGTATTATACGGATATGGGTTACCATCCACTTGAAATGAAGGTGCAGTTAAAACCCATCACTAAGTATATCATTGATACCCATATTCGGCAAAAGACTCTGTCGAAGGATAGTTTAATAAACGAGTTGGAAACCACTGACACCAATGTAAGTCAGCCAAATAATTTAAAACTTCAATCTAAACGGCAGAAAACCGCTTCCTCAAATCTATATGGACGGTGCCAGGCAATCACAAAAGCGAACAGTCGGTGTTTAAGGAATGCGAAACGAGGGGGTTATTGTTGGCAGCATGGGAAGCGGGACTCTTAATGGGGGACTACATCCTGTACAATATCGGAATAAATTAGGGTCTAATTTGTCATGATTAACCTCGCTATGTCCGAAAAATTGACGCGATCTAATAGGTATGTTGGGAACATTTGACAAAGTGATTTAGTAATCTGAGTAAAGCCTTATTCTTCTTACCTTAGTTTCTAAATCATCAATATCGCTTTCGGTATCATCAATGCGACTGGATAAATCTTCTAAAATAGATTCAAGGTCATTGACTTTTCTTTCTAAATCATATACGTCTCCGTTGGCTGACTCAATTTCTTTAGATAATTTTTTACTTCTTGTACATTGGTAGAAATTACTTGCTATTAAACAACCAATAGCGATAAAAATAATGATGAGTTTGGTATTAGAATTCATGCAGAATGAGTTTTGCCAAAAGTATGTAATTGCCTAAGATGCTTTTGTGTCAAGGAAAAATGTTATTTGGGTTGAGATTTTACGGGTTCCCGTAAGTTTTGCAAAAAAATCTTAGCGTAGTTTGATTTTGAAACAGGACAGTTGCCAATGACTTGGCTAAGCTGATTGATTTTGATTGAATCTATCCGAAAGGTTTGTGTGCTACAGGTAAGAGATTTATAGAACGGTTCTCTAATGTCAACACCCTCGAAAAGGTATCAACTTGTAAGACCTCACCCCCGCCTTCGCTTGGCTTCGGCGGGCAAGCCGGCCCTCTCCAGGAGGAGAGGGAGTTGTCTCCGTAGGGGAGTCGGTGGACGTCCGACATTGGTTATTTACTTTGAAAACGGTCAATCAATTTCAAAACCTGATAAAATATTTTTCGAATTTGACGCCTTCTTATATCATCCCATAGATGATCTATTGGTGGTAGTTGTTTCCTTGGTTTAAAAAGTATTCAACGAAAATTAATTAACCACACGACTTTATTCCTCATGCTCAGGTTACTTCTCTTTTCAGATCAATTCCCGACAATAGGTAGATGGATCAAAAAGCAGATATACTTTATACGTTCGTTTATGATTCACTTACCTCGATTCTATAAAAAGCCAAAGGTTATTTTCTTTGGCCCGATTGATTCAAGGACTATCAGGGGAGGTGTATTGGTTTTAAGCTGGGTAACCAAGTACGCCTGGAAAGTTAAGATCGACGATGTTGATTCTTTCTCATTTGAGAAAAGTTTAACTCAATCACCTGATTTTGATAAAAAGAAGTTTACGTTAGTTGCCTATGGTTATTTTAAGAAATCTACGGCCGAAATAATTATTAAAACTCTACCTCCTTTTAAGTCTCAGAACAGAATTTTTGTCATACAGCAACGGAAAATCACATTGGCTAACAACAAGGTTTCAATTTTGAAACAAAGTTTGCCTAATTCCGTACTTCTGAATAAAATAATATCTATTAATGCTGGACCAGGAAGCAGGTCGCATAGCAATGTCAAAGTTGTCCTTCCGCCTTTCGATATAGAGCAATATTTAGACAAGCATAACAAACTTTTAAACTCTCCATCATGAGAAGAGAATATTATGAAACTCCGAGATCCGGTGGCGTCATGCGTTTTTTTTGGAAAGCGGCGGGTGGCGATCGGTATATACTTGAAAAAGCGACTTACGCTGACCAGATGAAGTATATGTGTCTCGGTGGTATCGTAGTTGCCACTGGAGTCATGGCGGGATTGGCTGGAGGGTATGCGTTCTATACCATCTTCGAGCCTAGGGGATCGGCTATTGATTCTGTAATTGACATTAAGACTTCTATACTAGCAATTGTGTTCGGAATCATATGGGGTTTGATCATTTTCAATATTGATCGCTTCATAGTAACCAGTACGGGAAAGGGGGATGGCACAGAAGCTATCACCTGGCAAGAGTTTAAAAGTGCGATTCCTCGCCTGATCATGGGGGCAATCATTGCAATTACGATCTCTAAACCGGTTGAAATAAGAATGTTTAAGACGGAAATTGATGCGAAGCTTTATGAAGAACAATTGAAACTCCGAAAAGACTACGAAGTTCGGGTTAACGCTAATTATGAGGAGAGGGAACAATTAGTGGACAAAGATTTTGGTAAACTCGAAAGCCAACGCCATGATTTGGTTGATCGAATTAAGAAGTATGAGGAGCAATACAGAAAAGAGACAGGCGAAGGATTGCAAGGTCGGCCTGCTGGTGAGGGTTCGGTTGCGAAAGCGCTAAAAAGAGAGCAGGAAAAACTCGAGAACGAACTAAACCGATTCGACGAGATCAATGCTACGGAAATTCAATCTCTGAAGGCAAAGCGAGAAGCTCTCGAGACAGAAAAAAATACAGAGCTGAAAAAAAATACTGCCGTTGCCAACGGACTTGACGGCCTGTTAGAACGGATAAAGCTTGCCCATGAGATAGCAGGCTGGATGATTTCATTGTTTATCACCCTACTTTTTATGGCTATTGAGCTAACGCCAATCTTTTTCAAGCTCATGCTTGTAAAAACTCCTTATGATTATCTTGAAGATAATGTAAAGGAGTTGGTGAAAGCAGAACATGGCATCGAAGTTCAAATTGATTATTACAAGGACAAGGAAGGGCAGGACCGCCACCGAATCATTCATCATGCCGCCGACCGATTAGTACACGAAAAAATTAAGGTGGCCGAGGCGCAAAAAGAATTAACAGAGTATGCTCTTAGCAAATACGTAATGATCCAAAAAGGAAAGATTGATCAAAATCCCGGGGCGTTTATTCGTGAGGAAGACAATACTGCAATCGAAGATAAAAATTCCTGAAATTTCGACGCTATGAAATCAGTAACATTTACGGATCAGCTTGTCCGATATTCCGGGGAAGATCTTTCTGTCATTAAACTTTGTGATCGTCAAATTCAAAATCGTTTTGCCGCAATTGGTTTGTTCGTTTTGCTGATTTATATAGGATGTTTAGTATCATCTCTATTTGCGTTTTACAATCTTTTTGGAAAAAGATGGCTAATTGCTGTACCTGTTTCAATTTTTATTGGTTGGATGTTTAATAACATTTACATATTGTTACTTTACACACTTACTCCAAATCTTCTTACAGAAAAAGTAGACAGCCGGTTTACAAAGCTTTCACTTATAACAAGGCTTTTTTTTATTGCAGTGATTGCTATGATCATGGCCAAACCACTGACCGTGTTGGTATTTAAAAAAATTGCAGATAATGAAGCATGGCTACATAAAAAGATGATGTATGACTACCAGGAACGATTGATTGCGAATACGTCGGCGAATAAAGAGGCTTTAATGAAAAAAATGCAGTCAACTCTAGATAAATCGTCCTTTTTCGTATACAAAATCCGAGTATTATCATATAAGTATCCATATACATGGGCAGTCGACTTTATTATTATTATAGTTTTCTTTTTTCCTATTTATTATAAATATCGAGGGCGCGAGTTCAATGAATATTTTAAGAAGAGAAAGTATATTGAACGAAAAATTGTAGCTGAAGAGTACGATAACTTTAAGACTATTTTTATAGGATTAATAAGCAAGCATGCGGGTAGGCCGGTTCAATACTTCGAAATATATTCAGATGCGCCTTATAATACCAAGAAGAAGACGGATCCCGAAAATTACCAGAAGCAAGAAGATTTTTTAAGCCGTATATATGGCCAGCATTAAATCAGTCGTTACACATAATGATGTACGACGAACGTATTTAAAAGGACGCTTCCTTGGAAAATACTATGGAATATATGATGATCTAAAAACCAGCAATCCTTACGAACGATTCCACAATATCAAGATTTATGAAGGGTTGTTAATGGTTGAAGATCCTTCACAAGTTAGAAAACACCCGGCTGGTCCGTTTCCGGATTTCGACCCGGAAGATATGTATCCAGGCAAACTTCCTAATCCTGTTTCCTGTAAAGTAAATATTGGTCAAGGTTTGGAACCTTATCATTTGAATGTGTGGGAACCTGTCTTAAAAAAGGGATCAGTGAAAATAATCCATAGTCAGGAAGAGGGAAATGAGTCATTTGGCGTAATAGAGGCCGAATTATCAGGGTTTGTTAAGGATATAAACAGTTGGCAAGAGGAAATAGAAACGGAGATTGCCAGGCCAGTTCCGCGGGCGTATAAAACGGACATTCCTACAGGCAATACCGAAAGCAATGGACTATATTCCAGATCAGAGTATTACTGGTCAAATAAAAAAGATACTTACTGGGGAGAGTGGAAATATGCGAAAATAAAGGTGTCAAATGATGGTTGCGCATCGGCATTGGGAATGATTGGTGGAATTGCAATCTTATTGCTTTTTGTATCGCTAGTCGGGTGGCAAGGCGTTGGCATTATAATATTGTTAGTTCTTATAATGCTGGGCATATCCCTGTTCGGAAGAATCATTGGATTTTTAGCAGGAGTTGTAGGTGCTGTGTTTTTAATAGCTATAATCAGTTCAATAATAAGCGGTATTGGAGAAATGAAAAGAGTGGAAAAGAATCCCGTTGCGGAAGACGACGGCCGCGAAACAGTTGACACCTTGCGCCGGTCAAAAACTAATGATACAAGTTATGAAAGGATCGTTCATCACCGAATTTGGAATGATTATCAGGGTAAAACTTATGAAGCTGATCTCGTAATGCCAGTAAAATATTATCGAGAATCTACACAAAATCGTGAAGGTGCGCTTATCGAAATGACGGATCCGATAACATATGACCAAATACTTCAACAACTGGTTGAGCATGACGACCGATTACTTAAGACAGTCTACGATATGTTTGATAGCATAGGGCGGGAGAATCACCTTGACAGACAGTCTTTCGCAGAGATGACCGTAAGCTGTATTCAAGATATACCTTATCGAATGGTTCTGCCCACTGAGTGCAGGGAATCTTTGTACGCTAATGATGAATTTATCAATAATTATCTAAAAACAGGAAAAGAGTGCGAGGGAAATGTTCGATATGGCCTATTCGCTCCCGGAGAATTTGCAGCTAATCTCAAAGGAGATTGTGACACGCGAACGGTGCTTTTGTTTGGCATTTTGTCTCATTTTGGGTACGATGTTGCTATTCTAAGCAGCGAGACGTATCTGCATTCACTGCTTGCTATTTCACTACCATATAATGGATCAAACATGGAAATAAATGGGCAACCATATTATGCATGGGAAACTACCAGTAAGGGATTCGTTCCTGGTGTTTTGAATAGTGAGATAGACAACATGAATAATTGGCGTGTATCACTGATCCATTCTTCAATTAAATAGTTTTATATGACTAGCATTACCGATCAATTAATTCTGGCGTTGATTTACCTATTAACCGTATTAATATTACTTTTAATCGTTCTCAAACTGGCCAATTTGCCAATTAAAACTACTTCAGTATCGTCTGATCGCTACAACGCAGCATTCGGATTGTATCTATTTTTTGTAATTGTGTCGATAGTGGTGTTTTATTCAGAGGTTCCTACATTTGTTCAGACTGCAAGAGATCTGCTAAAAACCCAACCCGGTAAATACAGCTGGACTCAAATTATAAAATACATTTTGATATTTTCCGGGTTTTCTCTACTCTTCTGGATTATTAGTTTCTATATCGCATCCAAATGTGTACAGTTGGTGAAAAAGGGTGGCAATCTCTCTATCGAAATCGCAGCGAACGAAAAATCGCTGACATTGTGTTTTGGGGCGATTGTATTATTAATATCGTTTGTTCTTAGACAACCCTTTATTGAAATATGCAAATATTTTTTACCCAAGTCGAGTATCCCTTTTTATCGATGACTCGTCATGTAAGACATTTTGCCTTTGCGCCAGGAGATTAAAACCACAGCGAAAATCATTGAGCTCCGGTCGATCAACTATTCTTCGTTCTTTTCAGTTGCTGTTGATTTGTCTTCGACAAACAACGAGGCAACGTATCCGGTGAATATGCCAAATAGACCAACTCCGGTAGTCATCAAAAAACCTGCAATAATCCTTCCTTCGGTTGTGACTGGGAATTTGTCACCATAACCGACAGTGGTAATCGTTACAAAAGCCCACCATAAAGCATCTTCAGCCGTGTTGATATTGCTGTTTTCCGCATTTTCAACCTGCAGGATCGCAATTGATGAAAATAAGAGCATTAAGATTGCAACGATTAAAGCGGTAGTAAATGCGCCTTGAGCTTTGCGTCTAAAAACGTGGTTTAATAATACTTTTGTTGATCGAAACGCACGCAAAATCCTCAGTAAGCGGATAAGTCGTAGCGCCCGTCCCGGACGCACGTATTCCAGCGCGGGTATCGATGAAATTAAATCGATCCAGCCCCACTTCATGAAATGAAGTTTATTTGGAGCTTTAATAAACCGATATAGAAAGTCCACCAAGAAAACAACGCAAATACAGATATCAATATAATTGAGAAGACGCAAGGTTTCCGTCGGCAGGCGAAATATTGTTGAAATCAATAAAGCACCTAAAACATAGATTGACAGGATGATTATAATAAGCTGAAAGGGTCCCAGCTTCTCAGTGGATTTGGTTGTCATGATAGGAACTTTGAAAAATTTGAGAATTAGCAGTCATTACAAAGAACTGATAAAATTATCAATCATAGAAATGTAGGAATGTGATAATCTGCGAAGGAAGCTGAATGTAGCCATCAAAAAAAATTGCATTTGATTGACCTGTCTTCGTTACGGGTTCCCGTAACGTTCTTAAAAGGTTTCTTCCGTAGTTTGATTTTGGAAACCAGTTATTCTAACCTATATATCTCCATCGCGAAAAACGCTTTTATCATTATTGCTTTTATGTTTGAAGAACAATCAATCTTAATGTCACACCAAAACAGCCCAGCTATGAGCCCGACAAAAGTTTTTCTAATATTTGTATTATTCTTATTTGGATGTTCCGCTCCGACTAAAATGATCAAGTTTCCAAAAAGGGCGGATGAGGTCTTTGCGAACAATAACCTGAAGGAGTTTTTTAGAACTAACCGGAATCCAAATATTGTCTTGAGGGTTCCTAATTCGGCAGACAAGGCTACTAGTAATACGAGTACCAATACAGATAATAACGTGCTGTACAACGCAATTGAAAAAGAATTGCTGAGACAGGGATATAGTGTTAGAGATAGGGGTCTTTTCAATGAGATAATTAATAAATCCGGGTCCACGGAATATTCCAAAATAAAAGATTTGACCAATACTGACCTGATCCTTGAAGTTGTCAATATTGATCCTAAGGTAATATATAGTACAAACAGAGTGACTCTTATAAAAAAAAGGAAGTCAACGGAACAAATTGGTAATGTTGATTACAAGCGATATGGTGCCTCGGTTGAGTTTCGTATTATAATGGTGAAGAATAATGAAATTGCCGGAAGTTATAAATATAATTATCAACCATGCCCGAGTGGTTGCGAGTTAGGGACCTTTAAATTCACGGGAAAGAGCAGTTCAAAACAGGTGGTGCTGCGGGAAACAGTTTCTGTTAACACGCTTGAAGAATTTATAACGTTGTGTACACAGGATTTGATAAAGTCGTTTAGGACTTAGTGTTTGTTCTAGGTAAGTCGGGTGTACAATAGATTAGCTCCGGCTCCGGGCCTTTGTGTGGGAGAAAGAGAATAATGGTTGTGCTGGGCTAAAGCCCGAGGATCTGTGCGACTCTAGTTCCGCGCCCGCCTTTAAAGGTGCGGGGCCATACTATATGACGGCGAAACGTATTTAAGAATTAAATTAGTAATGATAGTGGATCGAATGCCAACACTGCAGTAATCAGTCGGCTTTAGTTTGTCTAGATCGGGGTGTTAAATGTGTCCCCCGACACCAAATATTAAAATCTGTCAATTATATTTCTCAGAGGCACGTTAGGTGAAAAAACATCAGGAAGCTGGGTGAAAAAACGGTTTGTACGTAGAATTTTTTATAGAACCTTTAGACAAGTCAAAGAAAGGAGGTTCAAAATAGATACGACCGGTTTTCATTTGGAACCCATCGACTCAAGCCATTACCATGAAACTTAAAAATATTGTAAGTCTTATCACGGCTGTAAGTTTCCTGATTCCTGTTAAGGCGCAAATGGAAGCAAAAGAAAAGGTTGAAATAAAGTTGAACAGGTTTGATATCGCGAACGCAGTTTACCATTTCGATATTCCGTTCAATTTAGTTGGGCCGGTACCCGCAGGAACTCGCAAAATTATTTTTTCATATAAAGTAAGTGATGACGAAAAAGTAAAAAGCGTTTTAAAGAAAGGAAAGAAGTTTCCTGGCTGGATTTCCCTTCCTGTGAAAGATCCTGATGGCAGCTATGTTCAAAGCAGTGAATGGATTAATGGAGGGAGCGATCAGAATTTTAGTCTCCATTGCAAGGGAATGCATCCAAACCTAAAGTATGATTTCCAGTTTGAAATCATTAAGGACCCTGTGGCCGATGATAAGTTGCGTGTGGCAATCAAAAAGAAGTTGAGCGAGGCCATACTGGACTTCTACGAGACCGCGGTGTTAAATTCCCTCGACTCTGGCGATCTTGTGACGCTAAATACTAATCTGGAAGCTATTTTGAAAACTGAGCTGAGAATTGGATGTGATGAACTTACAGAATTGCGACAGAAATGTGACGATCAGCAAACATATACAGTCGATGTATCCTCTGATGGAATGGTGAAAACGGCTTTCGAAAAACTCTCTGGTTTATTGCAAAACAAGTTTAATGCGTTGGAGACGCTTTTCGGCGACACTAAGCAGGTAGAACAAATCGTATCTACAATTAGATCTTATCAACAACCTTTGATTGATACCATTGAGATATTATTATCGGATAAAACAGCACTTACAAAATTTTCTAAAGCGCTTCTTGATCAACCTTTTAGTCCTTCGCTTGAATCTTTTAAGGCATATTCGTTACGAGACGGGTTGACGATCCTCCGTAAGATAGCCCTGGTACCTGAACATCTTGAAGCGATCTTTAAGGGCGAGGAAAAAATCTTTAATAAAGATTTTGTTAACACGGATAAACTTGATGTTGGCAGTTTGCAGTTTCTCCGCAGGCTATTAGCGCTTTTGTCTGAAAAAACGATGCAATACGTGGATAACGGCAAACTGATTACCGCCTTTTATGTTTATCCAGAAGAGGATATAAGAAGTGTTTACGAAGAAATTCTAATGCTTTTTATCGAAGGATACAATGCGGCGGCTATACTTGACGATGCGTTGCAGGATTTGGAATCGGGCAAACTTTTTTTCCCGGACCTTGTTGCGGATATCGTGTTGTCTCAATCATTCATATCTGATGTAGTTTCAGTTGCGGACGTAACTTCAAGTAAAACGCCTTATATAAGTGCCGAAGGTGGTATCGGATACTCTACTTCTTTTCAAAATGCATTTAGTTACTACGGAGCCAACTTTTATCTTTCACCAGTAAATAAGAAAGCGAGGTTGAAAACATTCAGAGGTTGGAATCTGATAAAAAAGGTTGTGTGTTTTAATCTCGGCATTTCGAATTTTTTTGGCAAGCGTCCTGCGGATTCTTATTCAATTCTTGGCGATGATAGTCCTTCAGATCTTTTGATAGGGATTGGTTTCCGGACAGGCCGTATAGTTAAAATCAATTTTGATTGGTTGCCCTATAAAACGAATAATGACAATCCTTTGGGAAATAAAAAAATAATCAAGGGGGATTTTGTTGTATCTATCGGTGCGGACGTGAACTTGCTAAGTGCTTTTAGCACAGTTGCAAAGGCATTAAGACTGATACAATAGGAATACTAATATTTAAAGGCTTTTTTTATGAGCGCAAAAATAGAATCAGTTTCACTTTTATTCTGCGATGCGGAAATGAATCCGCTTCCGATGGATGAGAATTCCAATGGTTTCCTAGCCAGGTTCAAACCGTCTCCGCTCGGTAGCACAGGAGAGATATTTCTAAAGGTGACTTGTCGGTTCAAGCCAGCCAAATTGACTGAGCTTCGATATATGGTCAAGCTTGTGAATCGTGCGCATTACCGAATCATTGGGGGTGATGAGGAAACGATTACTTATTTCCGAAATGCGGACTCAGAAAAAGCTGTTTTTTTACCTTTTAACATTAAAAATATTGTCGCCTTAAAGAAGGCGCTTCCTGCAGATATGAAACTTTTTGTGAGGGATGCTTCACCCTCTCCACCCAACGAGCCGCAACGGGTAATAAGAATAAAGGGATTCAATTAAAATGTGTAGAGATGAAAAAGATATTCGTATTATCATCATTATTATTATTACTTGTGAGCTGTAAGAAATACGCCGCAAATGAAGGAGCATTCCGGGATGATTTTGTTTTTACTTTGCAAGACACCCTTGGTGCAAGAGCGGACGGAGTGACGTTTATTACACTTCGCCTCACAAATGCTCTGGAGCTAAAGGACAATCTAAAAGTTATTTTTTCTTCTAATAAAGGCACAATACTCCAACCGGAACAACCATATCTAAATAATATGGCTGAAACAGGGTTATTGCTTGCAGACGATACAGGAAGATATTTGATAAAGGCCACTTTAAAGGAAGGAGAAACTGTTAAGTTAGAAAAATCGATTTCTGCTTCTTTTCAGCAAGCCTACATTTCCTCGCAGTATTCCCTTGAGGTTTTTGACAGTGCTGGTGTAAGAGCCAATGGTAACGCGATGATCAGTATTCGAATGCAAGCGAGCGCTCTGCCGAATAAACAAAACCTTGTGGCGCATTTTGAAACCAATAAAGGTGTACTGCTACAATCCGATGTTGCATTTGTCGGCGGTATGGCACTAACAAGGCTTACGGTGTCGCAGGATACAGGAACTTATGTATTGAAAGGTCAAATCAAAGATGGAGCGACAATTAAAATTGAGAAATCCGTGCTATTTAACCTCAGGCGCGCAAATCCGCACACGATCAACGTCGAACTAAATAGTTCAACGTGGACCGTGAACCAAACTATCATAATAAAAACGCTGTTGATGCGTACGGATGGCAAAGTAACGATCGGTCAGCCCGCATGGTTCCAGGCGTTTCAGATTGGCACTACTGGCAATACCAATGTAGGTCGATTCGAAGGTTTACTGAACAATGTAAGTAATGCTTCTGGTCAGCTGGGTGATGTGAAATTAATTTTGGATTCACCGAATTTGGACGCAGCCAAGCCGGTAAATGTTCAGGTAAAAGCTTTGAATGATGCTGCGGACACGATTAGAGTAACGGTAATGTTGGCTCATATATGAGAAATTAATAAACACATTATGTCTGCTGTTAAGCCAAGAATCGGTGTCTCCCTATCAGGAGGCGGATACCGCGCTACCGCATTTCATTTGGGAACATTAAAAAAACTTGATGAACTCAATGTTCTACAAGAAGTCGACGTTATATCAACAATATCTGGCGGATCTATTACCGGTGCATGTTACTGCACCCGAACAAACGATTTCAATAATTTCTATAATGAGCTATACGAGGGGTTACAGACGAAAGATGTAATCAATCATGTACTCCTCTCGGGTACAATGGCGAAGCTGGCCTTGTTCACATTGGGGATTTTGGGGCCAGCTTTTTATTTTTTATTTACCTCCTATGCTTGGTTGTTCCCCTTGCTATTGGTCGCGTTTATAATATTACTAGTGAAATATCAGTTTCGGATATTTCCCGTTAGTAAACGAATTGAAAAGATCTACAATGATTTTTTTTATAATCAGAAGAAGCTGAGTGACCTCAAGGATAAACCTGCGTTGGTGATAGGAGCCACGAATTTACAAACTGCGAAATCTTTCAGCTTTTCACGGGATCGGATGCAGGATTCATCATATGAGTATTTAGACAACCCGGTCACGTTCAAGCCAGATAATTTTCCTTTAGCGAGAGCTGTAATGGCCTCTTCTTGTGTGCCATTTGCATTTACGCCAGTGAGTATTGACAAACAATTTTTTGAGGACCCTGCAGAAGCAGAAATATACCATCCAGTCTTAGTGGATGGTGGGGTATATGATAATCAAGGTATCCATAAAGTGATGCAAAGTGGAACATATGCATGCAATGTTGTAATAACAAGCGATGCGGGGGCCGGCTCAACTGGCGAATTGAAGTTTAAGAATACGATTGCTTTGTTACTTGAAACCGTGAACGTATTTATGTCGCGTATTAAAAAAGCACAAATGGTAAGGAACGTCTATGATAATGCCAGCACTGTTAATAAAGAGATCGCATATTTTTCGTTGGGATGGGATGTTGAAAATTGTATCCCTGGCTTTATCAAGAATCTTGAAAAAAAGCAGATCACTGCTTCGGTAATTAACGCTCATGAATTAAAAGTTGAGTGGGTGGCAAGCCCTTTGAAACACTATGTAGAAATTGAAAATCATTTAAAGAAGAGATTAGATTATGATCTAATAAGCAAGCCAATCCCGGAGGAGAAAGAAATTGCAAGATCCGTGGGAACAAATTTAAAAGCGCTTAAAAAACAAGAAGTAGATTGTTTGATTAAGCAGGCGGAAGCTTTAACGGAGTTGCAGGTGAAATTATATTGTCCATCATTAATATTTAAACAGTCATGGTCAAAAAGCCACCATTCAGAAAATTAAGGGGCTACGCCTTCGATCCTTCGTTGTCACTTAAAATAGATACGGCCCTTATTAATGATATCACATACAAGATACCATGGGAAGATAAGGATGATCCGGATCCTGAAAAACGACTTACCCCAGGCCCGGCGGGTGAGTACATAGAAGTGGTGGATTTTGATCCCACCGTTAAAAAATTCTATAAACCCGTTGACCTGGATGACCGATACATCTTGGCGCAAGATGGATTAGAACCTTCGGGTAGCAATCCTCAGTTTCACCAGCAAATGGTTTATGCCGTCGCAATGACGACAATCAAAAACTTTGAGGCGGGACTTGGAAGGCCCGTGTTATGGAGTCCGAGACAAGTGTATGTCGAAGAGAAAAAAATTAAGAGAAAAAAGAACAAGCAGGGAAAGTATGTAAGACTGGAGGAGGTTAAGCGCAGGCTTACGGATGTGTACGTTCCAACTCTTCGGATATATCCGCATGCACTGAGGGAAGCCAATGCCTATTATAGCCCTCAAAAAAAATCATTGCTATTTGGATACTTTGCCGCCAGGCCTGCTGATATCACCTTACAAATGCCAGACAGTTTAACCTTCACTTGTCTTAGTCATGATATCATTGCTCACGAAACTACTCATGCTATCCTGGATGGGTTGCATAGGACTTATACAGAAAATAGTAATTCGGATGTTTTGGCATTCCATGAGGCCTTTGCGGATATAGTTGCATTGTTTCAGCATTTTACTTTTTCCAATGTCTTAAAAAATCAAATAGCGGCAACCCGGGGAGATCTTGCTTCTCAAAACCTGTTAGGAAAATTGGCGCAGGAATTCGGCATTGCAATCGGTAACTATGGTGCCCTACGCGATGCTATTGGAACCTTTGATCGTAAAACCAAAAAATGGACGCCGAAAGAACCAAATGGTGATGAATATCGAACTATCATGGAGCCACATCAGCGTGGTTCTATTTTAGTCTCGGCAGTCTTTGATGCATTTCTTTCCATATATAAGAGTCGTGTGGCAGATCTGCTTCGGATCGCGACAAACGGAACAGGTGTTTTGGCTGAAGGCGAATTAAATCCCGATTTGGTCAATCGCCTGGCAAGTGAAGCTGGCAAAACTTCTCAGCATGTATTAAATATGTGTATCAGGGCGCTCGATTATTGTCCCCCGGTTGATATTACTTTCGGAGATTTTCTGCGTGGTATTATTACCGCCGATACGGATTTGGTAGAGGACGATAGTAGGGACTATCGTATCATATTCATTGATGCATTTCGAAAAAGAGGGATCTATCCAACGGGAATCAAGCACTTGTCTGTCGATAGTCTTGCTTACCCTGTTCCAAATGCAAAAGCTATTAACGAGCAAGTTAATATCCTTGTCGGGTTCCTCGAAAAGTATCGCAGAGAGATCATGAATAAGAAGAAAAGGAGTGAGATCTTCGATATCAACAAAAGGTACATAGCGGGTCAATATAGCGAAGACGCAGATAAAATATATGGTTTGCATCGAAGGTTGTTAAAAAAATTTGACAACTCGATAGACTTCGAAAAACTTACGGGGTTGATGTTCAGCCAGGGCGCAAATGCTCTTGGCATAGACCAAAGCGATGCGTATGGGAATGCCGGCGGAGATTGGCCCTCGATATTTGTGCAATCGCTTCATCTTGCTTCGCGAGTAGGGCCCAGTGGAAAACAGGTCAACCAAATTATTATAACCTTAGTGCAAAGAGCCGAAGTCTCGGTAAAAAAGAACAATAACGGGTACCAGGTTGTACCAGGAAAAGCCGCCGGAAGCTTCAATGTTAGCGGAGGATGTACATTGATATTTGATCTCGATAGTTTAGAGTTGAAGTATGCGATTTCAAAGCCGTTATTAAACGTGGATCAGCTCGGTAAAGGGCTTCACATTTTGGATGAAGGCCGTTGCCTGGCGCTATTTAGACATCAAAAAGGAATGCGTGCAATTCAAAGTCAGTTCCAGGCTTATTTCGGATTGGGTCCAGAAAATTCTTTAAACGAGCCATTTAATTTTTTACATACTCATTAAAATGTTTGTATGGCAAAAGCAACAGCGGCCAAAATCGACAAGGTCAACATTCGGATGTATAAAGGGGGCACCGGTGATTGTTTTCTATTGCAATTCAAAAAAAAGACGTCAAAGAGTTTCACGATCATGATCGATTGCGGCTGTATTAAAGGAGGGGCAAAACAGTTTGAGAATATCGCCGCCGATATTAAAAAAGAAACCGGCGGTAACATAGATCTTTTGTTAGTTACACATGAACATGCGGACCACATTAATGGGTTTGAGAAAGCAAAGACCCACTTTGATAAGTTTACATTTAAAAAAGTATGGTTTGCCTGGACTGAAAACGACGAGGATCCGGTTGCAAATGATTACCGCGCGAACCGAAGCGAGCTGGGCTTTGCAATAAACCAGGCTACCGAAGCTTTAAATGCACTTGCCAGCGATAAATATTATGACAAACTGTTTAAGGATGAGATGGGAAGTAAATTAATGGTTGATGGGAAAAAGAAGTTTATTAATTCATTAAACTCACTGAATGACCTTAATCTCAAGCCAAAAAAAGGGAAGCCGCTCCCCACTATGGTTGATCAGTTCACAGATTTAGGAATTATAAAAAAAGAAACTGAAGTGGAGTTATTGGAACCTGGTGAACATCGGGCTAACCTTGCAAAAGCTACGGGTTTAAGATTTTATGTCTTAGGTCCACCCAAAGACTTCAATTTGCTAAATGAAACGGAAAATGAAGATGATAATTTTGAGCAAAGAGAAGAAAAAAGCAAGAAGGATTTTGCCTTTTTGGCTGCAATGGACGCAACAATATTATCAAACGATAATTCAAAATTGCCTTTCGACGCCGATTTTGAATTTACCGGTTCAAACCTCGTTAAAGCGCAATATGATAATGGAGGAGATTGGAGGAAAATTGACCATGACTGGCTGTACAGCGCCGGCAGTTTAGCTATGCGTTATGAGCGGAGTATTAATAATACTAGCCTGGCTATAGCGATCCAATTTGAAGATAGTGAAAGGGTGCTTCTTTTTCCGGCAGATGCCGAGTTGGGCAATTGGAAAAGTTGGCACCAGGGATTGGAATGGCCGGTCAAAATCGACGGAAAAATTGTAAAGAAGGATATCAAGTATTTGTTGAGCAAGACAGTGTTTTATAAAGTAGGTCACCATTTAAGTCACAACGGCACTGCGACTAAATTGGGGATAGAATTAATGAACAGTGGCGAACTCACAGCAATGGCCACACTGGATTTCAAAAAAATCAATGATGGCTGGCTGAGCACGATGCCAAATGATCTCTTAAGTGCGGAATTGATCAAGAAATGTAAGGGCAGCTTATTTGTAAATGGTGACTGTGACAAGATACTTTCAAACATGAGGACCGATAGAGTAACGATCAAGAAAGCCGATGAAACTGCGATGAGGAAATTGCATGAAAAGTTTAAGGATGAAATTTTTTTGGAGGTAGAGGTTAAGGGCAGTTAAAAGTTATGGTTAGGCTTTCAACTAACGAGTATCAAGTCTTTGAATAAATTCTGCATCATCCGACAGCCTCATCCACCGCCCGCTTTAAACGATTTTCCGGTTAGTAGCAAAATATACCGCGTTCCAGCTATTCTCTTAACCATTAAACCTATTTTATGCCAAAAAAACTTGCATTATGTATTGGGATCAATGATTACCCCGGTACAGCCAATGATCTCTCTGGTTGTGTCAATGATGCCAATGATTGGGCAGCGGCATTGACGCAATGGGGTTTCACAGTTCAAAAGCTCCTTAACAAAAATGCTACACGAGCAGCAATTCTCGCCGCCATGAAATCAGTTATTACATCTGCGGTAAGTGGAGATTCAATTGTTTTCCAATACTCGGGCCACGGAAGTTATATTCCTGATCAAAATGGTGATGAGCCCGACGGAAAGGATGAATGTTTATGTCCCTATGATATCAACACCAAAGGTCCTATCACAGATGATGAGATATTTGATTTATTTAATTCAAGGGCAGATAATGTAAAGCTCGTTTTCTTTTCTGATTCATGTCATTCGGGCACGGTGGCAAGATTTGCTATTAACGGTACACCCGCCTTGAATGGAAAGAAAGGCACTCAACGAAAAGTAAAATTCTTGCCCCCCGCTACATTTTTATCAAAGCGGCACCTGAATACCTTTGGGACAAGACGCGCGATGAAGTCAACTTCGCCGCCAGGTAAGTATTCCAGTTTGTTGCTCGCAGGATGCCAGGATACGGAGTATAGTTATGATGCAGTCTTCCAGGGTAGGCCGAATGGTGCTTTTTCATTTGTGGCGCTAAGTGCATTGAAAAAATTGACGGCAAATAAAACATATAATGATTGGTTTAGCGCAATAAGGAAATCCTTGCCGACTCAGCAGTATCCCCAGTCACCGAATTTATTTGGAACGAGTACCATGAAGAAATGGAAAATACTTGGATGATCCCACTTTAATTAATTGAATTCTTAAAATAACAAGCCTTTAATTGTCATCGCAATATTAAGAGACTAGTTCAACGACTCCCTTCTCCTTTGGAGAAGGGCGAAATTCAGTGTCTCGCTACTTTAAGCGACCCGGGATGAGGTTTCTTTTCTCAACGTGTCTCCGCGATACGTTATTCAATCTTGTACTGAGAAACCAAAGCCTGTTTCAATCAAAACCACAAAACTATGTTCACTTATTACCGCGGTCCAATAACAAAAGGCAACCCAGAACTCAAAAAAAAAGAACTGAATTTTAAATGTTGCTGCATAAGCTCCCTCTCCATAACATGGAGAGGGCTGGGGTGAGGCAACGTGTTGGCATTCCGTTTAAACTTTCTTCATACGAGGCAATGGCGAGTGTACCCGAATTAATTAGATGGCTACTGAATAAAATCATTGATATGAACAAAACAAAAACCCCTCTCCAACAGAGAGGGGTTCATCTCAGGTTCACGGTATCAATGGACCGGTTTATTCACCCCAATCAATCACGCCGACATCATCAGTTGGCCTCATCCTGGCAACGAAATCCCAGTTCGCCACCTCCTCATCGGTAGGCTTTGCCCTTTTTCGCTTCATAATTTTTAGATTTTCAGTTAATGAAATTGTTTACTAATAGTGTAACTCCCGTCGACTCGGCACTGTTGGGGCCCTCATGAAAACACTGCTTCGTGTTCGACGAACACACTCTTGTGTCAACTGTCATCATGATGTTAATACATAACAATTCTATATTTACTAAAAGCGACTAAAAAGTCTACCGGCACATGCTGCGGATTTTGCAGTTATTGATTAACAAAATAGTTTTAGAAAAACCGATTTCCAGTATATTCCCCAAGAAGATGAAGTTTTTTAGAATGTTTTTTGTTTCGTGCCTACTATCTTATTGGGCATGTAATGGGAAGTCAACGAATGACACAAAAAAGTTTACCTATGTTCAAACACTTCAAGGTGAATTTGAGAAGCATTTTAGATTATTATACTCTGCTGCTCAAAAGTCTGCAACAGACACGGTTAGATGCTACATGGCTTCAATAGAATTCATGGAGGAACATACAGGAGTTGAAGCTCATACCGAAGGGAGCTATGTTGGTCCGTTGGATTTCTTAAAGTCGGATCTTCGTGAATGGAGACAATGGTATGAGTTACATATTGGAGATTCGCTTTCGCGATGAAGCTTGTGAAAAACGTGATCGTTATTAATTCTTAATATTTTAATCCGCCAAGAAAAAATCACACACGCAGTTAGTTCCCACACGATAGCAATTCCCCTCATTGCCCTTTTCCCTTAGAAAGTCATCTTAACTGAACACATTCAACCCCTTTGAACGACCGAGAACCCTCCTTTGGAGGGCAGGGAGGCCTTACATTGTAAGAAAAGCATCTTTCTATAAAACGGCTCAGACCTCACCCCGCCTATGCTGAACTACTGCGGGCAAGGCAACCCTTCTCCAATGGAGACGGGCAATCTTCGTAGAGATGTTTGTTGATGATAATTTGTCTTTGTTTTGACGAAGATTTCAGTTTTGTATTCTTCGGACTTTGCTTTTACTGTTTGAATGGATCTTTCTCAGCGTATTAAAGTAATAAACGTTATAAATAGACCAACCGAGGTAAGCAAATAATAAAATAGCGGATACGAGGTCATAATCAAGAAATCGAAAAAATAATATACCCGTCAACAAACAAAACAGGAAATTGGAAACCCAAGCCAATGTCATTGATCGGACCTTAAACAGAAAAGCAACCATAAGGGTGTTGGTCAGCATTATTCCAAAGAGTAGGGAAAAGGAGAGCAGAAATTGTCTCTTATCAACGATTGTGAAGAGCCGATATGCAATTACGCCACAGACCAGGTAAAATAAACCTCCGATCCAATACCAGGTGTCAACTGATACTGACTTTCCTTGCTGGTTGAGATCTTCGAACCAATCCCTTCCTTGTCTTGTGGCGATCATTGCTTCAAATAAAATAAAAATCAGACAAATAGTTATCGTTTGAAATAGTGGAATGAGATGCATATAACCCCTCTTTTTATGATTTTTCTTTTCGAAAGTGCAAACTCGCACTCTGGTCATTTTTGGTCTTTTTTGATCTGTTTAATTTGAAAACCAAAATAAGTGAGACAACAATGCTCAAAACGGAGGCAATAACGAACCAACGCAGACCCGTGATTAATTCTTTAATTAATTGCATGTGTTAATTTCTTTTGTTCGCTGGTAAAGACACTTTGCTGTTAATGACCTTACACCACTTTTCAGCGAGATGGATCTGTCCTGATAATGTCGGACCGTCGTGTTGGTAGTTATAAAATTCTAAGACTGTTTCGGGTTGATTCTTATCCCGATAGCTGAAGGCCAATTGAATTATATCGACCATCTTAAATTCTCCATTCACATTATTGATAGTGCGCGGAAGGTTTATGACGCGGCATTTTTGAATTTGAGAGAGATTTACGTGTTCGACAGTTTCGCGATCTTTTATTTTGCGAATAAAAAAGACCAGGTTGGAATTGCCGTCCAGGCCGATGGCCAAGGTGCTCCAGACGTCGCGTTGCGAGATGTTTGCTCCGTTTTTTTCAGCTAGCACGTTGAGGGTTTTCAAGAATTGTTTTTTCTCCATCCTGTTTTTCCGGGTGGCTATTATAAATGGAATAATACATGCGAGTATGACAATGAGGGCAATGATTGCCGTTCCTAAATCCATCTTTAAGTTTTTAAGTGTTTACAATACATTTTGGATACGGCCATGACGGTGCACCGTTATTAAATCAAATCAACTTTCTAGAGAAGAGAGCCAGAAGCGATTACCAGAAGTAATGGGTGGGAAAAACAATGTCAGGTTGTGTAAACCGAATCAGCAGATTTTTTGAATAGAAACTGTATTGTGAAAAAGTATTGCAAAAGAGTCGATCAATAGTTTCAACACAGGAGGAAAACCCTTTCGAAGGTTTTTTCAATGATAATTGAAAAGAGTTGCCGATTGAATTGACTGAATTTCCTGCCTGAGTAGTTTCGCAGAAAAGATTGGATGGTTCAGGTTTGGAAATTTTCCCTTCTAGGGGTGAATCGTGGTGAACGGGTGAATCAGATGAATTGTGAAGTGGATTTGTGAAAAAACTTGTCGCCAAACAAAAAAGTATGGTAGAGAAAAGGATGGCGTAAATTTTTGATAATTTCTTCACGGGGTGAAGATAGGGATAATAGCTCACCATTCAATCCATTTGCACCGCACCCTCGGGCGTCCGCGGCGGAGAGGGAAAGGTTAAGCACAAGTGGTCCGCAAAGGATGGATGATAGATTTTACTGTAAGTCACGCTGGAAACGATTGCAGATCGCAAGACCTCACCCCAACCCCTCTCCAACCGCGTGCCGCCTTAGCTTTAGCGGTGGCGCAAGGAGAGGGGCGGGTTTTCGTAGTTTATGTTTTGTCGCCTACTTTATCTTTCGAATCAATTAGAATTTGACATTGACCATATTGATCTGAAGGAAATCAGGTTCGAGTTGAAATGATGTTGGAATGAAGATGAAAAGATAGAAGTTGTCAAAGATTGAGCTAGTACGATATGGTGTAAGCAAGAGTGGAGGTTTACATTCTTCAGACGACGCTATATCCAGCCTGCGCAACTCACGACGAGGGGATTGCAAATATTATCTTTTTATACCGCTTCTTTCTGTTTGAGGAACATCTGTTTTATAATTCACAAAAGATGTTCAGATATAACATAGGTCTTCTGATTAACACCGGCTTTAAAATCATTTGTTCATTCTCTTAATTTTTCTATCTTCCTCGAAAAATTACCATGCCCTATAAAATTTTGTTCCTGGCTAGTGTACTATACTTTTTATCTCCCGTATGTTATTCCCAACAATTCAATGTTTCCTGGAGCGAAGAATTTAAGGTCGCGGATGACTATTCTGATGCAGTTCAACTAAGTAATGGAAATTATCTCTTATTGAAATTTGAAAGGCTGAAATATTTTAAGGTGCAGTCGGATTTGACTCCTGATCCATCGATCATGCTGGTTGATTCAAAGATGAAGGTGCTTAAAGAAAGCCAAATCTCTATTGGTGAAAAAAATGATTTTGACCGCAGGCTTATCAGGTATGGGAAGAATATTTTTCTCTTGTATAAAGTACTCGACGGAAAAACTAAGACCGGGTATATTAATGCAATCAAGATTAATGAGCAAACACTTTTACCAACGTGGAGAGGTCAGCTAGGAGCATTCGATGCAGACAGTCAGAATGATATTGCTGATATTAAATTTTCAGCTGATTCCAGCAAAGTGCTGCTTTTTGCAGAGGCTCCGGACAGGAAAAAGGAAAATAAGAGATTTTACATCTGTGTGTTGGATACAGGCTTGAAGAAGATCTGGAACAGGAATGTTGAGTTGCCTATTGGTAACCGATTTTCTTCTGTCTATGAACAGGATATTACTAATGACGGTAAAGTTTTCGTGGCGATGAAACATTATGATAAGGAAGTGAAGCTTTCGACACTTCGAGAAGATGGGAACAAGACACCTTCTTATGCTTATAAAATATTGGTGTATTCAAATGCGCTTTCCTCTTCAAAAGAGATTAACATTAGTATCCCCAATCATTTTATAGAAGGCACTAAGCTCATTTATGATAAAAGCGGCATGGTGACCGTGGCAGGACTTTATAAGAAAAAACCGAATGGAAATATTGTAGGAACTTTTTATACCCATTTCGACAGTACTGCAAAGGAGTTAAATGATATGCAAACCGTCACCTTTACGCCGGAAATACTTGAATTGGTTGACAAAGATGGGTATGGAAAAAGCGGAGGATCTGATGCGGGATTGAATTGGCGGTTTAAAATAAGGGATATCATAATGCGGCGCAATGGAAGTGTTGACCTGATCAGTGAATATTATGACCTCAGGGCAAAAACAACAGTTGACCGGCAGTTCAACTCCCAAGAGACACAGCTAATGTGGTTTTATGGAGACATTATCAACACTAACCTTGATAAAACAGGCAAAGCAACCTTCACCCGGATTCCCAAAGACCAAAGCAGCACTTACTATTTTGACCACCTTGGATATCATGCAACGGTGGTTGACGATAAATTAGTGTTGTTTTACAATGATGACGAAGATAACATGACCAGGGACCTTTCCAAATCGGCACAAATTTATTCGGGAGGAAAAAAAGCTGTCTTCGCCGCTGCCATTATTGATGCAAAAGGGAATTTAACTCGCCGTGCTATCTATAGTTACCGGGATGAAAAGCTGGTTGTTCTACCCTATTATATCACGCGCATATCAGACTCAAAATATTCTCTCTTAGGAACAAGAGCTTCGATTGTTTCGAGTAGGACGCAGTTTGGGGTGTTGGAGATGAAGTAGCCCCCCTGCCCCCCGAAGGGAAGCCCCCCTGCCCCCCGAGGGGGGGTTCTGGGTCGTTTAAAGTTGAAAGAGTCTCTGCTGATTCGAGGGAATGTAACAGTGACCTTGAAGAGATTCGGAGTCGCTCAAGGTTGGGTTTGCACCTGATCCAGTTACTGACATCCACTAATGTAACCTTTACATCTAAAAAATTTCAAAAGGTATCAGGCCGGAAGACAATGAGGTGGGGACAATTTCATCAATTCAAAAGTTAGCTGAATTGGTAGAAGGATAATATTGGAGATATTTCTTTTCTAGAATAAATACGGAAAATAAGTTTATGAAGCCGTTATTGTTAAGTGCGATTTTGATTTCAACTTTCATTGTAATTAAGCCATTGACCGATGTTTATCCATGTCCCTACTCGACGATTTCCCTTATTGACAGCCTATTGAGAAAAAGATAGCAGATCGCATGGATTCAATTTTCCTTTATAACGAATTTCATGAAGAAAATGTCGAACAAGAATTGCTCTTATGGAAATCATCTAACGTGTTTGAAGGAATTGTTTTTAAATGCACTGGTCCGACAATGCAGATTGAGGACTTGCACGATAGTTCCCGAACTTCGGCGAAAAACGCTGAAGACTTATATTTTATAAATCAAGGTATAATTGCCGATTCCATGCCAGCATTTAAAGTGAATTTTTCGCATGAATATGGCATTAATATTCGGTCATATCAGGAGGAACATAGAAGAAATTTTAAATTGACTTCAAGCCACATTTTTTTTTTACAAAAGCACATTGTCGTCTGTTGGCAAAATATGATACGACATGTTCGGGGTAAGCTCCAAAAATGAGTACTAAAAAATTCGGCATTATGCCTACAAAGCCATTTTAAAGAGAACCGAAAATCCTGGGCGCCCAAGAGACCGTATCCAGAGTTTTGGGAGACTTGAGTAATTGTTAAATTGTATTATGAGAACATTCCTCTTAGCGTTATTTTGCTTTGGATGCTTGGATGAACTTTCCAGCACAGTGGGATCCGAAGCTTGGAATTCACGTGACTTGAAGTCGCGGCC
>JADMIO011019974.1_pt1 | contig 108428 bp, 83 predicted proteins | sample 8958161 | NCBI WGS metagenome assembly JADMIO01 (sample SAMN16585339, study PRJNA669376) | soil metagenome | isolation source: Crop rotation soil | place: USA: Cullars Rotation, Alabama | collected 2011
CGCGACAACTTGTCCACGTGGAATTCTAAGCTTAGGATCCCAATGTGCTGGAAAGCCGCTCTCGCCTCGGACCTATTGCGTGAACCGCGATCGGAAGAGCGAATCGCGCGCGTGCGGGCGGCGTTCGCCGGGAAGACGGCTGCCCTCGAACGATTGCGTGGTCTGGCGAAGGGAACGGACGACGCGACGATTCGTGGAGCGGCGCTCGCGGTGATCGCGGCCGTGGGCGGCGACGAATCCGACGCGCGGCTTCTCGTGGACGCGCTTGGCTCGGACGATGTTGCCGATCGCGCCGAGGCGGCGATTGCAATCGCGCCCGAGAGTCTTCTCGCGATGATTCTCGCAGAGAGCGAAAGCGCGTCGCCGCCCGTTCGCGGCGCAATTCTCGCCGTCGCCTGCGCTGCCTCGGGCCTTCATCAGGCGCTCGTCGCACCACTTCGCGATAGTGCACGCAGGGCGCTTTCGTCGGAAGACATCGAGCCGCGCGCAGCCGCGATCGACGTGCTCTCGCTTTACGGTGATGCGAGTGACCTCCGTGCTGTCGCGCGACTGGTTACCGAGGACTCGTTCGTGTCGCTCTCGGCGTCGTCCGCGCTCGTCGCTCTTGCGCCGCGCTTTGCCGATGAAGCCAAGAGCATCGTCGAGTCGCTCGATCCATCGTCCGCCGCGGGTGCGGTGGGATGCGCGTTGATTTCCGCGCTCGGTGACCATCGTCGTCACGACACGGCGCTCGCCTATTTACGGACGTCGCTCTCGAGCCAACACGCGGCAGTACGTCGCGCTGCGGTCGATGCGTTTGCCATCGTCGGCGGTGACGAAGCGGCCGAAGCCGTGGCGTTCGCGGTGACCGACGAAGATGCCCAAGTCGCACTCACTGCGGTGCGCGCGCTGGGTCCGTTGAAGCGGCCCGAGCCGCTTCGCGATCTCGTGTCGAACGCGCGCGATCCGGCGCTCGTGTCGGCTGCGCTGCGAGCGCTTTCGGAAGCCGATCCAGAAGCTGCGCTCCGTGCATCGCGCGACCTTCTGCATCACGCGGATCCCGAGCTCGCGTGCGCGGCGGTGTCTGCGCTCGTGTCGATGAGTTCCGTGCGCAGCAAAGATGCATTGCTCGATGCACTCGAGCATCCGGACGTCGAAGTCGTGAAGCTCGCACTCGCCCACTTCGAAACGCCGCTGGATGCGCGAGCGCTGGCGCGCGTTGGCCTGTGTCTCGATCACGCGTCGTGGGACGTGCGTCGCCTCGCCGCGGAGCTGCTCGGTCAAGACAAGACAGGTCCAGCGGAGGCTTTGCTTCGCGCGCGTTGGCAACGTGAGCGCGATCCCGTCGTGAAAGAAACTCTCGGAACGGCGGTGAGCGTACGACCGCCGCCTCCGACGACGGACAAGCCTTCCTCCAGTTCGGGAGGTGACGGGTCGTGAAGCGACCCATGGGTTCAATCGAGACGATCTCGATGCGTCCGGACGAGCTCCGGCTCTTGCGAGATCTCTTCGGCAAGCGCACCGGACTGCGTTTCGGTACCGAAGCGCGCTTCACTCTCGAGCGGCGCCTTCGCGAACGGCTCGCCGCGCTGCGTCTCACTTCGTACAGCGAGTACTACCATTATCTCCGGTTCAGCGCGCAGGCCGAGGCGGAGTGGGACGAGGCAGTCGACCTCCTCACCACCAACGAAACCTACTTTTTTCGCGAGGACTACCAGCTCAAGGCCTTCCAAGAAGAAATCCTTCCGCGCATCGCCGAACAAGCCGAAGCGCGGAAACGCATTTCCATCTGGAGTGCGGGTTGCTCGACCGGCGAAGAAGTCTATTCGTTGGCCATTCTCATCAGCCAGTCACCTCTCTTCGAGGGCTGGGACATCCGCGTGTACGGTTCGGACATTTCGCGTCGCTGCGTGGCTGCGGCGCGGCGAGCAACCTACGGAGCAGCTTCGTTCCGGGCCACGCCCGAGGAGCTGAAAAAGCGCTATTTCGTCGAGAAAAACGGCAATTGGCACGTCATTCAAGAGATTCGCGAAAAGTGCCACTTTGGCCAGGTGAACCTGCTCGAAGAAGAGCGCGCGCGTGTGCTCGGTCGGGCGGACGTCATCTTCTGTCGCAATGTGCTCATCTACTTCGAGGCAAACGCAAGGCGCCGCGTCATCGACACGTTCCACGAGCGTCTTTACCCGGGCGGCGTCCTCCTGCTGGGGCACTCGGAATCGCTTCTCAACGTGTCCACGGCCTTCGAGCTCTTACACTTGAAAGACGATCTCGTGTATCGAAAGCCCTCGGGACAGTTTTCACGCGAGGCTTGGAGTGCTTCTATGCAGCGTGTCGCCCCTTATTCGAACAACAAGCCGAACGGGAAACCCCCCGGCACTTGAGTCCGATTGAGATCTGCTCGGTCATTATGAGATTCGGCGATCGAAACGCTCCGAAATGAATTCTTCGCGCTCCACGTCGCCCATTCGGCTGCTCGTCGTCGACGACTCCGCGTACAACCGTCGGAACATCGCGGACGTTTTCGCGAACGTGCCGGAGGTCGAAGTCGTCGGAAAGGCGGCAGACGGCGAAGAAGCGCTCAAGCTCGCCACGCTGCTGAAGCCCGACGTGATCACCTGCGATCTCGAGATGCCGCGCATGGATGGATTCACCTTCCTCCGCATCTTGATGGTGAAGCAGCCGACGCCCGTCATCGTCGTGTCGTCGTATTCGCAGCGCGAGAACGTGTTCAAAGCGTTGGAGCTTGGCGCACTCGACTTCGTGCCGAAGCCGGATCGACTCGGTCCCGAAGCGACGGAAGTGCGCGACGAGATTTTGCAGAAGGTGATGATGGTGCGGTCGCTCCGCCCGTCGTTCGTGCCGACGTCGCTCGTGCGGCGGCAAGTGAGCGGTGCATGGACGTCGGACGGTCGCGCGATTCCGATGGGATCGCAGCCACCGCCCGCGCAACCAGCGCCGTATCGTGCGCCGCGCAACGTCGTCGTCATCGCGAGCTCCACCGGCGGGCCGAGCGCGCTTCTCACGATTTTCGCGAAGGTGCCGGCATCGACGACGTCCGCGATCCTGGTCGCGCAACACATGCCTGACAAATTCACGCGCACGTTCGCCGAACGTCTCGACAAGCGCGGTGCCGTTCGCACGAGCGAAGCGCAAGACGGCGATCAAGTGGCCATCGCGACGGGCTTCGTGTGCCCCGGGCGAAAGTGTATGGAGCTCGCCGGCACGACCGGCCCGCTCACGCTCAAGGTCGGTCCGGCGGCGCTCGGCGATCGCTACGTGCCGAGCGCGGATCGGTTGTTCAAGAGCGTGGCTCCGCTCGGCTCTCGCGTGTACGGAATCATTCTCACGGGCATGGGCGATGACGGCGTCGAAGGCGCGAAAGCCATTCGCGCTGCGGGCGGAACGATCATCGCCGAATCGCACGAGACCGCGGTCGTCAACGGAATGCCTGGCGCTGCCGTTCGCGCCGGCGTGACCGAGCGCGTGCTCCCGCTTCCGCAGATCGCCGATTTCATCGCGGCCATCGGCACCTGAGCGTATTCTCGCTCGCTCGATGTCCCGCTCTACGTCCAATTCGTCCATCGACCGATCGCTCGCGGACCTTCTTTCGATGGGGGATCGCATCGTCGAACGTGCGCTGAAAGGTGGCGCGACCGTCGCCGAGTGCGTCCTCCGAACCGGCGCGGAGCTTTCCGCGAAAGTTCGCCTCGGCGAACCGGAGCTCGTGGAAGAAGCAGGACACCGCGCCGCCGGTCTTCGCGTGATGAAGGGCAAGCAGGTCGCGTCCACATCGACGAGCGATCTCAGCGAAGCAGGCATCACACGCTTCGTCGAAGACGCACTCGAACTCGTGGAGCTGTCGCAGGAAGATCCCTTCGCCGGCCCGGCCGATCCGAAGCTCCTTTGCGATCCGAAGACAGCGCCCGAACTCGATCTCTACGATCCCGCCGGCGGCGACGTGCGCGCCGAACAAGCGATCGCGACCGCGCGCGCCGGTGAAGACGCTGCACGCGCGTACGATCCGCGCATCACGAACAGCGACGGTGCATCGTTCAGTCGAACGGCAGGTGGCGCGGCCATCGTTCTCTCGAGCGGATTCCGTGCAACATACAAGGGTTCGTATCAGTCGCTCAGTGTCGTTCCGGTGGCCGACGACGAAGGCGGCAAGAAGCGCCGCGGCTATCACTGGACGGCGAAGCGTTATTTGAACGAGCTCGAGAAGGCGGACGAAGTCGGCAAAGAAGCGGCGCGCCGTACTCTGCGCAAGCTCGGCGCGCGTCCCGTTTCCACGTGCGAAGTTCCCGTCGTTTTCGATCCCGATGCCGCGCGATCGATCCTCGGCATGCTCGCGGGTTGCGTCATGGGCAGCTCGATCTGGCGCAAATCCAGCTACCTCGTGGGTCGCGAAGGTTCACGCGTCGCGAGCGACCTCGTCACCGTTATCGACGATCCACTCATTCCACGCGCGCCGGGTTCACGTCCGTTCGACGGCGAAGGCCTCGCGAGCCGCAAGAACATGGTCGTCGAAAAAGGTGTACTTCGCACGTATCTTTGCGACAGCTATTCCGCGCGCAAGCTCTCGCGTGAGAGCACAGCCAGCGCGGCGCGTGGTGGTGGTGCCGGCGTGGGGCCCTCCACTTCGAACTTCATCCTGCAGCCGGGCACCGACTCGAACGAAGCGATCGTCAAAGGTACGAAGCGCGGGCTCTACGTCATCGAGATGATGGGCTTTGGCTTCAACGCAGTCACTGGCGATTTTTCGCGCGGCGCGGCGGGCTTTTGGATCGAAAACGGCGAGCTCGCGTTCCCCGTGAGCGAGGTCACCATTTCGCTCAACGTCGACGACCTGTGGCAACGCATCGATGCCGTCGGAAGCGATCTCGATCTCCGCACGTCGACCGCCGCGCCCACCATGCGCGTCGGCAAGATGACCGTCGCCGGTGCAGACGGCGCGAGCGCTTGAAGCTCGCTCCCGCGCTTTCTTGATTCAGTGGGCTTCGAACCACTGGCACGAGGTGCGGCCGCTTGCCGATTCGACTTCGTCGCAAACGAAGAGCCCGCCGAGGGCATCGGTCTCCGAGCTCGTGATGAACACCGTGCGCACGGAATAGGGCGTGAACAGCAATGCGGCAGACGTGGCACGCGCGGCGCCGCCGTCCGTGTCTCCGAGCAACTTGATGGCCACCGGATCGGACGAGGAAGGAAGCGATGCGTAGCCGAGCGAGTCGATCGAGGTGGGGCCACTCGACGACGGTGCGGTCTGCTTCGGCGCGATGGACGATGCGACGACCGTGGTCGTGGGACCGGCTTGCGTGAACACGCTCAGTGGACCGGCGGCGGCGATGTTCGAAGCACCGAGCGCCGCGTGAATGAAGCGCGTTCGTGACGCCAGCGACGTCGATCGATCGTCGACGAAGCGAACGATGGAGAGCGCACTGGAGCTCGTCACGTCGGCGCGGAAAAGTCCCATGATCACGACGGTCGATTCTTTGCCCGCGTCGATGGAGACACTTCCGAGCGCACGCGGTCGAGAGCATCCGAGATCGCCGGCAGCGACGATGACGAGCTCGTACACGCCCGAGCCGTTCACGTCGACGTAGTCGGTGATGCTACCGAACGAGAGGCCATAACTTGGTGCGGCAGCGGCGTCGGTGGCCGCGTCGTTGGAGGCGGTTGCGTCGCGTCCGCCGTCGATGCTCGGCGTCGCAGCGCCGGCGAGGATCGGGCCGAGGTAAGACGTGGTTCCCGCACGCCGATAACAGAAGTCGATCGGACCGAGATCGCTCGACACGTGGGCCACGCGAAATCGGCTGCGAATCGGACTCGTCGAATCGCGCGGGGCATCTTCGAGCGTTGCATCACCGGGCGGGAACACGGTCACGTCGAGACCGGCGTCCGAAGAAGACACGCCCGCCTCGTCCGTGCATGCGCTGCATAGGGCGAGTGACACTCCGACAGACGTCGCGAAGAAAAGACGAACCATAGATGCTGCGCCGCGCGCGGGCGGTGAGCCGGCCGAGCGCCTTAAGTCCTTCCCGACAGCATACCGCCGACCGTACGAACACGCCCATAGTGGATGCGAGGCGGATGCGAGTCGGTCTAACCTGCGCGGCGTGAGTCCCGACGACATCAAAGCGCTCCGCAAAGACCTCGCGTGCACGGCCAAAGAGCTCGCGCAGGCGCTCGAATTGGAACAAGCCACGGTCCTCGCGTGGGAAAAGGGAGAGCTTTTCCCCACGAAAAAGTATGTCGATCAGATGGAGGCGCTGCGGAAGAAAGGGCCCGCGGCCATCCCGAAAAAAGTGAAGGGACCTGGGCCGATGCAGGTGCTCACCGATCCGGCGACATGGACGCTGGTGAGGAAAATTTTGGCGCACAAGAAATTGCGCGACGAAGTCACGAAGCTGGCGGCGACGTACGCCGATCCGGCGGAGGAGAGCTGAACGCGGAGAAGAGCTGGGCGAGGGGTTGAACGCAATGCGTTGAGCGCGCTCGCCGTCACGCGTCCTTCTTCGCGTCCTTCTTCGCGTCCTTCTTCGCGTCCTTGTCTTCGTCTTTGTCTTCGTCTTTGTCTTCGTCCTTGTCTTCTGCCGCGGGCTCGTCGTCTTGCTCCGCCGTCTCGCCGGCGGAATCGGATTCGGACGGGCCCTCCGAAGCGGAATCGGAATCGGACGTTGCCTCGGAAGCGGAATCGGAGACGCCCTCGTCCGGGAGGATCGCCGCTCGCTGCGACTCGCTTTCCATGTCGACGTCGATGCTGCCTTCGTCGTCCGCAGGAGCGGGTTCGGTGGACGTGGCCGTGCCGTCGGCGTCGAGCGTGGGTGGGATTTCGGATGCAACCGGTTCCGGTTGACGCTCGTCGAGAACGTCGCCGAGTTCGCGTTCGACCACGCGTCGTGAGTCTTCGTTGAGCTCCGTGAACTCGCGCAGCGTGGGCAAATCTTTCAGCGATTTAAGGCCGAAAAACTCGAGAAACTGCGTGGTCGTTCCGTACAGCAGCGGGCGACCCGCCTCGTCCTTCTTGCCGAGGATGCGAATGAGATCGCGCTCGAGCAAAAGCTTCAACACGGGACCGCAGTCGACGCCGCGGATGTCGTCGATCTCAGGGCGCGTGATCGGTTGGCGATACGCGAGGATGGCGAGCGTCTCCACCTGCGCGCGCGTGAGGCGCACCGGCTTCAGCTTCGTGAGGTCGCGAACGAACGGCGCATAAGCGGCACGCGTGCGGAAGATCCAACCGCCCGCCACTTCGTCGAGTTGAATGCCGCGCGCGGCGTACTCGTCGTGAAGCTCGTTCAGTAGCTCCTTCACTTCCTTCACCGTCGACGATGCTGCGCGCGAGAGCTCGTTCGCTTTGATCGGCCGATCGCTCACGAACACGAGCGCTTCGAGGAGGCCCTTCAAGTGCGCACGCGTCACTTCGGATGCTTGCGTCGTCGCGCTCGGCGTCGTGTCCGGCGTGGCGGTAACGCGGTCGCCGTCGTCCCCTTCGATGTCCAGCGATTCGGGCGGGGGCGCCTCCATGGGATCGGCCAAGCCTTCGCCATCGGCTTCTGCATGGCCGTCGGTGCCGAAGCCGGCTTCCGCGCCCTCGACACCTTCCGGATGAGACTGCCGCGGGTTGGCGACGTCGTCGCGCGCCGGAAAGTTCTTCAGCTCGTCGCCCGTGAGATTGATCGTGGCTTCGGTGTCCTGCGTCCAAGCCGCTTCGATCGCTTCAGCCGCGGCGAGCCGACGCTCGGTCGAGTCGCGCTCTTCGCTCGGACGCTCGGTGTCGGGCGGCGGCGCCTCGGCTGCGGCGTCGGGGGACGATTTCCGTTTCTGACTCATCTACGCCTTTCCGTGGCCATTCTCAGGCGGCGCGAGGTCAGGCGCCGCGCTTTCGTTCGACTCGTTCACCTGGTTCGCGTGGACTGCGACCGCCGAATCATCCGGAGACTCCGCACTCTCGTCGCCCGCGGAATACTCCACATAAAGCGGGCCGAGCGGTTCGGTTTGGAAAAGGCGCGTCATCTTCAGGCGCGTCATCTCCAGGCACGCGAGAAACGTGATCACGAGATCGAACTTGGTCACGAGCCCCGCGAAGAGCTCCTCGAACATGACGCGCCGTCGCGCGCCGAGGACCGACGTGAGCTCGTGAATGCGATCCGTGATGCTGATGCGATCGGCCACGACCTCGTGCGAAATCTGAATTTTGCTCTTCGCGAGGACGCGCTGAAACGCTTCCACCAGCGAGTAGAGCGGGATCTCCGCGAGCGGCGGCAAACCCGTGTTCACCGCTTCCTCGATGTTGCTTCCGCGCGTGAAGATGTCGCGACCGGATACGCCGCGGGCCGAGAGCTCCTCCGCCGCGAGCTTGTACTTTTGGTACTCGAGCAAGCGCCGAATCAGCGCCTCACGCGGATCCTCTTCCTCTTCCAGCGCGTCGTCTTCCTGGCCGGGCGGAGGCGCGGGAAGCAGCATCTTCGACTTGATGTGGGCCAAGGTGGCCGCCATCAGCAAGTACTCTGCAGCGACATCCAGGTTCATGAGCTGCATCACGGCGAGGTACTCGAGGTACTTCTCCGTGACGAAACTAATAGGGATGTCGAGGATGTTCAGCTCGTGCTTTTGGCAGAGGTGCAAAAGCAGATCGAGCGGCCCTTCGAACATCGGGAGCTGCACCGAGTACGCACTCTTGCCTGCATCGAATTCGGGCGCTTCGGACACGTGTTCGAACCTTGCGCCCGAACATAGTCGCGGCGAGCCCGCGCACGCAACACGCCTCGCGACAACGCTTCGATTATTCTAAGGAGTTTTCGCGCGCAAGGACGTACACGGGCGAAGCGCTTCGGCTAGCATGATCGGGCCGTGAGCGCGTCCGCCGCCACCCCGAAGTCGTGCGCCAAATGCGGGGGACGCTATCCGCTCGATGCGCTCTTTTGCCCGCTCGACGGCACGCCCCTCACGCGCCGCGCCACGTCGAGTGGGGCGGGAGAAGATCCGTATCTCGGTTGCGAGGTCGCGGGCAGCATCGACATTCGTCAACTCGTCGGCATCGGCGCGATGGGTCGCGTGTATCGCGCGTTCCAGCGCGGCATCGATCGCGACGTCGCGGTGAAAATTCTCCATCGCGAGCTCTCGTCGAATCAGCAGCTCGTCACACGCTTTCATCGCGAAGCGAAAGTGGCTTCGCGCCTGTCGCATCCGAACGTGGTGCACGTGTATCTGACGGGCCAACTCGCCGACGGATCGATGTACATCGTGATGGAGTACCTCGACGGACTTTCGCTCCAGAGCGCGATGGCCGCCGTCGGTGGGGCAATGCCGCTTCCGCGCGCGCTCGGCATCGCGCTTCAGCTTTGCGACGCGGCGGGCGAGGGACACGCGCAAGGGATCGTGCATCGCGACATCAAGCCCGAGAACGTGATGCTCGTTCGACGCGGTGAAGCGGACGACTTCGTGAAGGTGCTCGACTTCGGGATTGCGCGTCTCAACTGGGGCGATCAGTCGATGGCGACGGCGGCGGGGCTTATCTTCGGAACCGCGCGCTACATCTCGCCGGAGGGCGCGCAAGGCGAAGTGGTCGGGCCGGAGAGCGACGTCTATTCGATCGCGATTCTGCTCTATCAAATGCTCTCGGGCCGAACGCCGTTCGAAGGCGATCAAGCCGTCGCGCTGCTCATTCAGCAGATTCACGACGCGCCGCCCGAGCTCCGTTCGATTCCGCGCTCTGCGTACGTGCCGGAGCCGATCGCCGACGTGATCATGCAGAACTTGGCGAAGTCGCCGCAGGACCGCGAAGGCGATGCGCGCTTGCTCGGACGCGCGCTGCTCGAAGCGGCAAAAGCGAGCGGGCTCTCGCCGGAAGACATCGTGTCGCGGCCCATCCTGGGAACGCGCTCGTCGTCGCCGATGCAGATCGCGTCGATGCAGCGAACGCGGCAGCTGCGGCTCGATTCGGAAACGGCCGAAAAAATTGGCGCGGCGTTCCACGGCAATGAGGCGAGCGAACCGCGCTCGCGGCCGAAAGTGTCGGAGCCTCCGCGAAGTCGCCGTTCGCTCGATAGCTCGCGCGATACGACGGTCGAAGCGCGTCGAACGGAGCCCATCGGAAACAAAACGACGAAGTGGACGCCGCCGCCCGGTTTCGACGTGCGCCTCGGAACAGCACCGCCATCGAGCGACGGAGTCGATCCCACGCTCGACGAAGAAGTCGAACCCGTGAAAGGCGTGCCGCCGGCTCCCGGGTCATGGCCGGATGCGTCGGGACGATCGGTGGCACCGACGAAGCATCAAGAGCCGATGGCGCATGCCTATGCGAGCGTGTCGCCGGGAAGCTCGCACCGCACGCAGATGTTGAGCAGGCCACCGTCGGGCGTGGATTCGACGCTGAGCGATGAAGAAGCGCTCGCTGCGCGAAGGCGTGCGCGGTCGAAGGCCATGGTCCTCGTGTTCTTCTGTTTTCTGCTCGGCGTCGCGGGAGCGACGGGCATCGCGTACAAGATGGGACTCATCGGTTCGGCGTCGCGCGGGGAGTCGCTCGAGTCGACGGTCGAACGCGCGAACAACGCGCTCTTGGCGCATCAATTCGATTCACCGACGGGCGACAACGTTCGCGATCTGACCACGGCCGGCTTGAAGCGTTGGCCGAACAACCCGCGGCTCTTGCGCATTCGTGAGCTCGCGGCGCGCGATCTCCTCGATCGCGCGCAAGACCGGAAGCATGCGGGCGATCTCGCGACGGCGCTCACCCGAGCGAAGCTCGCCGTGGAGTTGAACCCGACCGACGCGGATGGCGCAGCGCTCGTCGCGGACATCGAACGTGACATGGCCGAGAAGCCGGGCGCGCTGCCTCCGCTCACTCCGCCGGGCGTAGGAACGGCGGCAGGCACTTCGGCGCGCACGCTTCCAAGCGTCACGGCGCCGCGCACGTTGGACACGACGACCGCGCGTCCCAAGGCTTCGCAAACGCCGCCGCCTCGTCCGAGCGTCAGCACGGCGGTCACGGGCGAGCCCACGTCCGTGCCTCCGACGCCGAGTGGAAAATGGCTGTGAAGCGCGTGCTCGCTCGCGTCGCAAGCATCGCGGTGGCGAGTGCGTTGTGCGCGGCGACGACGACGAGTGCACGAGCCGACGAAGACCCGAGCCAGGCGGCAGGCGCCGGCGTAGTTCAAACGACGGGCATGTCGATTCTCGATCGTCCGCACACGATCGCCGTCGCCGAAGTGGGCATCATCGCGCTGCCGAACGCGCCTATCTCCGTGGCGAACCGCGGCGGTCCCATTCCGCTCGGCGCGTTCGATCGCGGCGATCAAACGCTGCAAACGAGCATCCACCTTCTCTACCGTGGCGCCCGCGATTGGGTCGTCGGCGCCACCGGACTTCTCGCTCCGCGCCCGAGCACGGACAGCAGCTACGAAGGCCCAGGCGCGACCGGCACGCTTCTCAGCCGCACGCACGCGCGCAGCTATTTGTTTCTCGGCGTGGAGGGCCGCTACGTCCCACTGCGTTCGCGCTATTTCGAGTTGTGGGTAGGCACCGCGCTCGGCGCCGTCATCATCGCAGACCGCTTCACCACGAACGACGGCGAACGCGTGCCCACCATCCTCGGCACCAAAGAGGTCACGGTTCGCACCGAAGGTTTCGGTCTCGGAGTCACCGCCGGCGCGGACTACCTCTTGAGCGATCAGTGGGTCGTCGGCCTTGGCCTCCGCGCCGATCGGTGGCTCTTGCCCACGACGAAAAGCGCGAGCGCGAAAGACTCGATGTGCTCGTCGATCGGCGACTGCCCGACCATCAGCGGCACGGTCGAAGCGTTCGTGTTCGGCCTGACGATCGGCTACCGCATCCTCTTGTGATGCGCTTCCGAACTACGGAACGTCACCCACCGTGCGCGCGAGAAAAATCGCCACGCGATCGAACGCCACCGCCACCACGACGAGGAGCGCCATCGATCGCAGCGGCGCGATGAGCGATTGAATCTGCGCCGGCGTCGCGGCTCGCGCAATGAGCGCGCTCGCAACTTCGAGCACGATCGCCGCCGCGACGAGCGGCGCTGCGATCGCGACGGCGAGTCCAACGCCTGACGAGATGGCCTCGGCGATCGACACGATCGGATGCGACGGCCACGCGCGCGTCGCGAGCGCGAGTGCCACGCGCGAAGGCCCGCCGCTCGCCAAGAACAGCGAACTCGCGAGGAGAGAAAACAAAAGTCCAAACGACGAGGCGCGTCCCTCGACGACGGGAAGCGCCGCTGTTTCGTTCGCGCCGCGCAGCGTGTCGATGAGACCGCCGGCCATCGTCGCCGCCCACAACGGAACCGCGGCGGCGATCGCGATGGGCAATCCGCGGAGCGCTTCCAACAGGAGCGCCGCTATCCACGTCCCGCCGAACGTCGTCGCGTGCGCTGGGCCGGTCGGAAGCGTGAGCGCCGGAAAAATGCTGGCCGCCATCGCCAGCGCAAGAACGCCGCGCGCCGGAAGGGGCAGCGCTTTCAAACCGAACGCGGGCACGATCGCCACCGTCGGGGTGACCCGAGCCCATGCCCGCGCGAGAGCATCGAGGTCCACGCCCGATCCACCGAGCACGGTCGCGACCGATTCAAGCAGCGACGGCACGCGCCCACACTAGCAACTCCGCGGCAGGTCGTCGTTGACGAGCGTGCTCATGATCGATGAGTCTCGCGCGCATGCCGTTCGATCTCACGAGGATTGGCGTCGCCACCGAACCGTTCACGTTCCGTTACGACTGGGAGAAGCTCGCGCTCTACGCGCTCGGCATCGGCGCGAAGAAAGACGAGCTCGATTACCTCTACGAAGGCCGCGGCCCCAAAGCCTTCCCGAGTTTTGCGGTCGTGCCGAAGTTTCCGTCACTCATCGACGCGCTCACTGCGTCGGGTGGCAACATGGCGATGCTGGTGCACGGGTCGGAAAATGTGACGCTTCACAAAGCGTTCGCACCGAGTGGAACGCTGACGTCGACCGCTAAAATCAGGGCGATTTACGATCTGCGGCGCATGTCGATCATGCCCATCGACACCGAAACGCGCGACGAAAAAGGTGAGCTCGTGGCCACGACGACCTCCACGATCATCTTTCGAGGCGAAGGCGACTTCGGTGGCGATCGTCCTCCGAAAGAACCGAGCGCCATCACCATTCCGAAAGATCGCGCCGCGGATTTTCGCATCGAGGAAGGTACGTTGCCGGAGCAAGCTCTTCTCTATCGGCTCTCGGGCGACCCGAATCCGCTCCATGCCGATCCCGCGTTCGCCGCCGGCGTCGGCTTCGAGCAAGGCCCCATCCTTCACGGGCTTTGCACGTTCGGTCACATGGTTCGGCACCTCACGAAGGGCGCATGCAACGGCGACGCAACGCGCATCATCGCAATCGATGGGAGCTTCAAAAAACCGGTGTGGCCGGGCGATACGCTCGTGACCGAAGGATGGGACGTCGGAGAAGGTCGGTACGCGTTGCAGGTCAGCGTCAAAGAGCGAAACGAAGTCGTTCTCGGCGGAGCCTGGGCCAAGTTGTCGAACTAGCGTGACGTGAACTCGGCCGCTCTCTTTACGGCGCATGCATCTCAAGGCAATTAAGTACGAGAAGAAACGCGGAGAAAGTACACATGCCCAAGCTCTCGAAGTCGATCGTCATCGTCGCTGCCAAACGAACCGCGTTCGGTGCGCTGCAGGGCGCGCTCAAGAACGTGAATGCGAACGACCTCGCAGCGCATGCGTCGAAGGCTGCGCTGGAGCAGTCGGGCGTCGCGAAGGACGCGATTGGACACGTCATCGTCGGTAACGTGATGCAGACGAGTGCCGACGCGATTTACTGCGCGCGTCACGTCGGGCTCAAGGTGGGTTTGCCCGTCGAGACGCCGGCGCTCACGGTGAATCGTCTCTGCGGTTCGGGTTTTCAAGCGATCATCACGGGTGCGGAGCAGCTGCTTCTCGGCGAGCACCAAGCCGTCCTCGTCGCGGGGACCGAGAACATGACGCAAGCGCCGCACGTTCTGCGCGGTGCGCGGGATGGATGGGCGTTCGGTAAATCGCCCGCGGTGGAAGACTCACTGTGGAGCGCGCTCACCGACAGCTACTGCAACACGCCAATGGGCATGACCGCGGAGAACCTCGCGCAGAAGTACGGCATCACGCGTCAGCACTGCGACGAATACGCGCTCGAAAGCCAAAAGCGCTGGGCTGCGGCGAACGAGAAGGGCTACTTCAAAAACGAGATCGCGCCGTACGACCTGGTGACGAAAAAGGGAACGACGTCGTTCGCCGTCGACGAGCATCCGCGTCCGCAAACGACGCTCGAGGGCCTCGCGAAGCTCGCGCCGGTGTTCAAGAAGGATGGCGTCGTCACGGCCGGAAATGCGTCGGGCATTTGTGATGGTGCGGCGGCGCTCGTCGTGACGACCGAGGAGTTCGCAAAGGCAAAGGGACTCACGCCGCTCGCGCGACTCATTCAATGGGGCGTCGCCGGTGTCGAGCCGAGCTTGATGGGGATTGGGCCCGCGCCCGCGATTCGTCACGCGCTTTCGCGCGCGGAATTGAAACAGAGCGAGATTGACTTGTTCGAAGTGAACGAAGCGTTCGCGCCGCAGTATTTGGCGGTGGAAAAAGAGCTCGGGCTCGATCGCGCGAAGACGAACGTGGACGGCGGTGCGATTGCGCTCGGTCATCCGCTCGGCGCGAGTGGTGCGCGCATCACGACGCATCTCGTGTACGAGCTCGCGCGGCGGGGCGGTCGTTATGCAGTCGGCAGCGCGTGCATCGGCGGCGGCCAAGGACTCGCCGTCGTGCTGGAACGCGTCTGAGCGATTGCCTCACGGCGTCCTTCACCGCTGCGTGGCGCGAAGCAAAGTCGCTCGAGCAAGATCGCTCCGCTCTTTCGAACGTCGTCGACGTCGATCGCGGAGCGTTCGCGTTTCACCCCAGCGACGATGAGCCAACCCACCGCATTGCGCAGCGCACGCACTGCTCGGACCGCAGCTCCGAAGGTTGGGAACACCCATGCGAGCGTTCCAGGTTGATTGTCGATCCACTCGTAAACGACGAGCGTCACTGGTTTTCGCGAATGATTCATGCTTCCGCGTGATCCAACGTGCGCTCGCTCACGCACATTCCACCGCCACTTACTTAAGACCGACGGAAATTTCCGTGTCCCCGCGAAACGCGGCACCTCGCCGACCGAGCGGGTAAGATCTTCACGTGAGCGCGTCTGCGCAGGCCATCGCGCACGCGAGCGATCCGTCGCGAATCCAGGGACCGCGCGAGCCCGGTTCGAGCGCGCCGCGCCCTCGCAGACGTTCGTGGCCGCTCGTCGCGTTGGGCCCGTTCGTGGTCGTGGTGGTGGGCGTGACGATTGCGGTGCTCATTGGCGTGATGGGCCTCGCCGAGCTTGCAACGATCAGCGATCAGCACGCGAAGAATCGTGCGGACCTATTGGCCGCGGCGATGTCGGCGCGTCTCGCGAAGCTCGCTCCGAATGAACGCCTGCCCGCGATGCAATTCGCAGCGCGGCGAACCGGGGCGGAGTTTCTCGTTCTGTCGAGCGACGGCGACGTGATTCACGATGCGAGCCTTGGCGCCCTCGACAGGGCGAGCCTTCGTAAAACGATCGAGCACGAAAGCGGCGAAGCGACGATGGGCCTCGGACGCGCTCGCTATGCGGTGCGCCCACTCGAGGAACCTCCGGCCTCGCGCTTTCTCGTCGTGTTCGTGCGCGAGCCAGCCACGCCGGAAGGCGGCTCCGCACTGATTCGCGCGCTCATCGCGCTCACGACGTTGCTCGTCGGTGTTGCAGCGGCGGTTGCCTATGCGGTTGCGCGCGATGCAAGCAAAGACGTGGAGTACGTCGCTCGGCGCGTTCGCAACATGTTGCAAGTGCGCAGCGAGCCGACGGGTGAACCGGTGCCCGTTCGTTCGATCGACGAAGTGGGCGCGCTCACTGCGGCGTTCAATGGCTTCATCGCGCGTTTTGCAGCGGCCGAAGATGCGTATCGCGACGACCTCGATCGCGTCGGAGCTGCGGATCGCGATCGCGCTGCATTTCTCGCCGCCGTCAGCCACGAACTGCGCAGCCCGCTCAATGCCGTGCTCGGCTTCGCGGAAATTCTCGCCGCCGAAGTGGACGGCCCGCTCACGCCTGGCGCGCGCGAAGAGGTCGAACAGATCCGCGGCTCCGGACAACACCTGCTCGATCTCATCAACGACATTCTCGAATTCTCGGCGCTCGAGAGTGGCCAGCTCAAACTCACGCGCACGCGCGTGGATCTCTCGGCCGTTGCCGCCGAAGTCGCGCGTGAAGCCACCGTGCTCATCGGCCAGCGACCCATCGCGATGCATCTCGAAGCGACGACCTCGGTTTACGCGTACGCCGACGCTCGCCGCGTGCGCCAGGTCGTCACGAACTTGGTGAGCAACGCGGTCAAGTTCACGCAAGAAGGACGCGTGACGATCTCGATCGGCATCGACGGTCACAGAGCGCGCGTGAGTGTGGCCGACACGGGGCCCGGTATCAGCGCGGCCGAACGCGCGGTCATCTTCGAGGAGTACAAGCAGGCTCAAAGCGAGAGCGCGCGCCGACGCGGCACCGGATTGGGCCTTGCGATCGCGCGGCGCTTGGTGGTCATGCACGGCGGTTCGATCAGCGTCGAAAGCGAAATCGGCAAAGGCTCCATCTTCAACGTGCTCTTGCCGCTTTACGTGAACGACCTCGTCACCACGGGCGGCGCCTCATGACGCATCCCGCGGCTCGCCTCATCTTGCGTCTCGTGCTCTTGCAGCTCGGTGTCGTGTCCGTGACTGCGATCGTCATCGCGGCGTTTGCCCAGAGGCTTCTGCTTCTCGATGACGTCGTCGCCGAATCGACGCGCGCTACCTTCGCGTGGATCACGCTCGTCGTCGGTGTGTACATCACCGTCGTCACGTTCGTGCTCACGCGACGTGCGCGGCCTACGCTGAACGCGCTCGCGCGCGGCGAAAAGGTGATCGAGCCGCGCGGAATCTTGCGTCTGTACGCGCTTCCGGCGCGGCTCGTGTTGTTCGACGTGGCAGGAGCTTTGGTAGCGAGCGTGGTGACGGTACTGAAGCCGTTTCGTCCCGAGTCGAACGATCTCTACACGCAGGTGGAGCTGGCGATGCTCGCGATGACGTTCGTCAGCGTGTCCGCGTTGCCGCTCTACGTGATGGGACGCGCGTCCGTTTCACGCGTGCTCGAGCAGACGCCGACATGGGCCACACGTGAGGCGATCGATCTCTTGGAATCGCGGCAGCACGACGTGCATCGCCTGCGTTGGCGCGTGCTCGCTTCGGTGGCAGCGCCCGTCGCCTTCGTTGCACTCGGTGCCTCGCTCTTGGTGCAAGCGCACATTCGCGCGTTCGATACGTCGTCACGCGAGTCGGACGCAGCCGAGCTCGCACGCGGAAGCTTCGAGCCGTTGAATCCCACGGCCGCCGGGCGCGTGAACGCGATCACCGAAGCGCGTGAGCGTGGATTCTCCGTATCGCTCGAATCCACCGCGGAGTCGTTCAACATCACGCGCCATCCCGCCGAAACCGAAATGACCGTGCCTCTCGAAGACGGTCACGCAGTCATTCGTTTCGTTCCAGCTCGCGTGAGTCCGCGCGTGGGTCTCTTCATGATCATGGCGCTCGTCGCTGTCGCGGTGGCGGGCGCACTCGGAGCGCGTATCGGAATGGCATACGCCGGAGACATCTCTCTCGCCACGCGCGAACTCCGCGCGACGGGCGCCATCGACGTCATTCGCGGCACGCGCATCCGCCGCGACGCACGATTCCAAGCTGTCTTCGATCTGATGCACGCGATCGATCAGCTCGGAAGCATCTTCCGCGAATTCGCCGAAGCGCAAGAACGCGCCATCGAAGCTCGGCAAGCGACCGAACGCATGCGCGGCCTCTTCCTCGCGTCGATGAGTCACGATCTCAAAGCGCCGCTCAACTCGATTCTCGGATTCGCGGAGCTCGTTTCACGCGGCGAACTCAACGAAGGCCAACGCGAGAACGTCACCATCATCGAACAGCGCGGTCGCGAGCTACTGCATCTCATCGACACGATTCTCGATGCGGCCCGCGCCGAAGCGGGTGCTCTCTCCATCGCTCCCGAATGGACGCGCGTCGGCGACGTCGTCATGCCCGCGGTTCTCGACGCGCGCGATCTCACGCAAGGAGCCGAGGTTCAAATCGTCGGCGAGATCCAGCCCGGTGTGCCGCGCATCCTCGTCGATCCCATGCGCTCCACGCAGGCGCTCACCGCGGTCATACTCGTTGCGGTTCGTTTCGCAGGCGAACGCGGCACCGTCCACGTGCGCGCCACGCTTCCCGCTGCAGGCGAACGCATTCGGATCGACGTCGAGACGACGGGCCGCGGCGCTCCACCCGAAGAACGCGATCGCGTCTTCGAAGCGTTTCGTCACGCCGACCGCGCGCGCCGCCACGGAAGTTTGGGACTGGGTCCATCGCTCGCGCGATCGATCGTCGAGATGCACGGCGGCTCCGTCGACGTGGGCACGACCGAAGGCGAAGGCACCGTGTTCCACGTGTGGCTTCCCACCGAACGCATGTCGCAACAGATGCGCGCGGCCCGCTCCTCGAGCATCCCGCCGCGCCCTGGTTGAGGACTCTGTTAAGGAGAGTCCGTTCCGTTCCTGGTGCAATTTGCCTGGAATGTTTCGTGCGACATGGTCGTTCCCTATGGTCGCGTCTCGCCGATCCGCGCCGCCTGCCGCACGTGATGGTGCTGCACGAAGTTGCGCGCCGCCGCGTCCGAATCCGCGCCTGCGTCCGCCGCCCGTCGTCGTGAAAGACGATGAAAAAACTTGGGTTGATCCCCCGCCGCGCCGCGTCGACGACGAGCCGACCTCCACGGACTTCGTTCCGCCGAAGCCGCCTTCGACGCGCTCGGTCGGCGAGTACCGCCTGTACAAGGAAATAGCCACGGGTGGGATGGGGACGATCCACCTCGCGCGCAAAGGTGGAGCGGGTTCGTTCTCGCGTGCGGTCGCGGTGAAGCGTCTCCACAGTCACTTCGCGGCGGACCCTGAGCTCGTTGCGATGCTGCACGACGAAGCGATGATGGCGTCGTGCGTTCGTCACGCGAACGTGGTCTCGACGCTCGATCTCGTTCATCACGGCGAAGAAGTGCTCGTGGTGATGGAGTACGTGCACGGCGCATCGCTGGCGAAGCTCGTGCAGCTCTCGCGTGGTGTTCGCATTCCGCTTCCGATCGTCACCGCGATCATGTGCGGCGTGCTTCGCGGTCTGCATGCGGCGCACGAAGCGAAGAATCGGATGGGCAGTCCGCTCGGTCTCGTGCACCGGGACGTGTCGCCGCACAACGTGCTCGTCGGCATCGACGGCATCGCGCGCGTCGTCGACTTCGGTGTGGCGAAGGCGAACGGACGAATGTTCGTCACGCGCGATGGACGCGTGAAAGGCAAATTCGGCTACATCGCACCGGAGCAACGCCTCGGTCACGAGATCACGCGCGCGGCTGACGTTTACTCGGCGGCGGTCGTTCTCTGGGAGCTCGTCACCGGTGAACGCCTTTTCGAGGGCGACAGCATCGCGGACGTGCTCTTGGGACCGTTCCGCACGAAGCCGCGTTCGCCGCGTGATCGCACGCCGAGTCTCGAGCCCGCGGTCGAAGCGATCATCATGCGTGGTCTTGCGAGTGAGCCGTGCGATCGCTTTGCGACGGCGCTCGACATGGCGCGAGAGCTCGAACGCGCTTCGCGCGAAGCGAGTGCGACCGAAGTCGGCGAGTGGGTCACGTGCTTGGCGCACGAAGAGCTGAAAAAACTCTCTGAGCATCTGAGCGTCGTCGAGGAAGATGCGGGCGCGTTCGAAGAGCCTCCGCCTCCCGTCGCCGCGAAGCGCTCGCGATCGTCGCGGGCACCGGTGCCGTCGTCCGTACCATCGTTCGCGACGGAGACGACGAGCGTCACCAAGATCTACGTGAACGACTCGCCGAAGTCCGTGCGTCCGCGCCGCGGCGAGCAAGCGCATGTCGCGCACGTGCAGCCGCTCTTTTTGCCGAAGGATCCGCCGAAGGCAAAGCCCGCCATGGCCCTACCGACGACGCCGCCCGTCGCGTCGCTCGCGCCTGTCGCGTCCGTCACGCCGGTCACGTATTCCGCCGCCGCATCGCTTCCGCCCGCCGCGCGGCCGACACCGCCGCCGTTGCCGCTCGTCGAGATCCGCAAGAGCGCGGCGGACGTTCGTTACGTGCCGGAGCCGCCGCCTTCGAGTCGCGCGCCTCTGGTGGGATCGTCGATCTCCGCGCACGTGTTTCATCTCGAATCGACGCGGCGTCTTCCGAGTCTTTTGATCGAGGAAGAGATTGCCGCGCAGAAAGCATTTCGCACGTCCAAGTGGCCATTCGCGACGGCGGCGATCACAGTGGCTGGAGTGCTCGTCGCGCTCGTCGCGATGATTTCGACCGTCGCGCATTCCGCGGATTCGCCCATCGATTTGCGCCCGAAGCTCGCTGCCGACGGACGCGCGCCCGCCGCCGCGAACGAGCTCTTTGCGATGGATGCCATCACGACGTCGGTGGCGGAGCCGCCGCGCATTCTCGACGTTGCACAACCGAAGCGCGCCGATGCTCCTCCGCGAGCGAAGTCCGCACGCGGCACGCGCTGACGTTCGCGATCACACCGCTTCGATCGCCGCCAGCACACCGCGCGCTTTGTTGCGCGTCTCCTCCGCTTCGCTCGCGGGCACGCTTCCTTCGACGATGCCGGCGCCGGCGGTGACTTCGAAGCGATCGTTCTTGCAAACGGCCGTACGAATCGCGATGGCGAGATCGAGATCGCCCGTGGGCGCGACGTAGCCGATGGCACCGCCATAGATCCCGCGCGGACGCGCTTCGAGCTCGCGAATGATTTGCATCGCGCGAACCTTCGGTGCGCCGGAGAGTGTGCCTGCGGGAAATGCGGCGCGGACGACATCGAGCCGCGGGGTCGATGGGCTGACCTGCCCACGCACCTCGCTCACGATGTGCATCACGTGGGAGTATCGTTCGATATCCATCTTCTTCGCGAGATGGACGCTGCCGACCTTCGCAACACGTCCTATGTCGTTGCGACCGAGATCGATGAGCATCACGTGTTCTGCGAGCTCTTTCGGATCGGCGAGCAAATCGCGTTCGAACGCGAGATCCTCTTCCTCCGTTTTTCCGCGCGGCCGCGTTCCCGCGATCGGACGCACGGTCATCACACCGTCTTCCAAACGCACGAGCGTCTCTGGACTCGCGCCCGCGATCTGCGTTCGCGACGTTTCACCGCGGGCCGGAGGCAAATCGAGAAAGTACATGTACGGAGACGCGTTCAGCACGCGCATCGCGCGATACGCATCGAACGGATCGCGCCCTCTCTGCGGAACCGAGAACGTGCGTGCGAGAACGATTTGAAATGCGTCGCCCGCGGCGATGTACTCCTGCGCACGGCGAACGCGCGTTTCGTACGATGCATCGTCGAGATCGACGTCGACATTTCCGAGCGGGCGCGATCGATCGGGAAGTGCGAGCGGAAGCGGACGCGGCGCGCGGTCGAGATCTTCACGCGCGCGTTCGATGTCCGCGCGACTCTCGCCCGCGATGGTCACCGTTTGCGTGAGGTTGTCGAACACGACGATCGTCGCGCCGCGAAAAAATCGAGCAAGTGGCGCCGTGATCGCGGAACCCCATCCCGGAACTTTCTCGATCGCGTGCACGAGATCCCACGCGAAGTAGCCGACCGATGCATCGACGAATCGTGCCGCTGGTCCGGTCGCGGCGTGTGCGCGATTTTCCGTGAACAGCGCAGCGGCGCGCTCGAGCGGATCGCCCTCACCAGAAAGAGCCTTGCCGCTCGAATCGATCCACTCGCCCGAGGGAAGAAGCGTTATCTCGCGCGACGCGCGATAACCGAGGATCGAAAAGCGGCCCCATCGTTCACCGAGCACGACGCTCTCGAGCAAGAACGACGCGGCATCGCCTCCGGCATGGCGAAGCGCTGCGTACGCTCGAACGGGCGTGAGGGTGTCCGCCACGAACGAGTGCGTGTGAATCACGATCGGCCCGAAATCCCCAGGAGCGAACGCGCTTGCGACGGGTCGGTCACGCTGCGTCCGAGCGAACGCGCATAGGCAGCAGCGCGCGCGACGAGCGGTGCACTGCCTTCCGAGAGAACACCCTTCGACAAGTAGATGTTGTCTTCCAGACCAACGCGCGCGTGCCCGCCCATGCGCATCGCGAGCTCGGTCATCGGCTGTTGATGACGACCCACGGCCGCGACCGCCCACGTTGCCTGCGCGGGCACCAAGGTCCGCATGAAGCGCACGACTTCTTCCCGAGCGCCGATTCCGCCCGGCACACCGAGCACGAATTGGAAGTGGAGCGGATCGGACAAGAGACCTTCCTTCACCAGCGTCATCGCTTCGTCGACGTGGCCCACTTCGTAACATTCGAGCTCGGGCACGCTTCCCGCCGCACGAATGCGTCGCGCGAGATCGCGAATCTGCGGTCGCGTGTTGACGAACACGTCATCACCGAAGTTGAGCGTGCCGCAATTGAGCGTCGCCATCTCCGGCTTGCAGGTGAGCGGCCCCACGCGCTCGTCGATGGACATGCCGACGGCACCGCCGGTCGATGTTTGTATGATGCAATCAGTCTTTGCGCGAATCGCGGTGATCGCCTCCAAGAAGCGATCCGCGGCTTGCGTGGGCGAACCATCGTCGTTGCGGACGTGGAGATGAATCACCGCCGCACCTGCTTCACGACAGCGCGCAGCTTCGTCGGCGATCTCTTTCGCGGTGATCGGAAGATGCGGCGTCATGTCGCGCGTAATTTCGGCACCGACGATGGCGGCCGTCAGCACGATGGGCGCGGGATCGGTCGATGCCGGCGTGACGATCGCATCGACTCCCGGATCGGGACCCGCGGGCAAGGCAGGAACGTAAAGCTCCTTCGGCCGGCGCTGTAGCTCCCGCGGCGTCACGCACGTTCCAACGGCGCGACACACGACGATCGGCGTCCCGAGTACTTCGGCCGCGCTCGCCGGCATTCCGACCGCGCGCGAATTCGTGATGACCTTCCGCGCTTCGAACTGGATCTGCCGACTCGTGTTGCCGATGCGAACGAGCTCCGCGGTGGCCTCGACGTAATCGCCCGCAAAGACGGGCGCGAGAAATTCCACGTTCTCGTACGCGCGGAACAAACCTTCGTCACCGTCCAATCGAATGAGGAGTTCGGTCGCGAGGTCGCCGAAGAGAGCGAGCATGCGCGCACCGTCCACGAGCTCGCCCGCGTAGTGCGCGTCGTGGGCCGACATACGCAAACGGAGCGTCACTTTCGTGCCGATCATCGCTCTTTCATACCACGCTCTCGGTCCCTCCTCGGACGCGCGTTTGCTCCGATACGAACCGCGGCAGGCACCGTTTAGTTAGGGCGGGATGCCTTCGCGCGCTTCGGCATCGCATTGCCCAGCTCGCGGTTCGGTGATAACGCCAACAGTCATCTCGGGGAGGCACGCGCCTCCCCGCCCCGAGAGAGCGTGGTTTCTCGGGGGGCCGCAGGACCAGGCCGCAGGCCACCCACGCGACTCGCTGCGCTCGGAGCTTAGGGAACATTCGCGAATGCACTTCGTCGAAGCGAAGAATTTGCCATCACACGTCGGCATCATCATGGACGGCAACGGCCGTTGGGCGCAGCAGCGCGGTCTCGAGCGCGCCGCCGGTCATCGTGAAGGAGCGGCCGCCGTGCGAAGGACCGTTCGCGCGGCCCGCCGTCTCGGACTGAAAGCGCTGACGCTGTATGCGTTCAGCGAGCAAAACTGGGCGCGCCCGGAAGAAGAAGTCGACGCGCTCATGGATCTCCTGCGCGAGTACTTGCTCACCGAGCGAAACGAGATTCTCGACAACGGCATCCGCCTTCACGCGGTCGGTAATCTCGGTCGACTGCCAGGCCTCGTGCGCGCGGTGCTCGATCCTTTGCGCGAAGAAACGGAATCGAACGGAGCGATGACGCTCACGCTCGCTCTCTCGTATGGCGGTCGTGAAGAAATCGCGAGTGCGGCGCGTGAGCTCGCGAAGGCCGTCGCCGCGGGCCGCATCACGCCGGACGACGTCACCGCCGAAGCGCTGCATGCGCGCATGCCCAGTCTGCAGGTGGGCGATCCCGATCTCGTGATTCGTACGGGCGGCGAACGGCGCATCTCGAATTTTTTGCTCTACGGACTCGCATACGCGGAGCTCTTCTTCGTCGACGAGCTGTGGCCCGACTTCAGCGAAAAAGAACTCTTCGCCGCCATCGCGAGCTATCAAGCGCGCGAACGTCGCTTCGGACTCACCGGCGCGCAAGTGGCTCCTTCCGCCGGCGGCACGCCCGACACGTCGGAGAGCGCATCCGGCGGAGCGACCGAGCTTTCGCGCATCGCCATCTGAGCGAGCTTCGCACTCAAGAACGCACTCAACGCATTCAGTCCCATGGCCGCGTCGAACCTTGCACTGCGTTTTGCGACGGCGGCGGTCGGCGTACCGGCGATTCTAGGTTTGCTCTACAAAGCGCCGCACTGGGCGTTTTACCTGCTCGTGTTCCCCGCGATCCTGATCGGCGCGTGGGAGCTCTTCAGCATGACGCACTCGGCCCATCGCCTCGCGCGACTCTTCGGCGTCGGCGTCACTGCGGCCGTCTCGCTCGTCGTTTTTTTCTGGCCGAACGACGCGCGCGTTCTCTTCACGCTGATTCTCGCGGTCTCGGTTCTCGGACCCATCGCAACACTCGCGCGTCCGGGCGACATGCAGACGGCCGCTCTTCGCGCCGCGACCATGAGCTTCGGCCCGGTGTTCATCGGTATACCGCTCACGCTTCTCGGCGTACTGCGTCACGAACACGGCGACGTTGGAAGCGGCTACGTTCTGTACGCGCTCGGCTTCGCGTGGTTCAGCGACACGGGCGGGTACTTCGCGGGACGCTTTCTCGGCAAACACAAACTCTACGAAGCGGTTTCGCCGAAGAAGACGGTGGAAGGCGCGATCGGTGGGCTCCTCGTGGCAATCGCTTGGGGAGCCCTCGGTCACTTCACGTTCTTGCGAACCGTTCCGCTCTCGCACGGGTTGGCGCTCGGCTTCGTGGCGTCCGCGCTTGGCCAAGTGGGTGACTTGGCGGAGTCGCTTCTCAAGCGTTCGACGGGCGTGAAAGACTCCGGAAACATCGTTCCCGGTCACGGCGGAATCCTCGACCGTGTGGACGCGGTGATCTTGACGACCGCCACCGTCTATCTCTACACGCTATGGCTGGCGCCCGAGAGCGGCTAATAAGACCGCGCGGCGTCAGCCGCAGACTTCACGCAGCCATTTCAAAACCTCCAAACAGCGACGCAAAAAGCGACGCGTCGCGTCGGAAGATGCATGAACGACAAGCTTGCCGCCGGAGCATCGCTCGGCGAAAAAGGGGACGTGCAAAACTCAGCTCCGCCTCCTCCGCCTTCGCGAACCAGCCTCATTCCCAAAGAGTACGACTTCTACAAAGTCGTTCAGGACTACCTCGATCGCGCCGCGAAAGTCGCGAACATCGAAGGCTACGTCCGCACCATCCTCTCGCAGCCGAAGAACGAGCTCATCGTCAACTTCCCCGTGAAGATGGATAGCGGCGAGGTCCGCCTCTTCAAAGGTTATCGCGTTCAACACAACAACCTGCTCGGCCCGTTCAAGGGCGGCATGCGCTACCACCCGCAAGTCTCGCTCGACGACGTGAAAGCGCTCGCCGCGATGATGACGTGGAAGAGCGCGCTCATGCGGCTTCCGTTCGGCGGCGGCAAAGGCGGAATCAAATTCGATCCGCATTCCGTCTCGCGGATGGAGCTTCAACGCATCACGCGTCGCTTCACCCACTCACTCGGCGAGAACATCGGTCCCGAGTACGACATCCCCGCGCCCGACGTCGGCACGAACAGCCAGACGATGGCGTGGATGATGGACACGTACTCGAACATGGTCGGCTCCGCGCAGAAGCAAAGCGTGAAGGGCGTCGTCACCGGCAAGCCTGTCTCCAGCGGTGGCACGCTCGGTCGCACGAAGGCCACCGGCCAAGGCCTCGTCTACTGCATTCTCGAGTGGGCAAAAGAGAAGAGCTTCGATCTCGAAGGCTCGACGATGAGCGTGCAAGGCTTCGGCAACGTCGGTTCGCACACCGCCGTCATTCTCTCGAAGCTCGGCGTGTCGACGATCGCGGTCGGCGATCACACCGGCTACATGTTCAACCCCGAAGGCTTCAACGCGCACAAGCTGCAGGACTACGTCGAAGCGCACGGATCCATCTCCGGTTATCCGGGCGGCAAGGCGATCACGCGTGAAGAGTTCTTCGCGACGAAGGCCGACATCTTCGCGCCGTGTGCACTCGAAAATCAGATCGGCGAGATGGAAGCGCGCGCGCTCGACGTGAAGCTCGTCGGCGAAGGCGCGAATGGTCCGTGCAATCCGGCGGGTGAAAAGGTGCTGCTCGACAAGGGCATCGACGTGCTGCCGGACGTGCTCGCGAACTCCGGTGGTGTCACCGTCAGCTATTACGAGTGGGTGCAGAACAAGCGCTCCGAGTCGTGGGGCGAAGACGAAGTGGACGCGCGCCTCGAAACGGCGATGAAGCGGGCCTATCGCGAAGTGAGCGATTTTGCGCGCAACAAGAAGTGCGACATGCGCGTTGCTGCCTACGCGATTGCTCTTGCGCGCATCGAGTCCGTTTACAAAGAGCGCGAAATCTTCCCGTAGTCGGCGTCAGTCGAGCCGCTCATTCTTTGGCGGCGCGATAGACGGCCGCGTCCTCACCGCTCGTCACGAAAAACACGTCCGAAGTACCGACCGCGAATGCGACGATTTGAAACGTCGCATTCGCGTTTGCATCGATGTCCACGACGCGCGCGGCCGAACCACCGGATTTCGCGACGCGCCAAATCGTGTGACCGCGATCACGTGCAAAATACACATATTCCGAATCGACCGCGAGAAGCTCCGCGCCGCGTGATTTGTCGTCCCCACCGCCGGCCAGCACCTTGGCCTCGGACGGCCGTGCGACCGGGACTTGTCGCAGCGAGAACCGATCGCGCTCGACGAAGTACACGACGCTATCGTCACCCGTTCCATCGATGAGCACGTTGCCCGGCTTCGGAAGTTTGGCGAGCTCGTCGAAGAGCGATGCCCCCGGTGCACGACGGCGCACATAGCCCATGGTGCTGGTGCTGCTCTCTTCCTGAGTCGAGACCACGATGGCGCCACCGAGTACGGAAAGCGAGTACGGAGCTGGAGAGATCGTGGCCACGCTCGATGGAGTGCCTCCCACTTTCGGAACGCGAACCACGTCGGTGTCGGTGAGTGCGAACACGTCGTCTCCGTCGAGCGCGATCGAAGCGAAGGAACCACTCGCGACGTCGTTCGGTGTTCCGCCCGCGATCGCGACGCGACTGATGGCGCCGGCGCCCGCGTAAAATGCATTCGATGCGTCGACCGCGAGCGCGCGCACCTTGTTGACTTTGGCGAGCTCGACGATCGTTCCGCCCGTCGCGGGGATCGCATGAACGCCTCCGGGTTTACCGCTCGCTCCGAAGGTGGCCCACACCACGTTCGAGCCCGCGAAGGCGATCGCCGAAGGCAACACTTGATGCGCCGCGATCGGATCGATGCATGCGCCACCGCCGCACGGTTTGCTTCCGCAAACGACTCCGCAGCCGCCGCAGTTCATCGGATCGGCGCGCACTTCGACGTTGCACTCGCCGCCGCAGTTCATGCGCCCTTCGTCGGGTTCATCGCATGCGCTCGCATCGGCGGCTGCGTCCTTGGAACTGCCGGCATCGGGCGGAGGCGTGCTCTCGCTCGTGGAGCACGCAACGAATGAAGCGAGCGTGGCGAGAAGGAATCGCGCGCGGAGCATGCTCGACTGTTGCCTTTCGCGAGTGGCTCTCCAGAATAGCCGACATCACGCGGGCTCGATCCTGCTATGCGTGCGGCATGGCGTACGTGCGTACGCGGCTCGGTCGCTGGTACTACGAAGAGCGCGGTCAGCCGCAAAGAAAGGACGATCCCGCGATCGTTCTCCTTCATTCGTTCCTGTGCGACGGCGGAATGTGGCGCGGCCAAATCGAGCCGCTTTCCGCGCTCGGTCGCGTCCTCGTCATCGACGGCCCGGGTCACGGCAAGAGCGAAGTGCCTCCGGTGTTCACGCTCGAAGATCACGCGGACGCGCTCATCGATGCACTTGCCGACCTCGAGTCGCGTCGTTCGATCCTCGTCGGGCTTTCGTGGGGCGGAATGATCGGGATGCGCGCGGCGATTCATCGGCCGGACAACGTGGCCGCGCTCGCGTTGCTCGATACGAGTGCGAGCGTCGAGCCCACGGCGAACTTGGTGAAGTATCGCTTGCTCGTGTCGTTCGCGCGAAGGCTCGGTGTGCCGGAAGGCATTTACCGCCGCGAGATTGCGCCGAAGATGTTCGCGCCGGCCACGATCGCGCAGCAGCCGGAACTCGTGGAGAAACTCTTTCGCACGCTCAATGGATATTCACGCGAAGGCGTGGCGCGCTCGGCGAAGGCAGTCATCATCAAGCGACGAAACATCCTCGAATCGATTGCGGCGATCAAAGCGCCCACGCTCGTTCTTTGTGGACGCGACGATGCGGCCACGACGCCGGACAAGAGCGAAGCCATTGCCGAACGCATCAAGGGAGCGAAGCTCGCGTTCATCGAGGGCGCGGGTCACTTGAGCGCGCTCGAACGTCCGAACGACGTGAATGCGGTGCTCGTTCCGTTCGTGAAGAGCGTGCTGGCGGGCTGACGTGCTGCGCGGCTTTCGTCGCGGGTCAGCTCGCCATCGCGAACACGACGAGGAGCACGACAATCGCGGTTCCGACGAGCTCGAGAATTCCTAGAACGAGCGCGCCAGTCGCCATCGATTCACCGGTCATGTCCGGGTTCTCGCGGATGATGCGCTTCGCTTGTTGCGCTTTCACAATGGCGACGACGCCGAGAATGGGCAGGCAGTTGAGGCCGATGAGCGCCCAGATGAGCGCGTGCTTCGCCTCTTTGCATTCGAGCTCCGTCCCCGAACTGCGCCACTCCGCGCGCGAAATCGGTTTGACCTCGGGATCGGCCGCAGGCGGCGCATACGGATTGTAGTTCGACACCTGTCCTCCCATCGCTCTCGGACCTCCGCGACCTAGCACCAACTACGGGCGGAGGCTCGTCGCTCTTCCTCGCTGTTTGGAAATGGCGTCAAAAACGCCCTTGCCACGAGAGGCCGTATGCCGGAACGCGTCCGTAAGCCGTTTCACTCGCGCCGATGACGCCGACGGACGGAACGCCCGTTCGCCATGCGACAGGTCGCGCCTGGGCCATGTTGCGCGTGAGAAAACCGGTGAGCACGCCACCGGCCAAGCTGCCGGCCAACGTCACGCCGAGAAACGTGCGCGCTTTGCCTTCGGTGACGTTTTCGAAAATCGCGGGACTCGCCGCCGCGGCGCCCGCGAGCCCACCGAGGCCGACGCCCAAATCGATGAGCAATACACGCGATGGAGTGGTCGATACCGCGGTCGCGAGAAGGCCGGCGCCGACGAGTCCAATGGCGGAGCCGTAACCCATACCCGTTTGCGGCGTGACGCCGGTGACGACGCCGCGATAAAGGAGCTCGCTCAAACCGCCCCACAGAAGGCCGAGTCCGCCGCCGGAATGGGCGAGCATCGCGTCGCCTTCGTCCATGCGATTTTTCACGAGCGCGGTCGTGGCGAGGCCGAGGCCGAGGAGCCCGCCCGCAATGCCGTAGGTGTAACGGTCCGTGAGTGGGACGACGCTCGCGCCGTTCGCGATGAGAATGCCGGAGCCCGCACCCCACCATGCGCCGGCGGAGAGGAACCACGCGTTGCCGGTGGTCACATCCCATTCCTCCGCGACGAGGAGCGCGCTTCCGATGCCCACGCCCGTGCCGAGCGCGAGAAGCGGGTACAATACACGCGGATCGCTCGAGTCGCTTGCGCTTTGAACGCTGAACGCGAGGAAGCCGCCGAACAGCGCAGAGTTGATCGCGAGAACCGAGCGACCCTGCGAACGCAAAGGAGACATGACGCCCGCGCGCGCGCTGTCATCCAGGCGTTCGCGCTCACGTTCGAGCTGTGCAGCCTGGGCAGCGGATGGCGCCAGCAGATCGCGGAGCATGACGAGGCTCTTCACCGCAAGGTTGCTCGCGGGAATCGTCTCTACGCGAACGCGCAACTCGTGTCCGCCTGGCGGCACGACGACGATTCGCACGATGTACGAATCGCCGCCCGCTTCTTCGATGCGCGGACTCACGACCCATGTGCCGTTGTTCGACGATTCACCCGTGCCCGACCGCGCTGCGCGTTCGATGAGATCGGTATCGCGCGTGCTCGCGCCGATGGGACCGGGATCCGCCACGAACAACGTGAACCCCAGATCTTGCACTGCATCGCGAAGCGTCGCGTCGATCTCGTGCGCGTGCAGCGACAGCGAGTGTTCCTTCTTCGTGTCTTCCGGACGATGAAGTGGCGACGTCGGTGCGCCATCTCCCGCGGGCGTGAGCGTGGGCCAAATGACGACCGATCCACCGGAGTCGCTCGCACCCGCCGCGTTCGCCGTAGCCGAAGTCGCGAGCGCGATCGACGCACACGCGGCGCCGACAAGATGCGCGACGCGCAAACGAGCGAAGGTCAAAGTGCGCACGGCTTCACGGGCTGTCCCTATTTGTCGAGGATGGGACAGCCCACAGTCTTCCGAAGGTCGACTAGAACATCAAGATGCCAGTGAGCCACAGGTTGTAAATGACCGTGTCATCGACGCTGAAACGGCGGCCCGGCAAGTCGATGACTGCGCGATGGTTCGGGTTGGGAATGCCCGTGATTGGGGCCACGCCGCCGGACGCAACACCGCGGCACGGACCCGAGGCATTGGGATCCGATTTGAAATCCGGATTGCACGCATCGGCGCCGGTGATGAGGTGCGACTGATTGAATTGGAAGCCGCCGCCCAATTGGAACTTGATGTACTCGCCGGCTTGCCACGTTGCCGAAGCGGACATCGCCACGCTGCCGTACGCCTGCTGATCGGTGATGCCCGTGAAGAAGACTTTTTGCGAAGCGGGGTCGACGACGCTCGTTCCGTTCGGCCCCGCTTGATAGCCGGACGGATTCGGATTGCGGAGCGAAGGCGTTTGCGACGAGCCGAGCGCGTCGAAGAGTTCCGAGTATTCGCGGCCGGGTGAGTTGTACGTGCTTCGGAATCGGAAGTCGGCAATGAAGCGCTGGAACGTCTCGCGCTGTTCGTACGGGATGACTTCGATGCCGACGACGAACGATCCGAGAATGGGCGGGTGATTGACGAGCGACCCTTTGAGGCTGTTCGTCGCGCCAAAGTCGCCGCGGTCTTGTGCGAACTCCGCCAAGAACCACAGGCCGCTGTACGGCTCCACATAACCGAAGCGCTTCGAGATGACCGTGTGGAAGCCGAACGACGTCATCGCGCGGCTGACGCCCGGATCGCGCGCCAACCCACTTGCGGGATCAGGACATTGAACCGACGCGCCCGCGTTGCACGCATGAAGCGGGGTGCCGACGCCGATGCGCCCTTCCGCGCCGATGACCCACGTGGGCTTCGTGCGATCGCGCTGTTGATTCACGAGCGCCCAATCGAGACCGAACGAGAAGTAGTCGATGCCGCTGCGTGACGGGCTCTTGAACGGAACGCTGAAGAGCGGTGCGCCGGTCGGATCGGCCAGGCGTTGCGGATTGCGCGTGGAGCCGTCGAGATCGCCGAGTTCACGGGTATCCGCGAGGATGAGCGGCAATCGCAAGACGAGCGCGAGATCACGATAGATGCCGAGGTCGGCCCCGATGTTCAGCACGCTGAGCGTCTGCGAGACCGTGGCGACGTTTTCGTTCTTCGAAACGAAGTTGCCGGTGGTGAGTCCGGGCTGAAAGAGCGCGGTCTCGCGGCGGATGTTCGCGGACTTCCACATCTGCGAGAAGCCGAGCGATAGGTGTAGATCGAACGGATCGTCTTTATCGAATGCGTCGACGACGCTCGTGACTTCCGCCGTCTCGCTCATCAAACGAGGCTCGGACGCGGCGACCGGCTCTTCGGCGCGCGCGATGCGTTCGCCACCAAAAATCGCGAAGGCCGACGCCAGTGCAAACGAAGCGAGCCCCACCGACGCCGCGCCCCGCTGGCGGTGTTTCGACCGAGCTTGTGCCGTCGTGGGCATCCCACTCGGACGCTAACGGGGCGGCCTTCGAGGTGTCAACATCACTCGTCCCGAGCCCGGGATCAGGGGCTCGCCGGGCGGGTATTCTGCCACTTCGCATCCGCCGCAGCGGTGCGCGCGGTCCATTCGTCCTTTGCTTTTCCGGCGGGCATTCCCTCGATTCGGACGTGCGCGACGCCACATGCTGCGCGCGCGCCTTGCCTCGCGACGATGTGCTTCGGAGCCAACTCGCCGACAGGTGCGCCCGCCTTTCCCAGCGCCACCGCCAGCGCTTGTGCCGCGTCGGCCGCGCGTTCGCACACGGACACGGCCGCATCCGCGGCGAGCTTTGCCTTCGGCTTCCATGTGACGAGGCTTCCCGCTTCGACGCGCGTGAAGCCGTCGGCCACTTTGCTGTTCGTGAGCGAACCCGAGCCGGCGTCCTTCGCGTCTTTCGTGTCCTTCGCGGCAGTCGTCGGTGCACCCGCATCACCGGTCGGCAACGCGGAATGCGTGGCGACGACGTCGTCGGGATGCCACGCGAAGACGATGCCACCTTTTTCGCGGAGCTCCGTCGACGCGTCGCTCGCGGTGATGGACGCCGCGGCAGATGCGTAACGAAGCATCGCGTGTGCAGTGGCAATCCACACTTCGGCGCCGGGCGATTCGCCTGCGCCGGTCGTCATCGCGCCGATCGTTCCGGAGAGCAGCCAAAACTGTTCCTCACCCGCAATGCACGGACGCACTTTTCCTGGGCCGTGCAGAACGAGTTCGCGCGTCGTCGTTCCGTGCTTCGACGTGAGATGCGTGCTCGCTCCGAGCGTGAGCCACGCATCGGGCAACGCACCTGCCGTGACACGCGTTTCTCCGTTCGTGACACTGCCGACGATGCCGAGAGCGATGCAACCATCCGCATTTCGCGGGCGGCTCGGTGGAAGAATCGCCGCACTTGCCGTCGATGACGGCGATGCGCTTGGGGATTCCGGAGCTGTGCTCGCCGTCGGCGGAGTGAAGGCGGTACCCGCGTCGACGTCGGCCGGCTTCTTCGCATCGCACGCGAGGACGAACGCGAGACACGCGCATCCCGCGATGCGCAGAATCACGGCCCGTCTTCCGGCACCGAAGAACGGCGAGTGTGTCGGCCCGCTTCGTCGACCTCGGCGAAAATCTCGTCGCTCACGTCTTCCGCCATGAGCTCGCGTTTCGCGTTGCGGAGTTCACTGCTCGTCGCATCGAGCCGATCCGCGAGGACGCCGAGGAACTGCCACAGCATCTTCACCGCGAGCTCGTGCTCTTTGCGGAGGATCTCGAAAAAGTCGATGCGTCGAATCGCGATCAGCGCCGCTGCGCCCACCGATTGAACGCTCGCGGAACGTGGCACGCTGCGAATGAGCGCCATCTCGCCGACGTGTTCGCCCGGTCCCAAGTGCGTGAGCGTTTGATCGCCGCGCATCACGCGCACCTTGCCGGAGAGAACGATGAAGAGCTCGTCGCCGCGATCGCCTTCGCGAATGACCGCCTCGTTGTCGTTGAACTCGCGCACCTCGACGGCTTGCATCACGCGCAGGAGTTCACGCTCGGTGAGACGCGCAAAGAGCGGCATCTTCGTGAGTACTTCGCGCTTGAGAGCGAGCCTTTTCGCGCGCGCGTCGTCGGGCCGGGCTCCATCGCCGAGTTTGACGACGATGACCGTGACGTTGTCTTTCCCGCCGCGCTCGTTCGCGAGACCAATGAGCCCTTTGACCGATGCGTCACCGTCCGCGGACAAGAACGGATTCAGCTCCTCGGCGTTTTGCAAGTAACCGGTGAGCCCGTCGCTCGCGAGCATGAACACGTCACCGGCGAGAACTTCGATGACGAGCGTATCGACTTCGACGCGCTCGTATACGCCGACCGCGCGCGTGATGGCGTGCTTCTGTGCGACTTGCTCGATCTGTTCGGCGGACATTTTTCCGCGCTTGATGAGCTCGTTGTAAACCGTGTGGTCTTCGGTGACCTGCTGCGTTTTTCCGCCGCGCTGGAGATAGATTCGACTGTCGCCCACGTGCGCGATGAACGCTTGGTGACCGAGCACGATGAGCGCGCTCATCGTCGTTCCCATGCCGCGCTTCGCCGCGTCGCCGCGCGCCTCTTCGTGGATCTTCGAACACGCGCGCTGCACCGCGTGTTCGAGGAGCGCGACGATGTCTTTCGGAGTGACCTTGTGCGCGCCGGAAGCTCCCGCGATGTAATCGTCGATGAGCTCCTTCTCGCGTTTGATCTCGTCGTGCATCGTTCGCACGGCAATCGCGCTCGCGACCTCGCCCGCGGCGTGCCCACCCATTCCGTCCGCGACGATGAAGAGCGAAAGCTTTTTGTCGACGAGGAAGTTGTCCTCGTTGTGATCGCGCACGCGACCGACGTCGGTCGCCGCGTAGAAACGCAGCGTCTCGTTCGAGTGGCCGCGCGCCGCGGTCTTTCCTCCCGAGTCAGTCACGAGAATCCCATCATGCCACGCGGCCCAGCCGTTGCGAAACGCCGCTTACGACGAATGGAGTCTTCGCATCGCCAGGATGAACGTACATTGGCGACGTGCGCACTCTTGCGGCTCATTCTACCGGCATATTTGCACTGGTCGCGGCCGCCTGCGGCAACGTGCCACCACCCGAGCCACAGCCCATCGGCGATCCGGTCATCCACCCGCGCCCGCCTTCGGAGGCTCTCGTTCAGTTGCGGTTTTCGCCTTCGAGCGAAATCTTTGTCGAGCCGGAGCGCGGTTTCATGGACGGCGCGGGCATCGGCCTCACCGCGAATGAATCGGTCGACGCGTACGCGAAGATTCGCGCGTCCGGGCATTCGCTCGCGTATGCGAAGGTTCGCCTCGATCGATTTCGCGAATCGCCTCTCGATCGTCCGTTCCTCGGCGAGCTCGAAGCCGCGTTCGATCGCGTGCGTCAGGCTGGAATCAAAGTCGTCTTGCGTTTCGTCTACAACGACGACGAAAACGGCGCCGATGCGCCTGCCTCACGCGTGATCGAGCACGTTCATTCGCTCGCGCCCGTGCTGCAAGCGAACAAGGACGCGATCGCCGTCATTCAAGCGGGCTTCATCGGTCACTGGGGCGAGTGGCATGGCTCGACGAACGCACTCGACGCCGCAAGCACTCGGGGCAACATCCTTCGCGCACTCGTCGAATCGTTTCCCTCATCCCGCGCGGTCCAAGTCCGCAAACCCATCTTCAAGTTCGAGCTCGCCGAACCGCGCTTTGTCGAACGCATCGGCCATCACAACGATTGCTTTCTCGCGAGCGACACCGATCAAGGCACGTTCGATCCTCCGGTCGACGCGAACAAAGACAAGCTCGCCCTCGATTCTGCACGCGCCATTGTCGGCGGCGAAACGTGCCGCGTGAATCCACCGCGGACCGATTGCGCGAGCGCTCTCGCCGAGCTTCAGCGTTTTCATTTTTCGTACTTGAACGACGGCTACCATCCCGACGTCATCACCGCGTGGGCGAAAGAGGGCTGCAAAGACGAAGTCGCGCGCCGGCTCGGTCATCGCTTCGAACTCGTCACCGTCACTTGGAGCGAGAAGACGCAACCGAGCGGCACCGTCCACGTCCGCATCACATTGCGCAATACGGGTTTTGCGCGGCTCATGAACGAGCGCAAACCCATCGTCCTCGTCGACGACGGAAGCGCACGTCACGCCGCCGCCGTTCCCTTCGATCTGCGATCCATCGATCCCGGCGCGGAAATGTCCTTCGATGCCGCAGTTCCCTTGCGGAATGCACGCATTGGTCGCGCTCGCCTCATCCTCCGAATGCCCGATCCTGAAGAGCGATTGCGCGATCGCGCCGAGTACGCATTACGATGCGCCAACGACAAAGTCTGGGACGCCGTCCGTGGCGAAAATGTGCTCACGGACAATGTCGTCATCGCTGCGCCGTAACAGGAGAGAACTCCCTTGAAGCTCGTCATCTGCGACACGTTTCCCGAGCGTCATCTCGACGCATTTCGCGCGCTCGGTCTCGAGGTGGATTACGCCCCCGGCACTGCGGGCAAAGAGCTCGTAGCGCGCGCCGCTTCTGCGAACATTCTCGTGGTCCGCAGTACGAAGGTCGATCGCGCGACCATCGAAGCGGCGAAGGGGCTCGCGCTCATCGTTCGCGCCGGTGCCGGCTACGACACCATCGACGTTGCCGCCGCGAGTGACCGCGGAATCTTCGTCGCGAATTGCCCAGGCAAAAATGCGACGGCCGTCGCCGAGCTCACGATGGGGCTTCTCCTCGCCATCGATCGCCGCATCCCGCACGGCACGAGCGATTTGCGCAGCGGCAAGTGGAACAAGAAGGAGTACTCGAAGGCCGACGGCGTGAAGAACAAGACGTTCGGCGTCGTCGGCACCGGGCCCATCGGTCGCGCTGTCATCGCGCGCGCACTCGCGTTCGAGACCAACGTGCTCGCATGGTCACGCTCGTTCACGGATGAACGCGCGCACGAACTCGGAGTCGTTCGCTGCGCCACGCTCCACGAGCTCGCGGAAAAGAGCGACATCGTCTCCGTGCATCTCGCGCAAACGTCCGAGACGAAAAAGCTCTTCAACGCCGAGTTCTTCGCGCGCATGCGGCCCGGCGCCATTTTCCTCAACACGAGCCGCGGCGGTCTCTGCGATCAAGCCGCGCTGCTCGCCGCCGTTCGCGAAAAGAAAATCCGCGTCGGTCTCGACGTCTTCGATCCCGAACCGAGCCAAGGCGCGTGCGACTTTACCGATGCGCTCTTCGCCGAACCGAACTTCGTCGGCACGCATCACATCGGCGCGAGCACCGAAGAATCGCAAAACGCCATCGCCGAGGAGACCATCCGCATCATCGGCGAATTCGTCGCCACCGGCCGCGCGCCCAACGTCGTGAACATCGAGCGGCACCCGCCCGTGCAGTGCGAGCTCGTCGTCCGCCACTACGACAAAGTCGGTGTGCTCGCGTCCGTGCTCGGCATCGTCCGCAATTACAGCGTCAACGTGGAGGAGATGAACAACACCATCTTCCAAGGCGCGAAGGCCGCCGTCGCCGTTCTCCGCCTCGGGGCCGAGCCGCCCGCCGCCCTCATCGACGAAGTGCGCGCCCTCGATCGCGAAGTCATCGAAGTCGAGTTGAAGCGCATGAAGCCGGCCGCTGCCGCCGAAAAGGTCTCCTCATAAGGCCGGTTTTCGCCCCGGAGATCGCCCAGGCTTCCGTTTTCATTGGAAAACCATGGACGCGAGCGGATCCAACCTGGATCGGTTTCGCCCCTAACCTTCACGTGCCTACACGTACGCACGTGAAAATTTCCACCCCATATTTCTGCGGAAAAATCGTATTTGGCGGGGATGTGCGCTGCGGTATGCAGCTTGCTCCTTAGGTCTGCACCGCAAGGGAGTGCTTGCGGGGGAGAACGCAGACGGCGCCGTCGCGCCACACAGCCCTCATGAGACCCCGCTTGGGAGGCGGCGGTGTGAGGGATCGCTATGCCCTGAGGAGAAGGCCCTATGAAAAGCATCCGTCGGTCGTCGAAGATTGGTCTGTCGCTATTCGCAGCAGGCGTGTCCGTGCTCGCGTTCGTCGGGACCGCGAGCGCCCAGGACGCTGCAGCCAAGTGCGCGAGCACGCTCACGTGCTCCTCGGGCAAAACGGATTTGAAGGCGGAATCCCGTCAGCGCCTCGACACGGACATCGAAGTGTCGTGGAAGCCGAACAACAACTTCGAACTCGGTGCGAAGGTCGCCATCGACCCCATCGACTCGAAGACGCCGCTCTACACGATCGACATGAGCAAAGGCGCGGTCATCGACGCGACCTGGCCGGAGAAGGACGGCATCACGCTCAAGATCGCCAACGGCGGTGCGACGGACGGCTCGTTCAAAGTGACGCACACGATCGCGCCGGTGCTCTGGCTCCGCGTGTTCGGCATCTCGATCGACTACAGCATCCCGAGCTCGCTGCTCGACAAGATCCCTGGCGGCCGCTTCGAGTACCTCGCCACCGGTGAGAAGAAGTTCATGCCGTGGGGCTTCGAGCGCATCGAAAATCACATCACGCCGCCCGGCCTCAACAACATGATCCTCACGTCGGTCTCGTTCGAGCAGCTCGGGCTCATGGATGTCCTCCGTGACCACGCATCCTGCAGCGACGGCGGTGCGGCTCCGTGCTTCGATCGCACGGGCGACGACGGCAAGATCCTCGGCATCGCTCTCAGCAACATGTCGGGCTCGCTCGGCATCGCGGCGAAGAGCGACATCACGTTCGGCTACAAGACGACGAAGATCCTGCTCCAGGGTCAGGCGCAGCCGCTCACGCTCGGACAGACGATCAAAGTTCCCGGCAACAACCAGGACGCGATCGACATCGTGGCCGACGTCATGGGCGAGATCGACGTGAAGGGCAAGCTCGGTATCGCGCCGGCGCTTCAAGCGCGGCTCGGATCGATCTCGATCAACTTCGCGCCGACCGTCATCGACAAGGACTTCACCTCGAAGGCGCCGGTTCCGGTTCCGTTCGCGAAGAAGACGATTCACATTCCGCTGCCGAACCTCGCGGTGCCGACCAGCTCGCTCGCGTTCGGTGCGGTCCGTACGAACACGCAAGCGCAGAAGACGGTGGAACTCAACAACACCGGCGAGCTCGGCGCGATGGTCAACATCGAGAGCAGCGATCCGAACTTCACCGTGTCGCAGCCGAGCGTGATGACCGGTCCGAAATCGAAGATCTCGCTCCAGGTGAACTACAAGCCGTCGCAGGACGGTGAGCACAAGGCGACGATCACCGTTCGTTCGAACGATCCCGATTCGCCCGTGCAAACGTTCGAAGTGAGTGGCTCCGCATCGCCGACCGCAGCGCCGGGCGGCAACGAAGAAGAAGATCCGGGCCTGCCGCAAGCGGCGGGTGACGATGGTGGTTGCGGCTGCAAGCTCGCAGGCAACTCGACGTCGTCGACGGGTCTCGTGGGTCTCGGCCTCCTCGGCCTGGGCTTCGCGGCAGTCGTCGCTCGTCGCCGCCGCCGCTAATCGGCGCCGCGTCGCATAAGATTCGAAGCCCGTGCGGACCTCCTCAGCCGCACGGGCTTCGCTGTTTTTTGTGCGCGAACGAGTGCGTGAGAGCGTTCACGCTTCGTCGTCGTCGCCCTTGTCCCCGCGCAGGCCAAGGGCGCGCGCTTTTTTGTAGAGATGACTTCGTTCGAGATCGAGCGCGCGCGCGGTCGCTGCCATTTGACCGCCGTTCGCGGCGACGGCTTCTTGGATGATCGCGCGCTCGGCTTCTTCGACGAGGACACGGAAGGGAACGTTCGCGCGATAGAGGCCGCTCGCTTTCGCTTGGGCGCCGCCGGGGAACGAGTGGCGGACGTCGTCTTCGCGAATCACGTCGTCCGGCGTGAGGATGACGAGGCGCTCGATGAGGTTCTTCAGCTCGCGCACGTTGCCGGGAAAGCTGTAGGACGCGAGAACGTTGAGCGCGCCATCTTCGACGCGGATGTCGCGGCGATCGTTCGCGCGCGCGGCGATTTCGAGAAAGTGGCGCGCGAGTCCGGGGATGTCTTCGCGCCGCGCACGGAGCGGAGGGATCGCGAGCGGAAGCACGTTCAAGCGATCGTAGAGATCGGCGCGAAAGTCGCCCTTTTCGCAGGCGGCGATGAGATCGCGGTTCGTCGCCGCGACGACGCGTGCATCGACTTTGATCGTTTCACTTCCGCCGACGCGTTCGATCTCGCGCTCCTGTAAGACGCGGAGCAACTTTGCTTGCATCGCGAGTGGCATGTCGCCGACTTCGTCGAGAAAGAGCGTTCCGCCGCTCGCGCGTTCGAACTTGCCGCGCCGTTGCTTCGTGGCGCCGGTGAACGCGCCGGCTTCGTGGCCGAAGAGTTCGCTCTCGATGAGTTCGCTCGGCAGTGCTGCGCAATTGAGTTTCTCGAGCGGACCTTTCGCGCGCGGTGAGAACTGGTGAATCGCGCGGGCGACCAATTCTTTTCCGGTGCCGCGCTCGCCGGTGACGAGAACGCTCGCGGAACTTTTCGCGGCGCGCCCAATCTGTTCGACGAGCTTTTTGATCGATGCGCTTTCTCCCACGAGTTCGCCCGTCGCCCCGGCGGCTTGGCGAAGTGCGCGCGCCTCATTTTCCGCGCGATCGAGGCGCAGCGCGGTCTCCACCGTGATGAGCAATGCATCCGTGTTGAGCGGCTTCTCCAAGAAGTTCAACGCACCGAGCCGCGTGGCGCGCACGGCCGAATCGATCGTGGCGTGACCGCTCATCATGATGACTGGCGTTTCGTTCTTCGCCGCGCGAACGCGCTGAAGGAGGTCGATGCCATCTCCATCGGGCAACGTCACGTCGAACAAGCACAAGTCGTAGCTGCGCTTCTTCAATCGCTCTTCGGCGATCTTCACGCCTCCCGCGACGTCGACCGCGTAGCCCTCGAGCGACAGAGCTTTTTGGAGCGTCGTCAAAATCGAGGGCTCGTCGTCGACCACGAGAAGATGCGCACGCGCCATGGCGCGGAGTCTACCTTCGAAAGAAGAGCTGTGCTCGGTGCGCGGAGCTTAGTAATACCGGTCGCCATTCTGACGCGCGTGTAAGGCGAGGCGAGGAGATGCGGATGATCGGTAAGCGCATGGTCGTATCGAAGGTGTCGACGAGGGTGCTCGGGTTCCTCGCGGTCGCTGCAGTGGGACCCGCCGCGATTTTCACGATGACGAGCACGGCCCGCGCGCAAGATCCGCCGCCCGCGGGATCGTCGACGGCGACAGCCTCTACGACCGCAGCACCGGCGGAACCCCCGGCCTCCACGAGTGCTGCGCCGGCCGCGACGACCGCACCGCCGCCGAAAGCGACGGACACACCGACCGCGACTGCGCCGGCGTCCACCGAGAATCCCGAGCCGAAGAAAGACGCGACCGCGGAGCCGCCGAAGCAAACCGGTGGGCTCGTCGATCTGGGGATCGATTTCGCGTACGGCCGTGGCGATGCGCCGTTTGCCGCGATTCAGAATCCCGGCTCGCTCGCAGCGGCTCCGCGCTACACGCTGGTCGATGCGCCGGCCGCGGTGATGTCGTTCATCCTGAGCGGTGGCTATGCGTTCTCACCGAACACACGCGTAGGAATGCGATTGCCGTTTTCGGCGGTTGGATTTTCGCCCGAGGGAAGTCGCTCGCGGAATCCGCTTCCGTTCGGCGCGCTGGAGTTCAATTTCTCGTACCGCCAGCACACGTCGGAAACGTCGGAAGTCTTCGCCGCGCTCGCGCTCACGCTGCCCACCGCGCAAGGCGACGAGCTTCCATCGCGCGACGTGCTCGAGGCGCAGAACGGCGCGACGCTCGATCAGAATGCGTACGATCGCTTCGCCGGCAATCGCGCGGCGTCGCGTGCGCGTGGGTATCTCGAGGAGGAGCTCTACCGGGAAAAGCGGATCGGCCTCACGCCGCGGCTCGCGTATCGCGTGATTTCGGACAAGCTGCTCATCGAGCCGTTCCTCAAGTGGGTGAACCTCGTGGCGACGTCGTCCTCGATCAAGGACGGCTACTTGGGCATGCTCGTGCCGGGGATCTTCGGTGTGTATCGCGTTGCGGATCACGTCGAACTCGGAATGCGGGCCTGGGCCAACGTTGCCTACGCCGGAAGTCAGGACGACAAGAAGGTCGCGATTTCGGTCGAGCCGCTGGCGCGCTTTCCACTCGGAAGCGCGATCGAGCACGTGGAGAAGTTTCGCCCGGAGATTGGCGTGATCGTGCCCATCATCGGCACGCCGGCGGATCCGCGATTCATCGCGGTGCGGCTCGGTCTAGGCGTTTCGTTCTGAGATGCGCGCCGAGCGCGGCGCACGTGTAAGCTTCCCCTCGTGAGTCGGAATCATGTCTTTGCGGCCCGTCCGCGTGCGCGCGGGTCGCTGCTATCGAAGCTCGTGATCGTCTCGACGCTGGCGCTCACCGCCGCATGCGGAGCGCGGGCACGTGGTCCCACGATTCCGAGCGAGCGCGTCTCCGCCCCGACGCTGCAAGTCAGTGAAGACGCTTTCGCGGGAGCCGTTCACGATCTTCTCGTGAGCGAACCGGGCAGCCAAGAGCGCGCCGTGCGTCTAGCGGGCGTCGAAGCGCGGCAAATGGCGCGAGCGCTCTCTGGTTTCAAAGCGCATGCGCCGGACCGCGGCGTGTCGTTCGTTCTCGGTGGGTTGGGCCTGATGCGAACGGGTGAGTTGGGGCCCACGACGCTTGGTCCTTACGGCGTCGACGCGCTGAAGCTTTCGGTGAAAGAAATCGCGCATCAAGGTGACGAGGCACGCGCCCGCGCGCTCTATGAAATTCTGAATCGCACCGCGCCTGCGGCAGAACGAACGGATGCGCAGCTTCACCTCGACGCGATTGCGACGTGGACGCGCGACGTCGCGGCGAAAGGCGGACCCGTGCATAGTGCAGGTATGCACGAGCGGTTGGCCGTGCGACGGCGCTTGATCGAGCCGAGCAACGCGGCATTGGACGAGGCGTTGGCCGCGACGACCGAGTGGATTCGTCGCGCGCAGACGTTCCGTACGAATTTTCAGATGCAGCCATTTCGTGCGCCGCGCGAGGAGACGGCCGAGGTGTATCGCGCACTGCAAACGGGCGGCGTGGTTCTCGTCGCGCTCGCACTGCGTGATGCGGACGCGGTGCTCGCGCTTCGCGCTCTCGACAATGGGCAGGCGCGCGACCTCGTGCCGCCGGATCTGACGCAAGCTCTCGAAGGCATGGCCGATGGTGCCACGGCCGCTCGGTGGCTCGATCTCTATGGGGCTTTTCGTCAGCTATCGGGTCGTGATCCGCGTGGCGAGGAAGAGGACGAGTTCGTCGAAGATCGCGATCTGTTCCAAGCGGCTGCGTTCGCGTGTGCGCGCGAAGCGTATCGACTGGAGCCATCGAATGCGCAAGCGGCAGCGACCGTGGCCGCGGGCCTTCTCGAGCACGGCATGGCGGAAGCGACGCCGGCGGTGCTGACGGAAGCGGCGAAAGCGCATCCCGAACCGCGAACCGTGAGTGGCGCGCTCACGATCACGCTTCATGCGATGAACACCGAGCTCGAAGCGGGTGACGTCGACGCCGTGCGCCGAACGTATCGCGCGGCGGGAGCATTGCTCGCGCTCGGTGATTCGCGTGCGCTTTTAGGACGAACGCATCCGAGTCCGGCGCGCGTGCGAGCGCGCATGGCCGACGTCGAACTGCGCGAGGGCCGGCCGGACGAGGCGCAGGCGTTGCTCAAGGCCTCCGTCGCTGCGGAAAAAGTGGGCTCGGCGCTGTTGTCGCTTGCGCGCATCGAGTGGCACGCGAAGGAAAGCGCGGCGGCGATCCATCACTTGACCGAAGCGCTCACCGCGAACGATACCGAACGCGATGGAGCGTTGCGCGGCGAGATCCTCCTTACGATGAGTGACATCACGCGTGAACAAGGCGATGTCGGCGGCGCGACGAAGCCGCTCGTACAAGCGCTGCGTGACCTCGCGCAGGCACGTCAGACGCGTGACCCCGAGAACAAGGCGCGCGCGGAACGAGTGCTCTCGCGCGTGCTCGATCGTTTCGGAGCATCGCAACCGGCGCAGCGTGCGCTCGATCGCGCGTTCGAAGCGGCGCCGCGCAATCGGAAGCAAGCGAGCGCGACGGTGGCTCTGCAAGTGAGTCGCGCGTTCCTGCGCGGCGATTTGCCGGGCGCGCGCGATGGGCTTTCGCGTGGAATTGCGGCGGAGCTTTCGAACGACGAACTCGTTGCGCTCGCTCTGTGGGTTCGCTTGCTCGAGCGACAAGTGCAAGCTCCTTCGGAAGGAACCGCGTCGCGCATCTTCAAGTCCATTCCCGATGACGGAAGCTGGGCATCGAAGCTCTCGCTCTACGGACTCGGCAAAATCAAAGGTGAGGATCTCGCGCCGCTCGCAAAAACGCCTCCGCAAAAGACCGAAGCCGCGTTCTTCGCGGCGATGGATCGCCGTCTCGCAGGTGATACGAAAGGCGCCGACGAAGCGCTGAAACTGGTCGTGTCGCCGGTGGGCGTGCAGCTGGTTTCGGTGGCCGTGGCGCGCGAGCTTCTCAGCGGCTCGAAAGGCCAGGGCATTGCGCCTTTGCCGAGCGACGTCGCTCTGCCCTGATCATCGGAGGACTCCGCCGTGGCTCTTCCCGCATCGATGCAGACTGCACTCGATTGGGGCAGCCTCGCGCCTTTGCGAATTCGTTCGCGCGCCGTGGCGGAAGGCATTTATTCGGGCGCGCATCGAAGCGTGCGGCGCGGTACAGGCGTCGAATTCGGTGGATACCGCGAGTACACGCCGGGCGACGATTTGCGGTGGCTCGATCGCCGTTCACTCCTTTTGCACGATCGCCTCGTGGTGAGGCAGTTCGAGACCGAGACCGATCGCGCGCTCCGTCTTCTGGTCGATGCGAGCGGCTCGATGTCCTATCGCGGATCGCGCGGTCGCGGAGCGAAGCTCGCGTATGCCGCCGTCGTGAGTGCGGCGCTGATTCGCATCGCGTTGGCGGGCGGCGATCCCGTGGGGCTGTCGTTTCTCTTCGGCGGAGCGAACGCGCGTGCCGTTCCTGAGGGCGGTGGTCGCGAGCAATTCGAGCGGGCGGTGGGCGCGCTCGAAGCGGTGCAGCCAGGTGCGGATCCCGCGATGAAAGCGGCGCTCGATCGTGCGCTCGATTCGTTCTTGCGCGGTGTTCGGCGTGGTTCGGTGCTCGTCGTGCTGAGCGATCTCTTCGATCTGCCCGACGGCGCGATGGATCGCATCGCCGCTCTCGCAACACGCGGTCGGTTGCTCGTCGTCGTGCAGACACTCGACCCAGATGAAATCGATTTTCCGTTCGAGGGCACGCTACGCCTTCGCGGAATGGAGGACGAGTTCGTCGTCGAGACCGACCCGCTCGCTTCGCGCGACGCGTATCTCGCGCGGCTCGCACAGCTGCAAGAGGAGTGGACGGCAAAGCTCGTGGCGCGCGACGCTCGGTTTTTCGTGGCAAATACTGGCGACGATCCGGTCACGCTGGTTCGGCAGGTCATCGAGTCACTTCGCTGATTCGGAGCGCTCGCGCGCGCGGCGCGTTTCGGGCAATCTCTTGCCCTCGTGTCGTTCGTCTATGCACTCGCGCTCGCGGTGGGACTTCTTGTCGCGGCGCCGATCATCGCGCATCGCCTGCGCCGCCGTCGTGCGACGGAGCAGCCGTTTGCTCCGGCGAAACTCGTCTCGCCATCGCCGCCGCGCGTTCGTCGTCGCGCTCGCCTCGAGGACAAAGCGCTTCTCGCCACGCGGGCAATCGCGGTCGCGCTCTTGGCGCTTCTCGGTGCGTCACCGCTCGTGCGCTGCTCGCGGTTGTCGCTCGAACGACGATCGGGTGCTTCGGTCGCCTTGGCGATCATCATCGACGACTCGATGAGCATGCGTGTTGCGCACGGCTCACAGACGCGTTTGGATCGCGCGAAGGAAGGCGCGCGCGAGCTCCTCGGTTCGGTGCACGAAGGAGATGCCGTCGCGGTCGTTCTCGCGGGTTCGCCGGCACGCGTGGCGCTCGCTGCAACGACGGATCTTCGCGCAGCGCGTGCCGCGGTCGATGCGATTCAGCCGAGTGATCGCGCGACCGATCTCGACGCGGCGATCGGACTCGGAAATGGCCTGATTTCCGCGCTGCCGCAGATCGATCGCCGCGTCGTCGTTCTCAGCGACTTGGCCGATGGCAATCCCGGAGGGCGCCCTCTCGGCGAAGGAGCCGAGCTCGCCGTTTGGGTTCCTCTCACCGAGCTTCGCGGCAAAGTCGACGATTGCGCGGTGATGAGCGCCGACAACAGCGGCACGCGCGTTCGCGTTTCGATCGCGTGCAGTCCCGGCGCGCGCTCCACAGGACGCGAGGTCACTCTCAGCGGTCCGGACAACACGGTGATCGCACGCGCGCCGGCGCCCTCTGGCGGAGGTGGCGACGTCGACATCGTACTGCCCGAGAATGCGCCGCGCGAAACGACCGCACGCCTCACCGGTTCCGATGCGATTGCTTCCGACGATGCGGCACCGGTCGTTGCGAGTGCCAACGTCGGTGCGGTGGCCGTCGTGGTCGATGTTTCCTCGGAGTCCGCAGCCACGGGCGGCGCGCCGATCGTGGAGCAAGCGCTTGCTGCCTTGAAGCTCGACATCGCAGTGCGTCCCATCCCGACACTGCCCGATCGCGTGGAAGACTTGCTTCCGTTCGCCGGCATCTTGCTCGATGATCCACCGGGATTTACGCCGGAACAGCGACACGCGCTCGATGCTTATCTCGATCAAGGCGGCGTCGTTCTCGTTCCGCTCGGCCCGCGCGCTGCTGCAGCACCGCTCGGTGCATCGCTCGAACCGCTTCTCGCGCATGGAGTCACGTGGGTGGCTTCGCCCGTGTCGGGTGCCGATCGCGAGAGCGTGGCGGGACCGTTCGCGGAGACGCAAGCAGGGCTCGTGGATCTCGGAGCGAAGAAGCGCGTTGCGCTCGCTCCGGACGATGCGCGCGCGTTCGAAGTGTTCGTTCGTTGGAAGGACGGTGAGCCGCTCGTTCTCCGTCGCGCGTTTCGCCGTGGCGAAGCGTGGCTCACGACGCTTCCGTTCGCCGTCGATGAGAGTGACTTCACGTTGCAGCCGTCGTTCCTCGCACTGCTCGATGCATGGGTGAGCTCCGGCCGCGATCGCGCGCAGCCATTGCGAACGGAAGTTGGAGCGACGTGGGTCGTGAACGGCGCAGACGCGGTGACCGCGAAAGGACCGCAAGGCCCGGTGGTCGCGGATCGTCAGGCGCAAGTCTTCCGCTTCGTGCCTTCGTGGATCGGCGCGTACTCGCTCACCATCGACGGCAAGGTCGAAACACGTGTTGCTGCGCCCGTTCTTCGCGAGCTCGACACGGCTCCGCGCGAAGTTGCACCCGCGGCCACGGCAGCCATTGGAGACACACGCGCCGCGATCGATGTATCGGCCGCACTTGCGGTGGTGCTCCTCGCCGCCGTCGCGGTGGAAATGGCGCTGCGCCTCGTGGCTTCGCGTCGCGCTGCGCTCACGTGACGAAAAGACTTGGCGCCGCGATGCCCGCGCGTTTCACTTCGTGCGCGAATGTCGTTCCGCCTTCGAATTCCCGTTTCTTTCGCCGCACCGGTCGTCGCGGCGGTCTTCTCCGCCTTGGGCCTCGCGGGATGCCATGACCCGGGCCTCTATGGCCATTCGGCGCACTACGCACCGCTCTCGGCAGAAGCGAACGCGGCGCAGAATGCGCGTGACTACGATCCCGTGATGTTTACACGCATGCCCGACGAGTGGAAAAAGGCGACGCTGAGCGTGTTCGGCATCGTCGAATCGCGCACGCCCGGTCAGGGTGGTGCGGCGATGTTGAAGCTTTCGGTGCGAAGGCTCGAGCCGCGCAACTTGTGCGAAACGGACAAGGACGAAGACACGTGTCGCGTGACGGTCAGCGACAAAGACTTCGCCGTCGTCTACGCGCTCGTGAAATTGTCGGAAGGGGACGACACGGGCCCGAAGTCCGTCGGTCAAAAGTCGCTCGTTCGCGTCATCGGTACGGTTGGTGAAGACGTGAATACGGCGGACGGCGCGCCGATCATTCGCGCAACCTATTATCGCCATTGGCCCGTTTACACCTACGTCACGCGCGCGAGCGCCGCGTCGATGCGGCAGTGATGCTTTCGCTCTCGTCCGACGGAAACACGATTGGTCTTCCAGCGCTGACGACGGTTCACTCGCATGCATTCCAGCGCGCCATGCGCGGCCAAGCGCAGCGACGCGGTCCCGCGTCCATTCGCGACGACTTTTGGACGTGGCGCGAGGCGATGTACGAAGCCGCCTCGAATCTCGATCCCGAATCGATTCATCGGATCAGTCTCGTCGCCTTTCGCGAGCTCGCGCGCGCGGGTGTTCGCACCGTCGGCGAGTTTCACTACGTGCATCATCAATCCGATGGCACGCCTTACGCGGATCGTACGGTGCTGAGCGACGCGGTCATTCGAGCAGCGAAGGACGCGGGGCTTCGCATCTCACTTCTTCGTGTCGCCTATCATCGGGCCGGTCCCGGTCGCGCTGCAGAACCGCGTCAACGTCGCTTTTGCGATCCCGATGTCGACTCCGTGCTGCGCGACGTGGAGACACTCCGCACGCGCTATGCATCCGATCCGGACGTGCGCATCGGTCTCGCGCCGCATTCGGTGCGCGCCATTCCGCCGTCCTGGCTCGCGCCACTTCGCGACTATGCGAATCTTCACGCGCTGCCGTTCCACATGCATGTCGCGGAGCAACCGCGCGAGATCGACGAGTGCATCGCGGAAACGGGAATGCGCCCCATCGACATGCTCGCGCATCACGGCGTTCTCTCGTCGCGCTTCGTCGCGGTTCATGCGACGCATCTCACGCCAAGCGAAGCCATGCAGCTCGGAGCGAACGAAGGGTACGCATGCATCTGCGCCACCACCGAACGCGATCTCGGTGATGGTCTTCCCGATCTCGGCGCACTGCGCGAAGGCGGGGCGCGGCTGGTCATTGGCATCGACAGCCACGTCATCACCGATCCCATCGACGACATTCGCTCGCTCGAAACGCATGAGCGCCTGCGGACGAAGAAACGTGTCACGTTCGATCCCGATCGTGTCACGCCCGCCGAACGCTTGTGGCAAAGCGGATCCATCGACGGCGCGAACGCTTGTGGCTTCGCGGACGCCGGCGGCTCACTCACCATCGATCGCCGTCATCCCACGCTCGCGCTCGTCGCGGACGAACATTTGCTCGACGCGATCGTGTTCGGTGGATCCGCATCGCTCGTGACATCCGTCTCGCCAAACTCCTGACCAAACGCCTGACCAGCACCCGAGTCGACGCTTGAGGCGGGCGAAGCAAATCGCGCGACGTCGCAAGCGGCGCTACGTTTGTCGTTCGTGATGCGTGAATGGTTCGCCCGCGCGTGCGTTCTCGTTGGGGTCGCCTCCGCGTCGAGCCTCGTCCTCTCGTGTGAATCGCGGCCACGCTTGTGCATGGAGGGTGACTCCGCCGATTGCACTCGTCAGTGCGAGCGCGGTCATGCGGGGAGCTGCTTGCGGCTCGGCGATACTCTGCGTCCCGCCGAAGGCGTCGATAGTCCGGAGGGATGGAAGCTCGCGGGCGACGCATTCAAGAAAGCGTGCGACGGCGGGGAAACGCGCGCATGCGGCGAGCTCGGCGTGATGTATCACGACGCACTCGGAGTCACGCGCGACGATCAGCGCGCTGCCGACCTGTTCAATCGCGCGTGCGAAGGCGGACGCGCAGTCTCGTGTCGCAATCTCGGTGTTCTCTACGAGGACGGCTCCGGTGTCGCGCGCGACTTTGCGAAAGCCGCACAAGCATACAACCGCGGCTGCAGCGGCGGAGAGCTCGGCGCATGTCACAACCTCGCGCTCATGCACGCGGGCAATGCGCTCGGCGCGCCGGATCTCACGAAGGCTGTTCCGCTCTATATCCGCGCATGCGACGGCAACGAAGTTCGCGCGTGCGCAAAGCTCGCCGTGCTCTATGAAAAAGGAGAAGGCGTCGAACGCGACCCCGTCAAAGCATGCACTCTGCATGGACGCGCATGCGATGCGCGCATCGGTACTTCGTGCGCCGCGCACGGTCGCTGTCTCCTCAAAGGTGAAGGTGCTCCGAAGGATCCCGTGCGCGCCGCGGAGCGTTTCGAACGCGCGTGTTCCGGTGGCGAACCGCGCGGCTGTTTCGAGCTCGGGCTCCTCGTTGAGAAAGGCTCCTCACCAACGGAAAGCGCGCGCGCCGTCGACTTGTATGCCCGCGCGTGTGACGCCGGCGAACCGCGCGCCTGCACGAACTTGGGAACGATCTATGGCTCGGGCGATGGAGTCGCGGAAGATCCAGCGAAGGCCGCGACGCTTTACCAAGCCGGATGCGATGGAGGCGTCGCCAACGCGTGCAGCAATCTCGGCTGGCTCTACGCCAAAGGGCGCGGCGTTTCGAAGGACAAGGCGAAGGCGAAGGAGCTCTTGAAGAAGGGCTGCGACGGCGGGAACGATTGGGGCTGCCAGCGCCTCAAACAAGTCGACGCGACGTGAGGCGACTCTCACTCGAACATCGGCGCGATGCGATCGGGATCGGCGAACGCAGTCAACTGCACACGTGCCGAGAGATCGATGGTCCCGCCGTTGCCGCTCGCAGTCTGACGAGCCGTCACGAAGAGCGGAATGTCGACTTGCGACGAGAGTTGGAGCATGTGCGTGACCTGTTCGCGCATCGCGGCGAGCCTCTCGGCCATCGCGCCTTCGCGGTCGATCAGAACCCACAGCCCAGCGAACGTGATGAACCCACCGCTCGAGAGCGTTGCGCGATTCAACGTGTCGACCGCTTTGGACGGCGTTGCATTCGATGCCGGCGCACTCGTGACGAAGCGCAATTTCTCGGTCACGAGAGCTTCGCGCTCACCCCACGCAATCCACGTTCGCGATCCCTCCGGCGCAATGAACACGTGCGTCGTGTGCGCGAGGTCGTCAGAGCGATCGTGCAATCGGTAGAGCGGATTTGGACGCACCCGGTCTTCGAGATGCAGAGTTCCGCGTGGAAGCGTTGCCGCACTCGGAACGATGTGAAGTGAGTGCGTGAATCGCTCCGCGTCTTGCACGCTCACCGGCCCCGGCTTCTTCGTCGCGAACTTCTGATCGAACGCCGCGAATCGCTTGAACGCATCGATCCACTTCGCCGCCGGCTCTTCGACCGCCGCGAGATAGTAGCCAGTGCCCGCGAGACGCGCCTTCGCTCGCGCAGACTCCGTCGCTTGCGCGGTCGATGTAAGTTGCACGTATTGACCGAGCTCCTTATCGGCGAGCGTTCGATCGAAACCTCCGGCGAATACGAGCGGACCACCCGTGAGCGCGATCGACGAGAGCGCATCGAGCGGTGACTGCACGTCGGCCGCGGTGAAGGCGTCTGCGATCATGTGTTTTCGAAACGCATCCACCGCACCGTCGCGCAGAGGAACCAAATCTTCCGAACGCGCACCTCGCGCGGCGAGACCGAACATCACGTCGGGCGGAAGTCGTGACCATGCTCCGGGCGGTGGTCCCGCGGGCGTCGCTTGACTGAGCAGCGCTCGCGCGAGCGGGCTCTTCGCATTCGTGAAGCGCGCTTGCGCTGTGAGCGCGGCTTCTCCGTTCGTGAAACGCAGGTCGCCGCTGATGCCGCTCACTTCTCCGGCGAGTGTCATCAGAGCGTTCCCTGCGAATAGCCGGCGCGGGTCATCGGACCCCGGGACCGGATCGTCGTCATCGGGATCCCCTTTCCGCCGCTTGGATTCGGCCGGAATTCGTAGGACCTCGAAGTGAATATCGCTCACGTTCTCGAGGCGCGGCATCGTTCGCGTGAGGTACGGCACGAGGAGCGAACGCGCGCGCGCCGACGACGAACAAATGATGCGCTCCGTTGCGATACCCCACGACGCGGCCAAGATGCACTCCATCGGCCCCTCGTGAGTGTGTGGGCCCTTGGGCCGAAGACGTCGCACGCCGTTCGCTGTCGTGATCTCGAATCGCTCCTGCAAGAGATCGAGCGTGGCGGGATCGCGTTTCAATGCCAAGGCCACGACCGCGTTCGTTCCGTCGCTCGCATCGTTGATGGCCGCGATGTCGATGGGCAGATCGAGATCGACGATGTCCGCGTCGGCCCAACCAAATGCGAGGCTCACGTAAAAGTCCGCCAGCGAGCGTTGCTGGAACACCGGCACCGAGGCGATGATCGGGTGGAGCGCATGGAGCGTATCGACCGGCCGCGCGAGATGGATCGCGAGCCACAGATCCTTGGGCGCGGGCACTGCGGCAAACTCGCTCTCGCGTGGAGCGAACGAAGAAGACGCGCTCGCACTTGCAAGGACGACGTTCTCGGCAATCACTGGAACGTTCGCTCCTGGCGGTGTCCCGCATGCGTGCATAACGCATGTAATTCCGATGACGCACGCCACGAGCGCGGCCGGACTCCGATTTGTCGCTGTCATTTCATCCTCGATTACTCGTTTTTTCCGCAGCGGCGCAATCGGCGCTCGCGGAATCCACCGCGCGGGCGTACTTTTTTGCGTTCGATGCGCGGGAACGTTTCGTTGGAGCTTTGCGTATGTTCGCCCATGGAGAGAGGCAACCGCACGATGCCCCGCCCACTTCGGCAGCGCGTCTTCGGCGCGGGACTCGTCAGTCTCCTTCTCACGTTCGGATGCGCACCCGCCGCACCGCCGGAACCGCACGCGCCTGCCGCAATCGAACGTGATGCCGGTGCTGCGATCTCACCGACGCAGCCGCCGCCCAATGTCGACGCAGGTGCAACCGCCGCGGTCGACGCGATTCCGCCGCTGCCTGCCGGTGCGAACGGTCCATCGAGCATGGAAGAAATCGTCGGCGAGCCAGGCGCGATCGCCGAAGGCCGAAAGCCGGTCACGTTCTTCGTGAACACCGCGGCCATTCGTCGTCATCCGTTGAGCGATCGCCTCAGCGAACAGGTCACGCGCTTTTTGATCGGCTGGAAAGAGTTCATGCCGCTCGAGCTCATCGATCCCGTGCGCGACACGTCATGGGTCGTCATCTCGGGGCCGTCGCTCGTGTTGGGTCAGACCGCGCCGAACGTCCATCTCGCGTATTACGACGTCTCCGAAACCGCCGCCGATGCGATCATCGCGAAGCTCGGCAAAGCCTATAAAAAAGGCGGCAGCGTCGATCTCAAAGTGCCCGGAGTCAAAGCGACGCTCGGATTCGCCGACGAGGCCGAGCGTCTGTATGTGCGTCCTCAGCCTCACGTTCTCGCGATCGTTCCGCCAGCTCGGGGTGCGGCGATTGCCACGAAGTTGAAGGCCGCGACAGTTCAACCAAACGTGCGGCCCGGCGAGCTCCTGCGCGTCGTCGTCATCGATCCAACGCATTCGAGTCGCTTCTTCGGAAATCTGTCGGACCGGCTATCGCTTCTTCGCCTCTGGCTCACCGTCGATGACGACAACACGACGCACGTGAATGCCGAAGGCGAGTTCGACAACGCGGCCGAGGCCGAGAGCGCGACGAACGATCTCAAAGCGCAACTGAGCAAACTCTCATCGTCCCCGATGGCGCGGCTCATTCTCGGCGGGATTCTTCGCCGCATCCAAGTCTATCAAGATGGGCTCGTCGTGCGGATGGGCGTGGCGTTGCCGGTCGATCAACTCGAAAACGTTCTCACGCTCGCGGGACAATTCAGTCCGTGCGATCTGATGTGCGGCCGTTCGACTCCTCCGCCCTCGAAGGGAAACGCGCCCGTGAAGCCGCATCGCACCAAGCCTTGAGCGTTGCGCGAATCAGCCCGCGTCTTCGACCGGAAGCGTCATCAACTCGTTCAGAATTTCTTCCGGCGGGCGCGCCGAGAAGACGCCGTGCACGATCGCTGTGAAGATCGGCGCGCGAATGCCGCGTGACGTGATCCAACGAACGACGCGCGGGGCAAAGTCGGCGGCCTCGACGCGGAGCTTCACTTCGGCACGGGCCGCGTCCGCCGTGAGCCCACGCGCGAGCGCCGCACCGAAGAGCACCTCAGGGCGATCGCGCTGCGAAACCGATGCAAGCAGGTCGCCGACGCCGGCGAGACCGAGCACCGTGTCTCCGTCGCCACCGGCCGCTCGTACGATGCGCGCCGCTTCGTGAATTCCACGCGTGATTGCCGCGGCGATGAAGCCCGAGCCGAGTCCAATCTGTTGCGAATAGCCGATCGCGATCGCGAGGCATCCAACGAGAGAACTCGACCACTCGAGTCCGACGAGATCGATGGACGGATAGATGCGGAACGCAGGCGTCACGAACGCGGAGATCATTGCAGAGTGCACTGATTCGTGGTTCGCCGCGACGACCGCGAAGCTCGGACTCTCGGACAAGAGATCTGCGGCGAGCAACGGTCCACCGAGTGCGCCCAACATGCGCACTTTCGTTTCACGCCGAACGATCTCGCTCACGGGCGCCATTGCCTCGCCGACCAAGCCGCGCACCGAATGAACGACGCGATGCTCGGCGGTGAGCGCGGGCCCGACCGTACGAAGCGCTTCCTCGATGGCCGCCGTCGGAACAGCGAGCACGAAGAGCGACGCGCGCTGTGCAGCCTCCATCGGATCCGAGGTCACCTTCACGTTGCGCGGAGTGACTTCGACCGCGCGTCGCGTGACGAGCGTGACGTCTTTCGACTTCTTCGCCGCTGCGCCTGCCAACGCGAGACCCCAGGTTCCTCCGCCAATGATCGCAACGCCTTCCTTCGCGGAACTCATGACCCCTCCGTTCGCGTTCGACAGATCGCGGTATGGTCATGTTCGCACGCTTTTTTCTCGCGCGAATCCCGAACGGATGCGGCCCCGGCGGAGCGCTTTTCAGCGCTATTTGCAGCGCTACTTGCAGCGCTCTCCGCACGTTTGCGTGCGGCACGTGAGGAACTGCTTGTGCAATGCACTCGACGCGGCGTGCTGCGCGTAACACGCGTCGAAGCACAGTTGCGGATCGGCCGTTCCCGCATCGCTCGTCGTGCCCGGTCCCGCTGCCGCGCGCGCACTCTGTTCGGCCGCGAGCCATCGTTGCACGATGCCTGTTTGCGTCGCGGTCAATGCGGGCCCCGCGTGTTGACCTTTGTTGAGGATGCTCGCGTCGTTCGTGAATCCGCGCGCTTCGAATTGCGTGTAGGTTGCATCCGCCGTCGCGCCGAAGAAAATCGGGGCGTTCTGTTGTCCCGTTGCGTGGCACGTGGCGCACGTTGGTTGCAGCGCCGGATACACCTCGGCCACGAACTGTGGCTTCGCATTGCGCGCGACCGACGTGCCTGCGTCGCTTCCGCTCGGTCCGCCGCCGCCGCTCGGAGGCGCTCCGCCGCGTGAGCAAGTCACGACGCAATCGTGCAGTGCGCGACAGTCCGCGCTCTTGCCGAAGCAATCCACGACCACGTCGCAGCACGCGGCTTCGATGCACTGATCGCACGTGCCGCCCGGCTTGCCTTTCGACTCGAACGTGAATCCCGCTTTGGCCAAACTGCATGCGCCGCCCGCATCGCTCTTGCTCGCTCCGCCCGGCTTTGCTGGCTTTCCCGGCTCATCGCTTTGGTCGTTGTCGTCTCCTCGAGCGCGGTAGGTCGGGCCGAAGCTTTGGCCTTGCGACGGCTCTTCCATGCAGCCGAGGAGCGAAGCGACACCCGTCGTCGACGCGATGAGGAACACGAGATGGGCGCGCATGCGTCGCGCGTTGCAGCTTCCGAGCCTTTCTCGGCCCTCCGCTCCCTCTGCAACGTTCGCTTGGTGCACGATGGCGCGTTCGTCCGCGCGCCGCCTCACCGATTTTTCACCGCGAGAGCCGAAGGGCGCGACGCATTCATGATGGCCCGTCGATCCGCTAAAACGGAACGGCGCTCACTCGCTCGTCACTCGCATTTCAATGTCTTCGGCAAACACCGCTTGGCTTTCAGGTCACCCGTCGAGACCGACGTGATCGCGCGGCAGTTGTAGTTCGCTGGGCAACCGGAATCATCGAGGCAATCGTACGACCACACGCGCGCGCCGCTCGGAAGCTTCGTGCATCGATCGCCGTCACCCGCCGCACCCGAGCACGGTTTGCAAAGCTTCGACGTGTCCGCCATTGGGTCGTACTTCGGATTCGCATCGACGCCGTGCACGCCGAACATCGTGTTGAATCCCCAACCCTGACCCTTATCCATTCCGTTCGTCAGCGCCGAGATCGTCGAGGGCACGACCTTGCCGCTCTTCTGATTCGTGAGCGCCGCGATGAGCGTGTCGACCGCGCTGTCCGTCGAGAGGTTCGCGAAGTTGGTCGTCGTGATGAGGTTGAGGCTCTTCTGATCTTTCTTCGCGGGGTTCTTCCAGAACGCTTCGCCCATCGCGTACGTCTCGCATCCGTTCGCGAACACGATCTGATACGTGGACGGCATCTCGAGGCCGGGGATCTTCGAGTCGTCGAGATCGCCTTCGTTCGTCACGCGCCAATTCGCGAGCGCGAATCCATACAGCGGTCCCGAGTGACCTTTGAAGATGACGACTTCGCGCTTCGCAAAGCTCTCGCGCATTTGCCGTTCGAGCTCTTTTCCGCCCGCATCCGTATCCGGATCGGGACCCGGCACACCTTGCGACGCATCGCCGGGATGAAAGATGGAGAACTTCACGACGACGGGCTTGCCGTTCGACGTGATCGTCTTCGTGAGCGGACCCATCTTCGATGCGTCGTACGCGGCGTAATTTCCCGCCGGCGCTTTGTATCCAGCCTTCACGAGCGAGTCGAAGAGCTTTCGCGACGACGAGATGTCCGTGCGCTGCGCGTAGTCCCAACCGTAATGAACGGCGATCGTGAGCTCGCCATCCGCGAAGAGCCGGTCGTACGCGAGATATGCGTCGCTCGTTTTCGGCTCAGCGGCGATCGTCATTTGAAGCTGTTCGACCTGACCCGCCGGCACTGCTTTCGGATCGAACGTGTCCCACGGCGCCTCGCGATACCACTCGTGGTTGTATTCGAGCTTCGCGAGATCTTGATTCGAGAGCTTGCCAACGCTGAGCGGAAACGTCTTCACGCCGGCGAGCTTCCGACCCGGCAAACTATCGATGAGCGTGCGCGTTCCACCGATCGTCACTTTGTATTTGAACCTGTAGGTCGTCGCGTCGACCGCTTCGGGCACGGCGTCCGCTTCCGATCCAAATCGCGTGAGCGCCGCAAAGCCGCCATAGTTCGCGTTCGACTGCTCGTCCTCTTTGTCGGCGAGAAACGCATTCAAGAACCAACTGACTTGGATGTTCTTGAGCCGCACGAGCTCTTTCGCGCGCGCGAGTTTCTTCTCCGGCGTCGCGTTTGCGAGGTTCGCTTCGAGCGTCACGTTGACGGAGGTGCTCACCGTGTATTCGGCGACCCAACCGCCTTGGAAGTTCAGCGCCTCGATCTGCTCGTCGTCGGAATCGTCGGCCTGACTCGCGGAACACGCGGCAATGGAGAGGAACGGAACGAGAAAAAGCGCATGGCGCATTCGCATGGTGACCACCCTGTAATCCTATGTAGGACGCAAGCGGTGGGCCGCGCTCTTTGCTATGAAATCACAATGACTTAGCTCACGTTTGGCCGTCGCTGGATCCGGCTGTGGTGGATTTTTGCACCACGTTTCCCTCCTTAATAGAGACCGAATCGAGGAGGGCGTGCGCACACGGCAGGATCGCGCGCGCGAACGCCGGACGGGCAGCATTCGCCGAGGAGCTCGCCCGCCCAATGGCCGCGGCCAGTGCATCGCGTGCGCGTGTTCCTCCTTCGTGGACGGCCCACGCGAGAATGCGCCAACCGAGTTCCGCGTGGCGCTCTTCGTCGTCGGCAATGCGATGCAGTGCCGCGCGGATCGTTTCGTCGGTGGCGCGCTCGGCATCGTCGCGTGCGCGAAGTGCGGCGAGCGTTTCTCCGATGCATGCGTCTTCGAACGTGGACGTGACGACCGAATCGAACGACGCGGACAGTGCGCGCGGCATCGGAAGCGACGACGGACCGATCGGCGCACCACCGAGTGAACGTGCGATCGCGAACGCGAGCCTCGCGTGTTCGACTTCGTCGAGTGCCGCACGATGAACCGCTTCGACGAGACTTGCCGGCGCACCGAGCGCCATGAGTTCGAGACTTGCCACCGAGAACGCCGCAATCGATGCGTGCTCGTCACACGCAATGCGCTCCCACGTGCGAAGGAGTGACTCGCGCTCATTCGCCGCCACCGCGATCGCACCGACTTCCGCGCGCCAATCATCACGGGCCTTCGTCGACGCGACGATGCGTTCTTCCGCGATTCGATACGGCCGTCCTTCGCACACGTCCGGCTCATGATTTTGATAACAGCACGCCGCCTTGAACGAAGTCGTCGCGCGCAATCGCTTCGTCGTCACGGCATCGAGCGGCGCATCGCATTTCACCACGCCACCCGCCGGCCCACAGCAAAACGTCGACACGGACGCCGCACATCCGGCAACGGGCGAACCAGGAAACGCGCGCGCCGGCGTGGTCGTCTCGCTGCAACTCCGTGGAAGCTGAGCACGCGCTGCATCGGCAATCCCCGCATCGAGGGCCGCGTTCGGGTTCGGGTTCGGGTTCGGGTTCGGGTTCGAGTTCGGGTTCGAGGTCGAGGTCGAGGTCGAGGTCGGGTTCGGGTTCGAGGTCGAGGTCGAGGTCGGGTTCGTGTTCGTGTTCGAGGTCGAGGTCGTGTTCGAGGTCGGCGTCGCGTTCGCGATCGGCGTCGGACTCGCGTTCGCCATCGAACTCGAACTCGCCGCACTCGGCTGCGGTTCATTCACCGCCACCGGCACCGCCGGATCGCGCGGATTCGGTTCGTGCTGACAACCGACGAGAGGAAGCCCCATCGCCACGAGAAACCGAACGCGCAATCGATCCATGACGATCGAAAGTACAAGCCCGCGATCGCCGCGTCATCCTTTGACGCCACCGGCGGTGAGGCCGGAGACGAGCTGACGCTGCGCGATGTAGAAAAGAATCATCACCGGCACGCTGACCAAGATCGCGCCTGCCGCAAACGGTCCCCACGCCGCATCGTGTTCGCCGACATAGCGCTGAAGAACGACGGGGAGCGTATACGCGCTCTCGCGCGACAACATCGTGGCCGCGAGAATGAATTCGTTCCATGCGCTCATGAATGCGAAGAGCGCGGTGACCGCGATCGCCGGCGCGGCCGCGGGGAGGGCGACCATGAAGAACGCTTGCGTGCGCGTCGCGCCGTCGACCATGGCCGCTTCTTCGAGATCGACCGGAATGGCTTGGAACGCGCCGCGCAATTGAAAGATGGCGAACGGCACTGCGGTCGACGCATAGACGAGCACGAGGCCCGCTTGCGAATCGAGCAGATGAAGCGCGTCGAGCAAGAGATAAAGCGGGACGGCGCTCGCGACCGTGGGAAACATTTGCGTCGCGAGAAGCGCGCGCACGCCCGACTTCGCGCCCACGAACGAATAACGCGCGAGCGCATACGCGGTGGGCGTCGCGATCGCCACCGCGGCGGCGGCGGTCACGAGCGAAACGACGAGCGAGTTTCCGAGCTGCCGAACGAAGAGCCCCGCTTTGGCACCCGAGCCTGCACCCACGACCGTGCGGAAATGATCGAGCGACGGTTCGTGCGGAATGGGAAGCGCGCCGCCTTCGCCGGAGAGACCGCCTTTCGAAAGCGCGATCGAGATGACCCAGAGCACCGGATACATCGCGAAGACCACTGCGACGATCGCAATCGTGTGAGCGACGACGGACTCGATGCGCTTCATGCGACGGCGTCCTCTTCGCGTGTTCGACCGATGCGCGCAAGAAGGCGCGAGCCGCCGAGCAACAGGAGAAAGATGAGCACGGCGTAGGCCGCTGCGTATCCGTATTGCGCGTCGCGCGTGAACGCCCAGCGATAGGCCTCGCTGATCAAGATGTCCGTTCGCCCGTCGGGCTCACCGCCGGAGACGAGGAACACCACGTTGAACATGTTGAACGTCCACACCGCGCCGAGCACCACGGCCGGAAGCAACGTGGGACGCAAGAGCGGCAGCGTCACCAAACGGAACTTCTGCCAGCGCGTCGCGCCATCGACGTCGGCGGCTTCGAGAACGTCTTTCGGAATCGACGTGAGCGCGCCGAGCGTGACGACCATCATGAACGGAAAACCGAGCCACACGTTCGTCGATACGTTCGCCGCGAACGCCGTCGAGAATTTCGAGAACCACGACACGGGCTCCGCGCCGAGCGCGGTCAGGATCGCATTCACCGCGCCGAATTGGCGATGAAACATGCCTTTCCACGCGAGCGCGGTCACGTACGAAGGTACCGCCCACGGCACGATGAGCAGCACGCGATACACCGCTTTCAATCGCATGAGCGGTCGCGACAACACGAGCCCGAGCACGAGCCCGATCCCGACGTGCATCACCACGTTCGCGACCGTCCACGCCACGGTCACGAGCAGCGTGAGATAAAACGATCCACTCGCGAGAAGCGGTCCACCGCGAGCGGTGAGAATCTCTTTGTAGTTCCCGAGCCCGACGTACTGCGGATGATCGCGCGTGCCCGCGAAGAACGACGTGAGCGCGCCCGCCACGAGCGGAAACACGACGAGCACGATCACGATGAACGCTGCATGCGCCACGTACTTGTATGCGGGCAGCGATCCACGGAGTCGTTTGCGAAACGTCGGCGCGCGCGCACGTTGCACGAGAAGCGCGGCCAACCCGAGGAGCACGAGCGACGCGACGAGAATGAGCGGCGTCGGCGAAGGAGGCGGCGGCGGCGGACGGAGCACGTCGATGAACCGCGCGCGCGCTTCGGTGAGTGCGGCATCGGCGGCCATGTCGCGGCGGATGATCTTGCGAATCGCTTGCTCGGCGGGCACCCACGTCGCGCGCATCGTCGTCGACGTGGGCATGGGCACCGCATCTTTCGCGGCCGCGCGAAACGGCGCGAGAACCGGGTCCGACGCAATCGCCGGATCGGACCACACCGCGACGTTGGGAACGACTTGGTGACCGAGCTTCGCGCGCATCGTCGCCGAAGCATCACCACCGAGCCATCGCGCGAACGCCGTGGCCGCCCGCCGACCTCGACCCGTTGGTGTAAGAAACACACCATCTACCGTGAGAAGCGGACGCATCGGCTCGCCTGTCGCGGCGACCTTGGGCAAAGGCACGATCCGATACGGAACTTTCCCCGCGAGATCGGCGACGAACCAGGGACCGCTGATCACCGTCGCCGCTTTTCCCGCGAGGAAAAGTTGGAGCACGAGCGAGCCCGAGGGTTCTTCCGGCACGACTTGTTTCTCGGTGAGATCGCGCACGAGCTCGATCGATCGCGCCGCGCCTTCGCCGACCATGCCGAAGTTGTCGCCGTCGAGAAGCTTGCCGCCGAACGCGTGAAGGAGCGGCGCATGAAAGAAGGCCGACTCCGCCTCGTAGGCGAGGGGATACGTTCCCTTCGGAAGCGTGGCGCGAAGCTTCGCGATGTCTTCCAGCGTTGCCGGTGGCTCTCGCAGCAAACTCTCGTTCACGAAGAGCGCGAGGCATTTGGTCGCGAGTGGAATCGCATAGCGACCACCCGTGGCCGTTTCGGTGACCGCGTCGACGGAGCTCGCGTCGAATCGCGCGACGTCTTCCGGCGGAAACGCATCGCCTACTTCGGCAATGAGTTGGTCTTTGCGGTACGAACCCATGCGCTCGTGCGCATCGATGAACACGTCCGGTCCATGCGCGTGCGGAACCGCGGCACCGAGCTTCGCCGAATACGCTTCGTACGGAACCGCGAGCATCTCCACGCGCACGCCGTGTTCGCGCTCGTACGTTTCGACGACGGCCTTCAGCGCTTTTTCTTCGTCACCGCGATACGCGTGCCACAGCACGATCGAGGGCGCATCGTCGGAACAACCGACGATCAGCGACGCAAGCGCAGAGACGAGGATGAGAAAGAGAAATCGCCGCACGCGTGGATCATCCCGGTGCGTCGAGAGCGCGTCCCGTCTTCGGATCGAACAAGTGCACGTGCGCGGGATCGACGCCGATCGGCATCGCCGTTCCCGCGCGCAGCCCTTTCGCGTCCTTGGCTTCGATGCGCGCAATGACACGCGGCCCTGCGGAGCGAATCCATCCATGCGCGAACGCTTCGAAGCCGAGCGCCTCCACGAGTTCCACTTTCAGCGTGGCGGCCGCCGCATCGTCGTTCGCGAGCGCGAGATCGTGCGGTCGAATTCCGAGCGTGACGTCGCGCCCGAGGGTGAGCGCACTTCCGAACCGCTCTTCGTCCACGCGCGTTTCCAATCCGGATGCGTCGACGACGAAGTGCCCATTTTTACGGGCGATCCGCCCATCGAGGAGATTCATCGGCGGCGATCCCAAGAACGTCGCGACGAACTTCGTATGCGGATGCTCATACACGTCGAGCGGCGATCCTTTTTGCTCTACGACCCCGCCGTTCATGACCCAGAGCGTGTCCGCCAGCGTCATCGCTTCGACTTGATCGTGCGTCACGTAAAGAGTCGTCGCATTCACGCGATCGTGCATGCGACGGATCTCCACGCGCACTTCGGCGCGGAGAGCGGCATCCAAGTTGGAAAGCGGTTCATCGAAGAGAAACATCGTAGGGCGTCGCACGATCGCGCGACCCATCGCGACGCGTTGACGCTGTCCGCCGGAGAGCTGCTTCGGCAATCGATCGAGAAGCTTTTCGAGGCCGAGCATCGCGCTCGCCTCGCCGATGCGCTTCGAGATTTCTGCGCCGTCGACTTTGCGGAGCTTCAAACCGAACGCGAGATTGTCGCGCACGGTGAGATGCGGATAGAGCGCGTAGCTTTGAAAGACCATCGCCACGTCGCGATCGCGCGGAGGCAGGTGGGTTACGTCGCGACCGGCGAGATGAATCGTCCCGGAGTCCGCTTCTTCGAGGCCCGCCACCAAGCGAAGCAGCGTGGACTTTCCGCAACCACTCGGTCCGACGAGAACGGCGAATGCGCCCGCGGGGATCGCGAGGTCCACGCCTTTCAAGATCGGATTGTCGCCGAACGCTTTCGTGATCTGCCGTGCATCGCAACGGATCTCACGCGGCTCGATGCGCGTTGGATTCGCGAGCGGCGTGTCGGCGCGGGCGACGGCGCTTTTCGACTCGCGCGTGCTCTCTAGGGATGCCTCGGCCATCGGTGGTGCTCGAGCTTACTCGGGCCTCCCCGCGCTGTGGGAAATCGCCCGCTTCGGCCGGTGGAAAAGAGTAACTCAGGGCTGAGTCACGTAGCACGTCTCCTCACGCGGCGCGAGCGGAGGATGCTCCAAAACAGCGGTCGAGAATCGCGTCCGCCGCACGATGCGCCACGAAACCGCGGGCGCGGCGTCCCATGCGTGCGACCGCGGCACGATCGCGAATCCAAGCGGCCGCCCTTCCAACGTCGACGGGCATTGCACCGAATCCCGCGCCGCTTTCCGTGACGAGCATCTCGTTGATCTTTTCGTTCCCCGGAACGGCGCCGACGATGATCATCGGTCGACCTGCGGTCATCGTTTCACTCACGGTGAGCCCGCCCGCTTTGCCGACCACGACATGCGCGCGCTCGATTCGCGCGGCCATGTTCGTTTCGAAGCCGACCACTTCTGCCGAGAGACCGAGCGCATTCGCTTCGCGTCGAATCTCTTCTTCGACGCGCGGTGCTCGTCCGCACACGACGACGAGTTCAACGCGCGGCACTCCCGCGAAAGAAGCCACGACGTCGCGCATCGGGCCGACGCCGAATCCGCCATTGGTCACGAGCACACGAAGCGGCTCATTTTTGCTCGGATCGCGAACATCCGCGATCGCGTCGAAAGCGCGCTTCACCGGAATTCCCGTGCGTGCGATACGCGCGCGCTCGATGCCGTGGGCCTCCATGTCTTCGCGAGCGCGATCGCCGGCGACGAAAAAGCCGTCCACGCCTTCTTCCGCCCAACACGCGTGCGCGGTGTAATCGGTCACGACTCCGTAGAGCGGTGCTTGCAGAAGCCCGCGCACGCGCGCATCGCCCAAGACGACGAGGGGCAGATGATGCGTCGCCATCACCGCGCGCGGACGAAGCGCATTCACTTGCTGCGCGAGCTTGCCGAACGTCGCGCGATCGATTGCGTGACGGATCGAATCGAAGAACGGGTCGCGCCGATTCGCGGCAAAGTACGCCGAGCCGTAGAGGTCGGGCAGTGCGTTCTGGCCCGTGAGATGCGCGGTCACGTAGCTCTTGCCGACGAACTTCGGCGCGCAAGCGAAGATGTCGAGAAGGTCGACGGAAAGGCCCCGCGCCCGAGCCGCTTCGACGAGCGCCGTCGCCGCTGCTTTGTGACCTCCGCCAACCGGTGCGTGAACGACGACCAAATCCGTACTCATGAGCGATGTCCCTTCGTTGCCAATGTCAGCGGATGAAGTTGATGAATGGTTGAACCACTTAGTCAGTCATCAAATTAGCAAAGGATATTCCGCGGGCAAGGAACGCCCGGATTTCCCCGGAAAAGCGGGAAAAGTCGGCGAAACGGCCCAGATGCCGCCGCCGCGTGCTGCGGCCGTCCGCGAACGTTCGCACTCCGCGCGTGAACGCGTTTACGCGCCGCGCACGAGCCGACGGGCCCGCCGTTCAGCCGAAGACGGCTCCGAGCGCGTTAGCCGAAGAGACCGCGCAGCTTTTCGCCGAACGTGCGCCGCTGCGGCGAGACCTCTTCACCGAATTCGTGCGCGAGCTGCTCCAAAAGCTCGCGTTGGCGCGCGGTGAGCTCGGTCGGGACTTCGATGGTGACTTCGATGCGTTGATCCCCGCGGCCGAGTCCGCCGCGATGGGGAACGCCTTTGCCCTTCAAGCGGAGAACCGTTCCGGGCTGCGTGCCGGCGGGAACGCGCACTTTGCCTTTGCCATCGAGCGTGGGCACTTCGATTTCACCGCCAAGCGCTGCTTGCACGAAGGTGATGGGCACCGCGCAGAGAACGTCGTCACCCGAACGGCGGAAGAACGGATGCTGGCGAACTTGGATCGTGATTTCGAGATCGCCCGGCGGACGATCGGGACGCGGTCGATTTCCGCCGCCGTTCACGAGGCGTGTGGCGCCGGCTTCGACGCCCGGAGGAATCGTCACTTCGAGCACGTGCTGCGTGGGCGCGAGGCCGACGCCTTTGCACGTGGCACACGGGTTTCTCACCGTGCGACCGACGCCGCGACATCGTGGACAACTGCGTTCGACCGCGATGGGAAAGAGCCCTTGCTGAATGCGCACGCGCCCGCGGCCCTGACACTGTTCGCACACTTCGGGCATCGAGCCCGGCGCGGCGCCGTTGCCGTGACAATCGCCGCACGTGTTGAGGCGCTCGTAGCGAAATTCCTTCGTGCAGCCGAACGCGGACTCTTCGAACGAGAGCTCGAGATCTTTTTTCAGATCGCCCTTCTCGCCGCGGCCAACACCGAACACACCGAGCAAGTCGCCCAAGAATCCATCGACCGCGATCTCGCTGATGTCGACGACGCCGCCGCCGAACGGACCGCCCGAACCGAACGGTGAACCCGGTTCCTCCGCGCGATGACCGAAGCGATCGTACATCTGCCGGCGCTGCGGATCGGAGAGGACTTGGTAGCTCGCGTTGACTTCTTTGAAGCGAATGTGCGCCGTCGGATCGTCGGGGTTCTTGTCCGGATGATGCTTCGACGCGAGCTTGCGAAACGCGAGTTTGATTTCCTCCGGAGTCGCCGTGCGACTGACTCCGAGGACTTCGTAATGATCGCGCTCGCCCGCCATGATTTGCTCGAGGCCGATTAGCACATCCACGCATTTCTCGGGAGCGCCTCCGCGTTTTGAATCGCGTGAGCGGCTGGCGGTTGCGCTCAGGCTCTGCTATCGCGCGAGGCTTCGATGCCCGAACCGATTCAGTACCCGCGACTTTCGTTGGCCGATCAAGGTGCGCTCTTGCGGCGCGTGGTGGAAATCTGCGGCGCGCGTCGCGAAGGGCAGGCGGCGCCGGCCGTGGTGTTCGATCTCGACGGCACGCTCATGGACAATCGTCCGCGCACGTGCGCCATCCTGCACGAGCTCGCTGCAGACATCGGCAAAACGAATCCCGCGCTTGCCGAACGCCTTCGCATCGCCGTTCCGGAAGCGCTCGATTACCTGCTGACGGACACGCTCGCGCGCCTTGGCGTCACGCAGTCCGACGACGTTGCCGTCGTGCAATCGTTTTGGCGCGATCGGTTTTTCGCCGACGAACACATGAAGCATGACATCGCGCTGCCCGGCGCCGTTTCGTTCGCGCACGCGTGTTACGAAGCGGGCGGCGTGCTCGTGTACATGACCGGGCGCGATTTGCCGCTGATGGGGATCGGCAGCTTCAAGAGCCTTCGCGATCTCGGCTTTCCAATCGGCGTCGCCGGAACGGAATTGGTGCTCAAGCCGGATGCGAACATGCCCGATGAAGCGTTCAAGCGATTGACCGCGCCGAAGGTCGCGCGCATTGGTCATGTGGTCGCAGCCTTCGACAACGAGCCGGCCAACTGCAACGTGTTCCTCAACGTCTATCCCGATTCGATCTCCGTGCTCGTCGACACGCAGCACTTGCCGGGTGCACCGGCACTCGCGCCCGGCGTGCGCGTCATTCGCGACTTCGCGATGTGAAAGGCTGTCGATGTCGAACGCGCGCGCACTCGCCTTGGCTCTCGCGCTCATGGCGGTCTCGTGTCGCGGCACGAAAGGGTCGGGCGATCCGAACGAATCGGTGAGTCCGCAGGCATCGCAGGAGCCCGCGCCGGTCGCGAACGTGATCGCGAGCGGGGCGGTGACGGCGACGAGCGATGCGGGAACGCCGGCCGTTCCAATGCGCAGCGACGTCGCGCTCAACGTGGACACGATCCCGCGTGAACCGCGGGAAATGGCGCGCGATCTGCGTGAGGCGAAGGAAGCGCTCTTGCGTGAAACGCGCGATGCCGGAGCGGATGGTGCGCCGGCTGCGACGAACGCGGGCAAGATCCCGCGCGACCCGACGCGTGAAAGTCGAGAACTTGCAGGATACACGCTCAATGCGGTCCTCCGCGTTTCGGACGCGCCCGCTCCGTACAAAGCGCCCGAGGTCGTCAGTGCCGCGCTCGACACCGCGCGAAAGAAGACCGAGCCGCGCCTCGTCGTGGATCTTTCGCAAACGCGCGCGCGTGTGCTGCTTGCTTCGTCGGGCTTCGTCTTGCCACCGGAGACGGAACTGCGTTCGCGCGTGGACCGGTATGGTCATCTCGTCATCGTCCCGAAGGAACGCGCGTATCGCGTCGTCGCACCGGGATCGATGCGCGCGGTTCTCGCCGAACGAAGGCTCGACGTCGCGCCGATTTCGATCGCCGACGTCACGAGCTCGGGCGAAGGACCGAAGCGCCTTTCGTATGCAACGCGCCGCGTGGAGGTAGTGAATCGCGTGGCCAAAGCGACGTTCGAACTCGCGACACTGAAGGAAGCGGGTGACGGCGGCGCGCTCGTGTGTCGTTTGCTGCTCGATTTGATGGCGGCACCCCCATCGACTCCGGTGTGCGCGCCGGACGAAGTTCCGCTTCATGTCGAGTTCGCGTGGACGACGAAAGGCGTATTCGCATTCGACGTCGTCGCTCTTACGCGTCGCACGGATCTCGGCGTCGCCGATCTCGCAGCACCACCGCTTCTCGCATTCACGTCCAGTCCGTTCCCCGCGCAGCCGGCCGAATCGCTTCTCACGCGCGCCGAATTCGCAGCGCTCCGCACCGGTCCAGTCGACGTTCCCACCGACGCACGCGAAAAAAAAGACGCGGAGGCTCCGCCGCTCGAAGGCGGTCTCGTCGTATCGAACGCGAGCGACGTTCTCCGTTTCGTGTGGCTCGATGGCGCGCCCGTCGCGTGGGTTTTGCCTCGTCGGCGCGAACATCTCCAAGGCTTGCACAAGGGGCGTTACAGCGTGGCGTGGCGAACGTTCCTCGGAGACACGTTCGACTCGGCTCAGACGATCAACGTGCCTGGCCGCATCGAGATCGAATGACGCTGCTCCCCGGTGCCTACCGCCGGTAGTCCTCTGGACCGAAGCGCACGTCGCCGTGTCCCGCGGCCATCATCTGCACGCGCAATTGATCGTGTGCGATCGCGATCACTTCGAAGCGGGTCGACGGCAGGTAGTACTCCGCCTCGTCCACATCCGGCAAAATCGCGAGCCGCGCTTCCACCGCTTCGCGTTCACCGGGATCCATCTCGAGATGCGCGTGCCACCCCTCGGCCGTTTCGAGAAGAAGTGCCTCCCGCGCCATGCCCAGCGGATTGAATGTAAGATACACGCGACGCAAATCGACGCGCCACGCATCTTTGTCGCCCACGCAAAACCACGAACCGCCGAACGCTTGCCGCACGACTTCACCGAAGTACGCGCCGACGGCATCCTGCACGAGCTCCAAGCTCTCCGGCCGCACCGTGATCTCCGCACGCGCGTCCTTCACGTACTGATCGACGATGGCCAACGACTCCACTTCGAAATCGAGAGGCACCTTGTAGCGCGAGGCAACGAAGCGCACGCAGGCCGCGGCAAGTTCGCGAATCTCGATCGGCGGGGGCTCGACTTCGGAAATCGGCCCTTCGTCCGACGGCCCGAGGTCGGCCGTCTCGATGTTCTCGCTGTCCGGCACGTCGTCGTCCGCCGTGTCGGGACCGTCGGGTTCATCGACCGGTGCCGGCGCTCGGCCGTTCACGTGCGCGTGGCCGTTCAGTCCCTTCGTTTTGTCGTCACCACCCATGGCGTTCGTCCCGTTGAGGTTGTTCGGCCGTTGCTTGGACGGGTCACGGCCGTTCGTCGCGTTTTTGTGGCCGATTTCGCGTCCGCTCGCGCCCCCGCACGATCCGTATCCTTCCTTTCTTGCGCCGTGAAGGGTCTCCTTCTGGCGTCTGTCTGGCGTTCAGAGCCATCACGGTCTAGCTTGTCCGGTCTGATGCGACTCGGGATCTTCAGCGACATTCACGCCAACCTCGAAGCTTTGAGCGCCGTGCTCGAGGCGTATCGCACCGAGTCCATCGACGTCTTCTATTGCCTCGGTGACACCGTGGGCTATGGCGGCTCGCCGAACGAATGCGCGGACCTCGTTCGCAGCGTCGCGAAGAAGACGATCCTCGGCAATCACGACGCCGCGGTCTCCGGCCGGATGGACTACTCGTACTATTACGAGGCCGCACGCCAAGCTCTCGATACGCACGCCGCCATGCTGTCGGAAGACAACATGGCTTGGCTGAAGAGCCTGCCGTACCAAGAAGAAATTACTGACTGCGACGTTCTTCTTTGCCACGGCTCGCCCGTTCGGCTCGAGGAGTTCGAGTACATCTTCGTTCCGGAACAAGCGCGCGAGTGTCTTCCCATTTGGGACAAGCTCGGTCACATCACGCTCATCGGGCACTCGCACTTGTGCAAAGTGTTTGCGCTGTCGCGATCCGGCGTCGAAGAGCTTCCGTCGATCGACTTCGAGCTCGAGGACGACAAGAAGTACATCGTGTCCGTCGGCTCGGTCGGCCAGCCGCGCGACTTCGACAACCGTGCAAGCTACACGGTTTACGATTCGGACAAGAAGCGGTTCGAGTTCAAACGAATCGAGTACGACATCGAGCTCGCCGCCGACAAAGTTCTGCGCGCGCGTCTCGAGCGAAACTTCGCGCACCGCCTCTTCATCGGCGTGTAGCGAAGTCCGCTCAGTTCAGCGAGCCGCTCGACTTCTCGGGCCCGAAGATCCGGTCCCAACTCGCGCGGTACGCATGCGTCGCCACCTGCGGCGGCTTCGTCGACTCGCGCGTCTTTCGTTCGACCGGTGCGGCGGCCATGGCGGGCGGCGGCTGCGACTCGGTCTTCTTGTAGAGCGTCTTCTTCACGTCGCAGAGCCACGGCGTTTTCTCACGCACGGCGAGCTCCACGATCTCACCGTGAATCGGCGCGCCTTCTTTCACCGGCCGCACTTCACCCGCTTCGACGTTTCCATCGCGCGCGCGAAGAACGCGAGCTCCCTTTCCATCTTCGGTCGGACTCACGAGGACGACGACGTCTTCGCTCTTGTCGTTCGGTTCGTCGCCTTCGGCCATGTCACTCAAGTGTAGTGCACGCTCGTCACAAAGCTCGTGTCCCGTCCTCGACGCTCGTCACGAATGCGAGGGCGTCGGCAACGGCGTGGGCAGCGGATTCTTCCCATCGTCTTTTGCCACGAGGAGCGCGCGCCACCGTTCCACTTCGCGTTTGCACAGTGCGCGATCGCCTTCGAGCAAGATCTTCTCGCACGGCTTGTCGTTCCCGCCGGCGACAGCCTCGCAATGACGCGCGCGCGTTCCCTCCGCCGTCGCGCAATCCTTCGTCGAGCGATTCGCCATCGCCGCGCACGTCGCATCGCGTTGTCGCTCGCCTTTGGTGCTCACTTCCCATGGACACATGTTCGCGTTCTTCATCACCACCGCGACGACCACTTCACATCGCGTTCGCAATCCCGACGCATCGATCTGCGTGCACTTCTTCTGATCGCGCGTTTTCGCAGCTTCGAGAACGCGGCACGCATCGCGGAGAAACGTCTCGTAGCCAATCGCGCGAATCGCATCGCCCACGAGCGGATCGAGCGTCGCGCGGTCCGTCACGCACGCTTCGAGCGTCGTGAACTTGTCGAGGTCCGACTTCAAATCGCCGGCGGGCGGCGTGGGATCGAGCGTCGCCATCGTGAGCGTTGCATCCAAGAGGCGGAGCGCTTCATCGGCGGACGCTCCGCTCGGGAGCGGCGGCGGAATCGATGGCCGCGGCGGCTCATCCTTCGAACACGCGATCGCAGAACTCACGGCGAGCGCACCCGCGAGAATCCCCGCAAAGCGAAGAACTTGTACACTGAACGAATAGGCAGTATAGAAACTCAACCCGCACCACGTTACCGCGCTTCTCGCCGCTCACGCTTTTTCGCGTGACCGCGCCGCACCTGAAGGAGTCTCACTCATGGACGACAAGAACCGAACGAAGGCCATCGAGCTCGCCGTCGCAACGATCGAAAAGGAATACGGCAAGGGCTCCATCATGCGTCTGAAGGAAGGTCAGACGCTGCAGGCCGACGTTGGCGTCGTTCCCACCGGCAGCATCGGTCTCGACATCGCGCTCGGCATCGGCGGTTATCCGCGCGGCCGCATCATCGAAATCTACGGTCCGGAGTCGAGCGGCAAGACCACGCTCACCCTCCACGCGATTGCGAGCGTGCAGCGTCTCGGCGGAGTGGCCGCGTTCATCGACGCAGAGCACGCGCTCGATCCGACGTACGCGCGCAAGCTCGGTGTGAAGACCGACGAGCTCCTCGTTTCGCAGCCGGATTACGGCGAGCAAGCGCTCGAGATTGCGGACATGCTCGTTCGTTCGAACGCGGTCGATCTCATCGTGGTCGACTCGGTTGCCGCGCTCGTTCCCAAAGCGGAAATCGAAGGCGAAATGGGCGACAGCCACGTGGGCACGCAAGCGCGTCTCATGTCGCAAGCCTTGCGCAAGCTCACCGCGACGGTCGCTCGGTCGAACTGTCTCCTCGTCTTCATCAACCAGATCCGCATGAAGATCGGCGTCATGTTCGGCAGCCCGGAGACGACCACGGGTGGCAACGCGCTGAAGTTCTATTCGTCGGTACGTCTCGACATCCGCCGCATCGGCGCGATCAAAGAAGCGGCCGCGTCGGAGAAGAAGGATCCGGTGGTCGTCGGCAATCGCACGCGCGTGAAGGTGGTGAAGAACAAGATGGCGCCGCCCTTCCGCGAAGTGGAGTTCGACATTCTCTACGGCCAAGGCATTTCGCGTTCGGGCGACGTGATCGATCTCGCGGCGGATTTGAACATCGTCGAGAAGAGCGGCGCGTGGTTTTCGTACCAAGGCGAGCGCATCGGGCAAGGCCGCGAGAATGCGAAGACGTATCTCGAGCAGCATCCGGAGCTCATGGACAAGCTCGAGACGATGATTCTCGAGAAGCACCAGATTGGCCGCGGTCCGGGAGGAGCGTCGGTCCAGCCTTCCGTCCAGCCGTCGGCGGCAGCGTCGGTGCAGAACAGCGGTGACGAGAAAGCGCCGCGACAAGAGCAAGCCAAGCGACCCGCTCCGGCGACGAAGCCGGCCAACTAGAACGCCGTGCGCCTCTACATCATGCGCCACGGTCCCGCGGAAGATCACGCGGAGAGCGGCCGCGATTACGATCGCGCGCTCACCGCGTCGGGTCGCGCTCGCTGTCGTGACGTGGCGCAGGCGCTGATGGATGACGGTGAAGCTCCGTCGTTCATCGTGACGAGTCCGCTCGTGCGCACGGTGCAGACGGCGGAAATCGTGGCGGCGACGACGGAGCTTGCAAAGCGCGGGGGCGTGGTCGAAACGAATCACGACCTCGCGCCGGGAGGCAATGCCCTCCGCGTCGTTGCGGAGCTGACGAAGCGCCGCGACGACAAAGGAAACGAACTGGGCCGCGTCCTCGTCTGCGGGCACGAGCCGGACCTGTCTTCGCTCGTGGGAATTCTCACGGGCGACTCGATGCCTGCCGGGATGATGAAGGCCATGGTCGTCGGCGTTCGTGTCCCGCGGGAGCAAAACGGCCAGGCAGGGTCGGCCACGCGTCGCTTCACCCTCGACCCGAAGACGCTCCGCTTCGACCGCGCGTGAAGAAGCGCGTGCGCTTCGGTCGCAAAGTGTTCGGCATTTCGAACGAAATCGCGGCGCGCTGACCCGAAATAAGGCGCACGTCAAGCAACGGGCCAATTGACGCGCATTATATGTATAATGCACGCAATTGACGCGAGCAGAGGCGAACGCCTGCGCTTGTAAGTCGTGGATATTCGAAGGCGAATTGGGCCGCGTTGACAGCTCATGGTCTGTCCCTTAACCCAAACCCCTGAGGCCTTGTGATGCGCCCGCAGTCCCTCCCTCGCATGGCTCGTGGATGGTCGACGCTGGCTCCCGTGCCCGCCGCGTTTCGCATCCCTGAGCGCTCGTCGCAGGTGAAGCTCGTGCGGCCGGCGTCCTCGCCGCAACTGTTCGTGCACGAAGGGGCGCGGCAAGCGCTCGAGCGGCGGCTCACCGCGGCGCATCCAGGCCCGGTCATGCTCTCCATCACGGACAACCGGCACGCCATCATCAGCCACCGATGCAACGCCGGCGTGTTGCGCGTGCGCGTGCATCACATGTTTCTCGACGCGCCGTCGAACGTGCTCGACGCGCTCGTGCGTTACCTGACCGATGGCGATCGCGATGCCAGCGCGCTCGTGAGCCTTTACATCGAATCGAACGGTGCGCGTCTTGCGCCGCGCTCACGCAAGATGCCGCTGCTCACGCGCGGTGCACACCACGACTTGCTCGGGATCTTCGACGACTTGAATCGTCGCTACTTCGACGGACGCGTGCACGCCGTCATCACGTGGGGAAAGCGCGGAGCGAAGCGGGACCGTCCACGGCAGACCATCAAGCTCGGAAGCTACAGCAACGTGGAGCGGATGATTCGCGTGCATCCTGCACTGGATCGCAAGTGGGTGCCGCGATACTTCCTCGCCTACGTCGTCTATCACGAGATGCTGCACCACGTGATTCCCGCGAACCGCAGCGGTGCGCACGTGAGGCGCTCGCTCCTTCATCCGCCCGAGTTTCGCGAGCGTGAGAAGGAGTATCGCTTTTTCGAACGCGCGATGACCTGGGAACGGCGCTTCGTGCGACGGCTACTTCGCTCGTAACGGCGCTCGCGCTTCACTGCCTCGCGCTTACTGCACCGTGGGACGGAGAGCGCACGGCGGGCGCGGCGGAGCGAACGGTGCGAGGCCACCAAACGTCCAGCGATCGCCGCGACCCGTGCCGCGAACGATGCTCGGCGGGCTGTCACTACGTTGGATGACGCTCGTGAACGAAAACGATTCAAGCGAGGCTTTGCAACGCGCATCGCCGGTGAGGCACATCACTGATCTGGAATAGAGGTTCGAGGCCGCGGACCAGCCGAGCGAGTAGGCCTGTTGTGGACCGCTCGCCGTCTGCGTGGTTTCACTCGCGAGCCAGACGAGAGGCTCCGATGTGCGCGGATCACTCGTGGACGCGAGCATGCAGCCAACGCCCGTACCGCCATTTGCGAACGACACGGTGAACCGCGCTTGGCATTGCTCCAGTGGAACGATGGGGATCACCCATTCGAAAGGAACGACGCCGTCGGGCACGCGCGTCCAACGCTCGTTCAGTTCGCGAACGACGAGCGTGTCTGCGAGAGGACCGGCCACGCTGCTCGGTGCGGTTTTCTCGAGCGTGATCGCCACTTCGTTCGGTGCGCCGCCTTGGTCGAACGAGCACGTCTTGGCGTTCCATTCGGTCCATGTCACGTCCACGAAACGACCCGTTGCGCCCTTCGTGCTCGTCTCGGTGAGCCGGCCGAGATGCATGTATTTTCCACGCGTTGGTTCGCGCCAATAGCCGAGGCCGATCCACGCCTTGTTGTCCGACGAAACGCAGCGCACGCCGTGCCCAGCGATTCCGACGGTGGATTGCGCGCGGTACGTGGTCGTCGTCGCGGGACACACCGTTTGCCCCGCGCGGGACGGCGCGCTTGCCTGCGGTGGCGAAGACGGCGCTGCGGGCCCATTCGCCGTGGGGACGCGCAGCACGTCCGAAGGCGGTGGCGGAGGCGACGCCGATTTGCCCTCCGCGTGACTCACGCCGATCCATCCGAAAAAGACAATGCCGGCCGTCCCCACCCAACGCTTCATGCGCGCGACGTTAGCGCACGAAAGGCATCCACGGTCGCGGGGCTTTACGGCACACGCGAGGAGCCGCTAGGAAAGCGCTGTACATGCGAAAGGCTGGGCATCGAAGGAGCGTCTCACGCGTTGCATCGCCGGTGCGTTTTGCCGGCGTGGATCGACGAGTGGGCTTGGGCGTCATCGGTGCGCTACTCGGCGCTCTCGTGTTTGCGTCCGCATGTGGATCGGGATCGCAGGTCGCGAAGGGCAAAGATTCGCTGCCGCGCCCGGTTGGATCGGGCAAGCCGTCGCGTAGTGGCGCGTACGACGATGTGCCGGGATCGGTGCCGTCGATCGTTCTCACGACGGCAGGCTCGCGCACGATCGGTCCTTACGTTGCGCGGCACGCGAATGGATGGCTCGCGGTGCAAGTTGCCGCGGCCACCGGCGGCGGTTCGGAGCTTTCCGCGATCGCGGAGCTCACGAACGGTGGTGCGTCGGACAAGCGCTCGATCTTGCGCGTGCCGACGGAGACGCGTGAGCTCGTGGCGCGCGGTCACGGCGATACGGTGTTCGCTTCGTGGAGTGCATTGCTCGACCGCGGTTCCGGCCTTTCGGTAATCGCGCTGTCGACGGACGGCTTCGCGAAAGGTCCGGCTGCCGAGATCGCGCGAACGAACGATCACATCGTGTGGCACGACGTCATTCCCACGGCGGCGGGCGCCGTTGTCGTGTGGACCGAAGAGACGCGCGCATCGGACGGAATCGTTCTCGCGGCGGCTGTCGGGGCCGATGGTCAGTTGCGTGGCGCGCCCTCGCGTGTTGCGCGCGGTGTGACGGGTTGGCAGGCGATCCCATTTGCGGGAGGCGTCGGAGTCGCGCTGGTCACGCCGGCCGGTGGCAGAACGGGGGCGAGCGCGCGTGCGGGAACTCTCTCCTGGCAGAGGCTCGATGCCGATGCGCGTGCGACGGGCGCGCCCGTGGCGATTGCGACCACGCCCACCGTGTCGAGCGATGTCGAGGTCGCGGCTACGGGCGATGGTGCGCTCTTCGCGTGGACGGATGCGACGAGCGAAGATCCTGAAGTGCGCTTGGCCGGCATCGATTCCGCGGGGAAAGTGAGCCCGCCGCGCGCAGCCTTTACGCCGAGGCTCGCGGCTCGCCTGTCCGGTCTCGCGGCAGGAAAAGCGGGTGCGCTGATCGCGTGGGAAGAAGCGCGGCAACGAGGACGGCCCGCGCGAACATTGCATCTTGCATCTATTTCGTCGCCGAGCGATCCCACGCTCACGCCTGGTGCAGCGCTGTCGATTCGCGGAACGGTGGCACCGCTCTTCGCCGCGTTGGACGACGGATTCGGAGTCGTCATGCGCACCGTCGCGTGCGCTGCGGAGCCCAGCGGAGGAAGCGCGCGCGATGCGGACGAGAGCGAGTGCGCGCAGTCGATCGTGGCGCCCACGTTCGTGCGGCTCGACGCGAAGATGGGCGTCGTGGAAACGCATCCGATTCGTTTGGGCACCACGCGCGAGTCTGCTTCGCTCGTGTGGGGACTCGATTGCGCGGGACGCAATTGCCGCGCGCTTGCGGCCACGCCGGAGTCACCGACGCCCGTTCGGTTGCTCGACCTGTCGCCGCGTGCGAGCGGGTTTCGCACGCCGACGCTTCCGCCGATTTCGCCCGACGCGCCACGTATCGTCGAGACGAAGACCGTGGCGGCGGGCGACACATTCGCGGACGTGGTCGCAACCGCGGTTGGCGACTCCACGTTCGTGGCGACGGTGACCGCGAGCGCGGAAGATCCGTCGGCGGCGAAGCAAGCACGCGCGAAGGGAGCGACGCTGACACTTCGCGTCCTCAATTCAAAAGGCGAACCACAAGGAACGACGACCACGGTCACGACGCGCGCGGTCACCTCCGGTGGAATCGCGATTGCCGAAGACGGCAAGAGTCATGAAGGAGCGGCCATCGCGTGGGTCGCGCGCGACGGAAACGACACGCAGGTCCACGTTTCGCGCATCGACAAACACGGACGACGCGTGAACGAGATTCAGCTCACCGGTGGAAAGGGCGGCGTTCACAACGTCGCACTCGCGTGGGCCGACGGTGGATGGGTCGTCGCGTGGGTCGACAATCGCGACGGCAACGGCGAAGTGTATGCGGCGAAGATCGATCCCGATTTGAATCGCTATGGCCGCGAGGAACGATTGACGCGCGCCGCGGGAGACGCAGCTGACCTATCGTTGGCCACTGCCGGCGACAAAGTGTGGATCGTGTGGGCCGATCCGCGGGACACGCCGGCGGAAGGAACCGCGGACATCTTCGTTGCGTCCGTTCGCGCGCGCGATGCACGTCCGCTGCTCGCCGACGTTCGCGTGCATGCCACAGCGGCTCACTCGCGTTCGCCTGCGATTGCAGCGAGCGGTGATGGTGCGGTGCTCGGTTGGATCGAAGAAGCGCCGTCCGGGCTGGAGGGCGGTTCGGCCAATGGGCTCGGTGCATTCTTCACGCGGATCGACGCGAAAGGAAAAAGCGCGAGCGATCCATCGCGCCTTCGACTCGCCGGAGAGGGACGCGCGATTGCCGTGACGCTCGATGCATCGCGCGGAAAAGGATTTCGCGCGTACGTCGCGCGAGCTGCGGCGGACGAAGTGGTCATCGATGCCGCCGAGTTCGACGAATCACTTGCGCCGAAGATTTCGCCACTCACGACGCTCGATGGACCGACTGCGCTCGAAGCGACGATCGCGCGCGTAGGCGATGCGCTCTTCTATTGCGATCAGTCCGCGAGCACGTCGGAGCGACGCGTGAAGCGAGCCGTCGTCGGTTGGAGACGTTGACGTGCGCGCGCGTTCGCTCGGCATGGCGACGGCGCTCCTCGCAGTAACGGTGTGCGCGTGTCCAGGCGCGCCGAAGCTTCCCGTCCACGGTCGTGCGAGCGAAAAGAACTTCGTCGCGTGTGAAAAAGGACGCGACTGCTCGCGCACGGAAGCGCTCCTCGGATCCATCTCTGCATTCACGAACGTGAAGCATGATTTTCTGCTCGATCCGACGAGCGCACTCGTTCCCGGTCGCGGCGTCACCAAAGCGGACGGCGCGTTCACGTTGAGCACGACGGCGTGCGCGCGTCCGCAAGCGCACGCGAGCGACGGCGGAAAGATCGATCCCACCGCGATCGATTTCGGATTCGTCGGGGTCGCGGTCGATTCGACGCTCGTCGGTGCGGACGCGGACCTCACCTCGTACTTTGGTGCCGGTGGCAGCGCGGAAGTGCGCAAGATCCGGCTCGTCGCGCTCGCGTTCGTGCGCGATTTGGATCCGCAGTTTTTCGAAGCCACGGACGACGTCTCGTATCAAGGCAGCGCGTGCGCGTGTGGACAGTCGTCGCATTTCGTTGGCGCCGTGAAGTATGGCGGAATGCTCTCGTACGAAGTGGAGGCGCGAGCCGGGGAAGTGCATGCGAACGCGCTCTCGTTCTTGAAGGCGAAGCTCCTCGCGAAGGACGCAGTCGTGAACGAAACGCGCATCGGCGGTCTCGAAGTGGAAGGACTCGATGCGGTCGCGAGCGGAAATGGTGAAGCGAAGGCGCTTTCCTTTCGCGTGAAGAACCCGGTGCCCGTGGCCTACTCCGTCTATCCAGTCGCCGACGTGTGCCGCTTCAGTTTTCCCGAGCCCGAAGTCACGCCCATGCCGGTCGACTTCGGTGACGTCCCCTACGGCCGCGAAGAAACACGGCTGCTTCACTTGGTGAATCGATCGCGTTTCGACGTGACCGCGAGCTTTCGCGGAAAGTTATTTGCCGTTCCGGCGCATGGCAGTCTCGATCTGCAAACGCGGTGGGCTCCGCTCGGTGAGACGGTGGGGTGCGAACCGCTCGCGCGCGAGGACAGCATCGTTTTCACACCGCGCGATGCGAACACACCGGTCACGCCGCCGTCGCAAACGGTTCGCATCGTCGAACACGTTCGCACCGGCAAAGCGGCGCTTACGTTCCGCGAGCACATCGACACGGGCGAAGCGCGCTCACCGAACTACGGCGCCGCGGCGCGCGATGTCGCTTGTCCCGCGGATTACGTCGTCGCCTCGTGTCGCGCGGACAATGCGGCGTGCGGCGATGGCGCGTGCACGTCGAGCGGATACGGAGTCATCGCAACGCCGCAAGGCAGCGGCTGTCACTTCGGTTGCACCGGTCCGTCGTCACTCCTCTTCGGAACGCACTACTGCCGGTTCGACGCCATCACCGAGTGCCGCATTCGTTGCGCGAAGTGATCGCGCTTCCATCGCGATTCATCAAGGGCGCTTGATCCACAGGATCACGTTTCGATCGCCCGCCGTTCCTGTGCCGCCCTCGCCGGCACTCCACCCCGCTGCGTAATCGACGATCGCGAGCTTGCGACCGTCCTCGACGATCGCGTCGTCGTTCGTCACGTAGTCGACTGCGGAACCGCGGATCGTGATGTAGCCGTTGTCCTCGTCCCACACTTCGAGCAATCGAAACTGATTCGGAAAGTCGGCGATCGCAGCTGTCTGCATTTCCCAAATGCCGCGCGTCGGCGTGTTGGCGCGCGCGAGGAAACGCACGCGATGGCGATGCGCGTGTCCGACCAAGTCCAAGATCGCATTGGGGCTCGACGTGAGCACGTCTTCCCATTCTTTTTGCGTGAGCGCATCCGGCTGCAGCGTTCCACCGAATCCACTTCCGTCGGTCACCGTATCCACCGCGTGGTGCGACGCGAAGATGATCCACTTGCGATCCGCTTCCGCGCGTTTGATCTCGGGCATGACGAACGCGTCGACATCCGCGCGATGAATCACGCCGTCTGCCGCGCCGGTTTCGGCCGACGAGTCGACGACGATGAATCGAATCGGCGAGCGCGGTACGTCGATCGTGTAGAACGCCTTGTACGCTTTCACCGCGTACGTGCCGAGCCCGTGCCCGCGCGGGCCTGCTGTTCCTTGCGCTTCGGCGAGACGCGAGATGATGTCCGCGCGATGCATGAGCGATCGCCGCGCATCGGGAACGACGTCTTCATTGCGAACGACGGGGCCACCGGCCTTTCGATAATCGCGCGTGCCTCCTGGATTCGATGCACCGCGCGAGAGCGTGATGCGCTCGTCGTTCACCGCGAGGTTGCCCTGCATGAGCACGTCGTGATTTCCCGTGACCCAATACCAAGGCACGTGCAGGCCCTCCGGTTGGAACGGATCCTTCGGATCATTGTTCGGGCCCGCCACGAGATCGTCGCGATCGCCTGAATCGCACGTGAGTGGTTGCGACGAACCATCGAGCAAGGCGAAGAGCCAATCGAGCTCGTTCTGTTGCGCATTGTCGATGTTGTCGCCACCGAGAAGAACCAGGTCGAGCGCGTTCTCGGCATGGATGCGATTCACCGTGCGCACGACCGCGTCGAGAATGCGGCAGCCGTACGCCTCTTGTGGACGGAACGCACCGTCCGTCACGATGGGCGCATCGGTCGAAGCGAGGCGCGCCGGTGATTCGTCATCAGCGAGTTGAAAATCGGAGAGGTGCGCCATGCGCAAGAGGCGCGTGCGACTCTTTCCGGGCGGCGTCGCCGCGGCGCCCACCGGCACGTGATCGGCCGGCGCTTCACCGGGACCGATCGTGTACGCGCCAAAGCCTTCGCTCACCATTTGCTGGAGGCTCTGCGGATCACTCGGCTTTCGCGAATCGTTCGGTGATGCGCGCCTTCGCGTCGGCACGATGGTGCGCGCGTCCGTCGCCTTGGTCACTCCAGTGGCCGGTGAACGCGGCGCGTCCGGTGCGGCCTCATCCGAACACGCGATGAGCGCACACGTTGCAGCGACCACAAAAGGAATCGCGCCGCTAACGCGAGCGAAGAGCCGGCGAGGCTGCATCCTCTGCAATATAACATTCTCGCCACGCAGGCCGCGCACGGTGACCGTGGCGGTCTGCCACACGCGGCCTCTCATCCTCGACGCACTCTCATGTCTGTCCCTGCCGGACGGAAAGATTGGCGAGGCCGTGAATTGGTGTACCCTTCTTGTTCGCGCGGAGGGGGACTCTCATGAGTGTCTCGTTGCGTGCGTTGTCCCGAGTCGCGCTTCTGTGTGCGGGGGATATGCATAGAGAGAAGAAGGGGAGCGGGGTCCAGTCGGAATTAAGAGAAGTAGCTTGGATGGATCGGTGACTCCGTTCGTCGATTAACCGTCGTGGGCGGCGATGTACCCGCCTTAACATCAAGGAGAGCTTCGAATGAAAATCCGTAACGCTTTGAAGTACGCACCCGGAGCGCTCATGGTGGGTCTCCTCGCGGTCCCGCTCGCGTGTAGCGACGCTGCGTCGAATCCGCTTTGCTGCACTGAGTTCAAGGCCGGCGCCACCATCACTGCCGACATCGGTGGTTCCGCGCAAAGCCAAGTCGCCGTTCAGGCCGTTTCGGACTTCACCGCCATCGCTTCCGCGGCCGTCGACGACGTGACCACCGCGTGCCGAAGCATCGCGCAGGATCTCGATGCGACGAAGGCGGATCAAGATGCTGCCGAAGCGAAGACCGACAAGCGCGAGAGACTGAGCGCGTGGTGCTCGCTCGCCGTGAAACAAATCACGTCGATCAAGGCGACCGCGGGCGGCACGCTCACCGTCACCGTCGTGCCGATCAAGTGCGAGGCGTCGATCAGCGCAAAGGCGAACTGCCAGGCGAAGTGCTCCGTCGACGGAAAGTGCGACATCAAAGCAAACCCGCCGAAGTGCACGGGCGGAAGCTTGCAGGTTGCATGCAAGGGTGAGTGCAAAGCCAAGGCGGGCGTCGCGCTCAACTGCGAAGGCACGTGCTCGGGATCGTGCAAAGGCTCGTGTACCGCGCAAGGCGGCGTTCAGTGCCAAGGCAAGTGCCAGGGCACGTGCAAAGGCGCGGCGCAAGGCGGAACGGGTCAGGGAATTCAGGCCGACGGCACCTGCGCTGGCACGTGCGAAGGAACCTGCGAAGTCACGGCGCCCGGTGTGACGTGCACGGGATCCTGCAAGGGCGAATGCAGCGCGAGCTGCACGGGCTCGGCGCAGGCCTCGGTCAAGTGCGACGGCGAGTGCACGGCCGATTACGAGCCGATCAGCTGCACCGGCGGCAAGCTCGAAGGCGGATGCCAAGTCGATGCGAAGTGCGACGCGAACTGCGATGCGAGCGTGCAAGCCAAGGCCGAGTGCTCACCGCCGGAAGTCAAGGTGGCGTTCTCGGGTGCGGCGAACATCCAGGCAGCGACGAAGCTCCAGGCCACGTTGGAAGCGAACTTCGGCGTCATCAGCTCCTTCCAGGCGCGTCTCGACGGCATGTTCAAACTCACGGGCACGTTCACGGCGAACATCGGCGCAGTGACGGACATCAAGACCGCGTGCATCGTTCCGGTCGTTGCCGCGGTCGGCAGCGCAGCGAAGGACGTCGAAGCGTCGTTCACGGCGACGGGCAGCATCGTCACCGCCGCGACGAAGTAATTCCCTCGTGATGCAACACCGCGATCCTCGCGGTGGACAAGACGGCGCGCTGGTCCTCGTGACAGCGCGCCGTTTTGCTGTCTTGTGTTTCACAATTGGCGCGGCGTGTTGGCGTTGATGCGGGACCGCGGCGTAGGCTTTGCTACGTTTCTTCTGATGTTCACGTCGGTGCCTCGAACACGCGTGTGGATCGCTGTCGGCATTGCCGTCGTGGGCGCGCTCGGATTTTTCGCGTGCTTCCCCACGTTCGATGGCTTCGCGGGTGGGCGCGGCTCCGACGACGCAGTGACGACTCCGGAAGCGCAAGCACCGGATGCGCAGGCGGATGTTCTCGACGATGCACCGCGCGATGTCGAGCGAGATAGCCCACCGGTCATCTTCGCGACCGCGGGAGGTGCGATCCGCGAGATGGTCGTCGATGACATGCGCGTCTGTTGGATCAGCAGCAGCAGGGTCAATTGCCTCACCCAAGGCGGAACGAACATCGAGGCGGTCGGCGGCACGAGCGGCGCGAGCCATCTCGCGATCGATCGCGACGGCATCTACGTATCGTTCAGCGGCACGAAAAGCGTGGACTGGCTTCTCGCCGGCGACGGGGGACGCGTCGGTCTCGTCGAAGACGGCAGCGCCGGCGACCTCCGCGTAGCGCGCGACGATGCGTATTTCTATTGGGGCACGTCGAACTCGCTAAGGCGTCGCGCGAAGGCGCCGGATGCTGGCGGCGAAACGATTTGCGCGGGCGGCGGCATTCGTACGTTCGCGGTCGATGGCACGTCGGTCACGTTCTTCCACTTTCTCAACAGCCACGAGATCGCTCGCTGTCCAAAACAGGGCGGCTCCAGCGTGACGCTCGACACCGACGCTTCCACCACGACGAACGTCGTGTCCGACGGATTGAACGCGGCGTGGATCCTCGAATCCGGCGCGGTGCGGCTTCACACGGGCACTGTGGTGACGACTCTCGCCGATGCGAGCGCGAGCGCGAGCGAAGTCGCCATCGACGATCGCTTCGTCTATTACCTGCATCCGCGCGTGGGCGGCGGCAGCGAAATCGTGCGCGTCACCAAAAGCGGCGACGCGCAGACCGTCGTCTACTCCGTCGATCGCGTGCTCTCGCTCCTCGTCGCCACGAACACGGCGCTCTTTTGGACCGAGGCCGCGAACGACGCGTCGACGAACGACACGATCATGAAGATGGTCACTGCCGATTGACGGACTTCGCGACCCGTCGCCGACCGAGTGCGAGACCACACGCGGCGAGCATGAGCGCGACGGACGCAAACGACGTTTCCTTTCGCGACGAGCGACATGCGCATCCGACGTTCGCGTCGTCACCGGTCGGCGCACCATCGTTTCGAGTCGCGCTCGCATCCGGCGATTCTCCGGTGGATGCATCGGTCGCCGCCGTCACGCCCGCATCCGCATCGGTGGAAGGCGGCACCACGCGCGCGATACCGACCACGCCCATCGGCGGAATCGATACGACGATGCCGTCCTTCGTTCCCTTGTCCGTCTGCTCCGTCGGGCGAATGGCTTCTTCCACGAGCGCCAACTTCTTCTCGCGATTCGAAGCCGGAATGAGCCCCGGGCCGGTCAACGTTCCACGATCCGAACGGCTCGCGGCGACGGTGGACACAGCGTAGTCGGCGCCTTCGATCGTAGGAACGCGCGCGGTCAGCGTGACGTTCGGATTTCGATTCACGAGGAAGTACGCGACGTCACCATTCTTCACGTAGGCACGCGCTCGAAGTGCCGGCACGGCCGGTGACTCCGTGTACGTTCCCGTTTTCGAGTCGAACGCGACCGGCGCCATCGTCGGCGCATTGGCCGGAAGTGATGCACCGATTTGCGAACCGCCCGCAGCGACACGATTGAACACCTGCATCGTGTAGGCGCCGCCGAAATGAAAGCGGCTCGACGCGCCTGTCGTCTGCAACCAATTCGAGTTCGCCTGATAGTTGAACGTGTTGTACGCGACGATCCCCATCGAAAAGAGCTCCGCCACCGAATCGATGTAGGTTGCAGCTACCAACATCGAGTCCTTGCGCGCCTGCAGTCCACGCGGGGCGTTGTACACGGGAGCGCCGGGTCCACCTTCGTACACCGCCATTTTCGTCGTGTGGTTTCGCGTCTGCCAGATGGCGAGCGTCCTCTCGGTGCGATCGTGGATGTACGCACCGTACGCGAGCATTTGCGGGCCGACGGCGGACCACGGAACCGAGCTGCTCGGCGTGATATACGGAGCCACGTCCATGACGTCGTGCGCGGGATACGCGACGTTCTCCACGGGATCGTTCACCCAATAGTCGTCCGCGAACTGTCCGTTGAGAACGAGCGTGATCTTCGGATCGTGATACGCGCTCGCCTTGATCGCCGCGAATCGCTCTTTGGCGAACAATCCATATTTGTTCGGGTGCCAGAGGTCGAATGGGTAAGCGTAGTTCGGCCAGTTCCACGCTTCGTTCGAGTACTCGATGAACACTTGCTCCAGCGTTTGCGTGAACGGCTTTGGATGTCCTTGCTCCGCGCGCAACTTGCCCATGCCGCGCGTGACGTCCGTCGAGACCAAGTACTCGGCGAGGTCGACGAACTCTTCCGGCGTCCACTCTTTGGCCGCGATGATCCATGCCTTCGCGCCGGCCTTCTCCGCGAACATCAAGTCGAGGTAGAGGCTACGTCGCGACGTGGGTTCCGCGGCCGTCGGCTTCACGAGCGCATCGGCAAGCGAGAGTCCCGTGTTGTAGTACCAAAAGCGAATCGACCCGACGTTCGTCTTCTTGAAGTCGTCGACGACGAATGGAATGGGATCGTACAGATTCGCATTCACCGTCGCACTCGAGGGCGCGTACGGCGTGCTCGTCGTGGACACTTCTTCCGAGAGCGTCGCGTTGTCGACCCACAAAGAGCCAGGCGCATTGACCGAGAGCGTGAACTGCGCGGCCGCTTCGTCGTTTCCGCTTACGGTGCCCGTGACGAGATGGAACTGACCGTCGGCCGGAATGTTGAACGGCGCGGTGAACCAAGGTTGTCCAAAGCCGAACGGCTGGCGAAGTGAGAACGTCACCGTGTGATCGCTCACGCCTTCTTGCCGGACCATCGCGCTGAAACGATACGTCGTGTCCTTGCGCAGACGGCGCCACGGATTGTCCCACAGAAACATTTGCCCAAGCCCGACGACGCCCGCCGCGCTCGCCGTGAGCTTGAGACTCTGCTTGCCGCCAACTTTCGATGCTGTGTCGACGGAGACCGTCGTGGGCGTCGTGCTTTTCAAGACGACCCAATTGGGAGGCATCGTGCCCGTCGCGATCGACGTGTTGGCGGGAGGAGCTTCGGCCATGAAGATGTCGCCATCGAGCCCGTTTGCCGTGCGCACCACTTTCGTCGCATCGCTGTCGGCCAACGTGAACACGGCTTTGAACTCGGAATCGGCAAGCGCGACGCGTTCGAATTTGAGAATCGTGCCCGCACGACCTTTCGCGGTCCCACTTTGAATCCAGTATTTGCCGCCGTCGAAGTAGCCGGTCGGTTTGTCGTAGTGCGGTGAGTCGCTCTCGATCTTGTTCGCGGTCCCACGTGCCGCGAGGAACATCAAGCGCTTCGCCGGCTCGGGCTCCACGCCCGGATTCGAGAGGTACTGATTGATGTATCCGATGTCGTTCCAATAATCGGTGGAGCTGTCGACGTTGTATCCAATGCGCGGGATCACGGGCTGGATGACCGTGTTGCGATCGAAGGCTACGTCGATCGGCTGTGAGACGTCGTCGATGCGGAACGAGAGCGTGCTTTGGGCGGTGTGATGATCCGCGTCCGTCGCCGTCACCGTGAACTGCGAAGGACCTTTGTTGGCCGGCGTACCCGCGAAGAGGCCACTCGCGCTGAGCGACATTCCAGCGGGCAGTGAACCGGATGACGACCACGTGTAAGGAGCTTTGCCGCCCTTCGCGTGCAGCTGCATGCGATACGGCTGTCCAACGGCGCCGGCGGTGAGCGTGGAATGTGTTCCGACGGCGAGCGCCTCCGCGGCATCCGTCGCGACGACCTCGAAGAATCGTTGTTCGTGCGCGCCCTGGCTATCGGTGACGATCGCGTCGATGAAGTCGATTCCTTTTTTCGATGGCGTCACCGTGAGTGTGCCGTCGTCTGCGAGTGCAAAGTTCGAGGCGGGAGAGATCGCTTTGAATTGATACGGCGGGACCCCGCCTTCTGCGGTGAGCTTGAATGAAAGGCGTTCGCCGACGCCGCACTGGGGAAGCATCTGTTCGGTCGTGAATCGAAGCGGACTCGTCGCGTGGATGCGCAGGCTGGGCGCGCACACCGCGGCGGCAGTCGCGATCGCGAGGATCACTGCAGAACTTCGCATGGAGTTTTTCTCTCGTTCGAAAGGAGGGTCGAAACGGCTTTGACGTCCCGCCGGCAGCAAGGACTGCGCCTTGGCCGAGGCGTCAGGAGCTGTGACCGAACGGACGCGCTATGTGCGCTCTGGGCGATCGCGGAGATCGCGTTTACGCACTCCGTGATCGCAGAGCTGCGATCCGCGACTTCGCATCAGCGGCTGACGCTTTCCGCAAGACCGCGAAACCCTGCGCGCGCCGGGCGTGTGGGCCGTGGCCCTACGCTTGCTCTTGTGTCCGAACGCCCTGACTCCGCGGGCACCGACTGAACTCGTTCACCAACCACCCGCCTACCCCGAAACGAGTTTGTTCGAGTGCCCGCGGAGCGCGGGAAATCACCACGCGGCCGAGAGACGTACGAGGCCGCCGTGTGCCGTGGGCGCCACCTCGAGCCGCGCACTCCGCGGTTTCGACTGAGCGCGGTCGATGAAAAAAATCGACGCGCCCACCGCAAGCGCCAGCGCGCCAACGCCGAGCGAAATCTTCGCAGCGGTGACCTTCGCTTCCGCATCGTCCACTTCGCCTGGATCGCATCGATGCGTGGGAGCGCACGTCGATTCAAGCCGATCGTGATCACTCCAAGCACGCGTCTGAAAGAACAAGAACAGACCGACCGAAACGAGAGCGACTCCGCCGGCCACGAACACGGCGGGAGGCACTCCGCGCGAATCGGACGAAGCCGGTCCTGGCGTCGTCGCGGGAGGCGTTGTCTCGGTGCCTCCGTTGCTCTGCGTCGTCGCGGTGCTCTTCACGGTGATGCGAACGATTCGATTGCGCTCGCCTGCAGCGACGATGGCGACTTCTTCCGCGGACGTTCCATCGGCGAGCTCCGCACGGAACACGTGCTTGCCGGGATTGATCTCGAACGAAGTGCCACTCGCTTGGTCGGCGGGCGCCGCCGCTCCGTCGACGAAGAGGCGCGCAGTCGTCACGTCGTGGCCTTGATCGTCGTTCACGCGAACTGCGAGCGTGGGCACCGCGCGCGTGACTTCGTCGAGCCACGCCGTGCAGTCTGCACGCACTGCGGCGGGGCATGCCGACTGCGAGCACGTCACGAATCGCGCTTTCGCTTCGCGCAGCTGATTTTTCGAGCGCAGAAGCTGACCGTCCTCGGCCGCTGTTGCACACGACTCGCGCGTATCCGGTGATTGGCCGCGCGCGACCTCAGTCCACGAACACGTCAGACCCGCGACGAACGCTGCTGCGACGATGACCCTCGCGCGCGTGACAAGAACGCTCACGCCTCAGAGAATAGACTCACAAGCACTCGCGCCGATAGATCTTGCGACCCATCTCGTCGATGACGAACGGCGTATCGCAATTTGGACGAGGCCGATCCTTGGTCGATCGCGCAGCCGGATTCGTCCCGCGGGGTGCGGCGCGCGTCGCCTCGGATGCGCCCGATGGAGGCGCAGACGTCGTCGGTGGCGGCATCGGATCGCCCACCGCTTCGTGCGAGGGGACCGGGCTCTCCGCGCGCGCGCTATCCACGATCGGTGGTGCCGGCATGTTCGTCTCCGCTCCACGCGCCGGTTTTCCCGTGTCACGCAAGAACCAGAGCACGCAAGCGACGGTGACACCGGCCAGCGCCAACGCGATGATCGCACCAACCCGCCGAGAAGACGCTCGCCGAGGCGCCCCGCCGTCATGGTTCGGGTTCGCGTTCGAATTAAAGTTCGCGTTCGCGTTCGCGTTCGCGTTCGAGGTCGAGTTCGCGTTCGCGTTCGCGTTCGCGTTCGCGTTCGCGTTCGCGTTCGCGTTCGCGTTCGCGTTCGCGTTCGCGTTCGCGTTCGAGGTCGCGTTCGCGTTCGCCTTCGAGGTGCCGTTCGGGTTCGCGTTCAATGGCTTCGTTGCTTCCTGGGCCACCGCGGGAAACGGTCTCGTCGAGATCAGCGGCGCGGAGGCCGTCGCCAGGCTCTCCGCGGATGCATTGCCCTCGGCCTGCTTTGGACGCGTGGTCGTGCGAACCGGCGCGCGCTCCGTGTCGACCTTTTCAATCTCGGCGAGACGTTCCGCGCGCTTCGCCAGAGTCTCGCGCGCGTTCGACTCGACCCATTCCCCGACCTTCGACGACTGCGCGCGCGCCGTGCACTGTTCGAGCGCTTGCGCCATGTCACGCGCGGTCTCGAATCGCTTGTCGGGCTGATTCGCGAGACCGCGGAGAACGAGATCATCGAGCTCCTGCGAAAGCGTAGGAACGTGTTTGCTCGGCGGATCCACGAGACCGAGAAGCACTTGCTCCAGGATCACGCCGTCCGCTTCGCCGAAAAAGAGAGGACGCCCGGTCAAGAGCTCCCACAGAACGATAGATGCAGAATACACATCGGTCTGGCGGTTCACGGCGTGCCCGCGGACTTGTTCGGGCGCCATGTACGCGAGCTTGCCCTTCACGTTTCCGTCTCGCGTCGTCACGAGTCGGCGCGCCGCTTTTGCCACGCCGAAATCGAGAATGTGCGCGGCGCCATCGACACCGACCAAAATGTTCTGCGGTGAGATGTCGCGATGAACGATGTGCAGTGGATCGCCGCGGTCGTCCTTCGCTTCGTGTGCTGCGTGAAGACCGTGGAGGACGTCGCACATGATCGCCGCGGCGATGTCGAGCGGCACCGGCTTCTTCATCAATTTGAAGAGCGACTCACCGTGGATGTACTCGAGCACGATGAAAAGCTCGCCGTCCGATTGCACGACGTCGAGCGTTTGCACCACGTTCGAATGGCGAATGCGCGCGGCAATGCGCGCTTCGTCGACGAACATCGACGCGCACTCCGGCTCGCTCGCGAGATGCGGATGCAAACGTTTGATCGCGACGGGCCGCCGAAATCCCGCCGCACCCGTGGCCACGCCGAAGTGCACCGTCGCCATTCCGCCCGCGGCGATGACATCGAACAGTTCGTACCGTCCGAGCAGGTCCGGCCCGGTCGCGTGCATCTTGATGGACGTATCAGGCAACCCACAAAGGGTACCACCTGGATACGATTCGTCACTCGCGCATGCGCGCACGGAGGATCTGGAAATAGCGGCGCGCGATCCCCGACGCCGCTGCCGCGCGTACGACGTTGCCACCGTGCTTGTCCAAGACACGCGTGACGTAGTGACGTTCGAACTCGCGCAGAAGGCGCTCTTTCGCCTGCGAGAGCGGGAGATCGAGCGCGAGGATCTGCGCGAAGGAATCGCCTTCGCTGACGTCGCCGGCGGGGGGCGGTGTGCTTTCGCTCACGGGACGCGGCGGTTTGATGCTCGCAGACTTCTTGTCGAGCGCGGGCTCACCGAGCGCGAGGTACCGCGAGATGGTGTGGTGAAGCTCGCGGATGTTGCCGGGCCACGCGTAGTTTTCGAAGCGCTTCATCAAGCGATCGGGAATGCCGGTTTCGGGACCGCCTTGCTGTCGCCAGAAGTGACGCGAGAGAAGTCCGACGTCGCCCGTGCGCTGACGAAGCGGCGGGAGCTCGATGCGGCCGACCGCCAAGCGGAAGAAGAGATCGTCACGGAAGCGACCGGCCTGAATCTCTTGTTCGAGATCGCGACGCGTCGCCGACAAGATGCGAACGCTAACTTTCGTCCAGATGTTCGAACCGACGCGCTGAATTTCGCTGCGCTGGAGCGCGCGCAGGAGCTTCGGTTGCAACGCGAGATCGAGATCGCCGATTTCGTCGATGAACAGCGTGCCGCCATCGGCTTCTTCGAACACGCCTTTCCGCTGTGTCGTCGCGCCCGTGAACGCGCCTTTCTCGTGACCGAACAGAGTCGACTCGACGAGGTTCGGCGCGACCAGCGTGCAATCGAACACGACGAACGGACCACCGGCACGCGCGCTTTCTTCGTGCAGCGCTTCCGCCAGAACTTCTTTGCCAGTGCCCGTTTCACCTTCGATGAGGACTGGGATTTCCGAATCCGCGAGCTTGCGACACAGCGGATAGAGCTTCCGAACCTCAGGCGCTCCGCCGATGAAGCGACCGAACCGCAGGTCCTGCGGAAGAGGCATTGAAGCAGCGGGCGCATCCACCGCGACGTGGATCGTCGAATCTCCGATGCGGATCTCGTCCCCGCCGCGCACGAACGCGTCGTTCACGCGCAAGCCATTGACGAAGGTGCCATTGGTCGAGCCAAGATCGGTCAGACGAAGTCCGCTCGGCGTGATCTCGACCGCAAAATGGCGGCGCGAAACGAGCGGATCGGGAACCTCGAGCGAACATGCTGGGCTGTGACCCACGAGCGCGCGCGATGGCGTGTTCGTATCGAGCGCAAGCTCCCGTCCCGCAGCCGGCCCGTCCTGCAGGCGAAGCACGTACGTGGGCAGCGCGAAGTCCTCGTCCGCCGTGCGCGGGCTGACCTGGGTCGCTATGTTCGCCCGCGAAGGCGGAGGTGCTTGCGCGTCGTCGCTGCTCATGAGTGCGCGTGCAGCGTATCATCCGTGGCGTTTTCTCGCGCCGAAACACGTTTCTGGAGACGAGGCTCCGCCATGTTCGAAATCACGGGATCCGAAACGCAGCCCCTCGTGGTCGCATCGCGCCGTTTCACCGACGGGCCCACGACGGAGATCATCGACCCGTTCACCGGTGAGCCGCTCGCGCGCGTCGTTGGCGCGGATCGAGAGCGCGCGCATCTCGCGACGGAAGCCGCGGTTCACGCCTTCGAAACGATGCGAACGCTTCCCACGTACGAACGGAAACGAATTCTGCGTGACGTGGCCGCGCTCCTTTCGAAGCACGCCGCGTCCTTCGCGAATGCGATTGCTCGCGAGGCGGGCAAACCGATCACGCAGGCGCGCGCCGAAGTCGAGCGCGCGATTTCGACGTTCACGATTGCGAGCGAAGAGGCTTCGCGCCTCGGTGGTGAGTCGCTCTTGCTCGATTTGGCACCGAACGCGACGCGCGTGTCCGGATCGGTCATGCGCGTTCCCGCGGGGCCGGTGATTGCGATTTCGCCGTTCAACTTTCCGCTCAACCTCGTTGCCCACAAGATTGCGCCGGCGCTCGCGTGTGGCTGTTCGCTCGTGTTGAAGCCTGCGCCGCAAACGCCGCTCACGTCGCTGCTCCTCGCCGAGTGCATTCGCGAAGCTGGTGCGCCGGAGAACGCAGTCCAAGTCGTTCCGTGCGCGAATGACGTCGCGGAGACTCTCGTCACCGACGATCGATTTCGAACGTTCTCGTTCACCGGCAGCGCCAAGGTTGGATGGCATCTCAAATCCGTTTCCGGAAAGAAGCGTGTGTTGCTCGAGCTCGGTGGGAACGCGCCCGTCATCGTGCATCACGATGCGGACGTGGAGCGCGTCGCCGAACGCGTGACCGCCGCCGCCTTTGGCTACGCCGGACAGATCTGCATCAAAGTGCAGCGCCTCGTGGTGCAGGAAGAAATCGCGGAACAGCTCATCGATGAAATCGTGGCGCGCGCGCGTCGGATCACGCCGTCGTCTCCGCTCGATGAGAACACCGTGATGGGCCCGATGATCGACGAGGCCAACGCCATTCGCGTCGAAACATGGGTCGAGGAAGCGAAAGCGGCCGGCGCAAAAATGTATTTGCAAGGCACGCGCTCGCGAAACCGCTTGGGCCCGACCGTGCTCGAAGTCACCGAAAAAGCAGCGCCGGGATTGAAGGTGGTGGACGAAGAGGTGTTCGGCCCGGTGCTCGTCGCGCAGCGATATCGCGCGGAGAAGGAAGCCATCGCACTTGCGGGCCGCTCGCGTTACGGACTGCAGGCGGGGATCTTTACCGATTCGCTTTCGTTCGTGCGCACGGCCTACGCCGAGCTGGAAGTAGGCGCGCTCTTGGTGAACGAAGTGCCGACGTTTCGCGTCGATTCGATGCCGTATGGCGGCGTTCGAGATTCGGGCTTGGGACGCGAAGGCGTGCGGTACGCGATGGAAGAGATGACGGAGCCGCGCCTGCTCGTGATGCGAGACAAGTGAGTCGCGTTTTCACAGCTGAATCTGCACACCCAACTCCACCACGCGATTCGGCGGCAAACCGAAATACGCCGTTGCCGTTCTCGCGTTGCGCGAGATGAACGCGAAGAGATTTTTCCTCCATCGCGCCATCTTCGATCGTCCCGTCGTCACCAGCGTCTCGCGCCCGAGGTAATAACTCGCCTGATCCGGGCGCACGTCGAGTCCGTGTATTTTGCATCCTTGTAACGCAAGCGGCACGTCCGGCGTTTCCATGAACCCGTACTGCGCGGTCACGCGGAAAAAGCCGTGGCCGAGCGATTCGACTTCGATCCGCTCCTTCGTGGCAACCTCCGGCACGGGCAGGCTCTGCACCGAGAGAAGAACGACTTGCTCGTGCAGCACCTGATTGTGTTTGAAGTTGTGGAGCAGGGCAGGTGGCGTCCCTTCCGGATTCGACGCCATGAAGACGGCAGTCCCGCGCACGCGATGCGGCTTCGATCGACCGACGTCCGCGAGAAACATGTCCAGTGGCAAGAGCGTCGCGCGAATCGCGTCCCAGAGAAGCTGCCGACCGCGATGCCACGTCGTCATCGTCAAGAAGAGCGCAATGGCGAGCGTCACCGGGAAGTAGCCGCCGTGCAGGAACTTCGCGGCGTTCGCGGCGAAGAACGCGAGATCGAAGGACAAGAACAGAATGAGAAGCGGCAGCGACTTCGCGAGGCTCCATTTCCACGTTTTTCGAATGACGACGAAGTAGATGATCGTCGTGATGCCCATCGTGCCGGTGACCGCGATCCCATAGGCGGCGGCAAGCGCGGTGGACGATCGAAAGAGAAGCACGCATCCGATGCACGCGAAGAGAAGCATCGTGTTGATCTCCGGCACGTAGATCTGGCCCTCGGTGTCACGCGACGTGTGCACGATGGTGACGCGCGGAAAGAATCCGAGTTGCACAGCTTGCTGCGTCAACGAGAACACGCCGGAGATGAGCGCTTGCGACGCGACGATCGCTGCCGCGGTCGCGATGACCACGACCGGATAGAGCGCCCATCCAGGCACGAGCGCGAAGAACGGATTCGCCGCCGCTTCCTTGTTGCCGAGCAGCACTGCGCCTTGTCCGAAATAGTTCAGGAGCAGCGCGGGAAACACGATCGCGAACCAACCGCGTCGAATCGCGAGCCGACCGAAGTGCGCCATGTCCGCGTAGAGCGCTTCGCCGCCGGTGACGACGAGGAAGACCGAGCCGAGCACCAAGAATCCGTGACCCTTGTTCACCGCGAAGAACGCCACCGCGTGACGCGGGTCGATTGCCTTCAATACTTCGGGTCGCGCGATGATCGCGCGAAGACCGAGCGCCGCGATCATGATGAACCACACGAGCGTGATGGGACCGAACACCTTTCCGATGCCGGCAGTCCCACGTTTTTGAATCGCGAAGAGGCCCACGATGATCGCAATCGTGATCGGAACGACGACCGGCTTGAGCGCCTCGGTGGCGACCTCCAATCCTTCGACCGCGCTCAAGACGGACACCGCGGGCGTGATGACTCCATCACCGTAGAGAAGCGCCGTGCCGAAGAGCGCGAGGAGCAGCACCACACTTCGACCTTGCCGAAGTGCTTTCGGGACGAGGGCCAAAAGCGCGAGGATTCCGCCGGCGCCATCGTTGTCGGCGCGCAGAATGAACGTCATGTACTTGACGATGATCACCATCGTCAGCGACCAGAAGACGAGCGACAGCACGCCGAACACGTTGCCGCTCGTCACCTCGATCGCGTGCGGATTCTCCGGACTGAAGCACTCCTTCAATGCATAAAGCGGGCTCGTGCCAATGTCGCCGTACACGACACCGAGCGCGCCGAGCACGAGACCGATGCCCGCCGTCGCCTTGTGGTGACCGGCGTGATTCGCGTGGTTGGAATTCGCTGCCAGAGCGTGCGTAGTTGGACCGGGATTCGGGGCTCTCATTCGTTCCTTCGCGGATGCGAGGACGCGGCCCGCTCGAACGCGGATCATGCCTGTCCTCTCCAAACGCCTGCGGAGTTAGCTGACGGGCTCGGGCGTTGGAGAGTTGCCCGCCATCGCTTCGGGCGCGCTCGATGGAGCGAGCTTCTCCGCGATGGTTCGCCCCGGAGAGGACCAACCCGCTACACGGATGGTCGGTGGGTCCCCCGCTGACCGGGTTCCCGGTCATTCGGCGTTGGATCAACCTAAGAGCTCGTCACCCGCATGAGAAGAACGCCGGCGCGCAGCGGGCTTTTTTTATCTTTTCTTGATGGCCCGCCACGCGGCATGCACGAGCGCAAGTAGCGATCGCCACACGAGAATTGGGAGCATCACGGCCGCGAGCGCTGTCAACGTCATCATCGCATCGAGCGGACGATGGTCGACGAATGCACTCGCGATTCGAGCGACGCACGCAATCCAGAGAAGCGCGAAGACCGGGAGAAGATCGAAGTCGTCGTCGCAACGGCGATCCGAATACGCGCCCGTCGAGTTTTCGCGCTCGGCAATCGTTCGGTACGGAGAAGAACGCACGGCTCTTCGGCCGACGCTAGAAGGCGAGGCATCAAGGGCGCGTCAGAAGAGCGGTGAGCGCGATCAGAATTTCGTTAAGACGCGGCGACGCGCAGACGATATCCAACCCCCGGCTCGGTCACGAGATAGCGAGGTCGCGCGGGATCCGTTTCGAGCTTCTGACGGAGCTGCGCCATGTAGACGCGGAGATACTGCATTTGATCCACGTGCGAGGGGCCCCACACGTCCTTCAGGAGTTGCCGATGCGTGAGCACTTTGCCGGCGTGCTTCATGAGCGTCGCGAAGAGCTTGTACTCGATGGGCGTGAGATGAACCTCCGCCTCGCCGACGAACACTTGGCGATGCGCGAGATCGAGCCGAAGCTCGCCGACCGTCACGGCACCTTCGTTGTCGCCGGCCAGGTGTTCGACGTGACGAATCGCGACACGAATGCGCGCGAGAAGTTCACCGGTGCCGAATGGCTTCGTGAGGTAATCGTCGGCACCGCTGTCGAGCGCGGCGATCTTCTCCTCTTCTTGATCGCGCGCGGAGAGAATGATGACGGGAGCGCGCGTCCATTCGCGAAGTCGGCGAAGGACGGTGAGCCCATCGAGATCGGGCAGGCCGAGATCGAGAAGGATGATCTCCGGATTGTAGGCCGTTGCTTGGCGGAGACCTTCGTCGGCGGTGGCGGTTTCCACGAGGCGATAGCCGTGCGCGGTGAGGGACGCTTTCAAGAAGCGACGCATCTCGATCTCGTCTTCGATCAAGAGGACGCGTGGACCGAGGTTGCTCATGCGCGCTCAATTTCCGGAGAGTCTTCGCTCGTGACGACGGGTGCTTCGCCCACGATCGGCAACGTGAACCGGAAGATCGCTCCACCGCCGTCGCGTGGTTCGACCCAGATGCGACCGCCATGCGCCGCGACGATGCCGTGGCAAATTGCGAGTCCAAGGCCCGCGCCACTCACGTCCGCGCGCGCGCGATAGAACTTCTCGAAGATGCGTCGCTCGTCTCCGCGTGGGACGCCAGGCCCGCGGTCGGCCACTTCGAATTGGACCTCGCTCGCATGCACCGCAGCACCGAGTTCGATCGGCGCGGAGGCGGGTGTGTACTTGATCGCGTTCTCCACCAGGTTCACGAGAACGCGCTCCACCAGCACGGTATCGAGCGGAACGAGTGCGAGCTCCGTCGGCACGCGCGTGATCACATGGCGTCCATCGAGCGCATTTTCCAAGCGACCGAGCGCCGAGCCAATCACTTCGTCGACGGGATGCCACTCGCGGCGCACGTGAAGACCGCCTGCCTCGAGGCGAGTCATGTCGAGCAGGTTTTGCACGTGTCGATTCAAGCGCTCGCTCTCGTGGAGGATCGTTTCGGTGAGCTCCCGCTTCGCGGCGGGATCCACGTCCGCGTCGAGAAGCGTGCTCGCTGCACCGGTGACCACCGCGAGCGGCGTTCGCAGATCGTGCGATACGGAACTGAGCAACGCGTTTCGAAGCTGCTCCGATTCGGCAAGAACTTGTGCGCGATGCGCTTCTTCCGCGAGGCGTCGCGCTTCGGACGCTTGATCGCGAACGCGCTTCGTCAGTCGACTGATGACGACGGCGACGAGAAACATCACACCGAACGTCACGAAGTGGCGCGGGTCGGCGACGGCGAACGTGTAGTACGGCGGAATGAAGAAGAAGTTGAACCCGAGAACACTGAGCGCCGCTGCGCCGATCGACGGACCGTACCCGTAGCGCATGGAGACGAGAACGGTCGCGAGGAGATACACCATCACGACGTCGGCCAAATGCTGTCGCCCGAGAAGGCTCCATGCGATCGCGGTGGCGAGCCCGACGACGAGGATGCTCGCGGCGAATCCTTCCCAAGCCAGCCACGTGGTCCGACGTCTCCCCGATGCGGGGGCGCGCGGCTTCAGCTCGGCGTTGTGATTCTGCATCGGCACGTGTCCTTGCGGCTCTCCTTTACCTCGTCTTACCGCGACACGCCCGGACGCCAGTCCGAGACCACGCGTTCGAGCGCCGCCGCGTCATCGCTCGCCGCCGCTTCGAGAGCCACGCGGAGGCGCGGTTCCACCAGACCTTCCGCGGCGATACGTACGTGTTTCCGCTGCGACGGATCGCGCGCAAGCAAGGCTATCGCCGCTCCCACCCGCGTTTCTGCTGGAACGGACGGCATCGTTACGAGCTCGGCAAGTCGCTCCGTAGGAACACTGGCGCTTCGGAATGGATCGTCGTCGGACGACTTTCGAAGGTTGGCGAGCCACGTCGTCGGCGGTTCGTGACCGAGACTCAACTCGGGCGGCGCCGTGGGCGGTGGCTCCGCGCGAAAACGGGTCAGCGCCGCGCGCGCGGTCTCCACGAACGCATCACGCGGAGCGCGTCCTTCCGAGCTCGTTTGTTTCAACACTTGATCGGCGAGGACGAATGCCTCGGTGCGCCCGCGATCGCTTTTGGATCGCGTTGGAATGTTCACGGAGAAGAACGATACGAAGACGCGCTTCTTGTTCTTCAGTGTGATCGCGGCTCCGTCGTACCACTTGCTCACGTCGTCGATGTCGGCGAAGCCGTGGAACGTTTGCTTCGAACCCGTGATGACGAGGATGCCGTCGCGACCGACGCGCAGCTTTCGCTCCCTCCGCGCGAGCACCTGCAGCGTCGCCAAGTACCAGATGAGTCCGCACACCGCGGCGACCAGCAATACTTTTCCGGACGCCGAACGCGTCGCCATCGTGGCGCCGAGGACTCCGACCGCGATGAGAGCCGTCGTCGGCCACATCACGCGATTTGCCTTCGTGCGAAACTCGGCAACCGACGATGGCGCATTGGGCGATTCGTCGATCATGGGACCACCAAGAGTACGTCCATCGCGAACGCGAATGGTGACGTACGAAGCATGGGAAGTGCCTTACCCTGGGGACTCACCATGAAGATGTCGCCGACCGAAGCGAAGATCGCGAAGCTCCGGAACAAGTGGGACGAAGCCGTTCGCAAGGAACGTCACAAGGACGCGCTCGCCGCGATCATCGAGCTCGAAGCCTTGGAACCGACCGAACCGCGCTGGCCGCAGCGCGCAGGCGACACGTTGCGCAGGCTCGGTCGTGCGCCGGAAGCCGAGCAAGCGTACGTGCGTGCCGTGGAATCGCTCTCGCGCAATGGATTCGTGGCGCGTGCAATGGCGATGGCGAAGACGCTGGTGGCGATGAACCCCGCGCGAATCGATGTCTTGACGAAGCTCGACCCGAATGCGGCGCGTGCGCTGTTGCCGCAAACGGAGGCGCCGGAGTCATCGCTCACTGCGCCGACGATTCTCGAGCGTGCGACGAATGCGAACCAAGACGAGATTCGCTTCGAAGACGTGTCTGGCCCCGCACCCATCGCGCTCTCCGCGGTGGAAGTCGGTGGAACGCGCGCGGCGCCGATGGCCGTCTCCGTTCCTGCGCCCGCGAATGCACCGTCCGTGAAGCCCGCGCCCGCGAACGGCGGAGCGACTGCGCCGAGCGAAGAGCCGATTGAGATCGCGGAAGACGAAATCGCGTTCGTTCCCGAAGAGGGACCAACGGCGCAGGAGCTCGCGTCGATGAGCGCGTGCGCGCTTTTCGCGAACTTGTCGCGCGAGGCGCTCACGGAACTCACGACGATGGCGGAGCTCGTCGAATGCGATGCTGGAGCGCTCGTCTTCTCGCGCAACGAACCAGCGGATGCTCTTTACGTCCTCGTCGAAGGAAGCGTGCGCGTGCATTTGCCGGGCGATGCCCACGTCGATTTGGCGGAAGGCGAAGTGCTCGGCGAAGCGTGTTTGCTCGGTGAGGGGCTGCGGCAAGCGGACGTCACCGCGAAGACGCGGGTCGTGGCGCTGCGCATCGACAAGACGGCGCTCGATGGTGTGGTGGCGCGTCATCCCGACGTGGACCGCGCGCTCTTCGAGCTCATGGTGCGCCGCTTGGTGGCGAACTTGCTCGCGACGAATGAATTGTTTCTCGCGTTCGATCCCGATACGCGCGTCGAGATTTCGCAGAAGTTCGAAGTGCGTCGCGCCAGGCCCGGCACGACACTGAGCGAGCGCGGAAAAATCAGCGACGCGCTGTATCTGCTCTTGGTCGGTCACCTCGAAGTGCTCGAGAGGGCCGATGCACCGGCTGCGCGGCTCGCACGTGGAGCGGTGTTCGGTCACGGATCGCTTCTCAGTCGTGCGCCGGCGCGTGAAACGATTCGCGCGGTATCGGAGGCGCTTCTTCTGCGATTGCCGGCGTCGAAATTCGGAACGCTCGTCACGGCGTATCCGCCGGCGCTCAGTCATCTCGCCGAAGCCGAAGCGAGTGCCCTCCGCCTCAGCGTGCCACCCGGCGTGACGTGATCGACGTCATTTCTTACAGGAAAAGAGCGGATTCACTTTCATCCCACCGAGCTTGAAGGCGACGCTCCCGTCGTCCTCGCGCGTGAAATCGGTGAGCGGAAATCCGCCATCCTGCACTTCGCTCGAACACGGTCCGAACAAAATCTCATAAAGCGATCCTTCGACATGCGCGACCTTGGCGATGTCGAGCACCACGTCCTTTGGTCCAATCGTCGCGTTGGCCGTCTCACCTTGCGGCGCCACGAAACGCACCGACTCTTTGTGCGTTCCCGTCGTCGTCGATCCCTCGACGTTCGCCACGCGACGTAGACACGTCCGCCCACCCACTTCGATCGAAAAATCACTCGCCACCGAATCGAGCTTCGCGGGCGCCGCCGCGAGCGGCTTGTGAAATCGCACGACCACGTTCGTATCGGCTCCCGTGCACTTCGTTCCATCGGCCGAGAGCGTCGTGGGCGCCTTCGCCTCGCCGATGCAATCGCGAATCTTGCGCGCGAACGTTCGCCACGCGTTGTCAGGCTTCTTCACCCACGCACAATCCAACCGCGTCCCTCCGCCATCCCGTATCAGCCCAGCGTCAGCATGCGCGCTCGCGTTCGAGGTCGAGGTCGAGGTCGAGGTCGAGGTCGAGGTCGAGGTCGAGGTCGAGGTCGCGTTCGAAGTCGAAGTCGCAGTCGCAGTCGAAGTCGCTTGGTTCGTCAGCTCCGGCGGCGCCTTCGTGCACGCAATGAGCACACCGGCCGAAATCCATGCACCATACAACGTCCTTCCAACCCGCTTCATTTGCCGCGCGATCGCCCTTCCGCGCGAGCGAGGACGTCGACGAGGTAGTGCCCCGTATGCGACCGCTCGCTCGCCGCGATCTGCTCCGGGGTTCCCACCGCGACGATTTCGCCGCCGCCATCACCACCTTCGGGTCCGAGATCGATCACCCAGTCCGCGCACGCGATGACGTCCAAGTTGTGTTCGATGACGAGCACGGTGTTTCCCTGATCGCGCAAATCGAGAAGCGCCGCGAGCAGCACTTCGATGTCGGCGAAATGCAGCCCCGTCGTCGGCTCGTCGAGTACGTACAGCGTTCGTCCCGTTGCTTTGCGAGCGAGCTCGCGCGCGAGCTTCACGCGTTGGGCTTCGCCGCCGGACAGCGTCGTCGCCGGTTGGCCGAGAGTCACGTAGCCGAGGCCCACTTTGCGTAGCGCTTCGAGCCGATCGAACACGCGCGGGATCGGCTCGAAGAGCTCGCTCGCTTGCTCGACGGTGACCTCCAGGCTGTCGGCGATCGAGTAACCGCGATACTTCACTTCGAGCGTTTCACGGTTGTAGCGCTTGCCGCCGCACGCATCGCACGTGACGAACACGTCGGGCAAAAAGTGCATCTCGACGCGGAGAACGCCGTCGCCTTGGCACGCTTCGCAGCGACCGCCCTTCACGTTGAAGGAAAAGCGTCCCGCTTTGTAGCCGCGCGCGCGCGAGTCGGGCAGACCCGCATAAAGCTCACGGAGCTGCGCAAAGATGCCCGTATACGTCGCCGGGTTCGATCGCGGCGTGCGGCCGATTGGGGCTTGATCGATGGAGACGACCTTGTCGATGTTGCCGAGGCCTTCGACGCCGTCACATTCGCCAATCGGAGAAGTTGCAGAATACAACTTTGCGCGCGCGGCCGGTAAGAGCGTATCGACGATCAGGCTTGATTTTCCGCTTCCGGAGACGCCAGTCACGCACGTGAAGAGGCCGAGCGGTACGTCGCAGGTGACGTTGCGAAGGTTGTGCGCGCGGGCACCTACGACGGAGAGCGATTGCTTCGTCTTGTGCTTGCGCTTCGTCGGAATGGGCAGTGAGCGTTTTCCCGAAAGCCACGGTCCAGTGACCGAGGCCGGATTGTCCATGAGGTCCTGTGGCGTTCCTTCGGCGACGACCATTCCGCCGTGAACGCCCGCGCCGGGTCCCATGTCGACGACGTGGTCCGCGTTCATGATCGCTTCGCGATCGTGCTCCACGACGAGCACCGAGTTGCCGAGGTTGCGTAGCCGCACTTGCGCTTCGATGAGGCGCGCATTGTCGCGCGCGTGAAGACCGACCGACGGCTCATCGAGAACGTAAAGAACGCCGACGAGCGCCGCGCCGATTTGTGTCGCGAGACGAATGCGCTGTCCTTCACCGCTCGAGAGCGTCTGCGCACTGCGATCGAGCGTGAGGTAATCGAGGCCGACGTCGATCAGAAATCCGAGCCGCGCTGCCACGGCCTTGAGCAGTGGATCGGCGACCGCGCGTTCACGTGTCGAAAATGCGATGGCATCCTCGGCGGACGACGAGAGCGTCTCCACGAACGAGCGCAAGTGACGGAGCGGCATCTGGCCCACTTGCGAGATGTCTTTCTCACCGAGACGAACGGCCAACGCTTCTGGACGAAGCCGTCGCCCACGACACGCATCGCACGTTCGCGTGGACAGGAAGCGACCGAGCTCGTCGTCGGCGATCGCACCTTCTTCTACGTCGGGATCGTCGTCATCCACGCGCTCAACGCCTTCGCTCGAGAGACGCGCTTCGAGACGCGGAATGATCCCTTCGTATCCTTTGTGTCCGCGCCGACTCTTGCCTTCGCCTTTGCCGCGCGCGCTCGATCGCGCTTGTTTTCCCGCCGCTTCCGCTCCGTACAACAGCATCGAGCGCGCTGCATCGCTCAGGCGATTCCACGGCACGTCGGGGTCGACGCTCGTCGCTTCGACCGCGCGGGCGAGCTCCGTCGCGAGCGCCACCGAACCACGGCGACCCCACGCGAGAACGACGCCTTCGCGCAACGTCTGACCCGCATCGCCAATCACGCGCTCGGGATCCACGACGTCACGCGCGCCGAGACCATCGCATGCCGGACACGCACCGTGCGGTCCGTTGAACGAAAACATGCGCGGCTCGATCGGCGGCAGCGATATTCCGCAATCGACACATGCGAAGCATTCGCTCAGCCACAGCGGTTCTTCGCCGTCGATGGCCACGAGCAGCCGTCCTTCACCTTGCTTAAGCGCGAGCTCCACGCTGTCGGTGAGGCGGCCCTTTAGGCCATCCTTCATGACCAGCCGATCGATGACGACATCGAGATCGTGTGCCTTGCCGCGATCGAGTTCGATCTCGTCGCCGAGGTCCACGAGCGAACCATCGATGCGCGCCCGCACGAATCCTTCACGGCGTAGGCGTTCGAGCTCGAGCTTCAACTCGCCCTTTCGCGCGCGACAAATCGGCGCGAGCACGTTGAGGCGCGTTCCCTCGGCGAACGTGAGCACGCGATCGACGATCTGCTGCACGGTCTGCGCTTCGATGCGCTTGCCGCACTTCGGGCAATGCGGCGTACCGACGCGCGCGTAGAGAAGTCGCAAGTAGTCGGCAATCTCGGTGACCGTGCCCACGGTCGAGCGTGGCGACTTCGAGAGGGGCCGCTGTTCGATCGCAATCGCCGGGCTCAGCCCTTCGATCTTCTCGACGTCGGGCTTCGCGAGCTGCTCGAGAAATTGCCGTGCATACGCACTCAGCGATTCGACGTAACGACGCTGTCCTTCCGCATAAATCGTATCGAACGCGAGCGACGACTTACCTGAGCCGCTCGGCCCCGTGAACACGACGAGCTTGCCTCGCGGTACCGAGATCGAAACGTTCTTCAGATTGTGCTGACGCGCGCCGACGACGACAAGGCGGTCCATCGCACCTTCCCGTTACCACGGGCCGCGCTCACGCAAAGGCCGTTTTTGCCTTCACGGAAACAATTAAGGTGGGGCACCAGGTTGGCAGGTGGCTGGCGGGTACTTGGCAGGTACTTGGCAGGTAGCTCGCTTGTCGCTCGAACTCGTCGCTCGAACTCGTCGCTCGCGGGCCGCTTGGTATCTCGCTCGTCGCGAGCGTTTCTTACTTAGCGAGTGCGGTTCGCAGTCGCTCGATGACGGCGGACATGGCCGGCCGGTAGCCATAGAGCGGATCGCCGGCGGTGGCTTCGGTCGTGCGTGACGGGCAAATCGACGAAACGATGGCGCGATTTCCAAGTTCGCGCGCAACGGCGAGCTGGCGGATCGACGGGTAAGCCGCGCCTCGCATCTGCATTTTCCGATTCACCGGATCGCAGAGCGGCGAATCCGTGTCGCGCGAGCAATCGCAGGCACCCGCATTCTTCGCGTCGAGGCAATTGAGTGGCGTGGGCAACGCGAAAGTACATGCATATTGCAGCTCTTCGCCGCCGGTCGTGAATTCGCGTCCGTGAACCGGATCGGCGCTCACGCTGGCAGTGACGCCCGGCAACCCCGCGCGCGGCGTCGTTGATTCGAGCATGTGCGGATCGGCACCGGCGAAATCGTATCCGAGCGGATCCTTGCCGATGATCTTCGTCCAGTCGGCTTCCGTGAGCGTGTCTTTCACGGCGCTCGTTGGGTCGTTCGGATCGACGCGCAGAAGATGTGGTGACACCCCGCCGATGATCGCGAAGTACACGTGACCGGTCCTCCGGGTACCGCGCGGCAGTTTGCAGAGCTCCTCGCTCGCCGAAGTAGGCAGCGCTGCGGCGAAGAGCGGATTCGTGCATTCCGCCGTGCCCACGTAGGCGCCGCTCCCGGCCGGATGCTCACCCTCACGATTCGGAACGAGCGCATCGGTGAGGCCCTTCACGTAGCGACTGATCGGGAACATCGGATCGAATCCGAAGCGGCGCCGCATCTGGAAAAAGCGCGTGTTGAGATTCTCTTCCGACGGTTCGAAGTAGTCGCCCGTCGTGCAGCGTTGCGCGCGGTCATCAGGGTCTTGGACGAGCGCGCACGACGTGCATGCGGAGTCGGTCGGGTTCGTCGCGCACGTGTCCGTTCCTTTCGGCGCCGCACCGTTCGGCGAATTGGGAAAGCCCGAATTTTCCCACGCCCAACCTTGCCCACCGAGGCTCATCGGATCGACGGTGGATTCGTTTTCGTCCGTGAGCATGATCACCGCGACCGCCGAATCGGGTCGCAAGAACGCTTGCCGTTGTTGGAGCAAGGTTTCGTCGACGCCATTCAGTCGCACGCGGTCGGTGTTGCGCGTCAGCGTTTGGTACGGATCGGGCTGGATGAGAAAGCGATACAGACTCTCGAGTTGCGCTTCGAAGCCGCAGCCATACTGGTGCACGCCGGCGACGAGATCTTGGAACTCGCTCGTGAGCGTGTCCGGGCTGGTGATGATCGGAACCGCGGACGCTGCGTTCGCCGCCGGCCCGGAGGCATACGCGAGGAAGTTGAAAGGCGCCGCGTCGGGGATCACGTGTTCGTCGGCGCCGGCGCGATTGAGCAGATGAGCAGCATCGTCATTGTGCGCGTTTAGTGACGTGTTCGCTTGGTTCGTTGCGTTGGGCGGGCACGCGTCGGACCCGAGTCCACCGAGCGACGAACTCAGAACGCCGACGTGAAGGTCGGTGATCGGTTTGAACTCGAGACTCCCCGCGCTGCACGCGCCCTGGACGGATCGCGCGACGAAGTGCCCCTGCGCATCCACGCAGTTCGGCGACACGAGCCGCGCCACCAACTCGGGCACGGCGGTGCGCAAGATCTCCTGCTTTGGCCCCATCGATCGCGAGTTGTCGACGACGAAGAGGAGATCGACCTTCGATACCGGCGTCACGGGATCCGCTCCGTCCGGCTGTGGATTGTTCCCTTGGTCCGGCCCCCCGTCGTTCGGTACGAGCGTGACGATGGCTCCCGAGCAGCCGGCCTGCGTTGCCGCGAGCGAGCCTATCGTCGTGATCGTTGCTGCCAAGAAAAGAAGAGGAAGAGCGGTCTTAACTGCGCTTGTCATGTGAATGCCCACTGCAAGCGCATGGCCACCTCGTGGACGATCCGTCATGAGCGGGGTCTCGCGTACTTACGTGCGAACGCCAGTCTTGGCCGCGACAAGAGCGCCATGGTGCTGTGAACGACGGATCACCTCGCGTCACGTGACGTGCTTACGCGTGCAGCGCGCCTTCGAGATCGCGCCACAAGTCCCCCATCGACTCGAGGCCCACGCTCAAGCGAATGAGGCCGTCCGAGATGCCCGCCGCACGTCGCGCATCTTCGGGCATCGTGGAATGCGTCGTGGATGCGGGATGGACGATCAGCGTGCGCGCGTCGCCGAGGCTCACGGCGTGCGTCGCCACGCGAACGCTTTCAAGCACGTGGCGACCCTGCGCGAGCGCATTCGGTCCCGCGAGCTCGAACGCGACGAGTGCACCGTACGCGTGCATCTGCGCGCGCGCGATCGCATGTCCCGAGTGCGACGGCAGCGACGGATGATAAACGCGCGCCACACGCGGATGTTCGCTGAGGAGCTTCGAAAGCGCATACGCCGATTCACACGATTGCCGCTGGCGAAGAGCGAGGGTGCGAAGTCCGCGCGCGACGAGGAATGCCGAGAACGGCGACAGCACTCCGCCCATCCCTTTCACGATGACGTCGCGAATCTGTGCAATGTCTCCGTTTCGTCCGCAGACCGCGCCTCCGATGACGTCGCCGTGTCCCGAGAGTCCTTTCGTCATGGAGTGCACGACGATGTCCGCGCCGAGTGCGAACGGCGTCTGCGCGAACGGTGTAGCGAACGTGTTGTCCGCGATGGTCACGAGCCCGCGTGACTTGGCGAGCGCAACCACGTTCGCGATGTCGGTGATCGCGAGCACGGGATTCGCCGGCGTCTCCAGGTAGAGAACGCGCGTCGCGTTCGTGATCGCCGCCGCGTACGCATTCGGATCCGTCGCGTCGACGAACGTCGTCGTGATTCCCCATCGCGGAAATCGCTCGCGCAAGAGGCGTGCGCTCTCGGCATACATGGCACGTGGCGCCACGATGTGATCGCCCGCTTTGCAAAACGACAAGAGCGCTCCCGCGATGGCCGCCATGCCGCTCGCCGTCGCACACGCTGCTTCGGTTCCTTCGAGCGCCGCCAGATCCGCTTCGAGTGCTTCCACGGTGGGATTGCGCCATCGCCCATAGATGAGTGAATCGTTTTTTCCTTCGAACGCGAGCGCCGCGTCTTCCGCGCTCTCGAACGGAAATGCACTCGCGAGAACGATGCTCGCTGCGTCCACACTCGCCCGCGCGCTCGGCACACCGGCCACACCATCCACACGAGGCGCATCCGGCACAGGAGCTCGCGGCCTTCCGTGAACCGCGAGCGTGGCGAGCTCTTCGAAGCGGCGCGCGAGGACGTCTGCATACCTTTCGTTCGCGTCGATCATGCGCTCGAGCATTCGTGGAGGCGGGCTCGCCTCGCAAGAGCCAAGATCGGAAAGCGCTGTGGTACGTTCGTGAACTATGCCCGATGGCGGCCAAAATCGAGGCGGATCGACCCGCGGCGGTCGCTTGCCGACCAAGCCTTTCGACACGGCATCGAACTCACTCCGAGACAAACTGCACGCGGAACTTCGCCGCTCGGTGAGTCCGTCGCTCGTCGTCGTGGTCGGCGACGACGTGGGCACGCGCGTTCGACTCGATCGCTCCGTCGACGTGGGACGCGATCCGGAATGCGAGCTCGCGCTGCGTGACGAGAACGTGTCGTGGCGTCATGCGCGGGTCGAAGATCGCGGCAACCGCGAGTTCGTGGTCGTCGACTTGAAGAGCACGAACGGCGTTCAAGTGAACGGCGTCGTCGCCACGGAATCGCCACTTCGTCCTGGCGATCGCATCTTCGTCGGAAAGACCGTGCTCGAGTTCCAAGAGCAAGACGCGATTCGCGAAGGCTACAACGCCGAGGTCGAGCGCCTGCTCAGCATCGACGAGCTCTCCGGTCTCTGGGTGAAACGCCGTTTCGATGCGCAGCTCGCGAGCGTCGTTGCCGCCGTTCAGGCCGGAACGATCCCCGCCGTCAGCGTCGTCGTCATGGACATGGATGGCGTGAAAGCCATCAACGACACGCACGGCCACGACATGGGCGCGTTCGTCATCGGCGAAGCAGGTCACGTCATCGGCGACGTGATCGCGAAGACACTCGGTGAGCGCGCGTTCGGGACGCGATTCGGTGGCGACGAATTCGCCGCCGCGTTTTCCGGCGTGCTCAAAGCCGATGCAATGAACGTGGCTGAAGCGTGTCGCCAAGCCGTTTGCGCGCACGTGTACGAGAAGCGCGGCATCCGCGTGTACCCCGGCCTGTCGTGCGGCGTGGCCACATTGCCCGACGACGCATCCGACGGCGAAGCGCTGTTTCGCGCGGCCGACCAAGCGATGTATCGCGCGAAAAAGGGCGGCAAGAATCGGGTTTCTGTCTGAAGGTCGCGCGCGCGCCCGTGATACGCTCGCGGGACGGCTCGTGCGCACGTGGCGCGCCCAGCCAGCCTCTCACCGAGGACCGAGGTTTGACGGATGCTGAAGGTCGAGTGCGAGTCGTGTCGCGCGCCGTATCAGATCGATGAAGGACGCATTCCCGCGGCCGGACTGAAGATGCGTTGCCCGAAGTGCGGGCACTCGTTCACCGTTGCGAATCCGAAAGCGGCGGCAGCGCCTCCTCCGGCAGCCAAACCTGCCGCGCCTGCGCCAGCCAAGCCGATGGCGCCTCCCGCCGTGGCGGCTCAGCCTCCGCAGCAAAAGCCGCCTGCTCCGACGCCGCGCGCGGCCACGAAGCCCGAGGGCATGCGGGCGATGAACAAGACGATGGTCGGCGTGGCTCCTCCCTCGCCAGGCGCGGCGACGGGTGCGAGTGCTGCGGCAGCTGCGGCTCCGGCATCGCGGCCGCAGTTGCCGTCGGATTTCCCGGCGGCCCTCGGAACGATCGAGGAGTCGGATCTGCCCGTGGTGTCGGCCGATCTGCCCGCCGCGCGGAGTCCTTCACCGTCGAAGTCGCGTTTCGAACCGACCAGGAGCGCGCCCAAACCTGCTGCTCCGAAAGCGGAGCCGCAGTCGCTCTCGCTCGACGACGATCTTCCGGCAATCCCCGACGCCGATCTTCCCGCCGTGGCAGCGGATCTTCCCGCGGCGCGGCCCGCAGCAAAAGGATTTCAACGTCCCGGCGCACCCCCTCCGCCGAAACCGGCCGCGAAGCCGGCGTTGCCGTCTCCGTCTCCGTCGGCGCAGGTTGCCGACGAGTTCGATCTCGATCTGCCGAGCACCTCGGTGAAAAAACCGCCGGCGGCTCCTCCGCGCGCCGCGGCGGGAGGACGGGTGAATCCGCGCTCCGACTTGCCCGTGGCGCTCGACATGGATCTGCCCATCGTCGCCGGTGATTTGCCGATGGTTGCGGCGAGCGATCTGCCGGTCGTCGCGTCCGATTTGCCGGCGGTTTCGGCGGGTGGACTCCCCGTCGTTTCGGGAGCGGGGCTGCCCGTTCCGGCGGGCGACTTGCCGATGCCGATGGATCGCGGCTTCGGTGAGATCGATCTGCCGTCGGCGCTCGATGCGCTTCCTGCCGTGCGCGGTCGGGAAGATTCGGTGCCCGCATCGTCGCCATTTGGTGAACTCG